>Ga0207675_100005611_pt1 | contig 12016 bp, 11 predicted proteins | sample KBSSwiS42_FD_184305 | JGI IMG/M metagenome (GOLD analysis project Ga0207675, IMG submission 184305) | Switchgrass rhizosphere microbial communities from Kellogg Biological Station, Michigan, USA - KBS Switchgrass S4-2 (SPAdes) (version 2) | ecosystem: Host-associated > Plants > Roots >...
ATCACCCGCGCGATGGCCGACCAGGCCCGCACCATCCGCATCCCGGTGCACATGGTCGAGGTCATCAACAAGCTCGGCCGCATCCAGCGCGAGCTGCTCCAGGACCTGGGCCGCGAGCCCACCCCGGAGGAGCTCGCCAAGGAAATGGACATCACCCCGGAAAAGGTGCTGGAGATCCAGCAGTACGCCCGGGAGCCCATTTCCCTCGACCAGACCATCGGCGACGAAGGCGATTCGCAGCTCGGTGACTTCATCGAGGACTCCGAGGCGGTCGTCGCGGTCGACGCGGTGAGCTTCACCCTGCTGCAGGACCAGCTCCAGTCGGTGCTGGCCACGCTGTCCGAGCGCGAGGCGGGCGTGGTCCGGCTGCGTTTCGGCCTCACCGACGGGCAGCCGCGCACGCTCGACGAGATCGGCCAGGTCTACGGGGTCACCCGCGAGCGGATCCGGCAGATCGAGTCGAAGACGATGTCGAAGCTGCGCCACCCGAGCCGCTCGCAGGTGCTCAGGGACTACCTCGACTAAGGCTCCATCCCCCACGACGACGGCAGCGGATACCGCTGCCGTCGTCGCTTTCGTTCCACCATGTGGGCCGAGGGCAATAGCCTGTTACGCCCCATTCAATCGTTATGACCGGTTGACCCGCTTCCATTGACGCTCGCCCGAACGGCGGCGATCGTGATCGGTGCCATACACCGACCGCGGAGGGGGGCAGGCGCAGGGCGAGCCCGCGCGCCACAACCATGTCACTGCACGAACCACCGCAGAGAACCGAGAGTTCGGCCACCGATCCCCCGCGGGCGGGCGCGGGCGACGCCGAGCAGAGCCAGCCCGTCGACCGCGTCATCTTCGGCGTCTCGGCCGGTCTCGTCGTCGCGTTCGTCGTCTGGGGCGTCGCGTCGACGGACACGCTGTCGAGCGTCTCGGCCGCCGCGCTGGCCGCCGTCATCACCGGAGGCGGATGGGCGTTCGTCCTGGTCGCGAGCGGTTTCGTGGTGTTCGCGCTCTGGTTGGCGTTCAGCCGCTACGGGAAGATCCCGCTCGGCGCCGACGACGAGGCGCCCGAGTTCCGCACGGTCTCGTGGATCGCGATGATGTTCAGCGCGGGCATGGGCATCGGGCTGATGTTCTACGGCGTGGCCGAGCCGCTCGCGCACTTCACCAGCCCGCCGCCGGGCACGGTCGCCGCCGGGTCGCCGCAGGCGTTGGACGTCGCGATGGCCACCACGCTCTTCCACTGGACCCTGCACCCGTGGGCGATCTACGCCGTCGTCGGGCTCGCCATCGCCTACTCGACGTTCCGCCGCGGGCGTCGGCAGCTGATCAGCTCCGCGTTCGCGCCCCTGCTGGGTGAGCGCCACACCGAGGGCGGCTTCGGCAAGCTGGTCGACATCCTGGCGATCTTCGCGACGCTGTTCGGATCGGCCGCTTCGCTGGGCCTCGGCGCACTGCAGATCGGGGCCGGGCTGCAGCTCAACGGGGTGCCCGCCGTCGGCGAGGTGCTGCTCGTCGGCATCATCGTGGTGCTCACGATCGCGTTCGTCTGCTCCGCGGTCACGGGCATCGCCAACGGCATCCAGTGGCTCTCGAACATCAACATGGTGCTGGCGGGGGTGCTGGCACTGGTCGTGTTCGTCGCCGGGCCGACGATCCTCATCCTCAACCTGATCCCCACCGCGATCGGCGACTACTTCGGCGACCTCGCCGACATGGCCGCCCGCACCGCCGCGACCGGCGGCGACGGCACGGCCGAGTGGCTGGCGGGCTGGACGGTCTTCTACTGGGCCTGGTGGATCTCGTGGACGCCGTTCGTCGGCATGTTCATCGCCCGGATCAGCCGCGGGCGCTCGATCAAGCAGTTCGTCGTCGGCGTGCTGCTCATCCCCAGCGCCGTGAGCCTGCTGTGGTTCGCGATCTTCGGTGGTGCTGCGATCAACCTGCAGCGCAGCGGCACCGACCTGGCGGCCCAGAGCACCGAGGGGCAGCTGTTCGGCCTGCTCAACTCGATGCCGCTGGGCGCGGTGCTGAGCATCATCGCGATGCTCCTGGTGGCGATCTTCTTCGTGTCCGGCGCCGACGCCGCGTCCATCGTCATGGGCACGCTCTCCCAGAAGGGCACGATCGAGCCCCAACGCTGGATCGTGGTCTTCTGGGGCGTCGTGATGGGCGCCATCGCCGCGATCATGCTGATCATCGGCGCCGGGAAGGGCGATGCGCTCACCGGCATCCAGAACATCACGATCATCATGGCGGCGCCGTTCGCGCTGGTCATGGTGGCGCTGTGCGTCGCGCTGGCGAAGGACCTGCACGACGACCCGCTGATGCGCCGCGACCGCAGGGCCACGGCGGCCGTCGAGCAGGCCGTCGACCACGGCACGAAGAACTACGGCGACGAGTTCATCGTCTCGGTCAAGCAGCACCCGGACAAGCGCGACCGCGACGCCTGAGGTTCGCACCACCCGGCGAGGGGGTAGTAGCAACACCGGTGTCCACCGGGCAGGACGATCGAGTATCTGCCCGGCCACCGGCAGGCTCCTGGGTGAGAGTCCACCCCGAGGAGATCTGGATGACCACGCTGCTGCCCCCCGCCGACCTCGCCGACGTGGTCGGGCCGGTCCTGCGCCCCGGCGACCCCGGCTGGCGCGAGGAGATCGCAGGCTTCAACCTCGCCTACACCCCCACGCCCGCCGTCGTCGTCGGGGCGACGAGCACCGCCGACGTGGCCGCCGCCGTGCGCTACGCGGCGAGCGTCGGCAAGCGCATCGCCGTGCAGGCGACGGGCCACGGGCTCATGTCCGACCTCCACGACACCGTCCTGATCAGCACCCGGCGCATGACCGCGGTCGCGGTCGACCCGGCCGCCCGCACCGCGCGGGTCGCCGCGGGCGTGCGCTGGCGCGCGGTGATCGACGCGGCGGCCGAGCACGGCCTGGCCCCGCTCAGCGGCTCGTCGTCGCAGGTCGGCGTGGTCGGCTATACGACGGGCGGCGGGCTCGGCCCGCTCTGCCGTCGCTACGGCTTCGCGGCCGACCAGGTCACCCGGTTCACCATCGTCACCGCCGACGGCGCCGTCCGCGAGGTGCTCGCCGAGAGCGCCGACCCCGACGACGTCGACCTGTTCTGGGCGGTGCGCGGCGGCAAGGGCAGCTTCGGGATCGTCACCGAGCTGGAGTTCGGCCTCGTCCCGGTGACGACCTTCCACGGCGGGGCGATCTTCTTCGCGGGCGAGGACGCCCCCGCGGTGCTGCACGCCTGGCGCGAGTGGGCGCCGACCCTGCCCGAGGACACGACGACGTCCGTCGCGCTGCTGCGCCTGCCTACTGCTCCCTAACTGCCCGCGCCGCGGCGCGGCCGGTTCGTCGTGGCGCTGCGGTTCACCCACATCGGCGCGCAGGGCCCCGAGCTGCTCGCCCCGATGCGGGCGACCGCGCAACCCATCATGGACGTCGTCGCCGACCTGCCGTTCGCCGCGATCGACGCCGTGCACATGGACCCCACCGAGCCGATGCCCACGTGGGACCGCGGTGTGGCGTTGGCCGAGCTGCCCGGTGCGGCGGTCGACGCGGTGCTGGCGCAGGCGGGCCCCGGCGTCCCCTCGCCGCTCACGCTGGTCGAGATCCGGCTGCTCGGCGGCGCACTCGCCAGGGCGCCCCGCGTGCCCAACGCCGTGACCGGCCGCGACGCCGCGTTCTCCGTCTTCACCGTCGGGGTCACGGCGGCGTCCTCGGTCGAGGCGGTCGCCGCGGCGGGCGCGGCCGTGGTCGAGGCGCTGCGGCCGTGGGCCCGCGGCGGCCTGCTCAACTTCCTCGGCCAGGCCGGTCCGGGGCGGGTCGGACAGCTGTGGGGCCCGGCGGACCGGGCGCGGCTGGTGGCGATCCGCGAGCGGTTCGACCCGGCGGGGCTCCTGGCCACGAACGTCGCCATCGGCTGAGGCCCGCGCCCGCGACTTCACCTCGGGCGAGCACCGACCGGGTTACCGTGCTCCTGGCTGCGGGAGGAGACACCATGGGACCTGACGGACCGGGACCGGGATTCCCGCCTCCCCACGGCCCCGGGATGGCGGGGTTCGGCCCCGACGGTCCCCGGTTCCACCACGGCCCGCACTTCCTCGGCGGCATGGACTGGTGGCCGGTGATGGGCAGCCTGCTGATGACGGCCCTCGTGCTCGCCGTGCTCTGGTCGGGCGGCCTCGTCCTCCTCATGGGCCAGCTCGCCCGCGGGTCACGGGCCGAGCGGGTGCGGGTCGACTGGCGCGCGAAGTGGCAGCACGCCGTCGAACGGCACCAGGCCGTCGCCGAGGCGTACGCCCGCTTCGAGTGCGACGCCAAAGCCGTGCTCGCCACCCCCGGGTTGGCCGATGTGCGGCAGCCGCCGACCGCCCGCTTCATCGACGCGTTCGCCGAGGCGGTCGCGCTGGCCACCGAGCGGTACCCGGCCCGCGCCTTCGCCCGGCGCTTCATCGAGGCCGTCGAGCGGGAGGAGCAGGCGTGGGCGGCCGCCGTCGGCGCGGCCGAACGCAGCCGCGACGCCCGGTTCACCACCGCCGAGCGCGACCTCCTCGAGCAGACCCGGCACCTGCTCGACATCGTGGGGTCCTCGGAGTACGAGCAGGAGCGGCACACCGCGCTCCGGCAGGCGCAGCGCAAGCTCCGCGACCTCGAGCGCCGCACCGGCTGGCAGTTCCCCGCCCCCGCCGCCCTGGCCCTGGAAGCGCGGGCCCGCGGCGTGCTGGCGGCCTAGGTGGCTGGTGTCTTTCGCGTGGCGTTCACCCGATAGGGCGGGCTGGCACGGGAGGATCGGCGGGTGAGGCTGGGGCGTGCTGATCGGCAGCGTGATCTGTTCGACGAGGGTGCCCGGTTCTGTGAGGAGACGCTGCCGGGGAACTCGATCTATGGGTTCCTGGCGCGCGAGCGTGACCGGTTGTTCCCTGACGAGTTGTTCGTTGATCTGTTCACCGGTACGGGTCGGCGGTCGGTGCCGCCGTCGGTGGTGGCCACGGTGATGGTGTTGCAGCGCCTGGAGGGGCTGTCGGACCGGGAGGCGGTCGATCGGTACGCCTTCGACGCCCGCTGGCGTTACGCCGCCGGGGTCGGCGGGTATGGCGGGTCGGGGTGGGCGCGGTTCGCGCACACGGTGCTGGTGGACATGCGTGAGCGGCTGCGGCGCTCGCAACGCCCGGACCGGGTCTTCGAGGTGGCGTTGGAGGCGGCGCACGCGGCCGGGTTGGTGGGCAGGCGGCGGGTGCTGGACTCGACCCCGTTGTAGGACGCGGTGGCCACGATGGACACCGTGACGTTGATCCGCTCAGCGCTGCGTGGGCTGCTGAAAGTGGCCGACGCCGGGTTGGAGGCCGAGCTGCGGGCAGCGCTGGCGGGTTGCGATGACTACGTCGCGGTCGGGAAGCCGCAGATTGATTGGGACGACCCGGACGCCTGCGCGGTGTTGATCGCCTCTCGGGCGCGTGACGGGTACGCGGTGCTGGCGGTCCTGCACGGACGGGAGCTCACCGAGGCGGTCGAGCAGGCCTCGGCGTTGCTGGCCACCGTGTTGGGCCAGGACCTCGATCCCGGCGAGGACGGGGTGTTCCGCACCGCGCGCCGGGTCGCGAAGGATCGGGTGATCTCCACGGTGGACCCGGACGCCCGGCACGGTCACAAGACCGCGTCGCGGGGGTTCGACGGGTACAAGGGCCACGCCGCGGTGGACCCGGACTCGGAGATCATCACTGCCACCACCGTCACCCCGGGCAACACCGGGGACACCGCTGCCGCCGAGGACCTGATCACCGACCTCCTCGACAACACCGACGGGCCGGGCACCGACGGGCCGGGCACCGACGGGCCGGGCACGCGTGGTGGGCAGGAGCCCATCGTCTACGGGGATGCCGCCTATGGCACGGGCGAGTTCCACGAGCAGCTCGGCGGGGCCGGGATCGAGTCCCGGTGCAAGACCCAGGCGCCGACCGCGGCGGGCGGGTTGTTCAGCAAGGACCGCTTCGGGATCGACGTGGCTGCGATGACCGCGACCTGCCCGGCAGGGGTCAGCGCCCCGATCCGGGCGCCCCGCAACGGTGACGGTGGCGGGATCGCCTACTTCGGGCAGGCCTGCGCCGGGTGCTCGTTGCGTTCGCAGTGCACCACCGCGAAGGCCGGGCGCACGGTCAGCGTCGGCCCGCACGAGCAGGCACTGGCCGATGCCCGGGCCCGGCAGACCGATCCGGCCTGGGTCGCCGACTACCGGGCCACCCGACCGAAGGTTGAACGCAAACTCGCGCACCTGATGCGCCGCCGACACGGCGGACGACGAGCCCGGGTTCGCGGCACCGACCGCGTTGATGCCGATTTCCGGTTCCTCGCCGGCGCGGTCAACCTCGCACGCCTGGCCGTGCTCAACGTGCGCAGAACCGCCAACGGATGGGCGGTGACGACCTGACCAGGATGCATGAGGCACCCACCAGGCTCACCACCGGCGCGAGCAGCGGTGAACAACCTACGGTCAACTGAACCGCGTCCCGACCGCTCTCAGGAGCCCACATAGTCGCAAGCGCAGAAGATCACAGATTCCCGAACCGGCCCGTTCGACACCAGCCACCTAGGAAGGTCCTGAGCTGCTCAGGGCGCTCCTTGCCCTTACGAAGAGGTAAGTCCGACCTGTCGGGTGGTGGTGTGACTTCTCCTGTTCAGGGGGAGTCCGCGCGCCGCCGTTCTCTCGCAGTATCTGTCCCCTACGGCTCTGGGGTACTGGCCAGGGTTTGCTCGGATCCGCCAGGGGTCGCTTGTTCCTAGCGTCGGTACCGAGCCGATGGAGGGGACACGAGATGCGCGAGATGGTGAGCGAGCGGACCGTCACCGAGCTGGTCAGGGCGGCGGCGGACGGCGACGGGCGGGCCTGGGGCGAGATCGTCGTCCGATACGGCGACCTCGTCCGCGCGACGGTGGCCGGGTTCCGGCTGCAGCAGGCCGACACGGCCGATGCGGTGCAGAACACCTGGCTGCGGGCGCTGGAGCGGATCGGCACCGTGCGGGAGCCGGAGCGCCTCGGCGGGTGGCTGACCACCACGGCGGCCCGCGAGTGCCTCGCCGTGCTGCGGCGCTCGAAGCGCGAGCTACCGGTCGACACGTTCGTCGACCAGGTGGCCTGGACGGGGCCCACGCCGGAGGCCCGGGTGCTGCACGCCGAGCGGGACCGCGCCGTGGACGCCGCGGTCGCCCAGCTGCCGACCCGCCGCCGCGAGCTCGTGAACGCGATCTTCGGGGCCACCGATGCCGACTACGTCCAGATCTCCCGGTCGACGGGCATGCCGGTCGGCAGCATCGGCCCGACCCGCGGGCGCGCCCTCGTCGAGCTGCGGGGCCGCATGCGGCGTGACGGCTACGGCCCCGAGGACCTCGTGGCGTGACAAGCACCGAGGCGCGGACGGTGGCCCGTCCGCGCCTCGTGACGTGTCCCCTAGGCGAACGTGATGTTCTGCGCGCCCGCGGCGATCTCCTCGACCACCTTGGCCGCGCCGATGATGCTGGCGCCGGTGATGAGGTGGTCCTCGGTGATGTCGCGGGGCTTCGTGCACGCCCCGCACGCCCAGATCGTGCCGCCGTTGTCGATGAACTCGTCCATCAGCCCGCGCAGGGCGGGCATGCCGGGGAAGTGCATGTCGTCGGCGTACCCCTTGGTCGCGAGCCAGGCCCCCTCGACGGTCAGCAGCACGTAGGCCTCCTGGCCCGCTATCGCCGCCACGTTCGCGGCGATGAACGGCAGCGTGGCCCGCTCGACGTCGTCCTGGCCGTGCGAGCAGCCGAAGATCATCTTGCTCATGTCTGGTCTCCCTTGGTGCGTACGGTCACGCGCAGCGTGTCGCCGTTCTCGGTCATGTCCTCGACGGTGTGCCCGAGCATGCGCGCGAGCGGCGGGACGTCCGCCTTGGTCGAGGGATCGCGCATGGTCACCACGGTGCGGGTGCCCGGCGGGACCGAAGCCCACCAGGCGCGCAGGTCGCGGCCGACGCCGTCACCGCAGGCGCGGTCACCGGCGCTGAATTCCCGGATCGTGTTCTCCATGCCCTTCAAGACGGGCGGCGATACGGGCGCATTGCGCACTTCCGGCGATGCAACAACTTCGCGCTCCGGGGCGTCCTTATCCGGCTGGCGCGCCGTGACCGTCACGACCGTCGCGATCACGGGCTGGCGCTCCGGCGGGATCGTCGCGCGCATGACCTGCAGCAGGTCCGGCGTGAAGAGCGGGAACCGGGCGCAGTCCTCGACGCCGAACGGGTGCCGCTCACGCACCTCGACGTCGACGAGGCCGACGCGCGCCAACGCGCGCAGCAGGGCCCGCTCGGCCATCGCGCCCGCCGCGCACCCCGACCAGGCGGCCGGGTGCAGCAGCACCTCGGGGGGCAGGTCGCGTTCGTCGATGGTGACGTCGGTGAGGCAGAGGTGCCCGCCCGGGCGCAGCACCCGGGCGCACTCGAAGAGGGCCCGCATCTTCCGCGCCGACAGGTTGATCACCCCGTTCGACACGATCGCGTCGACGGCGTCGTCGGGGAGCGGGATGGCCTCCATCTCCCCCTCGATGATCTCGACGTTCGAAAGCCCCGCCTCCGCCGCGTTGGCGTGGGCGCGGGCGCACATCTCGGGGAGCAGGTCGAGCCCGGTGACGTGGCCGCCTGCGCCGACGCGACGGGCGGCGAGCAGCACGTCGATGCCCCCGCCGCAGCCGACGTCGAGCACCCGCGCGCCGGGCGGCAGCACCGCGTGCTCGAGGGGGTTGCCGACACCGAACGACCAGGCCACCGCCCCGGCAGGCAGCTCGGCGAGCTGCTCGGCGCTGTAGTAGACCGACCCGGACCCGCGGGGCACGTCGACGGCCAGGTAGGCCTGGCGCACCAGCTGCTGGATCTCAGCCTTGTGCATCAGGTCGGTCATCGGTGCTCCCTTCCAGCGTGGCCAGGAACGCCTCCATGCGGACGCCGACGTCGGCGGGCAGCTCCGGTTCGGCTTCGGCCACGACCCGGCGCAGCTCGTTCAGGAATGCGATCTCGCCGCAGCACCGGCGGCAGGCATCGAGGTGCTCGGCGATCCGGGCTCGGCTCTCGGGCGTCACCTCGTCGCACAGGTAGCCCCACAGATCGCGGAGCGCGTCCTCGCAGCGGATCATGTCCCCTCCCGCGCGATCTCGCGCAACAGGTCGTGTTCACGGGCATAGGTCCAGAGGTCCTTCTCGAACTGCTTGCGGCCGCGGTGCAGCCGGGCGAGCAACGTGCCGAGCGGGACCGAGAGCAGCCGGGCGGCCTGCTTGGTGCTCACGTCGTGCATGTGGACGAGCACGAGCGGCAGCCGGTAGATCTCCGGCAGGCCGCGCAGCACGGCCCACACGTCTTCGGGGCCGAACCGGTGCAGGAAGTCCAGGTGCAGGGAGTCGGAGTACGGGAACGGGTCCTCGGCGGCGATCACGCGGTAGAGCGAGAAGTCCTCGACGTCGGGCAGCGGGGACTCGCGCACGCGCCTGCCACGGCTGCGGAAGCGGTCGCGGGCGCAGTTGACCATGATCCTGGTGAGCCAGGCGGGCGCGGCCTGCCGGTCGCGCAGCTCGGCGTGGGACCGGTAGGCCTTGAGCAGGCACTCCTGCACGAGGTCCTCCGCGTCCTCCCCGACGAGCTGGCGGGCGAGACCGTAGAGCCGGGGCAACTGCTCCCGGGCGAGCTCGGCGAACTCCATTCCACCTCCCAGCCGTCAGGACGTGCGGGAGGCACGCGCGCATTGCACTACCGCGCGAAGATCTCCCGCAGGGGGCGCGGGTGCACCCCGCGTTCCGCGTCGAGGCGGCGGGCCTGCCGCCGCGCTACCAGGATGCCGACGACCGCAAGGCCCCACACCGCGTACTGCACGAGCCACGCGACCCGGAACGCCTCGGGCGTGAAACCGCCCATCGCGGTGAGCACGCCACCCATCGCCACCAGCACGACGAGCGAGGCCAGGAAGCCGCCCATGTTGACCATGCTCTGGGCGACGCCGAGGTTGGCGCTCGGGTTGTGGGTGCGCGCGATGTCGATGCCGACGACCGAGCCGGGCCCCGCCGCGCCGAGCGCCACGATCAGGAGCACCAGCAGCCAGCGCGGGGCCGGTCCGGGCTGCGCGAGCACGGCCGTCCAGACGGCCACCTCCGCGGCGATCACCGCGAGCACGACCCACGAGCGGCGCAGCGGGTGGCGCATGGTGAAGATCCCGAAGAGGGGCCCGATCGCGATCGTGCACACGACGAACAGGGTGAGCATGCCGCCCGCCTCGGCCGCCGTGAGACCTTGCGCGCTGACCAGCCAGGGCACCCCCCAGAGCAGGGTGAAGACCATCATGGAGAACTGGGTGCCCATGTGGCCGAAGAAGCCAAGCCGGGTGCCGGGACGCCGCCAGACCTCGCGCACGGCGTCGAGGATCTCCCGCAACGACGTGTCCGCCGGGCGGTCCACCACGACGCCCGCGGGCGCGTTCCGCACCACGGCGAACACGAGGAGGGCCGCCAGGGCGCTGGCCAGCGCGGCGGCCCCGAACGCCCACGACCAGCCCGCGCCGTGCAGCACCCACGCGAACGGCAGCGCGGAGAGCACCTGCCCGAGCTGGCAGAGCATCGTCGTCACCTGCACGAGCAGCGGCACCCGTCCCGCCGGGAACCACCGCGGCACGAGCGCGAGCACCGCCGTGAACACCAAGGCGTCGCCGAGGCCGACGACCACCCTGGCGAGCACGGCCGTCACGAGGTCGGGCGCCACGGCGAGCAGGAGCTGACCGGCGGCCAGCAGCACCCCGCTGACCACGAGCATCGCGCGGGAGCCGAACCGGTCCACCGCGATGCCCGCGGGGACCTGGGCCGCGAGGTACACCGCCACCTGCACGAAGACGAACGTGGACAGCACGCCGGGGGTGATCGCGAACCGCTCGGCGGCGTCGAGCCCCGCGATGGCGAACGTCGTGCGCTGCATCACCGCCAAGATGTAGGCGACCACGCCGACCGCCCAGACGATCCATCCCCGCCATGCCATAGAACTATTGTGACAAACGTTTGCCAACCTTGCCGTCATGCGCTAGGAACTGCGGCATGGATCACGGGCGCGCGGTCACGCTCGAGGACGTCGCACGCGAGGCGGGCGTCGCCGTGTCGACGGTGTCGCGCGCCCTCTCCCGGCCCGAGCGCGTGAGCGCCCGCACCCGCGAGCACGTGCAGGCCGTGGCGCGGCGGCTGGACTACCGGCCCAACCTGCTCGCGCGGGGGCTGCCGTCGGGGCGCACCCGCATGCTGGCGCTGCTGGTCACCGACATCACCAACCCGCACCAGTTCGGCCTGATCCGCGGGGCGGAGACGCAGGCGGCGGCCGCGGGCTACACGCTGGTGCTCGCCGACAGCCGCGGCCTGCCGGAGCTGGAGGCCGAGCTCGCGGCCCGCCTGGCGTCATCGGTGGACGGGTACGTGCTGGCCTCCAGCCGACGGCCCGACGACGAGCTCGTCGAGCTGCGCGGGCGCCGCCCGCTCGCGCTGTACAACCGGGAGCTCGCGGGCTTCCCGAGCGTGGTCAGCGACCAGGACGACAGCAGCCGCCAGATCGTCGGGCACCTGGTCGCGCTGGGCCACCGCGAGCTGGCCTACCTCGGTGGCCCGCGCAACGCGTGGGCCGAGAACGAGCGGTGGGCGGCGCTCGCCCGCCACTCCCGCGCCGCGGGGGCGCAGATCGCGCGGCTCGGCCCGTTCCCGCCGACGCTCGAAGGCGGGGTGGCGGCGGCCGACGTCGGGCTGGCCGCGGGCGCCACCGCGCTCGTGGCGTTCAACGACCTGATGGCGATCGGCGTGCTGCGCAGGCTGGAGCAGCGCGGCGTGGCCGTGCCCGGCGCGCTGTCGGTGGTGGGCCACGACGACATCTTCGGCGCCGATTTCTGCCACCCGCCGCTCACGACGGTCGCCAGCCCGGTGGAAGAGGCCGGGCGGGCGCTGGTCGGCCTGCTCCTGGACAACCGCCCGGACACCCTCGTCC
>Ga0207675_100005615_pt1 | contig 12010 bp, 9 predicted proteins | sample KBSSwiS42_FD_184305 | JGI IMG/M metagenome (GOLD analysis project Ga0207675, IMG submission 184305) | Switchgrass rhizosphere microbial communities from Kellogg Biological Station, Michigan, USA - KBS Switchgrass S4-2 (SPAdes) (version 2) | ecosystem: Host-associated > Plants > Roots >...
GTGCACATCTTGAACTGGCCGGCGTTCTCGAGGAAGAAGTCGCGCTTCTCGGGAAAGAACAGGCTGAAGCGGGTGAGGTTGACCTGCTGTTCGTCGGCCTCGACCTGCGCGAAATCGGTGTTGTAGGTGAGATCGAGGTTCAGCCCGCCGGTGACGCCGTACTTCGCGTCGGCGCCGAACTCGCGCAGTCCCCTGACGGTCTGCGCGTCGGCGGTCGGACGGGAGTCGCGCACGCCGGAGACGACATACGGCTTCAGCTTCAGATCCATCCCGTGGCTGAGCGACTGCAGGCCGACCAGCGCGCCGGCCATGCTCACGCGCGTGAGCGTGTAGGCCTTGGGAATCGGCGCCCAGAACACCTGCTCGTTCTTGCGGCGGATGTTGCGCATGAAGTTGACGCCCCACGACTGCTCCGACGCGTCGGCGAAGCGGATCGTCGTCAGCGGGATGGCGATTTCCGCCGTCCAGCCGTCGTCGGTGATCCGGGTCGCGACCTCCCAGACGCCGTCCCAGTTGCGGTTGACGTTCGAGTTGACGAGGCCGGCGCGGTTGTTCCCCTCGCCCTCCTCGGAGATCTGCTGTTCGAGCTTGGCGCCGAGCGGCGTGGTGACGAACATGTAGCCGTTGCGCGAGTCGTTGAAGGTATCGAGGATCAGCGCGAAGCTGTCCTCGTCGAGCAAACGATCGGCATCGCGCCGCATCTCGGTGGCGACGAGCGCCGACGGATCGTCGTCGAAGGCGTGGACGCCGATGAGCAGGCTGCGGCTGTCGTACATCACCCGCACTTCGGTGCGCTCGCTCGCGGGCGCGCCTTCACGCGGCTCCTGCTGGACGAACTCTTCGACCACCGCCGCCTTCTTCCACACCGCGTCGTCGAGCACGCCGTCGAGGCGCGGCGTCTCGTCGACGCGCACCGCCGGCAGCGTGTAGCGCTCGCGGCTGGTCTCGCCGGAAGCAGGATGAATGTGAGGTTGCGCGGCTGCGGGCGATCCACACGCCATCACCGCGCACACAACCGCCGACACGAGAGCGAACGTCTTCATGCGCTGAGTTGGAAACCGATGACCGAAACTACACGAGAGGACCACTAAGTATACACTGTAAGGTCATGAAACGGCTGCTGTTACTGGTCACTCTGCTCATGGTTGCCGGCTGCGGCGGCAACGACACTCCCACGGCGCCTTCGACGACGAGCGCGCCGTATTCCCAGACCGATCTCGTGGTCGGCACCGGCGCGGTCGTCGCAGCCGGCAACGCGGCGACAATCAGTTACACGGGCTGGCTTCACAACTCGGCACGCCCCGACAACAAGGGCACGCAGTTCGACTCGGGCGTCTTCGGGCCGTACGTTGTCGGCACGGGCCGGGTGATTCAGGGATGGGAGCGCGGAATCCCCGGGATGCGCGTCGGCGGTCAGCGCCGGCTGGTGATTCCGCCGGAGCTCGCCTACGGCAGTCAGGGCAGCGGCCCGATTCCGCCGAATGCCACGCTCGTCTTCGACGTCACACTCAACGCCGTGCAGTAAGGACCGCGCGGCGGAAGTCGCATGACACGTCGACAATTGATTCGCACCGCGCTCGGCCGCGGCCTTCGCAAGCGATGCCCGCACTGCGGCCAGGGCGCGATCTTTTCCGGCTTCGCGCATCACCTCGAGCGCTGCGCGGTGTGCGGGCTCGTCTACGAGCGCAACCCAGGCGACACCTGGGCCTTCACCATCATCGGCGACCGGCTGCCGATTGCCGTGATCATCGTGCTGATTTACTTCGGCGTGGCGCGCTCGCACCCGGTGCTCGGCATCGCCGCGATCGTCGCGCTCGGCGCGGTGATCGTGTGGACGGCGCCGAATCGCTGGGGCGCCGGCATCGCGCTGCATTATTTGTCGCGCGTCTTCTGGCCGGACCCCGCCGACCCGGTGCCAGCGCCGGTGGGAGCCGGAGCAGGCCCTTCGACTGCGCTCCAGACAGGCGAAGACACGAAGAAAACGAAGCTCACGAACACATAAAAAAGGGGGCGCCCCGGCGCCCCCTCTGCGGTCTCTGCTTTCTCTGCGGTCTCTGCGCGATCAGAACGTGAACTGAGCCCCCATCGCGAAGAGCCGCCCCTGCAGGATCGCCGTCGGCCGATCCAGCGACGGGCCGAACGTCTCGGTCACGCTGAGCACCGAGCTCGAGTTCAGGATGTTGAAGATATCGAGCTGCGCCTGCATCCGCACCTGCCGCAGCTGGAACTTCTTCGCCAGTCGCACGTCGATCTGGTTCCACCGCGGGAGGTACTTGGTTCCCGGCTTCAGCAGCGGCACCGTGACGCTGGTCTGCGTCAGGGTCGGGATGATCGTGCGATCGACGACGTAGTTGGCGTTGAGCGAGGTGTCGATGACGCGGCTGATGGCCGGATCGTAAGTCGCGTCCTGGCGCGCCGTTCCCCCGGGCTGGCCCGGATAGCCCTGCCAGTTGCCGCTGACGTTGACGCCGAGCGGCAGCGGATACGACCCCGACAGCTTGAACTGCGTCAGGTACGGCATCCCCAGCTCGCGCTGATCGCAGTAGCGGAGGCTGTTCGGATCGTCGACGTCGCAGTTGGCGGTGAGCTGGCGGCCGATGCTCGTCCCGCCGTAGATGTTGCCGCCGCCCTTGATGCGCGCCGAGAAGCCGACGTCGTAGCCGTTGTACCAGCGCTTGTTGATGTCCGAGTTCTTGTCGATCTGGCTGACCTGGCCCAGCTTGGCGCGATTCAGGTTGTAGATCGTGATCGTTTCCGACGGATCCAGCGGGTTCGGAATCGGTACCGGCGTGTAGTCGGCGAACGACACCAGCGTGTTGTCGGTCCAGAACAGACGGCTGAAATCGCGCCGCACCCAGTTGAGCGACACCGATACGCCGCTGACGACCTCGCGCTGGACGCCGAGGCTGTACTCCCACTGGTACGGCCGCAGGATGTCGGGGTCGGGCACGCGGTTCAGCGCGCCGGTGGTGTTGAACGGGGTGACCACCGGGCCAATCTCGCTGTCCTGCGCGATATCGTCGCCGTTGCGATCGGTCCACGTCCGGCGATCGGTCTCCTGGCGCAGCGGGTTGTAGACCTGCGCGAAGCCGACGGTCGAGAACGCGCGCATGTATTTCCCCGCGTGCGCCTTCAGCGCCGTCTTGCCGTCGCCCGAGACGTCGTAGACGCCGCCGATGCGCGGCGCGACGTCCCGCCAGTTCGGCAGGTTGTAGATCGGCCCGTACTCGCGCATCGGCACGAACCGCCCGGCCGGCGACACTTCCTTCGGAATGTAGGTATTGAACAACTCGAAACGGATCCCCGGGTTCAGCGTCAGCCGGTTCAGTGTCCACGAATCCTGCAGGTAGATGCCGAGGTCGTACTTGATCCGCTCGGCGGACCACTGCGACGTGTTATAGACGTTGACCGAAACTGGCGCCTTGTTGCGATATTCCTGCACCAGGTCGACGCCGTTCTGCATCGAGCGCTGGTGGCGGTTGCCGCCGGTCCCCCACTGCATCCCGGTCTTGAGCGCGTGCGTGCCGGTCACATACGACACCGAGCCGCTGTAGGTGTAGCGGTCCGGCACCCTGAAGTAGTACGGACCGTTGGGTGAGCCCCACACTTCCGTGGTCGTGCGGTCGGATCGCGAGATCGCGTCCGGCCCGACGCTCGCCTGCGCTTCGTTGGTCGAATAGGTCTCGTCGTTCTCCGAGAAGCCGGCTTCGACGAGCAACCGGCTGCTCAGCGTCGCCGTGTACTTGCCCTGGGTCGTGAAATACCGCTTCGGGCTGCGGATGCCGCACGCTTCCTCCATCGTCAGCGCCGGGCATTCATGACCGCGGAACTTGACGATGCGATCGAGGTAGGCCGAGAACTTGTGCTTCGACGCCATCTGCCACGTCAGCCGGACGACGCCGCTCTTGATGATGTTGTCGTCGACCGTCGGCTGCAGCGGGCGGCCGTTCTGGCCGTTGGCCGGCGTAAACGTCTTGTGCGTCGGATCGAGGTTGTAAAACGAATCGGTGATGGTCTGGTCGACGCCCCAGCGGCGGAACGAGCTGAAAAACCACAGCTTGTTGCGCTTGATCGGCCCGCCGAACCCGGGGTTGAAGTCCTGGATCTTCTCCACCCGGTTCGGCGCCTGCAGCCCCTTCAGCCGCAGCTCGTCGGTGAAGTTGTTGGTCTGCCAGCTGCCCGGGGTTCGCGACATGAAGACCGATCCGTGAAAGTCGTTGCCGCCTTCCTTCGGAATCATGTTCAGGCGCACGCCGGAGGTCTGGATCTCGGCGGTGAGCGCGCTGATCTGATAGCTCATCTCCTGGAACATGCCGTCGTTGAAATAATTCTGAATCGCGCCGTCGCCCTCGATGCCGTTGACGCTCATGCCGTCGACCTGGATCGCGTTGTCGCGCCGATCCGATCCGTGCACCGCCATGTAGGTTTGCTGCATCCCCGCGGTGCCGCCGACGTCCGGCGCGCTCAGCGAGATGCCGCTCAACGTCGATCCGACCGCCCAGATGTTGCGCCCCGTGGGCAGCGCATCCAGCAGCGACCGCGACAGCACCTGCTGCTGCGTCGCGCTCTTCACGTCGACCACCGGCGAGGCGCCGGTGACGGTGACGGTCTCCTCGAGCGCGCCGACGCGCAACTCGCCGTTGATGGTGGCCGTGAAGTTGGCCGGCAGCTCGATCCCTTCGCGTTTGATGACGCTGAAGCCGGGCAGCGTGAAGGTGACGGTATACAACCCGGGACGCAGATCGATGATCCGGTACAGCCCGTTGCTGTCGGTCGTCACGCTCCTCGCCCCTTCGATGAGGGCCGGACTGCTCGCTTCCACGGTGACGCCGGGCAGCACCGCGCCGGTGGCGTCTTTGACCACCCCTGCGATCGCGCTTTGCGCGCTGGCACTACCTGGTGAGAACGCCAGCAGGGCACAGCCTGCCAGCAGGACCGCCGCCACTCTCCTGCAGACCATATGTCGCCTCCCCCATAAGCAGCCCAAACGACCCAACGATGCGAGTCGCCGAATACGGCGCCATGACGAACGGAATGAAGGCGGCGAGAGGAAAAACTTCGTGGGAAACCTACGCCCGCAGCTGAAGCAAGTCAACAGACCGTAAAGGAAATCGGACCGGAATCGGGCGCGCCGCCAGCGGCGATATGGATTTTTGGATTGACCCGGCGGCCGGCGACGAGCCGCGCTAGAATCTGCCTGTGGTGCGCAGCTTCACGGCAGCGGCGGCGATCCTGGCGGCGGCAACCGCGGCGGGCTGCGCGCGGCCTGCCCGATCCCCGCTGATTGCCGCCTCGACGACGATGGTCACGGCGTGGGAGGTACCGCACGATCCGTCCAAGGATCCGTCGCTTTCCGACCCGCGACTCGGCGAACAGATCAAGTGGGGCTACCGGATCTTCACCAACACCCCGCAAGAGGCGCCGAAGCTGACCGGCGGCAAGGTTTCGTGCGCCAACTGCCACCTCAACGCCGGCCAGCGCGACCGGGCGCTGCCGCTGGTGGGCGTCGCCGGCATGTTCCCGGAGTACAACAACCGCGCCGCCCGCCTCATCAGCCTGCCCGACCGCATCGTCGACTGCTTCATGCGCAGTGAGAACGGCGCCGTTCACGATCCGGCCCAGCACGCCACCACGTCGTCGAAAGAAGTGCTGGCGGTGGCGGCCTACGTGTCGTGGCTGGCACGGGGCTACGCCGTTGGCGCCAACCCGGCATGGCGCAACAAGAACACGATCCCGGCGGACAAGCTGATTCCGGTCGAGCGGATCGACACGCGCAACGGCGAGGCGATCTATACGGAGCGCTGCGTCTCGTGTCATGGCGCCGACGGCCAGGGGGTGCAGATCGGCGACAAGAAAGCGGGGCCGCTCTGGGGCCCGGACTCGTGGAACGATGGCGCCGGCGCCGGCCGCGTCTACACGCTGGCCGGCATCGTCCGCTACACGATGCCGTACCTGAATCCGGGCAGCCTGACCGACCAGGAGGCGCAGGAAGTCTCCGCCTACATCAACTCCAGGCCGCGGCCGAAGTATCCCTACAAGGATCGCGACTACGTCGGCTCCAAAGTGCCGGTCGACGCCGTTTACTATCGATCGATCGAGTAGCCACCGTGCGCGGGCGCGTCGTCTTCCTCGTCGTCGCCGCCGTGATGTTGATGGCGGCGGTGGGAGCCGCGCAGTTCCGGCGCGGCGGGCGCTTCGGCTACTTCCCGACGCGCGAGAACCCGCCCTACGACGGCGCCTTCCAGTTCTGCCGGATCATGTTCCGCAACGCGGCGGACGGCGACGGCGGCGGCTGGAACGTCGACTACCCGCGCGCCGACCAGAACCTCTCGTTTCGCTTCTCCGAGTTGACGATGGCGCCGGTCAGCAACGACAGCAAGGGCAACTTCAATCACGTGCTGATCCGGCTGACCGACGAAGAGACGCTCGCGCACTGCCCGTTCATCATGATGACCGAGCCGGGCGGCACCTACCTCGACGAGGCGGAAGCGGTCGCGCTGCGCGTCTACCTGCAGAAAGGCGGGTTTCTGTGGGCCGACGATTTCTGGGGCGAGTACGCGTGGGAGCACTGGATGAACGAGATCCGCAAGGCGCTGCCGTCGTCGGACTATCCGGTCGCCGACGTGCCGCTCGACGACGGGCTGTTCCACATGCTCTACGACGTGCGCGAGATCCCGCAGATCCCGTCAATCGGCGCGTGGGGCGGGCCGGGCGGGCGGACGTGGGAGCGCGTCGACGCGAAGGTGCCGCACGTGCGGGCGATCACCGATCGCAGCGGGCACGTCCTCGTCCTGAACACGCACAACACCGACTTCGGTGACGCGTTCGAGCGCGAAGGATTCAGCCGCGCCTACTTCGAGACGTTCGCCGGCCCCGGCTACGCCTTTGGCGTCAACGCGCTGCTCTACTCGATGACCCACTGAAGCGCGGACCCGTCAACGCTGACCCAACCCACCCACCTGGCTCACACGACCCACCAGGCTCTTATCGAATGATCCGCAGGCCCGTCGGTACGGAGGGCGCGGCGGGCGGGCCGATGATCTTGAGGATGCGGCCGGCGCTGTAGGCGACGATGTAGAGCTCGCCGTCGGCGTCGACGCCGAACGAGCTGATGTTGCCGAGCGCGCCGGTGTTGGCCAGCTCCGCGGTGTGCTCGGTGACGTCGGCGACGCGCGCTTCGCCGGCGCCGTCGAGCGTCAGGCCGAGCGACCAGACGCGGCCGGCGACGAAATCGGCGAAAAAGTAGCGGCCGCGGAACGACGCCGGCAGGACGCTGCCGCGGTACACCATGCCGCCGGTCACCGACTGGCCGACGTTGTGCGTGTACTCGTGAATCGGATCGGTCAGCGGGGCGAACGCCGCCGGCGCCGAGGTGACGTTGTTGTGCGCCCCCTCGCGATTGCGCCAGCCGTAGTTGCGCCCGCCGCGGTTGGCCGGCTCGTAGTCGATTTCCTCGAACTGGTTCTGGCCGACATCGCCGATGACCAGCGCGCCGGTGCCGCCGCGCGATCGATCGTCGAAGGAGTAACGCCACGGGTTGCGCAGCCCGAAGCTCCAGATCTCGGGCAGCACGCCCGGCGGCCCGCCGCCCACGAATGGATTGTCGGCCGGCACCTGGTACCCGACCGGATTGGAGTCGGGCACGCTGACGTCGATGCGCAGCATCTTGCCCAGCAGCGTCCTCGGGTTCTGCGCGCGATGATCCGGATCGTTGCCCGAGCCGCCGTCGCCGAGGCCGATGTAGAGATAGCCGTCGGGGCCGAACACCAAGTGCCCGCCGTTGTGGTTGGCGAACGGCTGCGGGATCACCGATCCGCCGGTCGCCGCCCAGCGCAGATCGAAGCGGGACGAGAGATCGGCGACGAACGGATCGGCGGCCGACCGCCGCAGCCGCGCGACCACGGTGTCGCCGGCGCGGTTGGTGAAGTTGACGAACACGCGGCGGCTGGTCGTCGTGTCGGGCGGGAAGGCCAGCCCGAGCAGCCCCTGCTCGCCGCCGAAACTGATCACGCTGGAGAAGTCGAGGAAGTCGACCGGCTGCACGACGCCGCCGTTGCGGAGGACGCGGAGGCGGCCGTACTGCTGCACGACGAACTGCGCCGCGCGGTCGTCGGGATCCTGAACGAAGGCGACCGGCTGCGTGAACCCCGAGGCGTAGACGCGCGTCCGCAGCTGGGCGCGAAGATCGACGGCCATCGCCGATACGAGCGTGGCGATGACGACGGCGCGCAGCGTCGCGTCGCGCCGCGAGCGTGTCGGACGACTGCCTACGGCGACATCAGCGAAGAGCATCAGGGTTATCCTAATGCAGCGTGCACCGCCCGCTCCTCGTTCTCGGCTGCATCGCCGCGATCGGATGCAACTCGCGACCGACGCCGGCACCGCCCGTGGTCACCCCGCCAACGACCGGTGAAGTCATTACCGGCAGCGAGCGCATCGGCTGGGATCAGCGCGCCGGCGACGTAGTCGAGCTGGCCGCGATCAGCTACGTCATCTACGTCGATGGTGTGAGGACGCCGCTCACCGAGGTCAGCTGCGGCAACACGCCAACCGCCACCGGCTTCGGCTGCAGCGCGCGGCTGCCTTCGATGAGCGCCGGCGCGCACACGCTGCAGATCGCGTCGACGGTCGTCGACGGCTCGCCGCTCGAGAGCGATCGGTCGGCGATGCTGAGCGTGACCGTGCGGCCGCTGACGGCCGGCGACATTCGCCCGCCTGCCAGCAGCGAACGCGGCGCGCGCATCACGCCGGGTCCGGTCGTCACCTCGAACGGCGTCCGCCTCCGCCTCGAGACGATCGCCGAAGGCTTCGACCAGCCATCCGACCTCGCCGTCATGCCCGACGGACGCCTGCTGGTGGCCGAGCGCAGCGGCACGATCCGCATCGTCGATCAGGAGGCGCTGCGCCGGCGCGCCGGCGACGCAGGCGCGAGCGATGCCGCGCTCTCGCTCACCGACGCGGACACGACGCTGCTCGCGCTGGCGGTCGACCCGCAGTTCACGCAAACCCGCTTCGTGTTCGTGCTGTACGCCGCGACCTCGCGCTCGGGCGAGCCGGTGTTCACGCTCGCGCGCTTCCGCGAGTCGGGAGGCCTGCTGGTCGACCGCATCGTGCTCGTCGACGGCGTCCGCGCCGCCGCACCCGCCGCCGGCTCGCTGCGCTTCGGGCCGGATGGCAAGCTCTACGCGGCCTTCGACGATGGCGGCAACGCGCGGAGCAGGAACGATCTCGCCGCGCTGAACGGCAAGGTCGTGCGGCTGAACGCCGACGGCACCACGCCACGCGATCAGGCGGCGGCGTCGCCCGTTTACGCGGAAGGGTATGCCGCGCCGGCCGGCTTCGACTGGGATCTGCGCACGACGCCGCCGATCCTGTGGGTGGCGGATCGCGAGGGCGATCTGTTGCGGGCGGTGGTCGAAGACACCAGTCGCGCCGGCGAGAAGCGAGGCGCGCTGCGCGGTTCGCACGCGCTGCCGCGCGGCACCGCCCCGGCCGCCGTCGCCTTCTACCGCGGCGCGCTGATCCCGTCGCTCGCCGGAAGCCTGCTGGTGGCGTCGGCCGAAGCCCGAACGCTTCTCGCGATGTCGGACCAGAAGGTCGAGACGCTGCTGCAGGCGCGCGCCGGCGCAATCCACGCGATTGCCGTCGGCCCCGACGGCGCGATCTACCTCGCAAACCCCGGCGCCCTCGCCCGCCTCGTCCCGGACGACCCGCGCTGAGGCACGCCCCTGCGCTGCCGACCTTAAACTTTCGACTGCCGACTTTCGACCTTCGACTTTCGACTGATGACTTTCGACTGAAGACTTTCGACTGAAGACTGAAGACTGACGACTGAAACTGGCCACTGGCGACTGATTCATGAGCTCTATTGGTGTGGTGGTGATGGGCGGCGTCGACCGCTCGGGTCGCGAGCACGTCGTGCCGACGCTGCTCTCTCTGATCGACCGCCTCGCGCGCCGCCACGACGTTCACGTCTTCGCGCTCGGTCACTATCCGGAGCCGTGCACCTATCCGCTGCGCGGCGCGACCGTTCACGACGTCGGCCGCGTCGACCGGCCGCGCGGACTCCGCCGCTTCGTGCTGCAGCAGCGCCTCGCAGCGGCAATCGCCTCGGTTTCGACGGCACGCCGCTTCGACCTTCTCCATGCGTACCTCGGGATCCCGGCCATCGTCGCCACTGCCGCCGCGCGGCGGTCGCGGCTTCCGGTCGTGGTGACGCTCGACAGCGGCGAGTTGGTACGCGACGACGAGATCGGCTACGGTCTGCAGCGGCGCCTGATCGATCGGCGCGCCGTCGCCCGCGCGATGCGTGCGGCCGCGCGGGTGACCGTCACGACCAACCACATGCGAAACCTGGCGGCGGCGGCCGCTCCGGGCGTGCCGGTCGAGGTCGTGCCGCTCGGCATCGAGGTCGGCGAATTTCACGCCGCGCCACGCGAAGGCCCGCCACGATTGCTGCGCGTCGGCAGCCTGAACCGCGTGAAGGACTACCCGATGCTCTTGCGGGCGCTGGCGCGGGTCGCGTCGACGATGCCGGACGTGCACCTCGACATCGTCGGCGAGGATACGCTCGACGGCGCGGTGCAGCAGCTGTCGGCGTCGCTCGGTGTCGCCGCGCACGTGACCTTCCATGGACTTCAGCCGGCCGACCGGCGCCCATGGTTCTACGAGCGCGCGCACCTGCACGTCGTCAGCTCGCGGCACGAGGCCGCGGGCGTCGTCGTGCTCGAAGCGGCGGCGGCAGACGTGCCAACCGTCGGCACCGATGTCGGCATCCTCGCCGACTGGTCGCGCGACACGATCGAACGCGCCGTCGTCGTCCCGGTTGGCGACGATGCGGCGCTGGCGGCGGCAATCGTGGCGGTGCTGAACGATCGGCCGCGGGCGGAGCGCCTCGCGGCCGGCGCGCGCGAGTGGGCGCTGGCGCACGACGCCGACTGGACCGCGCGGGAATTCGAGCGGATTTACAACGAGACGGCTATGTCCGCCAGGCGCCGCTGAGGAAGCGCATCACCGTCGTGGAGAACGGAGCGGCGGCGTCGCCGAAGATCGGCCCGTGGCCGCCGTTGGGCACGACCCACAAGTACGCTTTCGGGATGGCGCGATAGAGCTCGAACGCCAGCGACACGGGATACAGCGGATCGCGATCGCCGAACACGATCAGCGTCTCGGCGCCAATCGTCGCCAGGTGCGGCTGGGTGAAGCTGACGTCGTCGTAGCTGTCGGCGAAGCCGCGCGCCATCGCGAACAACTGCTGCAGCTGCGCGTCGCCGCGGGTGTGGCGCTGACGCATCCGTTCCATCTCGGCGGCGCCAAGACTCGCCTCCGAGAACTGCTTCATGAAGCCGCGCGCTTCGGCCGGAAAATACGGCGGCGCGCTGACCACGACCATCGCGCTGATCGCATCGGCATCGATGGTGGCCATGTGCAGCAGCGTGATGCCGCCGCCGCTCAAGCCGAGGGCCTTGACCTTCGACAGCTTCAGATGGCGCAGCAGCGCGAGGACGTCGGCAGCCGCCTGCCTGAACGTGAACGTCCCCTCCGGGTTGGTCGACCCGCCGTGGCCGCGCAGATCGGGGGCGATGATCTGATAGCCGGCCGGCGGCTCGTTGAAGATGTATCGCCAGTCGGGACCGCTGCCCATCGCGCCGTGCAGCCACAGCAGCGGCTCGCCCTCGCCCGCCACTGCCCACGACATCTCGATGCCGTTGATCTCGACGACCATTCGCGCAGCCGATCCTACAATGAGACACGTGCCTGATCGGCAGGTTGTCTTCCGGGTCGTGCGCCGGTGGCTTCAGTCGGAGACGCGCGTCCTCTTCACGCTGACGCTCGTCGTTGGCGCTCTCGGCGGCCTGGCCGCCGTCGGCTTCCATCTGTCGATCGACATGGTGGCGCATCGGCTGCTCGACCCCCTCCTCGCCCGGCCGCTGTCGCAGCGCCTGGCGTTGATTCCGCTGCTGCTGATTGCCGTCGGCCTGGTGGTGGGCCTGCTGCTCGAGCGAGTCGT
>Ga0207675_100005616_pt1 | contig 12009 bp, 13 predicted proteins | sample KBSSwiS42_FD_184305 | JGI IMG/M metagenome (GOLD analysis project Ga0207675, IMG submission 184305) | Switchgrass rhizosphere microbial communities from Kellogg Biological Station, Michigan, USA - KBS Switchgrass S4-2 (SPAdes) (version 2) | ecosystem: Host-associated > Plants > Roots >...
TGATCGTCCATACGGCCGCTGTGACGACCGACGGTCGCATGCGGGTCTTTGACGTCTGGCGGTCGCGCGAAGCGTACGAGCGGTTCGACACCGACCGTTTGCGGCCAGCCATCATCGATCTCTTGGGCCAGGAGTACGCGGCTCATGGCATCGGTCTCGAGGTGCACGAGCTGCACAGCCTGGTCAGACCCGAAGAGCTGTTCTTGTCCGACCGCTGGAGCTGATCGGGAACGCCGCATCGAACGAGCGGCTAGATGATCCGCACGCCTGCGGTGGCCCGCTCGACCCCGAACGCACCGTGGCAGCGATCCCGGTTTGCGTCGGTGTGCACCCCGGTGCGGCGCAGGGTCCTGCATGGGCCGTACTGGGCTCGAACCAGTGACCTCCGGCTTGTCGAGCCGGCGCTCTCCCAGCTGAGCTAACGGCCCGGGAGAACGGCGAGTATAGCTCCGGTCAGGCGACGCTCGGGGTCGTTTCGGTCGCCGCGCCGTTGGTGCTCGCGTCGGCCACGACGGGCTCCTCCGCGGGCAGCAGGCCGTGGGCGCGCATCGTGATCTCGAAGGTCTCGCGCGACGTATATCGCGGCGTCCAGCCGAGCGCGCCCTTCAGCTTCTCGTTCGAGACAATCCAGGGATAGAGCGCGAAGTCGATCTGGCCGGGCGGTGCCTCCGAGAGGCGCAGGCGCCACATCACCTTCGCCAGCGACCGGTACGCCCAGAGCGGCATCTTGCGCACCGTCGTGCCCAGCACGGCGGCGCACTCGCGCAGCGTCATGAGTCCCTCGGGCGACAGGTTGAACTGGCCGGCGTGCCGTCCCAGCAGCAGACGGCTGATCGCCTCGACCACGTCGTCCTCGTGCACGAACTGAATCGTCTCGTCGAGGTTGCCGGCGTCGACCGCGAACGGCTGCTTCGTCCACAGCCGCACCAGGTAGTTGTCCACGTTCGGCCCGAAGACGATGCAGGGGCGCACGATGGTGGTGACCACCTGCGGGTGCTGGAGCGCCCAGAGCTGCACGATCCGGTCCGACTCCGTCTTGTCGCGCGCGTATGAGAAGCGCGCGACCCCCCGCACCGGTTGATCCTCCGTGATCGGGTCGGGGTTGTCCGGGAACGCGCCGTACGCCACCGCCGAGGTCGTCACGAGCACCTGGCCGATGCCCACCTCGGCCGCCGCCTCCAGGACGTTGTGGGTGCCGTTCACGTCGACCTCGTACATGAACCCCTCGTCGTGCGACGGGTTCAGGATGAACGCGAGGTGCACGAGCACGTCCGGGTTCGCTCGCTTCACGCCGCCGTGCACCGCCCCACGGTCTCGGACGTCCACCCGTTCGAACTCGGTCTTCGGCTGGTACGCGCCCCTCGGCGGCACCACGTCCGCGATGACAATCTTCTCCGTGTCCTCGCGGCGCGAGAGCAGCTCGACGAGGCGAGTGCCGATGTAGCCCGAGCCGCCGATGATCAGGTAGCGCATGGCCGCATCCTACGTGGCCGCGAAATCAGCGGACCGGACGCTCGATCACGACGGCTCCGAGCCGGCATGCCGCGTATATCACTGAATTTGCCGGTTTCTGCTTGCGAAACCGCGGCGATGGGCCGAATCTGCGCCCATGTCAGTGAACGAGCGGCGGCCCGGAGCGAAGGATGAGCGTGGTCTCGGTATCTGCCGCGCCGCACTGCCGGCGAAGCGTCCGGAGCAGCACGTCGAGCTCGGCCGTGTCGTGGCAGGCGACCCGCAGCTGGTAGTCCGGCGTCCCGCTCAGGTGGAGGATCTCGAGCACGGGCTCGAGCTTCGACGCCGCCGCCGAGAAGTCGTCGGAATCCGTGTCGGATGCGACCGTGACGCCGACGAGCGCCTCGAGCTTCCGGCCACCCGCGCCTGGGTCGACGAGCGCCGTGAAGCCCGTGATCACGCCGGCCCGCCGAAGCCGCCGCACACGGTCGGCCGCGGCGTTCGCGCTGAGGCCCACGGCCGCCCCGAGCTCGCGCCACGAGATCCGGCCGTCATCGCGGAGCAGCTTGAGGATCTCACTGTCGATCTCGTTCATCACCGCGATTATCTCAGCTCATGGACCCTACGGCTGCGCTGATCGCAGGACTTGCAGCCGGCCTTGCCATCGCCATGCAGGTCGGCGCGGTGAGCCTGCTGCTCGTGGAGACCGCCGTGGCGGGCGGTCCGCGGATCGGCATCGCGGCCGGGCTTGGGGTCGCAACGGTGGACCTGATGTTCGCGGCCGCAGCGGCCGTGGCGGGCGGCACCGCCGGAGTCGTGCTGGCGGAGCACGAGGGTGAAATCCGGCTGGTGGCCGCAGCCACCCTCGGCGCGATCGCGCTTCACGGGTTGGCGACGCTTAGGGGCGGACCCGCCAAGCCGGGGGACGCCGGCGACGAGCTCGCCAGCGCGGGAGCCGGCTCGCACTACGCCCGCTTCTTCGCGATCACAGCCGTGAACCCGCTGACGATCGCGTCGTTCGCGGCGGTGGCGACGTCGCTACCGCTCGGACACCCAACCGCGGTGATCGCGTTCACGGCGGGTGTCGGAACGGCGTCGGCCGGCTGGCACCTTCTCCTCACGGCTGCGGCCGGCCACGCAGGCCGCTGGATCACACCGCGCATACAGCGCGGGCTCGCCATCGGCGGCCGCGTGGCCGTGCTGCTGATCGCCGCGCACCTGGCACTCGACGCGTGACCGCGCCGGGCGCGAAACGGCCTACTCCTCGTCGCCTCCCCAGCGCTCCTGAAGGTCCTTCATGACGCCGGGCTCGCGCAGCGTCGTCACGTCGCCGAGCTCGCGCCCCTCCGCGATGTCGCGCAGGAGGCGGCGCATGATCTTGCCGGAGCGCGTCTTCGGCACGTCCGCCGTCCAGATGATCCGCTTCGGCCGCGAGAACTTGCCGATCCGCTCCGCCACGCGCTCCCGGACCTCGGCCTCGAGCTCCTCGCTTCCCTCGAGATCGCCCTCCAGGATCACGAACGCGACGACGCACTGCCCGGTGTCCTCGTCCTGCTGCCCGATCACCGCAGCCTCCGCGACCTTCGGGTGCGAGACGATCGCGGACTCGACCGTCGCGGTCGAGAGCAGGTGGCCCGACACGTTGACCGTGTCGTCCACCCGGCCGATGATCCAGAAGTAGCCGTCCTCGTCGCGGCGCGCCGCGTCGCCGACGAAGTACGTCGCCTCGTCCCACTTCGAGAAGTACACCTCGCGGAAGCGGTCCGGGTCCTTGTAGAGCGTGCGCAGCATCCCCGGCCAGGGGCGCCGCAGCGCGAGCACGCCCTGCTCGCCGGCCGGGACCTCGTTGCCGTCGTCGTCGAGCACCGCTGCGTCGATCCCAGGCAGGGGCCGCGTGGCCGACCCGGGCTTCGTCGGCACGAGTCCCGGCAGCGGCGAGACCATGATGTGGCCCGTCTCCGTCTGCCACCACGTGTCGACGACCGGGCAGCGCTCGCCGCCGATCACCTTCCAGTACCACAGCCACGCCTTCGGGTTGATCGGCTCGCCGACCGTCCCCAGAAGGCGCAGCTTCGACAGGTCGTGCCGCTGCGGGTACTCGATCCCCCACTTCATGCACGCGCGAATCGCCGTGGGCGCCGTGTAGAAGATGGTCACGCCGTAGCGCTCGCAGAGCTCCCACCAGATGTCCTTGTCCGGGTAGTCGGGCGCGCCCTCGTACATCACCGAGGTGATGCCGTTCATCAGCGGCCCGTAGACGATGTAGGAGTGACCCGTGACCCAGCCGACGTCGGCCGAGCACCAGTACACGTCCTCCTCGGGCTTCAGGTCGAAGATGTGCCTGTGCGTCCACGCGACGCCGGTCAGGTAGCCGCCGGTCGTGTGCAGGATGCCCTTCGGCTTCGCAGTCGAGCCGCTCGTGTATAGGACGTAGAGCGGGTGCTCGGCATCGAACGGCTCGGCCGGGCAGTCGTCTGACGCCGCCTCGATCGCCTCGTCGTAGAAGAGGTCGCGGCCGGCGTCCATGTCCACGTCCGCGCCGGTGTTGCGCACGACGACCACGGTCTCAATCGAAGGGACCTCGCCGAGGAACTTGTCGACGGCCGGCTTGATGTCCGCCGCCTTGCCCTTCCGGCGCGCCTGGTCGACGGTGATGAGCGCCTTCGCCTCCGAGAACTGCATCCGTTCCTTGACGGCCTCGGGTGAGAAGCCGCCGAAGACGACGTTGTGCGGCGCGCCGATGCGCGCGCACGCGAGCATCGCCACCGCCACCTCGGGGATCATCGGGAGGTAGATCCCGACCACGTCGCCCGGCTGGATGCCGCGCTCCTTCAGCACGTTGGCGAGCCGCTTCGTGGCGTCGAGGAGCTCGGCGTAGGTCACGTCGCGCTCCTCGCCCTCCTCTCCTCGCCAGTGGAACGCCACGCGGTCGCCGCGGCCGGCGTCGACGTGGCGGTCGAGCGCCTGCGCCGACGCGTTCAGCTTCCCGCCGACGAACCACCTGTAGAAGGGGGCCTCCGACTCGTCGAGCACCGTGTCCCACGGCTCGGCCCAGTCGAGCAGCTCCTCCGACTGCCGTGCCCACCAGGCCACCGGGTCCTCGGCGGCCTCCTCGTAGACCGACTCGTCCTGGATCAGCGCGTGCTCACGGAAGTCCGCGGGCGGCTCGAAGAGCTCCTTGTCGAGAAGCTCTCCGAGCTCCCTCTCGATCTGGTCCGCGGACGCCTTGGTCGTCCCTTCCATCACGCTTCCTCTCGTAGTCCCTGTGGGCCAGGTTGTACCAGGGGACTACAAGGGGGGAACCATCGTGGCCGTCGCCGCCGCGGCTGCGCGCCGCCGGCGGGTGCCTCCGCCGGCGAGCGTGGTGCCGGTCGCGGCCTCGGCGCCCAGGCCGGTCTCCGAGCGCACCTTCAGCTCGTCGAACTTAGCCTCGGCGGTCGGCTCTCTCGCCAGCATCGTGCCGAGGAAGCACCCGATGAACCCGAGCGGGACGCTGATGATCGCGGGATTGGCAAGCGAGTACCACGACAGCGCGCCGCCCTCGGAGTCGGGCCCAGGCCACACGGTCGGGCTGATCACCACGAGCGCGATCGAGCTGATCACGCCGACCAGCACGCCGACGACCGCTCCGGTGGTGTTGAACCGCCTCCAGGTGAGCGCCAGCAGCAGCGCCGGGAAGTTGGCGCTTGCCGCGACGGCGAACGCCAGGCCCACCATGAACGAGACGTTCAGGGCCTCGCCGCCGAGCAGCGCGATCCCGATCGCGAGCGCGCCGATCGCGAAGGCCGCGGCCTTCGCCACCCAGACCTCCTCGTGCTCCGAGTCGCGGCCTCGGCGAACGATGTTCGACCACACGTCGTGCGCCACCGCGCCCGACGCCGAGATCACGAGGCCCGCGACGACCGCCAGGATCGTCGCGAACGCCACGCCGGCGACGATCGCCAGCAGCAGGTCGCCGCCTAGATTCTCGGCCAGCGTCGGCACGGTGAAGTTGCCGGTCTCGCCGACCGCCTTCTCCGCGCCCTGCCCGAGGATCGCGCGCGTGCCGAACCCGAGCGCCGTGGTCATCAGATAGAAGGCGCCGATCAGGAACATCGCCCAGATGACCGACTTGCGGGCGGCCTTGGCGGTCGGAACGGTGAAGAAGCGCATCAGGATGTGCGGCAGCCCGGCGGTGCCGAGCACCAGGCCGAGCCCCAGTGAGACCGTGTCGAGCGGGGTCGACAGGAACAGCCCGGGCTTGAGATACGCGTCGCCCTCGGCCGAGTTCGCGCGAGCGTCGCGGAACAGGTTGATCGGGTTCCAGCCGATCTTGGCGAGCACCCAGACGGTGAGCACCACGCCGCACGTGAGCATCAGGACCGCCTTGATGATCTGGACCCAGCTTGTGGCGAGCATTCCGCCCAGCACGATGTAGGTGACCATGAAGGCGCCGGTCAGGATCACGGCCCAGGGGAAGCTGATCCCCACGAGGCCCTCGATGATGACCCCGGCGCCGACCATCTGAGCGATCAGGTAGAAGGCCACGACCGCGAGCGTGCCGAGCGCGGCCGCGGCGCGGGCCGGCGGCTGCTTCATCCGGTACGCGAGCACGTCCGCGAACGTGTACTTGCCCGAGTTCCGCATCTGCTCCGCGATCAGGAACAGAACCGCCAGGAAGGCGACCAGGAAGCCGACGCAGTACAGGAAGCCGTCGAAGCCGAACAGGAAGATCAGCCCGGCGATGCCCAGGAAGCTCGCGGCGGACATGTAGTCGCCCGCGATGGCGAGCCCGTTCTGCGGGCCGGTCAGGGTGCGGCCGGCGGCCCAGAAGTCGGTCGCGGTGGAGATCCGCTTGGACGCGACGTATGTGACGATCATCGTCACACCGACGACAACCGCGAAGACCGCAAGCGCGGTCCCGTTGACTGAGGCGATGTAAGTCATCGCTGTGGCACCTCCTCATGCTCCGTCACGAGCTCGCCGCGGCGGAAGCGGGTCGACGGCCGAGCGTCGGCCGGCGTTGCGCCCTCCACGCTCTCGCGTACGCGTGCCGAGAGCGGATCCCAGACGCGGTTGGCGCGGCGCATGTACATCCAGCCGAGCACCCACGTCATCAGGAACTGGCTCAGAGCCAGCGCGTAGCCGACGGTCAGCCCGTCGGTGATGAACTCGCGGCCCATGAAGTCGGGCGCATAGCCCGTAAGGAAAACGAAACCGAAGTACCAGGCGAGGAAGAAGATCGTCGCCGGGACGACGAACGCCTTCTTTCGCCTCATCAATTCACGAAACTCGGGCGATCGTTCGACCGCCTTCCAATCGGCCTCTGTATGCAGATCGGGCACGGCTCCTCCCTCGTCGCTGTCCCGTCTCTGCGGGGCCGTACCCGAGGCAGTCGCGCCTTATGCGCCTAATCTGACTAGCTGCAGGCGGCCGGACGGGAGTGGTGCCGGAGCACGCGCTCGTAAGCGACAGGGCGCGAGGTCATCGTTCCGTCCACGCACATGTCGATCAGGCTCCGCCATGTGGCCGGCGCGTCGCGGTCGTCGTTCGAGAACCAGTTCTGCCAGGCGTAGCCGTCGCGGTGGGCGCGCGCGACGTTGTCCGGGGTGGTGATGTCGAGCAGGCTCCCGCCGAACTGGAAGGTGATCGGCACCTGGAACGCAACCACCCCGTCGCCAGGCGATCCGCCGCCCAGCAGGTAGCCGGCCGCTCCGTCGATTCCCGGCGCCAGGCCGATGTTCGGAACCAGCTCGTGGAAGCGGTCAACCGCGGCCTGCTTGAAGGAGACGACGATCAGCTTGCGGTGCTTGGTGCCGTTCAGGAGCGAAGCGAGCACCTCGGCGTTCTTCACGTACTCCTCGATGCCCTCGGCCGGCGTGCGGCCCTTGATCTCGACGTTGATGGGGGTGCGCGGGAACGCCTTCAGCACCTGGGCGAGCGTGGGCACGCGGAAGTCGGCGCGGGTGAAGCCCCTGGGCGGCGCCTTTCGGCCCGTGGCGATTCCGCGGAAGCGGTAGGCGCGCCTGGCGAGATCGTGGCTGTAGTGGTCGGCCGCGCGCGGAGCGAACCAGTAGGCCGCGTCGAGCCTGCGCATCTGCCGGAGCGTCTTGGACGAGACGGTCCCGTGCCCGTTCGTCTTGCCGTCCACGGTGGTGTCGTGCATGACGATCACCTTGTTGTCGCGCGTGACGCCGATGTCGAGCTCGAGCATGTCGGCGCCGGCGCGCAGCGCCTTCCTGAACGCGTACATCGTGTTGGACGGAAACTCGTCCTCGCCGCCCTGATGGGCGATGTTGAGCGGCGCCTTCTTCTGGATCCAGCGATTCGCGGCGGACGCGGAGGCGGCCGGAACCAGCACGAGGGCGGCGGTGAGCGAGCAGATCAGAGCGCGGCGCACGGCGGCGGAGACTAGCCATCGCGGCATCGCTAGTCGCGCTCTCGCCGGAGCGTCGCGCCGGCGGCGACGCCGCCGACCAGCGCCGCGGCGGGAAGTGCCAGGGCGCCGAGGCCGAGGAGCATCCAGAACAGCGGGCCCGAGTCGCCGTCGTCGTCGTACTGGGTGAAGCCCACCAGCACGAGCATTATCCCGGCGACGGCCAGGGCCACGAACAGCCATGTGGGCACGCGCGCCCTGGTCGACCAGCCCACCTGCGCGCCGATGGCGGCGGGGCCGACTAGACCGAGGATCACGATCTCGTCGCGCAGCCCTCCGATCAGCAGGGGAACCATCACGCCAAGCGCGATCAGCACGGCCAGCGCAAACGGAACCGCGACCTTCACCCTGGGAATGATCTGCCCAATCCGAGGGCGCTCCAGCCGCCGAGCTAGTTCGTCGTGTTGCCCTCGGCGGTGACGCCGGTGCTGAGCGAGTCCGCCGTGAAGACGTTGTTGGCGCCGGTGAAGGCGTTGGAGCGAGCCCTGCGCGGCCGTTCAGCGTAGGCGGTGCTGCGCTGAGGGGGCGCCGCGGCCGCGACCTGAGCGGCGCTCCTCGCAAGCAGAAGACAGCCGCAGATGATCCCCCAGAGGCGCATGCGCGCCGAGGGTAGCGCTGATCGGATAGCGCGGCGCGTTTTCTAGCCTGAGATGGGTGATCGCTCGTCGACTCACTTTCGTCGCGCTGCTTCCGCTCGTCCTCGCCTCCTGCGGCGGGGGCTCGGACGAGCCCGAGCGGGTCTGCCACATGGTCCGACCGGCGACCGTCGCCAAGGAGCTGCGCGGATCGGGCGCCCGGGTGCAGGGTTCGCTCCGCCCGCACGCCGACGAGACTCCCGGCCTCTCGGTCTGCAGCTACAGGGGCGGCGACGTGAACGCGCGGGTAAGCCGTGACACCGCGCCGCAGGCGCCGCTGCGCTACTTCCACCGCATCGTCGAGCAGTTCGAGTTCCACTCAGGCGACCCGCAGCGGGAGCCCCACCTCGTGTTCGGCGTGGGCGACGACAAGCGGGCGTTCGGCGGGGCCGGCTCCTACTGGGTGCCCGCGAACGGCCAGCTGATCAGCCTCCGCGATGACAGACTCGTCGTCGTCACGGTCGCCGCGGGGGGCGTCGGCGACCACGGCAAGCGGCAGGCGGCGGAGCGGCTCGCGCTGCGCGTGTTCGGCGACGGCAAGCCCGCCGAGCGCGGGCCGAGGCGCGCGATCGCGGCCAAGCCGGGCATGAAGGTCCTCACGCCGCGCGACGGCGCCGAGCTTCGCGAGGGCGAGGTGCTCGTGGAGGGAACGGTCACGCCGCCGGACGCGACCGTGCAGGTGGCCGGCCGGCCGGCGCGGACCAGGAACGGCGTCTTTGCGTCGCGCGTGCCGGTCGACCGCGGAAGCAACCGAGTGGAGGTCGCGGCCACGGCGAACGGCCAGGAGATCGGCCGTCAGGCGCTGACCATAAAGCGCCTCGCGCCCGCCGAGGCGGCGGCGGCACAGATCGCCAGCGAGTACAACGGCCGCGTGCCGGACATCCGTGGCGAGCGGCTCGACATCGTGCGGAGCGCCTTCCACCAGATCGGGCTCCGCTTCATCGAGGTGAAGCTCGGCAGAGGCCGCATCGTCCCGGAGGAGTGGGCGGCATGCGGCTCGCGCCCACCCGAGGGCGAGCGCCCGCCCCGCGACAAGCCGCTCGTGCTGCTCGTCGCCAGGCGTCAGCTCGACCGCACGTCGGGCACCGCTTGCCACGGGAAGTAGCGGCGGCTTTCCGGCACACTGCCCGGCATGCCCGAGGACCACTTCGGCGAGGAGGTCGCGGCTCATTACGACGACCCGTCGGACGAGATGTTCCAGCCGGCGGGGATCGAGCCTGTCGTCGACCTCCTCGCTGAGCTCGCGGGTGACGGAGCCGCCCTCGAGCTCGGGATCGGCACCGGGCGGATCGCGCTCCCGCTGGCCCAGCGGGGCGTGGAGGTGCACGGCATCGATCTCTCGAGCGCCATGGTCGCGCGTCTGCGCGCCAAGCCGGGCGGCGAGGAGATCCCGGTCGTCCTCGGGGACTTCGCGACGGCACGCGCCGAGGGCACGTTCTCGCTCGCGTACCTCGTCTTCAACACGATCCAGAACCTCACGACTCAGGCCGAGCAGGTGGCGTGCTTCGAGAACGTCGCCGCTCACCTCGAGCCGGGCGGGCACTTCGTGATCGAGGTAGGAGTGCCCAGCCTGCGACGGCTGCCTCCCGGCGAGACCCTGCGAGCGTTCGCGCACACCCCCACCCACGTCGGCTTCGACGAGTTCGACGTCGCGCGGCAGGGACTCATCTCACACCACTACGAGCTCGTCGACGGAGCCTGGCAACCCCACTCGGTGCCGTTCCGCTACGTCTGGCCCTCCGAGCTCGACCTGATGGCGAGGATCGCGGGGATGACGCTCGTGGAGCGCTGGAGCGGCTGGCGCCGCGAGCCATTCACGAGCGAGAGCACCAGCCACGTCTCGGTCTGGCGCAAGGCCTGAACCACCTCGCCGCACTCGACCTCCTCAGCGAGCGCGTGTGACGCGTTCCAGGACTCGAGCCGCCAGCGGCATGTATGGAGTGCGCCACACGTGTCGCTGCTCGAAGGGCCAGGCGTAGATCGGGTTGCCTTCGCGAACCAGCTCGAGTAGCCGTGGTTCGTCGAGGTCCTGAGCCGACCACTCGTACAGTCGCTGCAGCCGAGGCACGATCACCGCGTAGTCGAGTAGGCGGCCAATGCGCTGCTCGTCGGCGATGTAGTACTCGACCTCGCCGTCGAGCGGATAGGTGTCGGGCAGCACGCGTCTGAGGGAGAGGAACACTCCCGCCATCCCCAGTCGGGGGTCGCCGACGACGCGGCCGAGCGGAGCCAACAAGCCTGCGGCCAAACGCGGCGCCGTGACGAGGGCGTGCGCGAACAGGACGCGTGCCAGCGCGACGTTCATGAAGAACCGCTCCGGTTCGGCTTCTGCGTCCGCGAGCTCCTGGTGCTCCACGTAGCCGCCCACGATGCTGGCGTTGTGCGCCCGGTACCAGTTGCGGCCCGTCGGTTTCTCGCTGAACTCAAGCCAGAGCCGGACGGCCTGTGACGACGGCTCGCCCGTCAACCCACCCAGCAGCCCGACCGCCTCGGATCCGTCCCGCAGCAGCCGGTCGTTCATCGCACGCCACCACACGCTGCCGGGCGCCGACGCGTCCAGCGCGTTGAGAAGCCCACGCTGCGCCTGCCAGCGCATGAACGACAACGCCGCCCGCCGGAACGGCAGATGCCGGGGCGCGCTGCCGGTAGGCCCGCGGAACAGGCGCGCCATCAACGCAAGTCGCGCCGCCGGATCGTCGCGCACGGCCGCGACCTGGGCCTCAGCGGAGGAAAGCGCGTCCACGTGGTCGCTCATCGCCGGGAGTGATAGCCGTTCGCCGAAGCCGAGCGTGAGACGCCTCGCGCGGCGGCGGTACCGTGCCGACATGCTTAGAGCACTTACCGCCACCCTGGCCATGACCAGCCTTGCGCTTGCAGCATGCGGCGGTGGGACGTCGGAGGACCTCCCCCCGCTAAAGCCCGCGAAGGGCGACGGCCTCGCTAGTTACGAGGTAGACGATGCGGACGAGGGGAATCGTGTCTGCGAGACCGTCCAGGAGAACGTTCCTGACGAGTTAAAGGGGCAGCGGGCCGTGAAGATCGTCCTGCCCAACGGCTCGACGTACAACGTTTGCGAACTGCCGCCGTAGGCCCTGGGTCAGCTGCAGTCGACCCCCGCGAACGATTGCCTGTACGCGTCCGCCGTGGCGGTGCTGAGCGTCAGGCCGGACAGCTCGTCGAGCGACCGAGTTGTCAGCTACTGATGTTGGTCGGTGCCCAAGCGAGCCGACGGCGGCGGCTCGTCGAACTCGTCGTGGCGGCGGAACCAGAACGACCCCGGCGCGCGCGGCCAGCCCTCGGGCAAGTCCTCGTCTTCGCCCTGGCCGCCGTAGGGCGTGAGCGACCACAGGCTCCAGAGGCTGCCGATGAACTGGACCATCGCCCCGTGCTGGAGGAAGTAGGTGCGGTACACGTCTTCGCCGTCACGCAGGAAGACGTTGAGGCCGAACCACTCGTCGACCCCGAAGTCGGCCGAGAACCGCTCGGTGCAGATCGTGTACCAGGGCA
>Ga0207675_100005618_pt1 | contig 12004 bp, 10 predicted proteins | sample KBSSwiS42_FD_184305 | JGI IMG/M metagenome (GOLD analysis project Ga0207675, IMG submission 184305) | Switchgrass rhizosphere microbial communities from Kellogg Biological Station, Michigan, USA - KBS Switchgrass S4-2 (SPAdes) (version 2) | ecosystem: Host-associated > Plants > Roots >...
CGATGCCCCAGCCGGCCTCTGACGCCGCAGGCGATGCCCACCATAGGTCGGTGGCGTTCGCCGCGCGCGACACGTCGAAATTCGGTTCGAACGGACAATCGTGCGCGACGGTCCCGAAGATCTCGCGCGTAATGGATTTTGTCTGCGTCGTACCGCCGACGGTGTACGCGAACGTGCCGTGGCGCGAGTCGGCGAACGTCAGCGTCGTCTCGCCTACGCGCGTCGCCGTTGCGCCGCCGACGGTGCCGAGCGGCGGAAACGGTGTGGTGTCGTACGGTGGACCGGTGGTTTCGAAAAGATCGCCCTGATAGCTGCATCGGCGAGCCGACGCGCAGTTGCCGCGAGCCACCACGCGCGGCCCGCAACGTCGTACGTGAACCAGACGACGAACAGCGCGTCGCCCTGATGCGCGATGCTGAGTCCCCACCCCGATTCCGATCCCGCCGGCGCGTTCCACCACAGTCCCTGATAACTGTGCGGCGGCGTCGGCGCGGCCAGGACTTCGAACGGCTCATCGGACGCCGGCAGCGGCGTACCGTGATAGGTGCCCTCCGCATGCACGGTGTAGAGGCCGGGTTCGCGCGGGCCGATGTCGATGTCGAGGCCAAGCGGCGGGCTCACGCCGCAAATCATCGGCGGAATCGACTCGACGGCGTAGCGCACCGTGATCGTAGTACCCGACGTCGACAGCTCGAGGATCCGCGCTTCGTCGTAGCACGCTCCGCCCGGCAGGAACTTCGTGAATCGAAGCGGATTGCCGGCATAGGACGGATTCGGCGTCACCATGCTGGCGACGCCTGCGCGCACGTCCGTGGCAAGGCACGCCAGCACGGCGAAGGCCGCGCCGATGGACGAACGCAATGGATGGCTGCGGAACATTGGGCGTCAAGGGTCGGGCCGTCGTTCGACGACGACCGAGAGTATAGACATCGAGCGCAAACGCGCGAACGCGTCCGTCCCGGCACTAGAATTGCACCTGCCGTCGCCGGGACGGGGCCTTAGGTTCGCCGCCACAACGACTTCCTCGGGAGAACGATCGCGATGATCGCCGACTGGTACTTCGATTTCGTGTCGCCGTTTTCCTACCTGCAGTGCGAGCGCCTGCAGTCGCACGCGGCATCGATACGACCGCACCCGGTGGTGTTCGCCGCGATCCTCGATGCGAACGGCCAGAAGGGCCCGGCGGAAATCGTCGCGAAGCGTGTCTTCACGTATCGGTTCGTTGTCTGGCAGGCCAAGGCGCTGGGGATACCGTTCAAGTTTCCGCACGCGCACCCATTCAGCCCGATCCCTCTTTTGCGCCTCGCGATCGCCTGCGATTGCCGGCTCGATGCGATCACGCGGATCTTCCGCTTCGTCTGGCGCGACGGGCGATTGCCGGACCTGCCGATCGAATGGGCCGAGCTCGCCCACGAACTCGGCCTGCCGGATGCCGACGCGCGCATCAATGACCCCGCGGTCAAGGATGCGCTGCGGCGCGAAACCGATGCGGCCATCGCGAGAGGCGTGTTCGGCGTGCCGACGATCGCGGCGGGCAACGAGCTTTTCTGGGGCGCGGACGCGACGGACATGGCGCTCGCGTACATGCGTGCCGGTGGGCGCTATGACGATCCCGAATATCTGCGCGTGGCCGAATTGCCCGCGGCCGCCGTTCGCGGCGCGGCGAAGCCGTCCAGGCGCGCCTGACCGACTGGAAGCTCAGCGCGCAAGGACCGCCCCCGAAGCGACCAGCGCGTCGATCGCGGCGTCTGCATAGCCGGCTTCGCGAAGCACGTCGCGCGTGTGCTCGCCGTGTTCCGGCGCATCGCGCGTCACCGCGAATGCCGGCGGGGCGAGCTTGAACGGTGGTGCATATTGCCGCGAACCATCAGGCCGGCGGATCACCATTGCGCGGGCGGCGAACTGCGCGTCCGCGAGCGCCTCGTCGAACGTCAGCACCGGCGTCACGCAGCAATCGACCGCCGCGAAACGCGCGCACCAGTCGGCGAGCGTCGCGCTGCCGAAGATTGCCGCCAGTGTCTCGCGGACCGCGTCACCCTCGAGACCCGTGGCGAACTGGCCGGGCACGAGATCCGGTCGTTCGAGGCTTGCGCACAGCGCGTTCCAGAACTTCGTTTCGAGTGCGCCGATGGCGAGCCAGCGCCCGTCGCGCGTCGGATAGACGCCATAGCACGGCACGCCACCCGTCAGGAGATCCTCGCCGCGCGGCGCGACCGTGCCGTGGTCCTCCAGCGCGCCGAGCAGGAAGATCTGGTGCGCGAGGACGGCGTCCGCCATCGCGATGTCGATGAAGCGGCTGCGACCGCTGCGCGTTGCGCCGTACAGCGCAGCGAGGATGCCGATCGCCGCACTCGCGGCGCCGCCGAGCAGGTCCGCGATCTGCAGGTTCGCAAGCGCAGGTGAGCCGCCGCGCTCGCCCGTGCAGTCGAGCGCCCCGGTGTAACCGAGGTAGTTGATGTCGTGTCCGGCAAAGCTCGCGCGCGGTCCGGTCTGGCCGTACCCCGAGAGCGCGCAGTAGACGACCTTCGGATTGACGGCGCGCACGGTTTCGTAATCGGCGCGCAGTGCCGCGACGACGCCCGGACGAAATCCTTCGATGATCACGTCGGCGTTGCGGGCCAGTGCCATGAACGCCGCGTGCCCGTCGGCGGACTTCAAGTCGACGGCTACGGAACGCTTGTTGCGGTTGATCGCGTTGAACCACGCGGTGGCGCGATCCGGTGCGTTACGGGCGCGCAGCGCGAGCGTCCGCGCGTAGTCGCCCGCACCGGTATCCTCGACCTTGACGACGTCGGCGCCGAGGTCGGCGAGGTAGAGCGTGCACATGGGCCCCGGCAACAGGCGCGTCAGGTCGAGCACGCGAACGCCGGCGAGCGGTGGCTCGACACCGGCAGCCGACGCGTCGCTCACCCGACGTCGCCGGGAATGCCGAGTTCGCGCTTGATCGCGGCGGCGGTGGCGAGTGCGTCGTCGAGCGTTGCGCCGAGACACGTGACGTGACCCATCTTGCGGCCCCGCCGCGGCTCGCGCTTGCCGTACAGATGCAGCTTGGCAAGCGGGTGGGCGAGCACGCGCGTCCAGTCGGGCTCGCGCGGTTCTGGACCGCCGCTTTCGAACCAGATGTCGCCGAGCACGTTCAACATCACCGCGGGCGTGTGCTGCGACGTGTCGCCCATGGGCAGGGCCGCGAGGATTCGCGCCTGCTGCTCGAATTGCGACGTCACGCACGCGTCGATCGTGTAGTGGCCGCTGTTGTGCGGTCGCGGCGCGATCTCGTTGACGAGGAGCCGGTCGTCGGATGCGACGAACAGCTCGACGCACAGCACGCCGCGATATTCGAGCGACGCGGCGATCGCTGCCGCCGTCGCGCGCGCTTCGTCGGCCAGTGGCGCGCCGATGCGCGCCGGCAGGATCGAGACGTCGAGGATGCCGCCGCGATGGCGATTCTCGGCGACCGGCCACGACACCACGTTGCCGTCGTCGTCGCGGGCCACGATCACCGACAGTTCCGCCGCGAGGTCGATCATCTGCTCGAGCACGGCAGGTCCCTGCATCGCGTCGACCGCGGCGATAACGTCGTCGCGCGTCTTCACGCGCACCTGGCCCTTGCCGTCGTAACCGAAACGCGCACTCTTGACGATGCCAGGCAGCAGCGCATCGTCGACCCCCGCGGCGTCGGCGGCGTTGCGCAGCACGGCGAACGGCGCAACGGCGAAGCCATTGCCGGCGAGGAACGTCTTCTCGCTGATGCGGTCTTGCGCGATCGCCACGCTTGCCGCGCCGGGTGTCACGCGCAACTCGCGCGCCAGGAATTCCAGCGCCGCCGCCGGCACGTTCTCGAACTCGGTCGTCGCGGCCACGCACAGCGCGCGCAGCGCCGCAAGCGAAGGCGGATCGAGATAGTCCGCGGCGAGATGCCGGTCCGCGACGCTGCCGGCGGGGCTGTCGGTCGCAGGATCGAGCACGAGCACGCGAAAGCCGAGGCTCTGCGCCGCCATGCAGAACATCCGGCCAAGCTGTCCGCCGCCGAGCAGGCCGAGCCACGCGCCGGGCGGGAACGCATGGCCGGTGGCCCCACCGCCGCCCCGCGGCGAGGTGCGGGCGCTCACGACTCCGGCGGTACGCGCATCGCTCGCGCGGCCGTCGTCTGCTTTTGCCGGAAAGCGACGAGCTTGCGCGCCATCGCCGGGTCCGTCGCCGCCAGCAGCGCGACAACGAACAGCGCAGCGTTCGCCGCACCCGCTTCGCCGATCGCGAACGTTGCAACCGGTACGCCGGCAGGCATCTGGACGATCGACAGCAGCGAATCCTCGCCGCGCAGGTATTTCGACGGCACCGGTACGCCCAGGATCGGCACGGTGGTCTTCGCGGCGAGCATGCCGGGCAGGTGGGCCGCACCGCCGGCGCCCGCGATGATCGCGCGGAGGCCGCGCGGGCCCGCGTCTTCCGCGTATTCGAACATCTCGTCGGGCATCCGGTGCGCCGACAGCACGCGGGCTTCATAAGCGACGCCGAACCCATCGAGCTGCATGGCGGCGTGTTTCATCACGTCCCAGTCACTTTCACTGCCCATGACGAGGCCGATCTGCGGCGCCGCTTTGCGCTGTGCCATTTCTCGCTGCCCCGGTGTGAAAGTGCGCGATTTTAACAACTGTTGCGCCGCCTGGCGGCTTTCTCCGCCGTTCATCTCGCGCGAGCGCGGTAATCGTTGAAGCGCGCACTGTGCATGGGCGACAATGCATCCATGAGAAACGCAATTCGCCGCTGGCGCAATGCGATCGCGATGGCTGCGGTCGCTGGTGCTTCGTTTGGCCCGATCGCGGTTGCCCACGCGCAGTCCGATGCCGACTTCGTCGCGGCGAAGGCGGCGTTCGATCGCGGCGACTTCCGGCAGCTCGACGCGCTCGCGCCGGCGCTTTCCGGGCACGTTCTCGCGCGCTATGTCGAATACTGGCAGCTCAAGTCGCGGCTCGACGCAGCGGCGCCCGAGGCCGTGCAGTCATTCGTTGCGCGCTATCCGGACGGGCCGCTTTCGGATCGGCTGCGCGTCGATTGGCTGAAAGTGCTCGGCAAGCGCGGCGACTGGAACCGGTTCGCGCTCGACTATCCACTGGCCACGAGCGAAGACACCGAGCTCGCCTGCTACGGCGCGCAATACCGATATCAGCGCGACGGCGCGGCCGCGCTCGCCGCGGCAAAACCGCTCTGGTTCACGGGGTCGTCCACGCCCGACGCATGCGAACCGGTGTTCGCGGCGCTCATCGCGCGAGGCGACCTGTCGGTTGCCGACCGCCGCGCGCGTTTCCGGCTCGCCGCAGCCGCCGGCAATGCGCGTCTCGCGCAGGCGATCGCCGCCGACCTTCCGGGCGCCGACAAGATCGCCGCGCGCGACCTGCTGGCCGTGGATCGCGATCCGTTGCGAAGCCTAGCGAAGGGCCAGTTCGCCTGGAAGACCGCGGCGGGCCACGAGCTCGCGCTGTATGCGCTCGAGCGCGCGGCACGCAAGGATGCAGTCGAGGCGCGCGCCGCGTGGCAGAAGTGGCGCGCGCATTTCACCGTGGCGGATCGCAACTACGGCAGCCTGCGCCTTGCGTATCACGCGGCGCGGCAGTTGAATCCGCAGGCGAACCAGTGGTTTCACGAACTGCCGCACGTCGCGCTGACGCCTGACGAGCAGGCGTGGCGCATACGCGCTGCATTGCGCGCTGCTGCGTGGCACGACGTGAAGTCGGCAATCGAGGCGCTTCCTGCCGCCGACCAGCAGGAACCCGTGTGGCGCTACTGGCGAGCGCGGGCGCTTGCCATGCAGAACGGCGGCGACGAGGCGCTCATCATCTACGCGAGCCTCGCCGGCAGTCCGACCTACTACGGGCTGCTCGCGTCCGAGGCGCTGGGTCGCACGGCGACACTGAACGTGGCTGCGAGCAATCCGCTCGCCAACGACGATGCGGCGATGGCGGCGATGGCGGCGTTCGGCAAGCGGCCGGACGTCATGCGCGCGGTAAAGCTCGCGCAACTCGATGTGCGCCTCGAATCGATCCGCGAGTGGAATCAGGCGGTGCGCGGCATGAGCGACGACGCGCTGCTGCTTGCAGCGGAGTACGCGCGGCGCGCCGGTCTCTACGATCGCGCGATCTACACGGCGGAGCGCACGGCGGCGCGGCACGATTTCTCGCTGCGTTACCTGACGCCGTTTCGGTCGGAGTTCGGCACCGCCGCCCGCGAGCAGGGCATCGACGAGGAACTGCTGTACGGCATTGCACGCCAGGAATCCCGTTTTGCTGCCGACATAGTGTCGTCCGCGGGTGCCGTGGGCCTGATGCAACTGATGCCGGGCACGGCACGCTGGGTCGCCAAGCAGCTCACCGTTGCCGATTACTCGCCGTCGCGCATCGCCAATGTCGACCTGAACACCCGGTTCGGTGCGTTCTATTTCAAATACTGGCAGGACCGCCTCGGCCAGCTGCCGGCGCTTGCTGCCGCCGCTTACAATGCAGGACCGAGCCGCGCGCAGTCGTGGCGGCCGGCGACCGGCTCGCTCGAAGGCGCGATCTGGGTCGAAACCATTCCATTCAACGAGACGCGCGATTACGTGAAGCGCGTGCTGGCCAACACCATGGTCTATGCGCATGCACTCGACCGACCGTACGTGGGGCTGACCAAGCGGCTCGGCACGGTCACGCCGCGCGATTCCGCCGTCGTCGCCGCCGGCGAGCCGTAAGGGGCGCGGAGCGTGACCGCCAGTCGCCAACGCGTACTCGTGCTCGGCGGCAGTGGATTCGTCGGCCGCCACGTCCTCGCGCACCTCGCAGGGGCCGGCCAGTTTGCCGTCGTGCTGACGCGGCGCCGGGCGCGTGCGCGGCATTTGCTGCTGCTGCCCACCGTTCAGGTCGTCGAAGGCGACCCTTACGATCCGGCGACGCTTGCGCGGCTTGCACGTGGCACGACGGCCGCGATCAACCTGGTCGGCCTGCTGCACGAGCATGGGCGCGCCACATTCGAGCGGGCCCACGTCGAGTTGCCGCGCCTGCTCGTCAACGCGTGCCGCAGCGCGGGCGTCAATCGGCTGCTGCACATGAGTGCGCTCGGCGCCGCTGCCGACGCGCCGAGCCGTTACCTGCGTTCGAAGGCGGACGGCGAAGCGGCGATCGAGGCGTCCGGCCTCGCGACGACGATCTTCCGTCCTTCCGTCATCTTCGGTCGCGAGGACACGTTCCTGAATCTGTTTGCGAAGCTGGCGCGCTGGTTCCCGGTGCTCCCCCTCGCGGGCGCGAATGCGCGCTTCCAGCCGATCTGGGCGGGCGATGTCGCCGCCTGCTTCACACGCGCGCTCGTGGACAACGAAACGATCGGTGAACGATACGGATTGTGCGGGCCGAAGGTCTACACGCTCGCCGAACTCGTTCGCTATGTCGCGGAGACAACCGGTTACCCGCGTCCCGTCGTGCCGCTCTCGCCCGGACTGTCGATGCTGCAAGCCCGGTTCATGGAGTGGCTGCCCGGCCCGCTGCTGACGCGCGACAACCTCGCGTCGATGCAGGTGGACAACGTGTGCGACACCGCATTTCCGAGTCGCCTGGGTGTGGTGCCGACGGCGCTCGAGGCGATCGCTCCCGAATATCTCGCGCCCAGCGCGCAGCACAGCCGGTTCGACCTGTTCCGCGCGCACGGCGGTCGATGACGCGGCCGTTGCCGCAACCGGTGCGCATTTACCGCGTCGGCGGTTCGGTGCGCGACGAGTTGCTGCAGCTCCCTCCCGGAGACGTCGACTGGGTCGTCGTCGGGGCCACGCCGGAGATCATGCTGGCGTCGGGCTTCACGCCGGTGGGCAAGGATTTTCCGGTCTTTCTGCACCCCGACACGCACGACGAGTACGCGCTCGCGCGCACCGAGCGCAAGCACGGCCGCGGCTATCGGGGATTCGAGTTCTTCGCGACACCAGACGTGACGCTCGAAGAGGATCTGCGCCGGCGCGATTTGACGATCAATGCGATGGCGCGCGGGGCGGACGGAACGCTGATCGACCCGTATGGAGGCGCTACCGATCTGCGCGCGGGAATTCTGCGCCACGTGTCGCCGGCGTTCGCCGAGGATCCGCTGCGAGTGCTGCGCGTCGCGCGATTCGCGGCGCGCTTCGGGTTCGCAATCGCCGACGCGACGCTCGAGCTAATGCGCGAGATCGTCGCCACCGGCGAGCTTGCGACGCTTAAGCCCGAGCGCGCGTGGCAGGAGTTGTCGCGCGGGCTCTGCGAAGCGCACCCGTCGCGGATGCTCCGCGCGCTGCGCGCATGCGGCGCGCTCGTCGCGTTGCTGCCGGAAGTCGACGCGTTGTATGCGGCCGGCCGCGCCGGCGACAACGCCGGCGCCTTCACCGAGCGCGCGCTCGACTGGGCGGCCGCGCAGCGATTCGTGCTGCCCGTTCGCTATGCGATCCTGACGCAGGAACTCGGCAACGCCGGTGCGGCGCGCGGCGCGTCGAAGTGGCCGTCGAGACGCGTCGCCGTGGCACACGCCGACGCTATTTCCGCACGACTGAAAACGCCGCTCGAATGCCGTGACGCCGCGCGCCTCGCCGCGCGCTTCGTTGCGGATGCCGCGCGGGCCGATGCGCTCGCGCCGGCCCGAGTGCTCGACGTCATCGTGGCCACCGACGCGTTGCGCAGGTCCGAGCGGCTCGACTGGTTGATCGATTCGGCGTGCGCACACGCGGCCGCCGAAGGCGCAGCGGAGTGCGCCGCGCCGGTGCTGCGCGAGGCGCTGGCCGTTGTGCGCAGCGTCGATGCGTCGGCGATCGCCCGCGATGCGATCGCGCGCGCGGCAGGACAATCATCGGCGCGGCGATCCGCGGTCGGCGATGCGATCGGCGTTGCATTACGCAAGGCGCGTCTTGCTGCGCTTCGCCGCTGGCGGAAGACCGGTCGAACGGATTCCTAGATCCGGTAAGCCACCGCCCGCATCACGTCGGCTGCCGCACGCATCGCGCGGCGGACGGGGAATGGCAGCGGCAGCGCACCCGCTTCGAGGGCCATCGCACCGTGGCGCGATTCGTCGTCGCGCATTTGCGTGACGATCGCGCGGCTCTTCGTGTCGCTCGCCGGCAGCCGATCGATGTGCGCGGTCAGGTGTTCTTCCACCTGCCGCTCGGTTTCGACGACGAAGCCGAGGTTGACGCGATCGCCCGCGACGCCGGCGACGATGCCGATCGCGAACGAGCCCGCGTACCAGAGTGGATTCAGCAGCGACGGACGTGCGCCGAATTCGTCGAGACGCGCCTGCGTCCACGCGAGATGATCTTCCTCGTCGCGCGCAGCTTGCGCATACCGCTCGCGCACGTCGGGATCGCGGGCGACGATCGCCTGCGCCGCATAAAGTGCCTGCGCACAGACTTCGCCCGTGTGATTGACACGCATCAGGCCCGCGGCGTCGCGCTGCTCGTGCGGTGCCAGAACGGGTTCGGTCAATTCGGCGCCCGGTGTGGGCCGCGCAGGCATGACGGTGCCCGACAGCGTGCGCAGCGCGCGATCGAAGCCGAGGATCAGTGTGTCGATCATCGACCGATGATACCGCCACCACCGAACCGCCGCACGCCGCCGGTTTGCGACGGAACGCCTGAAACGACAACGGGCGCCCGAAGGCGCCCGCTGCTGATCGTCCCGGCGAACCGGGACGCGAAGCTGCCTAGAACAGGTGAATCATGCCAAACACTATGCCTTGCGGCTTGCCGCCGACGGCGATCGGATAGTTGTTGATGTTGAAGTTGTATGACGCCTGGCCGCCGTTGTCGATCTTCACATAGCCGGCGTAAACCTGCGTGCGCTTCGAGAACGGATACGTGTAGCTGACCTCGTATTGCTGCGAGTCCGTGTCCCCACCCTTCGAGAGCCCGGCGACGCGCGTGCCGTCGGCTGCGCTGCCCTTGCCTTCGCCCGCCCTGCCGTAGAACAAATACCATGTTCCCGGACCCATCGGGATCGTGCCGCTGACGCCCCAGAAGTCGCGCTTCAGGTCACCCGTCGGCGTGTCGTACTTGAGGTGGTCGTACACGGCCGCGACGCGGGCGACGCCGAAGTTCCAGCCACCGGTAACGCTGATCGCCTCGTCGCTCAGGTCGGTTCCGCGGACCTTGTTGTGCGCCTCGAGGCCGATACCGACCTGGAGCGGGCCGTTGTTGTAGATCCCGTTGGCGCCCCAAAGGTACGCATGGCGCGCTTCCTGCACGTGGTCGCCATTGTCGGAGCCGCCCGAACCCGAGCTGTCACGCAGGGCAACCTGGCCGCTGAACGAAAAACCGCTGTACGACGGCGAGTCGTAGCGCAGCGAGTTGCCCGCGCGCGAATCGAAGCCGCCATCCTGGATGCCGTACGCGCCTTGCACCCACAGCGCGGCCGTCGACAGGATCGACGACGTGTACGTCGGGACGTTGCCGAAGATCGAGTGCAGGTCGTCGAGGGGCATCAGGAAGTGGCCCATCGTGAACTTGCCCCAGCTGCCCTGCAGGCCGACGAACGTGTCGCGACCACCGAGGTTGCCCGCGGTCGTGTCGCCGTTGATGCTGGATTCGATCTGGAAAATCGCCGTCAGGCCGCCGCCGAGCGCTTCGCTGCCGCGCATGCCGAACCGCGACGAGTTCGAGCTGACACGCGACACGCGCGGGTTCTTCGTGCTCGGCGGGTTGCCGCACGGTGTGTTACCCGACGGAACGGTAGCCCCGTCGCACGTTGCGCCGTTTACAACTTCGAAGTCGAGGTTCAGCCGGCCGTACAGGGTGACGTTCGCAGTCTGCGCATGCGCAGCTAGCGGAGCGCCAAGAACGCCCGCAACGGCGACAGCAACGAGCTTCTTTTTCATTGATTCTCTCCTCTAACGGAAAAATTTGGCAAGGAAACCGCCTTTTGCGCCTGCCATCGGAACCTTCTCTCAACTCTATGAGAAGTTGCGACCCATTGTGCCAAACGGGCGAAACCATTGGCAAGGTAACTCTGCCGGTGCATTCACGCGTCTTGCGCGCTGTTGTTCCGAAGCAACATCGCGCGGCGACCGCAACACGGGTCGTCACGCATGAGCTACGCGCGCTAAAATGATGATCGACAAAGGGAATTGGACTTTTGGCCCACTTTGTCGCCACGGTTGCGGCGGAATGGGCGTTTTTCTGTGAAAACCCGCCGGCGGAATGGCGCTTGCGCCCTAATTCGATGCTTGTAAACCCCATTTCACTCCTTAAAAAGCCGCGGCGGGTCCGACACCCGCCGACCCGATGAACGAGACCCTTTTCGTCGCTCCGGCGCTGGCGGCAACGATGAGCGCCCTGGCTGTCTGGCTGCTCGCTCGCACGGCGCGGGCGCTGCCGCCGGACATCCCGAATGCGCGGTCGCTGCACGTCCAGCCGGTGCCGCGCGCCGGCGGCTACGCGATATGGGCGGGATTCATTCCGGCCGCGCTGCTGTTCGCCCCGCCGTTTCCGGTCGAATGGAAGGTCTGGCTGCCCGGATGGGCTGCGCTGACGCTGGTATCCGCGATGGACGACGTGAGCGCGGTTCGCGTGCTGCCGCGACTCGCCGTCCACGCGGCGGCGGCGTTGTGGGCGGCGGCGTGGCTGGTCGGCCAGGCCCCGCTCGCGATGGGCGCCGCGTCGGCACTCGCGTCCACGGCAGCGATCGCGCTGGTGATCGCGTGGTCGGCGAACCTCTATAACTTCATGGACGGCACCGATGGCCTCGCCGCGACGATGGGCGCCGTGGGATTCGCCGCCTACGCGGTCGCCGCCGCGGCACCGGACACGGTCTCGCCGGGCACGCTGTCGGCCGCGCCCGGTCCCGTTCCTACGTTCCTGGCTGCAACGGCGGCGATCGTCCCCTTCCTCGTCGTGAACCGGCCGCGCGCGTCGATGTTTCTCGGCGACGTCGGCGCGGTTCCGCTCGGGTTTCTCGCCGCCGTATTCGGCGTCGGCGGCGTCGCAGGCGGCTGGTGGCCGGCGTGGTTCCCGCCGCTGGTCTTCCTGCCATTC
>Ga0207675_100005619_pt1 | contig 12004 bp, 11 predicted proteins | sample KBSSwiS42_FD_184305 | JGI IMG/M metagenome (GOLD analysis project Ga0207675, IMG submission 184305) | Switchgrass rhizosphere microbial communities from Kellogg Biological Station, Michigan, USA - KBS Switchgrass S4-2 (SPAdes) (version 2) | ecosystem: Host-associated > Plants > Roots >...
TGAGGAAAATAGATAGGTGCGAATGCACGTGGTAGGTCTCCGGCATGGTCGGCAGGCACTCCAGGCCCTGGATAGTCTGTCCCTGCGCGCCATCGGCGGTTTCGCCCTCGGGCCAGTGCGCGGTGCCCACGGTGTGGTTGTCGTTGAGATCGACGACCGTCGGCGACAGCGGTGGCACCGTGGATGCGGGCGGCGGTGCAGGCGTTGGCGCGGGAGCCGGTGCGGGCGCCGGAGCAGGTGCCGGGGCTGGTGCGGGCGCCGGAACAGGTGACGGCGCGGGTCCGGACGCAGGCGGTGCGTCGGATGAACCGCCGCCGCATCCGGCCAATCCCACTCCCAACATCATTGCTACCAGCAATTCGCCGCGGACTCTTGGATGTTTCATTGCAATTCCTGCTCGCGTGGCTTTGGAGACCACCCACGAATTGCAAGACCCGCGCCGTCCGCGCCACGCATAGGCGATCTTTTGGGGTGATCGGCAATCCGGGCCCCCGCACGCGCAGCCGATGCGGTGCGATGTCGCAAAACGAATACCACTTGTAGTGGTTTCAAGACTGCGGCCGAAGGATCGGCACGCCGCGGCGTGCAAGAGTTGCAAGCGGCGGCGTCAAATCCACAGCCCGCGCCCGCGGGTGTGTCAGACGAGACCGACAGGCCAGCCCTCGCCGGCTAGTTAGTGCTCCAGCGCAAAATCCTTGAACGTACAGATGTGGCCCGCGACACTCACCGCCGTGAAGCGGTCCATGTTGCGGTAACTCTCGGTGACCAGCGAAAAGTCCTTTGCCGTCTTGAACTCCGGGCAGGCCGTGGTGAACTTCATCGCGAACTGGTGCCCGAGATCGTCGGTCACCTCGATCTGGGTGTCACTCACGTAACGGAAAGCGTCGATGCGGTTCAGGTCCAGCGACTGCGTCAGCGCGTCCTGCGCCGGCGGCGCCTGTGGCCATTGCGCGGCCGGATCGTCGAAGGAATACAGGAACCCGAGCACGCCCGCGGTCACGAGTCCGGCGACGGCGATCGCGACGACGATGCGTCCCGAGATCACGGAAGTTGTCAGCGTCGATGTGGTCATGTCGCTCACCCCTTGACCGCGCGGAACTTCAGATCCAGTTCGTCGCCGGGCGGCAGCCTCGAATCCAGTGCGACGTCGATGTGCCGACCGGTGATCGTCTCGCAGGTGCCGTCGAGCACCTCGGTGACTTCGCCGTCATGCACGACCTTGAGCCGCACGTCACCGGGCATCTGGCGGATGCAGATGCGGTAACTCTCCGGGCTCGTGCGGTGTTCGACGAGCGTCAGGTGCTCGCCGCGCTGCAGTTCGGTCTCGTGCGAAAGCCCGAGCCGCGCGGCGCTCGTGTCTCCGGCAAATGCCGGCGCCGCGCAGGCGAGCGCCGCCACTGATGCGGTGCAGGTGTGTTTCAGCAATGCATTCATGTTCGCAGTCTCCAGGTGTGTGCCCCGATGGCCATGGCGTGAGCGTGTTCTCCTTCGCTGACATGAACCTGACTTAATTTGCACGCGTGTATTCCTGTGTAGGCTTGCCCGCATGCGAGTGCTCATCGTCGAAGACGAGCCGCTGATCGCCGACGGCGTGCGTCGCGGCCTGTTGCACGCCGGCTTCGCCGCCGACGTGGTCACGAACGCCGGTGCGGCGCGCAGCGCGCTGCAGGTGGAAAATTTCGACCTCGCCGTGGTCGACATCGGGCTTCCCGAAGAAGATGGCCTGCAGCTGCTGCGCAGCCTGCGCGCGCGACGCCTGCCGGTGCCGGTGATGATGCTCACGGCGCGCGACCACGTCTCCGACCGTGTACAGGCGCTCGATCTCGGCGCCGACGACTACGTCACCAAACCGTTCCACGTGGCCGAGCTCGTGGCGCGTTGCCGCGCGCTCATCCGCCGCGCGCATGCCGTGACCGGTCCCGGCATCGAGTTCGGACGACTGAAGCTCGAGACCGCGAGCAAGCAAGCGTTCGCCGACGGCCGGCCGATCGCGCTCACGCAGCGCGAGTGGTCGATCCTCGAATGCCTGGTGCTCAATGCCGGGCGTATCGTCACGCGCGACCGCCTCATGAGCGCGGTGAGCGACTGGAGCGACGAGTTGTCGCCGAACGCCATCGAGGTCTACGTGTCGCGGCTGCGCGGCAAGCTCGGCGACGCGGCGCTGATCCGCGCGGTCCGCGGTCTCGGGTACCGCATCGATGAGTCCGGGGTCTGATACGTCGTCGATTCGCCGCCGCCTGCTGGCGCTGCTGCTGATTCCCACCGCCGCGATCGCCGCCGTCGCCACCTGGAGCGACTTCCGCGCGGCCAGCAGCCTGTTCGAGGCGGGCTACGACCAGGCGCTGCTGGATGCGGCGCTCGCCATCGCCAGCAACATCGACTCGCGCGCCGCGGGACAACCGACGCTGGCGCTGACTCCCGATGCCGTCACCATGCTGCGCACCGATTCCATGGACACTATCTACTACCGCGTTTCGGGCGGCGACGGCCGCTTCATCGCGGGCGATGCAGACCTGCCGGTGCTGCACCAGGGCGGGCGCAACCCGACCTTCGGTCACGCGCATTTTCACGGCGAACACATCCGCATCGCGAGTTATCGCGCGTCGGGCGCCGCCGGCGCGGCCATCGTCACGGTCGCCGAGACCCTGCACAAGCGCAATGCCGCGCGCGAGCGCGTGCTGCGCAGCTCGCTGGCCGTCGACGTCGCGCAGCTCGCCACCGCGCTGATCGTGATCTGGTTTGGTGTGGATCTGGCGATGGCGCCGCTGCGCGCGGTGGAGCGGCAACTCGGCGCGCGCGGGACGCGCAAGCTCGAGGCGTTCTCGACCGCGGGCGCGCCCGCCGAGATCCGCAGTCTCATCGATGCGCTCAACCACCTGATGGCCGCGCTGCGCGACGCCGAGCGCGCCGAGCGCGCCTTTCTCGAGAACGCCGCGCACCAGCTGCGCACGCCGTTGGCCGGCATGCTCGCGCAGCTTGAATTGCTCGCGGCGGAGAGCCCGGTGCCAGACGCGGAGCGCATACGCGCCGTGCTCGAAGGCGGCCGACGGCTGGCGCGCACCACGCATCAGCTGCTGGCCCTCGCCCGCTCGGACGCGGCCGCGCGCTCAGCGAGCGAATTCGAATGGGTGTCGCTCACGGCCGTGGTGGACGCCAGCGTGCACACCAGGCTGGCGGCCGCGGATCGCGCCGGCGTGGAGCTCGCCGCCGAGCTCGAACCGGCGCAGGCGCGTGGCATCCCGTGGCTGCTGGAGGAAGCCTTCGGCAACCTCGTGGACAACGCGATCGCGGCGACGTCCGCTGGCGGCAGCGTGACGCTGCGTTGTGGCGTGGCCGGCGGTCACGCCTTCCTGGAGGTTGCGGACACCGGAGTGGGCATTCCGCCGGACGAACGCGCGCGGGTACTCGACCGCTTCTATCGCGCAAGCAACGCGCGGACCTCGGGAAGTGGTTTGGGGCTCGCCATCGCCGGCGAGGTGGCCCACATGCACGCGGCGGAGCTCAGCCTCGGCGAAGGCGCCGAAGGCCGCGGAACAGTAGTCAGGCTGACCTTCGGCGTGCTGTAGAATTCCGCCACCATGGCAACTCCGACTCCCGCCGCCAGTCTCAAGCGGTTCATCGGAAAATTCTCCGCGCCGGTGCAGCGCGTTGCCGTCGCGGCCCTCGCGAAGATGCGCGCCCGGCTTCCTGGCGCCATCGAACTCGTCTACGACAACTACAACGCGCTGGCCATCGGCTTCGGACCGGGCGAGCGCGCATCGGAAGCGATCTTCTCGATCGCCCTGTATCCGCGCTGGGTCACGCTGTTCTTCCTGCGCGGCGCGGCGCTCGATGACGCGGACGGGATCCTGCGGGGCTCGGGCAGCCAGGTGCGGCACATCGTGCTCGAGAGCGCCGCGACGCTCGATAAACCCGCCGTGCGCCGCCTGATGAAAGGCGCCCTCGCCCAGGCGAAGCGCGGCATCGATCCCAAGGGCAGACGCCGCATCGTGATCAAGGCCGTGTCGGCAAAACAGCGGCCGCGACGCCCGGTCAGTTCCGGCGGATGAAACTTCCCTTCCGGTCGAACTTGTCCGCCTCGATCGAGAACAGGTCCAGCACCGAGTCGAACACATCCGGCTGCTGATACTCGGGTCGCTGGTCGATCGAGATGGGCACCGACGATTTCACGATCAGGGGAATCTGCGCCTGTTCAGCCGGCAGCTTCACGCCGGGGGGCACGCCGTGGAACATCATGCCGTTTTCCAGCAGGGACTCGCCGTGATCGGATAGATAGATGAACACGTACGGTACGCCCGAGGCATCGAGCGTGTGGATGGCCTCACCCACCACGAAGTCGACGTACAGGATGGTGTTGTCGTACGAGTTGTAGAGCTCCTCGAGCGTGCACTTGTTGGCCACGTCGGCGTCCGTGCACATCGGTTTGAATTTCTGGAACTCGGGCGGATGCCGGTCCGCATAGGCGGGCCCGTGACTGCCGCCGCCCAGGTGCAGGACCAGGAATCGATAGCCCGACGAGTAACCCGCCAGGTTCTGCTTGAGCAGCGGTATGACGTCTTCGTCGTAACATTTTCCGCCGTGGCCGCAGTTGCCGACCTTGGTTTCGCCCACCGCGGCGCAGTTGTCGTACAGCGTGTAGTTCACGTAGCAGCTGGTGGGCACCCCGGCGCGCGAGACCACCGTGGTCAGTTTGATGTCGTTCTTTTCCAGGATCCTGGGCAACGCGTACAGCGTCGAGGCGCGCGTCGCGACCGCATTCAGCAGGCGCAGCCCGTCGATCTTCTCCAGTACCGGATTCGTCTTTCGCCGCTCATAGCCGTAGAGGCTGAAATTCTTGCGCCGGGAAGACTCTCCCACCGCCAGCACGACCACCAGGTTGCCGGGTTTCGCCACGCGCGCGTTTACCGGGATGTCCTTCTGCTGCCGCCGCAGGTAGGGCCTCAGGGCCTTGGTGGAAACGTTGATCGAAGCCGAAATCACGTTGATGGGCACCAGCGAATACACGATGTATTTGTTCGACACGTTGCCGGCGCGAAAGATGGCGTTGTATTCCACATACAGCGATGCGAAAGCGACACAGATCGCGATCCCAAACAGCTTCAGCGAGCCCAGAAGGTAGCGCCCGGACGGCTGAAACGTGAGCTTGGTCCGCAGGATGATCACCGTCGGCACGATCACCAGGAACAGCACGTAGGGGATCATCTGCCACGACAGCAGCTGCCCCACCTCCACGACGTCGGTGTGAACCGCATTTCGCAGCATCGAACTGTCGATCGCGACACCGTACTTGGAAATGAAATAAGTAACGATTCCGCTCGAAATCGTCAGCAGGATGGCCAGTGGTCTGATAGTCCGGCGATGTGCCAGCAGCGTAAAAAATGCAATGAACAGGCACAGGCCGGCGACCAGGAAGGCGACGAGGGCCGAGTAGTCGGTGCCTTCCGCATCCTTGAACCACTTTGCGATCCGGCCGATGTTGATCGAGTTGCAGATGGCATACAGGGCCAGCGAAAACGCCACCGAGAAACGGGTATGAGACATCTCGAAACTATATCCCGCAGGGTCAATCGGTTACAGCGATTGGAATCAGTCCGGCCAATCTTGTTAGTCTTGGCGCAAAGAATACGCGTGGGTAGCGACGGGGTTCGGGGCGGACTTACGTCTAATGGAGCGCGACAAGCCTTGGGGGCGGTAGCCGAATGCAGTATCTGAAACTGGGTCGTAGCCGACTCATCCTGATCAGTTTCCTGGCGTTTGCGGTCCTCGTCACCGCCTTTCCCGTAATCGATCTCACTGTTTCGCGGTTCTTCTACGACGGCCGTTCGTTCCTGCGCGGCCAGTGGTGGCAGGAACTGCAGCAGAAGGCGCTGATGTACTTCCTCTGGCTGTCCATGGCCGCGGTCATCGGCCTGTACGTCTACAACCGGGTCTTCAAGGGCAAACTCCTCAACGTCGATGGCAGGCGGACGCTCTTTGTAATTCTCGTTCTTGTAATTGGTCCCGGCCTCATCGTGAACGTGGGATTCAAGGACAACTTCGGGCGCGCGCGTCCGCGGAATGTCGTCGAGTTCGGTGGGACCAAGCACTTCACTCCGGCGTTCGTCATGAGCCGGGAATGCGATACCAACTGCTCGTTCTCCTCCGGCGATGCCGCCGGCGCATTCTTCACCCTCACGCTGGCCATGGCGCTGAGCCGCCGCCGCGCCGCGTTCGCGGCCGCGCTCGCGGCCGGCGTACTGGTATCGTTCTGCCGGATCTCCTCCGGAGCGCACTTCTTCTCTGACACCGTCATGTCGTTTTTCGTGATGCTGATCGTGTCGGACGTACTCTTCTATTACCTGGTGCTGGCACCCGACATACCACGCGTGGCCGCAGCGAAGCCCGCCCTGGGCCAGCAGGCGCCCGCGACTCCCTAATCCGGTAGACGCCATGTCTGCAGGTTTTTCTGCAGAATGGCGTCAATGTCTCAAGCCTCCGCCTCCCGGGGCCTCACCGCCGCGATTTCCGCATTCGGCATCTGGGGCCTGTTTCCGCTGTACCTGATCGGACTCCGGCATGTCTCCGCGATGCAGATCACGGCGCATCGCATCGTCTGGTCCTGCGTGTTCGTGCTGGCCTGGCTCGGCATCAGTGGCGAGCTCGGCAAACTGGGCGAGGCGGCGAGGCGCAAGGGCGTGCTGATCCGGCTCGTGGCCAGCGCATTCTTCATCGCGGTGAACTGGGTCGGCTTCGCGTGGGCGGTCAACCACGACCAGGTGCTCGAAGTCAGCCTCGCCTATTTCATCGGCCCGCTGCTCAACATCATGCTGGGCATCGTCGTGCTCTCGGAACGGCTGAACCGCGCACAGTGGCTGGCGGTTGCGTTCGCCGCGGCCGGTGTCGCCTATCTGACCTTCGTCACGGGCCGGGCACCGTGGATCGCGCTCATGGTCGGTTCGTCGTTCGCCTTCTATGGCCTGATTCGCAAGACGGTGAGCATCGACGCCCTGCCCGGACTTGCCGTCGAGACCATCCTGCTCACGCCGCTCTCGGTCGCATATCTCATTTGGTGTCAGCTGAACGGCACGAGCGCCTTCTTTCACCAGGGCGGGCTCGTCGATGCGCTGCTGCTCGCAAGCGGTGTCGTTACCTCGGTGCCGCTGGTGCTGTTCGCCTTCGGCGCACGCCAGGTCCCCTATTCGACGATCGGGGTGATCCAGTTCATCGGACCCAGTCTGCAGATGGTGTGCGGACTCGTGGTCTTCAATGAATCGCTGGAAGCCGGGCGCGCCGCCGGATTCGTGCTGATCTGGATTGGCCTGTTCATTTACGTCGCCAACGCTGTAATCGGCCGCCGACAACAGCTTCGGGCCTGATCGTTCAGGGCCAGTTCAGAGGCCGGCCCTATGATCGGCAGCATGGCCAACACCCTGTCACGTAACGGAATGCGAGCCCTCGCAGCGCTCTCGTTGAGCCTCGCGTTTGGCTTTGCGCGGGCCCAGGACAGCCAGCCCTACGAAGCCGACCCGCCGGACCGCGCGGCGCGCGTGAGCTATGTTGACGGGAACGTCTCGATGCAACCGGCGGGCGAAGAGGATTGGACCGCGGCCATCCTGAACCGCCCGCTGACCACCGGCGACAAATTGTGGACCGAGTCGGGATCGCGCGCGGAAATCCAGGTCGGCCCCGCCGCCGTGCGGATGGACAGCGACACGGGTCTGTCCTTCCTGAACGTCGACGACGACACGATCCAGATGCGCATGACAGCCGGCGTCATGAACGTCAGCGTCCACTGGCTGGAGGGCAACGACCACATCGAGGTCGACACGCCGAATGTCGCAGTGACTCTGCTGCGTCCCGGCACCTATCGTGTCGAGGTCGACGACCGCGGCGACACCACCGTGCTCAAGATCAGCGAAGGCGAGGCCGAAGCCAACGCGCCCGGCAACGACGTCATCGTGCACAACCAGCAGGTCGTCACGTTCAGGGGCTACGATCAACTCTCGGCGCAGTTCGGTACGCTGGGCGCGCCGGATGAATTCGATGCGTGGAGCCTGGAGCGCGACCGGCGCTCCGACCGCATGGCGTCCTCGCGCACCTCCGAATACGTGTCGCCCGACGTCACGGGTTACGAAGATCTCGAGGATAACGGCACCTGGAGTTCCGAGGCCGAATACGGCTACGTCTGGACGCCGACGCATGTCGTGGCGGGCTGGGCTCCCTACCAGTTCGGACGATGGGTGTGGGTCTCGCCCTGGGGCTGGACCTGGATCGACGATTCGCCGTGGGGCTACGCGCCCTTTCACTATGGCCGCTGGGCCAGCATCCGCAATCGCTGGTGCTGGGTGCCGGGGCCGCGAGCGGTGCGCGCGGTGTACGCGCCCGCGCTCGTGGGCTGGGTCGGCTCACCCGGCAGCGTGAATGTGTCGCTGGGCGGCGGTGGCCTCGCCTGGTTCCCGCTGGCACCGCGTGAAGTCTACGTGCCGGCGCGCCGCTACAGCCCACGCTACGTCGAGCGCGTGAACGTCACAAATACGTACGTGAGCCGCGCGCACATCAAGGACGTCATCGGGAATGTCGTCCACGACGTGAACTATCGCAATCGAGCGGTCCCCGGTGCCGTGACGGTCGTGTCGCGCAATGCGTTCACCAACTCGGAGCGCGTCGATCGCAATCGTGTTCGCGTCACCCAGGAAGAGATCCTGCGCTCGCGCGTCAGCGCGTCGGCGCCGCAAATCGCGCCGGTACGCGAGAGTCGTCTCGGCGGCACGCGCACCTACGTGCGGCCGCCACCCCAGGCCATCGCGGAGCGCCAGGTCATCGTGAAGCGCAATCCGCCGGCGGCCGATGCGCGGTTCGTGCGAACGCCCGATCGGCGCACGGACCTGTCGCGAGGCGTGCGCGAGGCGGTCGAACAGACGTCGCGTCCGGCTCCGGCGCGAACGGATCGCCCGCCGCCGCGCGACCCCCAAACTTGGCGCGATGCGCAGCTCCAGCAGCGCCGCCAGCAGCAGGATGCGCAGCGTGAGCAGCAGGAGTCGCGCGATCAGCAAGTTCGTGAACAGCAGGCGCGCGACCAGCAAGCCTGGCGCGAGGCGCAATTCCAGCAGCGCCGCCAGCAGGAAGATGCGCAGCGCGCACAGCAGGAGTCGCGCGATCAGCAGCGCAACATCCGCGAGAGTGTGCAGCAGCAGGTGGAGCGTCATCAGCGCCAGGAAGTCGAACGGCGCGAAGTCCAACAGCGTTCGGTTCCGCAACCGCCCCCGCGGCAAGATCGCGCGTCACCTCCTCCTCCACAGCCCGCGCAGGCGCCGCGCGCGGAGCAGCCGCGCCCCGAGGCTCCGCGCGGAGATCGAAACTCGCGGAACTGGGAACCGAAATCGCAGTCCCCGAAGAAGGACAACGACCAGAGGGACCGGAATTAGGGCGCGGACGTCGTCCGGCCGATGCGGTTGTTGGTCAGGCCCTTGAGCGAAGGCGTGAGCGAGCGCCAGCTCCCCCAGCCTCCCGTAAGGCTTCGTTCCACCGGTCCAAGGTGCGAATAAACGCGATCCTGGACGAGCACGACGAGTGCGTCGTAGCTGTCCAGCGCCAGGTGCACCTCGGACTTGTAGGCCGGCGAATTGACGGGCTCGAACTGCGCGGCCTTGAAGTGCAGCATCAGCGGCTCGAACAGCCTTTGAAGTTCGTCTGAAGCGGTTTCCGGCACGCGGGGCACGGACTTGGTCTGCGGCGCCGTCGCCATGTGCAGGATGACGTCGTCGAGATCCTTGTAGGTCTCGAGAGCCATGCGCACGCGGGTGTAGGAACCCAGAACACCGTTTGCGCTTTCCAGCTGCGCGAGGTCACGTCTCAACGCGTCGAGATTCGCGGCCGCGGAGGCGTCGTGGTGGTCGTGTCTGCCTTCGATGCCCATGCTCCCGACATTGTTCGGTTTCTCGGGCATGTAGTTGGTGAGCAGCGTGAGCTCGTGATCCAGCAACGACAGCTCGTGCTGTTTCTGGTTGAGTATCGATTGATAGAGCACCCGATAGCTGGCGCTCTCTTCCGTAGTCAGTTGCTCGCCGCGTTCGACCTTCTCGAAGAGCGCAAGGTTCGCCTCGCGAACTTTCTTGCCGAGGGCGTGGTGCGGCGTGTCGATCGCGGCCTTTTCGTTGAGCAGATCGACCTTCGCGGTGATCTCGGCAGGCGTCAGCTTGGGCGGATTGAACGGGAACAGGAGCGCGACAAAGGCGAGGACGAGCAACGCTGCCCCCCACCCCAGGACCCGCTTTATCCATTTCATTTGTACTTAAGGTACCGGTGCGGCGGGCTGCAATCAACGATCAGGCGGTTTATGAACCCGGGAACAGCCGCCATTCGAATCGTTCGCGGAAGTCTTCGAAACATGTCCCGCAGACCCAGCGGTACTCATCTTCGGTGCAGTAGCCCTCGGTGAGTATGTCCACGCCAGCAGAACTCACAGTGGTCGTGTTCGTCTGGGTCGTTCATGTGTGCGACCACCTGCAAATGGAAGTGCGAGCCGAAGGATCTCGCTTCCCGGCTAACAATCCCATACCATGCGCGCGTTTGACTGACGGCACGGATGCCCCCGTGAATAACAACATCAATGAATGGGGGATAAGAAATGAATACCGAAAAGATCGTCGGAATCGTAGGCGTTTTGGTCGCAATCGTCGGCGCGTTCGTCGCGATTCCACAGATGGCCACGATTCTTCTCGTCGCAGGTCTCATCGTTGGAATCTTCGTGATCGGGGATCACCACGTGCGCGTCATGGTGACGGCACTGGTGCTTACCGGCCTGGCCCACACCTTCGACGCGGTTCCTGCGGCGGGCACGTACATCGCGGCGATACTGGCAAACATCGGTGTGCTCGTGGTCGGAGTCTCCGTGATGATCATCCTGAGGAATATCTACACGCGGCTGAAGCCCTGAACGCAAGCAGGACGCAAATGGAGGGGGCCCCGCATCTCACGATGCGGGGCCTTCGTCTGCAGGCGTACAAGGTACCGATGAACGATTGGTTAGAGGCTATTTCGGCGAGCGGCGCACTTTCGACCGATGCTGCAGAGGAGTTGGAGCACCGTGGCTTCACTGTTATCCGCGATGTGTTACCGCCCACGCGCCTCGAGCGATTGCGCCATGCGTACGATGCCGCCATGTCATCGGCATCGGGTGCTGAACTCAAGATCGGCAGCACGACGACGCGCTTGGGCGATTTCATAAATCAAGGGGAAGAAATCGACGCGCTCTATACGTTCCCACCGTTGCTGGATGCCTGCCGCCGAATCATCGGCCGACCGTTCAAGCTCAGTTCGCTACACGCGCGAACGCTCCGGCCGCGTTCGCTCAACGGAAAACTGCATGTCGACGTGCGACGTGACTCGGCTGATTGGCCTCTCGCCGGATTCATCTTGATGGTGGATGATTTTCGGCCGGAGAACGGTGCAACCCGCTTCGTGCCCGGATCACACAAATGGCGGGTTCCTCCGGAAACTCATCTCTCCGAGGTGCAGGCCTGTGGTATTGCCGGCTCACTGATCATCTTCAACGGATCCACGTGGCATGACCACGCCATGAATACATCGGACGCACCGCGCAGGTCGCTCCAGGGTGCATTCATTCCGCGCGATGGAAAGGGTGACGACTTTGGCGCGCGTCTCCGACCGGAAACTCGCGCGCGGCTTACCTCGCTGGCGCAGTACGTACTCGCAATCTGACTGGTGGCGCGCCCGGAGAGATTGTTCGCCGCGGACCGCGGCGAATCCTTCGCTTCGCGAAGGACCAAACGCACGGACGCGCGTTTGTCCAACTCGGGGTGACTGGAGAAGCTTGATCGAGCGTCGTGCCCGAGTTGTCGAACTCACCGACCACACCAAGTGATGCTCCAGAGGTCCGAAGTTCGTCAGGGGCAAGCCCCGAATTGAAACGAAAAAGGGGTCGACCGAAGACGGTCGACCCCCTTTTCGTTTCAATATGGCGCGCCCGGAGAGATTGTTCGCCGCGGACCGCGGCGAATCCCTC
>Ga0207675_100005621_pt1 | contig 12002 bp, 10 predicted proteins | sample KBSSwiS42_FD_184305 | JGI IMG/M metagenome (GOLD analysis project Ga0207675, IMG submission 184305) | Switchgrass rhizosphere microbial communities from Kellogg Biological Station, Michigan, USA - KBS Switchgrass S4-2 (SPAdes) (version 2) | ecosystem: Host-associated > Plants > Roots >...
CATCAATTCAACAAGGCTTGAAAGCCAGACAGGTTTTACTTCTGTATCGTTGTTAAGAAACAGGATAAATTTTCCGTTCACGGATCTGGATGCATTATTACAGTTATTGAGGAATCCAAGATTTTCATTATTCCTGATAACTGTTATATTTTTTATATAGTCTTTAATATTTTTTGTTTCATCGGTTGCGCCGTCATCTGCAATAATCACCTCATATTCCGTACTGATAGTGTTTTCATAAATTGACTTCAGGCATTTATATGTCATCGCCCATCCATTAAATACCGGAATGATTATAGAAACAACAGGAACCTGAAAAGCTTTAAATTCTATTATATCATAATTTGGAGCTTGATCTTCCATTTCCTGTTGCCGAGCAGAATGAGTAATATTTGAATGAGTAAGGGTTACCGGATTTTCTTCTTTCTTGCCTCTTAGCCAGTTAAAAGCCTTTTTTAAATATTGATACCTCTTTGAATTTTCAGGTATAAGTTTTCCCTTTATTTTATAATAAATGCTCAGGACCTTCCACCCTTCAGAATTATAAATTTCAATCAACCTTTTATTCAGATTATCCCATTGAGTATATAAACTATCCCATTGAAGATATAAGCTTTGCTCTTTTTCCTTTTGCAGTTTTATTATATGCTCTTTATCATTTTTCTCCTGCTCAAACAATTGAATTTTTTGAGCGTATTGCTCTATGTTCGATTTCAGAAAAGCAATAGTTTCACTTTGACTAAATACAATCTTATCTTTTTCTATTCCCTTATTCTCTGCATGACTGAAAGATCGTTTGAGCAAAGTCATGTCTTCTTCCCAGGCATTTAGTCGTTCTTCAAGCAGTTTTTTATCGATCAATTCTTTTTCCAGTCTTTCTTTAAGTAACTCTCTTTCTTTCTCAGCAGATGAAAGATTTTCTATCGTAACCGTTTGCCTGTAAAGTAAATCTTTAAAATAAATTTCAGATTCTGTCTGCTCCTCTATTTTTTGTCGTTGACCATTAATAATATTATTTTTTTCTTCAATTTCTTTATCAAGTGTCTTCCCCCAATTACCCAATTCAATTATATGCGCTTCTTTGCTTACAATGCCATCCATAAGATCAAGGTAATTTTTACTTACCTGAAAAACGACGGACGAGAAAGGAACGTTTTCAATATGATCATCACTGCATATAGCAATAACATACTTTCTTGAGAAAGGCCGGAAAGAATTTTGCAAATTGATTACAGCTAATTCATTGACAGCATCCGGACTCTGATCTGTAATTGCATCTACGATTTCATAGCCCTGTAAAAAGGACAAAACCTGATTAAAATGGTTGTGAAGGAAGGAAATAAATTCATCTTGCCCGAACTCTTTAATATGAAATTCGTTTTTGTGAGAATATCTATCCGTATAATTGGCTTTATCGGGAGTTGAGATAATCAATATCCCGCCCTTTTTTAAGACTCTCTTGATTTCTGCGAGAAAATCGTTTTGTGTTATTTCATCAATATGTTCAATGGTCTCATACGATACGACAACATCAACAGAATTATCGGGTAGCGGAATATTTTTAACGCTACCGCAGATAAATTCTATATTATTTTCTCCATATGTTTTTTTTGCGTGATCAATACTTGCACTATCAATGTCGATACCAAAAATCTTATTTGCTCTTTCTGACAATATTTTTGTTCCGTAACCCTCACCACAGGCAATATCTAATACAACCTTTCCTGTTACTAATTTCAAAGCGTTGTGATAACGGTGAAGATGCTCAAAAGCAATTTCATCGTTCATTAGTTCTTTGATCGGAACAAATCTCTCACCTGTAAATTCCATTTTCGGGAAGTTTTATTCTTTCTGTTAAAACAAGACTACTTTGGATGACAACCAGGTTCCCTAAAAATAGGTATTGGCAAATATATAATTGCTGTTTTGATAAATTAAAAAGTCTTGTAAGAAGTATGAATAATTAGTGGGGATGTTTGAAAACAAAAAGAATTGCAGGACAGAGTACCTCTACTGATTTTTACCAAACAATTTTTGTTTGATAGTACCCAAAAAACTTCTATGTACATAAGTTCTTTTATACCATTCAATATCCTGTTTCAGATGGTCAATATCTGCGAGTAGTTTATTGATAAGCTGGCGGTTTCCTTCACTGGAACGCTGACATTCCAGCACTTTGTCGCCCATTTCTTTAATGGTCATATTTTTTTCTTCAATTACAGTACGGAGTTTTTGAATTTCGCTTTCCTGGCGGGTGATAGTTTGTTGCTTATACCCGATTTCTTCATCCATCTTCTGATCAATTTGCTCCAGGATAGCATTAATATATTCCAAAGAAAGAGGTTTGTCGTCCTGCAGAGTTTCCGCTAAAATTTTATTTCTCATACTATCGGCTATTTAAGCTATACTTAATTGATCATTAAAGCCAACGCTATCCGGCATCACCATATATATATTCCTGTAATTGGTGAAATTGTTGGTACGGTCAAACTCCTGCTCGCAAAGCTCTCTTGAAAATCCACCCATTACCGACAGCATATCGGCGTTATTATAATACTTTAGAATTTTACTAATTGCTTCATCCTTATTATCAAAAAGATCTCCATTCATTCCCGGTATCACTATATCCCTGTTTCCTACACAATTGCTAAGCAATACAGGCTTCATGTATGATAACGCATGTAATGCAGAGAACGACAAGCCTTCGTAGTGTGACGTTGACAAATAAACATCGCAGCTTTCTATTACTTCTTTTACCTTTTCTTCGTTTTCCCAGCCGGTTACTTTCACATTTTTCGCGGTCAATAAATTCCTGCCATCTCCATCTCCTACCCAGATGAACTCAAACTGATCAAGGCCTTCAAAATAAGCAGCAATATTATTAAAAAGCGAAGGGTTCTTTTGTGGTACTATCCTTCCGCTTGTAACAATTGTAAACTTGTTTCTATTTTTTTCTGCAGGTTTTGTTGCAATACCCGAAATGCTGATCCCGTTGTTGATAAATGAAGCCTTTATTCCTATTTTCCGGTAGGCTTCGAATTCAGATTCAGAGCAACAAACTATTTTGCCACCCAGAGAGCTCCCCAGTTTTTCAAGTCGTCTGTAGAAACTCCTCACTAATAAGTTCCTTCCTGACAAAAATGAAGCGCCATGAGGTGTATAGATAACATTACTTATGCCCGCCATTCTGCAGGCAAAGCGACCCAAAAAACCACTTTTTGAAGAATGAAGATGGACTGCATCAATAAAATTGTTCTCCTTTAGCCGACGAAGAATAGTATATAATTCACGGAGTGCCATTACATCCTTTACAGGATTAATAGAGCGATTTGCTGACTTCCAGCGTACAAACCGGGCATTTTCTCTCGGGAATAATTTCTTTACTTCAGCCGCACCCATTACCTCTTTGCGTTCGCCATGCACAACTATATGTGTGTCATCGGGCATAGTTTCGGCCAGCGACTTTACAAAAAAAGCCACCCCGGAAGCAAAAGGTTCAATAACATGTACAATTTTCATAGAAACTGTTAGATATAAATAATTAAACTCACCGCAATCAACTCAAAAGCAAAGCGTTTTGGCAGCTAACCATTATTTACACAAACCTTAACGTGAAGCAGCCGAGTTTATTATAAGGCTGATGGCAAGAAATCAATATGACAACACACTCCTACAGTATGTTGCATATCAATAAGAGATTAATTTCTTAATCATTACGATGATAGAGTATGGAATTTTCATAAGAAGCCAGGTCTTTATTATTGCCAACTGTCTGAACGCAAATTTATGGCCAAATTTCTCAATGATCGCCATTCTGCTCTTTAATTGTTTTTCCCTATTCACATATGAGATTCCTGTCATATTAAGTTCACAAACAACTAAATATAAGGGCAGAATCGCAGTTTTTCCCTGGTTTGCAATCTTCCAAAACCATGCATAATCCTCTGCATGTGGATAGTCTTCCGGGTACAAGCCAACTTGTTCCAAAACTCTGTACCTGATAATTATAGTAGGGTGAATGAAAACGTTCCTGAAATACAATCCATTGATTATTGACTCATGCTTTACAGGAGCCTTGTGTTTAAATTTAATACTTTTTTCCGGATTTTGAAAATAACACCAGCTTCCGAGCAATAGTGTATCAGTATTTACACTTAAGTATTCGACTTGTCTATAAAATCTCGCGGCATCACAAATATCCCCGCAATCTAATCTCGCGATGTAGTCGCATTTCACACAGTCTATGATCCATTGAAGACCGGTGTTCAAAGCAACGGTTATTCCCTTGTTTTGTGGCAGGCGAATAATATGAACCGGGAACTTCCCGTTTATGCTTTCTGAAAGAGATTCTGTATTAATTATCTCACTGCTGCCATCATCTACTATTAAAACTAAATATTTACCCTTATCATAAACTACGCTTTCTACTGATTTTTTTAATCCCTCTAAATTGTTATAGCAGGGTATCAGAACGCAAAGCTCGTAATATATCGTGGGAGTATCCATTAATGAATAAGACGCAAGTTAAATGTGAGTTCATAGTCTTTCAAATCCCGTCAACTTATTCTACAATTTTATATTTCTTGTCTGAATATAATAATGCCATAGCAGCATTGTCGCAATCGAACGGTTGGGTTGCCAGCTCTTTGCAATTTTGATAATCTTTTCTTTACTGATAGCCCCAGGTAATCGTTTTACTTCTTTTAAGGCATTTACCATTGCCAGGTCACCAATTGGAAAAACATCTGTCCGCTGTAAAGCAAACAACAGGTAGATATCCGTTGTCCAGTTGCCAATCCCTTTTACCCCGGTCAACTGTACCCGTATAAAGTCATCGTGATGGCCGTTATATTTTCTCAAATTTATTTTCCGTTCAAGCACTGCGGTGGCCAGATGTCTTGCATATATAGTTTTCTGCCTGCTGAAATAACAAGCTTTCATTTCTTCGTTTGACAATGCCAATAAATTTTGAGGAGTGACCCTGCCAATTTTCTGTTTTAGTTTATCAAACGCTGCTTTTGCAGATGCCAGGGAAACCTGTTGCTCCAATATAATATGAATTAAAGTAGCAAACGTGTTTGATCTTGTCCACATGGGTGGGTATCCATGTGTGTCAATAATTAATTTTAATGCCGTGTCGGATTCAGCGACCTTATCACAAAGGCTATAAAAATTATTTTTATGGAAGCGGGGAAAAACTTCCAATTTATGCGAATGGTTCAACCGTTAGTGTGCTTTTTTCTTAAATTTTTCAATAGCCTGCCTTGTAAATTCGCTTAAGACCAGCCGGCCACTTATTGCGGCCCTTTCAATTAATAATTTATCCCAATGCTCAGTTCCTTTCCAGAGCATTTTTTTCATTTCCTCCATGGCTCTCGGACTTGAATGCATCAACACATCCGCCAGGCGGAAAACAGATTCATCCATGCTTTCTGTTGATGGGTGAAGTTCCGCATAAAGACCTTTTCTTCTTGCCCAGTCTGCATTTCGCCAGAGTGTAGCATCAATGGCCAGTTGGGAGAAAGCGGAAAGGCCTATCTTTCTTTCAACAACAGGCCCTACTACGAAAGGACCAATACCTATTGATAGTTCACTTAATTTTATTTCAGCCTCTTCTGTCGCAATAGCATAGTCTGCGGCGGCCGCAATGCCTACCCCTCCGCCAACACATTTCCCCTGAATCCGAACAATCACAAACTTGGGGCAGGTGCGCATTGCATTTATAACATGTGCAAACCCACTAAAAAACTGAAGACCTTGCTCTTCATTTTTAATTCCTGTCAATTCATCAAAAGAAGCTCCTGCGCAAAAGGATTTATCCCCTGCAGACCGAAGCACAATAACTTTTGTTTCCTCGTCATTTCCTGCACGGTGAATGGACTGTGCTAATTCGTCCAGAATTTTGGCAGGTAATGAATTACTCTGGGGATGAAAAAACTCTATTGTTGTAATACCATGATGGTGCTCTACTTTTACAAAACCATCTTTGAATTCATGTATCATGCTAAGAAATTAAAAGAGAAAATTATTCATATGTTTTCTACAGGTAAAATTATCGAAATCTCCACCTCCATCCACTTTTATAGTACTAGCTTTTCCGTTTTACCATCGTCAATATAGTAGCCACTCCAATCACAGGGTCATCTGTTTCATCCAGTATTTCTACCAGCCACTTTACAATCCCTTTTTCAATATCATCACCTTTCCTGAAATCTTCCGGTTTATCTATTATCTTTTTATCATTCGGTATCTTTTCCTTGCAGGTAAAGCGGATATATACTTCAGCGCCGGGATAGACAGGTTTGGTAAACCGAAGTTCATCAATGCCATAATTAAGCAGCACCGGGTTCTTTTCATAGCTATCCACAAAAAGCCCCGCAGCTATGCTCATCATCAAATATCCATGGGCTACCTGTTGCTCAAACATAGTTCCTTTAAAGTCAGTTGACCTTATGTGCGCATAAAAATGATCGCCGCTCAGATCAGCAAACGCATCAATATCCTCACTCGTTATTTCCCGCTTGTCAGTTATTAACTGGTCGCCTATACTTAACTCTTCGTAATATTTTTTAAACGGGTGAATTGTGTTTGTATTTCCTCTTGCATATTGCTGGTAAACCTGTGTAATAGCTGTTATGCTTGTGGGAGAACCTTGTATTGCCACCCGCTGCATATAATGTTTTACTCCACGTATACCACCCATTTCTTCACCACCACCGGCCCTGCCCGGTCCACCATGAATAAGCATTGGTAAGGGAGAGCCATGACCAGTGCTTTCCTTTCCACAATCATTATTCAATACTAAAATTCTGCCATGATGGGTTGCCGCACCCAGTACATATTGCATAGCAATTGAATTATCAGCAGTAACAATAGATGAACACAGCGACCCTTTTCCTCTCTTACTCAGCTCTACAACTTCATCCATATTCGTATATGGCATAATTGTACTCACAGGCCCGAATGCTTCTACTTCATGAGATTCTTTATTTTCTAAGGGTGTTTCATTTAATAACAACAATGGTGATATGAAAGCCCCTTTATTGGCGTCAGCATCTATTACTTCTACACTATCTAATGATCCATATATAATTTGTGAAACAGCTAATAATCTTTGCACCTGTTGTTTTACTTCTGATCGCTGGGTTTGCCCGGCCAGTGAACCCATTCTTACTTTTTCATTTAGCGGATTACCAATTGTAGTTTGGGATAATGCTTTACCAAGCGCAACAGATACATCTTCCAGCTTATTTTCCGGTACAAAAATTCTGCGTATCGCTGTACATTTCTGGCCGGCTTTTACTGTCATTTCTTTTCTCACTTCTTTTATAAAAATATCCCATTCCGGCATTCCGGGTTTTATATCTTCTCCCAATACAATACAGTTTAATGAATCAGCTTCCATATTGAATGGAACATGTTCAGCAAGTATGTTTTTATTTGACTTTAATAACAAACCCGTGGATGCTGAGCCGGTAAACGTAACCACATCCTGCGATTGAACATGATCCAGTATATCACCGGCGCTGCCGCATATAAGTTGTAATGCACCGTCAGGCAGAATACCGGATGAAATAATTTCTTTTACGACGGCCTCAGTAAGATAAGATGTAACTGTTGCTGGTTTTACAACAGCCGGTACACCAGCCAGCCAGTTTACAGCGCATTTTTCAAGCATACCCCACACCGGAAAATTAAAGGCATTTATATGAACGGCAACGCCTTCTTTTGGTACCAATAGATGATGACCCATAAAATTTCCATTCTTACTCAACGGAATTGGATCACCATCTGTACAATACGGAAGATCAGGAAATTTTCTGCGCAGAGAAGCATTGCTGAACAGGTTACCAATACCCCCCTCAATATCTATCCAACTGTCTGTTTTGGTTGCGCCGGTAAGATAACTGACAGCATAAAATTCTTCCTTGCGCTCAAGCAGGTATGTAGCGAGAGCTTTCAGCATCCGGCCTCTTTCATGGAAAGTCATCTTCCGGAGTGCGGTATTGCCTTTTTTTCTGCCATACTCCAATACAGTTGCGAAATCAATTCCTTTTGTTGTAGCAGAGCCAATCGGCTCTCCGTTTACGGCATTATACAATAATTGTCCATCACCATCTCCTGGTGTCCATTTGCCCACTATATAATTTTCAAGTTTTGTCATACAACAAGCCGTTAAATATTCTGCAACGAAATTAATTTAATTGTATTCAGGATTTCCTTTTTAAAAAAAATCTGTAAAGCTCTTATTTATCCCGCTATCACTAATTTTGCAGTGTTCGTGAAAAAGGTTTTCGCATTTCTGCTGCTGGCTGCTTTCGCAGTGCAATCTTTCAATAATAGTTTTATTGTTTTCAGTTTTTATATTAATCAAAAGAAAATAGCGGCTACACTTTGTGAAAACCGTTACCGGCCAATGCTTCATTGTGATGGCAACTGTGTGCTGGCAAAAAAAATAAAACAGGAGGAACATAACAATAATCAAAACCCCGAACGAAAGCTTGAAAACAAAAATGAGATCATTTCTTCGAAATCATTTTTTGCCTGCTTGCTATATACTGCTTGTAAAAAAGATATTCAATTCATACACTACAGTGAGGATGCACTAAGCGGCTCTTATATACCCGTCTTTCATCCACCGGGCACCTGATCTTTTTCATTTTTAACTATTGTAAACCGGTTCACCAGGAACGTATACTGATGAACTATTGATTGATTCATTTACCAACTTCAATTATGAGAAAGATCATTCCTATTTTTTTCTGCATTCCTTTATTTATATCAGCCGGTAATGCATGCGAAATCTGTGGTTGTGGAGTGGGCAACCATTATATTGGTTTGATGCCACAGTTTAACCATCATTTCATGGGTATCCGTTACCGCTTCAGCAGTTTCAGAACGGTAATTAAAGATTCACCTGATGAATTCAGTAAAGATTTCTACCAAACCGTTGAATTATGGGGCGGCTGGAATATTGGTAAACGCTGGCAGGTGCTTGGCTTTCTTCCATACAACATCGTATATCAGCATTCGGATGAAGGTATTACAAGACACAATGGTTTGGGAGATGCGAGTATATTGGCGAATTATAAACTATTAAATAGAGTGTCTGCAAAAATTTCTCAGCAACTATGGATCGGCGCCGGAATTAAATTACCGACAGGAAAATTTTCAATTAACGAAACTGACCCCGATCTTGCTTCGATTGCCAATTCGCAGGTAGGTTCAGGCAGTACCGATTTTCTATTTAATGCAAATTATACAGTTCGTTTAGCTCAATTAGGCATCAGCACAAATACGAGTTATAAAATCAATACATCGAATAAAGACGATTATAAATTCGGCAACCGGTTCTCTGCTAACAGTTTTGCTTTTTATTCATTACACGCCGGCAGTTCTGTTATAATGCCCAACATTGGTGTGTTATATGAGCATGGAGCAATCAACGATCTGAAAAATGAAAAGATAGAGCTCACCGGTGGCCACCTTATCATGGCATCCGCAGGTGTTGAATTTTCAATTAAAAAAATAAATATCGGAGCCAATGTTCAGGCGCCGGTGGCTCAGAATTTTGCTGAAGGCCAGACAAAAGCAAAGCTGAAAGGCATGACGCATATTACATTTGCTTTTTAAAAATTAATAACTTAAGTAAAACTCAGAAAATGAAACACTTTTTAATTATAATAGCAATAGCTATATTGTTTATAGGATGCAACAACACGGAGAGTGGCAGTTCTGTTAGCCATGATCAGCCTAAAACCCACGAAGACAGTCTTTTTAAAGATGTAATGGACGGCCATGATTTTGCAATGGCAAAAATGAACAGGATACCGGCCCTTCAAAAACAGGTCCAGCAGGCCACCGACTCAATTAGTAAACTCCCTGAGAAATTAAAAAAAGCAGCGACAGGTTATAAAGTACAGTTAGATTCATTATCTGAAAAACTGAAATATGCTGATTTCAGCATGAATAAGTGGATGGAAGAGTTCAACTACGACACAGCAACAAAAGGCACAAACCGCGGTGCGTACCTGGAGTCGGAAAACAAAAAAATAGCAGGGGTCAAAGAAGCTATGTTGTCAGCTTTGCAGAAGGCGGATTCGTTGTTTAAAAAATAGTTTATCAATCATCGCCTGGTTAAGGTCAGATCATTAAAATAGGGTCAGACAGTTTCAGTCTGACCCTATTTTATGATGATGCCATTGAAACATCAATTGCCTGGCGCAAAGCGGCGAAGATTTCATTCACAGATCCCTCGCCGGCTATTGCTTTAAACTTATGTGCTTTTTTATAATAGTCCGCAACGGGAGTTGTATCGTTACTATAAACTGAAAAGCGTTTGCGGATGACAGCTTCATTTGTATCATCAGGCCTGCCTGAAGTTTTACCCCTTTTCAATAAGCGGTGTACGAGCTCTTCTTCGCTTACTTCCAGGGCAAGCACAATATCTATTTCACTTTTTTTAAGAGCAAGCAGTTTATCAAGCGCCTGCGCCTGGGCTACAGTTCTTGGAAAACCATCGAATAAAAAGCCTGCTGCATCTCTATGATGCTCTATACTTGAGTCAATCATACCGATAACGACCTCGTCAGGAACGAGCTGACCCTGGTCCATAAATTTCTTGGCTTCGAGACCCAGTGGTGTTCTATCGGCAATTTCTTCCCTCAACAGGTTGCCGGTTGAAAGGTGTATCAATCCATATTTTGCTACCAGTTTTTCGGATTGGGTACCTTTACCACTGCCGGGAGGGCCAAACAAAATCAAATTAAACATGGGCGCTGCTAATCTTGGTGAATAACAAATATAATGGTCAATCGCATAAAAAGGTCAACCCCGCATATATTTGAATTAATTCAATTTAAAACCTTGCTTTTCAAAGAAATGTTAAGACATATAAGAATGTCCCCGGTTTGACAAACCAGCCGAACCCTGAAGTCGTAAATTTGTTAAACATACAGAACGATGAAAACGATCTCCAGATATTTTATACTTATTCTCGTGGCGGCATCTTTGCAGCAATGCAGTTATTCGCAGAATAAGTCGAAACTAAATACTGTAAAAATGGATAGCACAAAGAAAAATAACCCGGCATATTCTAATACCGACACATCAAAGGTTGTTCTGGCAGATGAAGAATGGAAAAAAATTCTGCCCGCGGATGTGTATAATGTAGCAAGGCAGAAGGGAACAGAAAGACCCTGGACCAGCAAGTTTGAAAGCTTTTCCGAAAAAGGAACTTATTATTGTGCGGTTTGTGGTAATGCCTTATTTAAAAGTGATACAAAATTTGAAAGTGGTTGCGGCTGGCCAAGTTTTTATGAACCCATCAGTAAATCAAGTATTATTTATGCGCCGGATAACACGTACGGTATGAGCCGGACAGAGGTAACGTGCGGCCGCTGTAAATCACATCTCGGTCATGTATTCGATGACGGGCCTCCACCTACCGGGTTACGGTATTGCATAAACGGCGTGGTGCTTGATTTTGCAAAAGCAAAGGAAGCAGAGAAAAAATATAATGAAAAGGAAAGCGAAAAACCTAAAGAATAAAAGATCGGTTAGCATTATTTGATAAAGCTTCTTTCAACAGGAAGCTTTTCTTTTTAGCCGTTTTAGGCACCATGATAGTCACTGTTTATTTTGAGTTACCATCCTTTGCTTTTTAGTTCCCGTTCGGATGAAATCGTTGAACCTCATGGACACATAGAGTGACATACTAAATTAGTATGCAATCAATGCGTAATCTACGTTTCCATATTCCATGTGGGTCAAAAAGTCAATCAATCGCAAATAGGCCGATTCAAATTTCGTTTTATTAACTTTGAGCCCCTGAATTATTTAAACCCTTTAAACTTTCAACAATGCCCGGTTTTGAACTATGGAATGACGAGGAAAGAAAAGAAGTAAACGACGTGTTGCAAACAGGTATCCTGATGCGTTACGGCTTTGATGGCCCGCGCAAAGGCGTATGGAAATCCAAAGAACTGGAAGAAGAAATATGT
>Ga0207675_100005622_pt1 | contig 12001 bp, 9 predicted proteins | sample KBSSwiS42_FD_184305 | JGI IMG/M metagenome (GOLD analysis project Ga0207675, IMG submission 184305) | Switchgrass rhizosphere microbial communities from Kellogg Biological Station, Michigan, USA - KBS Switchgrass S4-2 (SPAdes) (version 2) | ecosystem: Host-associated > Plants > Roots >...
TTCCATGATCACGACGTCCGCTTGGGCGAAGGGCTCAGGATCGTTCAAGAGCGGCGCTCCCCGCGGCCCCAGATCCCCCGAAAACACCACGACTTTCTTGCTGCCGTTTTCCTCGACGGTGAGTTCGATACTGCTTGAACCGATTACATGACCCGCATCAACGAACCGCGCGCTGATCCCCGGCGCGACTTCGCGTTGCTCTTTGTACTTTATCGGGCGAACGAGTGGTTTCAGATTGCGAACATCTCTCTCTTCGAAAAGCGGTTCGAGCGGTGGTTGGTTCGAACGAACGCGATACCGATTCTCGCGTTTCAGATCCGCCTTTTGCAGCATCATCGAATCGCGCAGGATCATGGTCGCGATGTCTATCGTGGGTTGCGTCGCAAAGATTGGACCTTCGTAACCATTTCGCGTCAGCAGCGGCAAGCGTCCAACGTGATCGAGATGCCCGTGCGTGAGCAAAACGGCGTCCAGTTTGCCGCCCTCCAATTTATCCGGGCGGCGATTCTTGGCCTTTTCCTTTCGTCCGCCCTGGAACATTCCACAGTCGACCAGGATGCTGGCGTGCTTTGTTACAACATGATAAGCCGAGCCGGTTACGTCACCCGTCGCACCGTGGAAATGAATCTTCATCGTTTTTGTGAGTGGCCCGCGCATCTTGCGCGTGAATGCCATCGGCGGGACGGCGACGCCACATCCTCAAAAGGGCCAGCGCCATTCCAGTAATTCAGGCTTGTCGAGGCCGTGTTCATGCGCATATCGTCGCGCATCGATCTGCAGGTTCCTGAACTTTTCTTTGGTGTGCGCGCCAATGACCTGCAGCTTTGGCACGCGATCGATGACATCAATCGCGAGCGTGAACCGATCGATTTCATTGTCGATCGCTAATTCCATCGGTGTGTTTATGTTGCCGCGCTCTTTGTAGCCGCGCACATGAAGGTTTTTGTGGTTGTTCCGGCTGTAGGCGAGCCGATGAATGAGCCACGGGTAACCGTGAAAATTGAAAACAATCGGTTTGTCGAGAGTGAACAGGCTGTCAAAGTCGAGGTCGCTTAAACCGTGCGGATGTTCGCGATCACTTTGCATCTTGAACAGATCGACGACGTTGATAAAACGAATCTTTAGTTCCGGAAACTCCTCCCGCAACATCGCCGTTGCCGCCAGCGCTTCCTGCGTCGGGATGTCGCCCGCGCAGGCCATTACTACATCTGGCTCCTCGCCTTGATCGTTGCTGGCCTGGCTCCAGATGCTGATGCCTTTCGTGCAATGCGTGATCGCTGCATCCATGTCGAGATATTGCAGGTGCATCTGCTTGTCGCTGACGATCACGTTGATGTAATTCTCGCTGCGCAAACAATGGTCGGCGACTGACAGAAGGCTGTTGACGTCCGGTGGTAGATAAATCCGCGTGACCGTCGCGCGTTTGTTAACGACGACATCGATGAATCCCGGATCCTGGTGGGTGAAGCCGTTGTGATCCTGTCGCCAGACGGTTGAGGTGATCAGCAGGTTTAAGGAAGCAATGCTCTGGCGCCAGGGAAGTTCGTGGCAGATCGACAGCCACTTCGCGTGCTGATTGAACATCGAATCAATTACATGCGCGAAAGCTTCATAAGTCGCGAAGAAACCGTGACGTCCGGTTAACAAGTAACCTTCCAACATTCCTTCCAGCGTGTGTTCGCTCAGCATCTCGATGACACGGCCATCGGCGGCCAGCTCGCCTCCGTTGTCATCTTCGGGAAAACGTGCAGCGATCCAGAACTTCTTGCTGACCTCGTAAACGTTATCTAGTTTGTTAGAACTGTTTTCATCGGGACCAAACACGCGGAACGAAGTCATGTTCTGCTTCATCACATCGCGCAGAAACTTGCCGAGCGGGCGAGTGTTTTCGGCTTCAATCTTTCCTGGCTGGTCGAACTTGACGGCGTAATCGCGAAAGTCGGGCAGGCGCAGCGCTCTTTTGATCAAGCCGCCGTTTGCGTGGGGATTAGCGCCCATGCGTCGATCGCCGGTGGGTGTAAGCTCTCTGAGTTCTGGAACCGGCGAACCGTTTTCATCAAACAATTCCTCTGGCTTGTAACTGCGCAGCCATTCTTCGAGCATTTTCAAGTGCGCTGGATTCTTCTTGACCCCGGCGAGCGGCACTTGATGCGCGCGCCAAAAACCTTCGAGCTTCTTGCCGTCAACTTCTGAGGGCGCAGTCCAACCTTTCGGCGTACGCAGGATGATCATCGGCCACCGCGGACGCGTTGCGATCCCAGAGTCGCGCGCCTCGCGCTGGGCCGCGCGAATCTGCTGGACACTGTGATCCAAAGTCGCCGCCATCGCCTGGTGCATCGTCGCGGTATCAGACCCTTCCACAAACAGCGGCGTATAGCCGTAGCCCTTGAAGAGATCTTCCAACTCTTCGTGGCTGATGCGCGCAAGCAGCGTCGGATTATTAATCTTGTAGCCGTTGAGATTGAGGATCGGCAGCACCGCGCCGTCCCGAATCGGATTCAGAAACTTATTGATATGCCATGAAGTCGCGAGCGGCCCGGTCTCTGCTTCGCCATCACCAACGACTGCGGCGACGACTAGATCCGGATTGTCGAATGCCGCGCCGCATGCGTGCGACAGCACGTAACCAAGTTCGCCGCCTTCGTGGATCGATCCCGGTGTTTCCGGAGTGCAATGGCTGCCGACACCCCCGGGAAAAGAAAAATCTTTGAAGAAGCGCTTGAGGCCGTCTTTGTCCAAACTCTTTTCGGGATAGATTTCGGAGTACGAACCTTCGACGTAGACAGGCGCGAGCACGCCCGGCGCGCCATGGCCCGGACCGGCCATGAAGATCATGTCGAGGTCGTCACGCCTGATCACTCGATTCAGGTGCGTGTAGATGAACGAGAGCGCAGGACTGGCGCCCCAGTGTCCGAGTAAACGGTTCTTAATGTGTTCAGGTCGCAGAGGCTCGCGGAGCAGGGGATTGTCCTGCAGATAGATCATCCCGAGCGCGAGAAAATTACACGCGCGGAAAAACGCTTGCGTCTGTTGTGCTTCGATGTCGGTTAACGGCGCGCCCTGAATGGTCGAGCGCGCCGTTCCGAAAGCGCTTAGTTTGTTGATGGCTGTTTGACTTGCAACCACACTGATCCCGATCTTGAGTTGTTAGTGAATAACGATCCCGACGCTTAGCCGGATGTTGTCTTGTCTCGTGCCGGGAAGGATGAAATTTGTTCCAGCAGCTTGGTGCGGCGTCGGCACGAGCAGAATTCCCAATTGCTGGTCGCCACGATTGATGATGTTCCAATCAATCTGGGCAGCACGGACATCGATTTTGTGGTTAAGCCGGATGTCGAGTCCCCCGCCAAAAGCCATCGCGAAGCTCGTTTCATTCACGTGGAAATCGGTGATGCCGAACAAAGCGGGCAAGTTCGGGCTATCGACATCTACCTTTTGATTGGCCACTCCAAACAGGGCGTGCGCGAAGGGTTTCAGACGGGCCTCAGTCTCGTTGTCTTTGATTTGGATGCCACCAAGAAAATTCTGGACCGTTGTATCGACCGTGCCGCTTGCCAAAGGTCGTGAGAAGTTGTCCTCGCGCAGGCCCAACGAGTAGTCACCTTTCACTCCCCAGTACCTGTGAAAGTTTCGCGTGATCGAAAGTTCGAAACCACGCAGGGTATTTCTGCCGCTGAGCACGTCATTCACGGCCGCGATGTCGGTGTCGCCGGCGAGGGTGTCGAAGCCCAGGGCAGAGTAGCCGCCAAAAAATTCCCACTTCTTGTAATCGTCGTGTTGCGCAAGAGCGGTCGGGGCCAAAAGCATCACAAGTGCCACAAATGTAAAGCCTCTTTTCATCTATATCCTCCATGATTTGTTGGCTTTCCGTCGTTTTCTGTCATGGGTAATTTGAACCTAACAACGGCCGTTGGGTGCGGCAACTGTCAATTTTGCCAGTGTTGGAGCGAGGCCGGTGTGCATACGATGTGAGCTTCAAAGGTGGGATTCGCAGCGGTTTGTCGGCGACGGTTTTCGGAAAGAAGAGAGAAGCAATGCAATCGAAACGTTCGCGGCGAGTGCAATTCGCGCCCATAGCAAAAGGTCCCCATCGATTCGTCACAGCGAAGCGCCCTCAGCAGTCCGCCAAGATAGAAACGGCCATCGCCTTGTCAGGCAATCTCAAGGCGCGGCTGCGCAACGATCTCGTTCGCATTTACGGACCGGCTTTGCAGATCTCGTTTGACCACAGTCCTGCGTTGATCGACGGAATGCGTATAACGGTCGGCAGTGATCTTTACGACGGCAGTGTGAGAGGTACGCTCGCCGCATTGGAAGGTACGTTTCGAGATCAATGAAATCCGCGGTTTTGAAAAAAAGGTTTTAGGAATTCTCTGCGCTTCCTCCGCGCATTAGCATTGGTTGGTTGGAACCGAACCTCCGCTACCGCCTGAGCGACGGCGGGGAGGTTGCGCAGAGAATGAAAATTTACAGATAGTGAGCGGGACAAGGACTCAATTCTGGCGCAGTTGAGTTTCTGTCCCGCTCACTCTGTAACAGCCGCTCTCAGCCTGTTATTTCCGGCATCAGATAGAACATCAGCGCAATGATCGCGTAAACCGTGATCAGCTGAACGCCCTTGTACCAATTAGCCTGACCGTCCGCCGACACCATCGCTCCAATTATCACTGCCATGAATAAAGAACCGATCTCAGCGCGCCCGAACGACAGCGAAAGAGGCTGCGGTGCGATGAAGTAACTCAGAAGCACCAACAGTGGCGCGACGAACAAAGCGATTTGAATGCAACTGCCGAGACCGATTCCCAAACTTAAATCCATTTTGTTCTTTCGCGCCATCGCCACGGCCGAGCCACTCTCGGCGGCGCCTCCGACAATCGCAACGAAAACAATACCGATGAAAATCTGCGACATGCCGAGCGCGTGTCCCGTTGCTTCGGCCGCGCCGACTAACTTTTCGCTCATCCATGCGGCGAGCACCGACGCGAGGATGAGACTGCCGACCGCGCGCGTGACGCTCCATTGTTGTTCGTGATGCTCGCCCTCATCGGTTTCAACGCTCGCGAAAGCAGCCGAATGCGTCTTCAAAGAGAAGAGAATGTAAAGTCCATACGCGACCAACAGAAGACACGCGATCCCAACGTTAAGCAGTTTCTCTTCACGAACAATCCCCTGCGGAGCGAACACGCGACTGAATGCGCTGGGCACGGTCATGCTGATAGCCGCGAGAAACATCATCGTGCTGTAGGCGCGCGCCGCCGTCGGATTGAATTTTTGATCGTGAAAGCGAAGTCCGCCGGTGAAAAACGCTACGCCAAGCGCCAACAAGAGATTCGCGAGTATCGCGCCGACCAGTGATGCCCGCACCATATCGAGATACCCTGCACGCAGGGCGACCAGTGAAATGATTAGTTCCGGCGCGTTTCCGAACGTTGCATTCAAAAGTCCGCCGATCGCGTCGCCGGTGCGCGTGGCCAACTGTTCAGTGGCGCGGACGATCAGCGCCGCAACTGGAACGATCGCAATGCCTGCCGAGAAAAAGACGAGCGGCGCAGGCGCGCCTTCAAAACGCTCGAGGATTAAGGTAATTGGCACGAAAATAAGCAGCCAGTTGATTGGAGTTCGCACGAATGCGTTCAAAGCAGAACTCGCCGGCAAAGGAAGATCGTGAACGGTTTGACTCATAGCAGATTTCCCTCACTTCCTGGTCTCAGCCGCTCGCGGCGCTGGTTCAGGAGATTCGTCGACTTTGATCAGCTTAGGTATGAAGCTGACGACTACAGCCGTCGCAATTCCGAGCACAGTTTCGGCGCACCGATATGCCGCGTACGTCCAGGGATGATCATTGAAGTTCACCAGTACGATCGCACAAACATATCCGGCTAACCGGGCCGCGCCCGGGATGCCAATCAGGTGGCTGATAAGCATCGTGCCGACGACAGCAAGCGCGACAGTTGGCGCGGCCGCTTGTGAAGTGGACGCGGCAACACTAATCGCGGCTCCAAGCGTTGCGCCCAAAAATGTTCCGAGCAGCCGGTGAAACGCCAGCCGCCTCGTGGTTGCCGGAGAAAGATCCGTTACGATGATTGCCGCGATCAGCGCGTAAACAGGAAACTGGAGATTCAGTTGGCGCGCGAGAAATAACGCCAAACCTGCCGCCACGCTCGCGCGTGTCGAAACTTGAAGCGCAGTAACTGTAGAAGGTCTTAACCAAGGTGGCTTCACCGTCTCAACGGTCGGGAATCAGAATGCCTGCAAACCTTCAGCGCGAAAAAGCTGACAAGCCCAATCGATCAACTCGGGCGACGGCGATTGGACGTCGTTCAGCGTGTAATCAAGACCAAGGCGCTGCCACTTGAATCGACCCAGTTGGTGGAACGGCAAGACCTCGACGCGCTCTACATTTCCAAGCCTGGCTGCAAAATTCGCGATTCGTGCGACGTCTGCCGGGTCATCGGTCAAACCCGGCACCAGCACAAACCGCACCCAAACAGGTTTCTTCCGCGCCGCCAGACGACGTGCCAACTCGAGAGTATTCGCATTGTCTTTGCCCGTTAGTCGCTGATGTTTGTCGCGATCCCATGTCTTGAGTCCGAGCAAAACAAGATCGATCGAGTTCAAGTCTTCATCGCTGAGACGCGAACCAAGATAACCGTTTGTTTCAATCGCGGTGTGGATGCCCATCTCTTTGCAGGCGCGAAGGAGTTTGACGGCAAAACGATCCTGCATCAGCGGCTCACCGCCGCTCAGCGTAAAACCGCCTTGCATCGTCTTTAGCCCGTGTCGATACTTGCGAAGTTCTTCGACGGCGCGATCAAGCTGCACCGGAATTCCATTCATCATGTTCCACGTGTCAGGATTGTGACAGTACAAGCATCGCCACTGGCAGCCGGCGGTCCATCCGACTACGCGCACGCCAGGCCCATCGACCGTTGAGCCGGTAGTGAACGAATGAAGAAAACCCATGTCGCCGGTTCTGAGGGCTTCGCGCACAGCCGATTCCGAGACGCCACGACATTGATCCAGACGAATTTCGTAGGGACTCTTGGCTTGAAGGTTGGGAGCCTGGAGAGACCGTTCTGCAATCATAGTGACCACTCTTTCAGTTCCCGTGAAATGTGCGGCTGATCACGTCCATTTGCTGTTCGCGTGTGAGCCGGACGAAATTCACGGCATAGCCCGAGACTCGAATCGTCAAATTTGGGTATTTGTCGGGGTGGTCCATTGCATCGATGAGCATCTCTCGATTCAACACGTTGACGTTCATGTGAAAACCCGTAACGCCGAAGAAAGCGTCGAGCATGCTGCGCAGATTAGAAATGCGATCGGCCGGCACGCGGCCTAATCCTTCGGGTATCAGCGTAGTAGTCAACGAAATTCCATCGGCGGCGTCGCGATAGGGAATCTTCGCCACTGATGCGCCAGATGCATGAATACCGTGCGAATCGCGGCCATGCATTGGGTTGGCGCCCGGCGCGAACGGCTCGCCCTGCCGGCGGCCATCGGGCGTATTTCCGGTCGCCTTTCCATAAACGACGTTCGAGGTGATTGTGAGAATCGATTGAGTATGCAGCGCGTTGCGATAGGTTGGATACTTCCGCAACTTATTCATGAAGGTCGTGACAAGCCAGGAAGCGAGATGGTCTACTTGATTGTTATTGTTGCCGAACTTTGGAAAGTCGCCTTCAACCTCATAATCGGTGACCAGGCCAGTTTCGTCGCGAATGACTTTGACCTTCGCAAATCGAATTGCCGACAGGCTGTCGGCGACCACGGACATGCCCGCCATCCCGAAAGCCATCGTGCGCAGCGGCGAATAATCATGCAGCGCCATCTCGAGCCGCTCGTATGCATACTTGTCGTGCATGTAGTGGATAATGTTCATCGCGTTCACGTAGACACCCGCGAGCCACTGCATCATCCGCTCGAATCTTTCAAGCACGTCATCGAAATCGAGGTAGTCACCTTTGACAGCGCCGAAGGCGGGCGCGATTTGCTCGCCGCTAATTTCATCGCGGCCGCCGTTGATGGCGTAAAGAAGACACTTCGCGAGGTTCGCGCGGGCGCCAAAGAACTGCATTTGCTTTCCGACTACCATCGGCGAAACACAGCAGGCCACTGCGCCGTCATCGCCCCAGGCGCGGCGCATGATTTCGTCGTTTTCAAATTGAATTGAACTGGTGTCGATTGCGACTTTTGCGGCGAATGAACGAAATCCGTCGGGGAGACGCGGCGAGTACCAAATCGTCAGGTTTGGTTCCGGCGCCGGCCCAAGATTTGAGAGCGTCTGGAGATAACGAAAGCTCGTCTTGGTTACGAGTGTGCGCCCATCATCGCCCATGCCGCCAATTGATTCAGTGACCCACGTTGGATCGCCGGCGAAGAGCTGATCGTATTCAGGGGTGCGCAAAAAGCGCACGATGCGCAGTTTGATCACAAAGTCATCGATGATCTCCTGCGCCTGCTCCTCGGTAAGTCTGCCCGCCGCGAGATCGCGTTCGAAGTAAACGTCGAGAAAGGTCGAAGTGCGGCCGAGCGACATCGCCGCCCCGTTGCCTTCTTTCACTGCACCGAGATAAGCGAGATAGAGCCACTGCACCGCTTCGCGCGCTGTGGTTGCAGGAGCAGAGATGTCGAAGTCGTAGGTCGAGCCCATCTGCAAAAGCTCTTTGAGTGCACGAATCTGCTCGCTCAACTCTTCGCGATCGCGAATGATCGCCTCGGTCGACATCTGTGAATCGAGCGCGGTCTTCTCTTTCTGCTTCTCTTCGATTAGACGACTAACACCATAGAGCGCGACGCGACGGTAATCGCCGATGATTCGCCCGCGGCCGTACGCGTCGGGCAGACCCGTCAGAATGTGCGAGCTGCGACAGCGACGAACGTCAGCCGTGTACGCATCGAAAACACCATCGTTGTGTGTCTTTCGATACTTGGTAAATGTTTCGACGACGTGCGGATCAGGTTCGTAGCCGTAGGTCTTCAAGGCGCTCAGCACCATGCGAAAGCCGCCCTGCGGCATAATCGCTCTTTTAAGTGGTGCCTCAGTTTGCAGACCGACAATCACTTCGTTTTCGCGATCGATGTAGCCGGGAGCATGAGACGTAATCGAGCTGGGAATCTGCGAGATGTCGAGCACGCCTTTCTTGCGTTCTTCCACAAAGAGCTCGCTTAGTTGTTCCCAGATCTTGCCTGTGCGCCTGGTTGCGCCAACCACGAACGATTCATCGCCTTCGTACGGCTTGTAGTTCTGTTGGATAAAATCGCGGACGTTGATCTCTTTTTGCCAAAGCCCGCCGGTGAATCCTTGCCATGCTGGAATTTCATTCCTGTGCGGGAGCGCTGCTTTTGCCGTCGCCATGTTTTCTCCTTACGCTGCGTATTGCGCAGCCGTCGCTCGCAATCCGAGCAGTTCACCCGTGTGCCGAGCAATCATCAGCTCTTCGTTTGTGGGAATGACCCAAACCGAAACTTTGCTTTCCGCCGTCGAAATGCGGGTTGCCTTCTTTGCATTCTTCTGTTCGTCGAGTTGTATGCCGAGCCACGCCGACGCCTCGCATATGCGGCGACGAATTTCCGGTGAGTTCTCGCCGATGCCTGCGGTGAACACGAGCGCATCGACGCCGCCGAGTACGGCCGTTAGCGCGCCGATCTCTTTCGCCGCGCGGTAAACGAAGTAGTCAACCGCGAGTTTGGCCTGCGGCTCTTTCCGGCCAAGCAGATCGCGCATGTCGTTGCTAATGCCGGAGATGCCGAGCAGACCGGAGTTCTTGTAAAGAATCGTTTCGACTTCCTTTGGCGACAGTCCACGATTTTGAAACAGATAGAGAACCACGCCTGCGTCCAGGCTACCGGGCCGCGTGCCCATGCACAATCCGTCGACGGCCGTGAAGCCCATCGTGGTGTCGACGCTCTGGCCATTGTTCAAAGCACAGAGACTCGCGCCGCTGCCGAGGTGCGCGACGATGATTTTCTTTTTCGCAATTTCCGGAAGGATGTCGTGTAAGACACTCGCGATGAATTCGTACGACAGTCCGTGAAATCCATAACGGCGCACGCCCTGGTCCGTCAGCTCGTGAGGCAAGGGAATTAGATCGGTGACCGCTGCATGGGTCCGGTGGAAACTCGTGTCAAAGCAGGCAACCTGAGGGACGTCCGGCAAACGATCGAATACTGCTTCGATCGCGGCGAGGTTATACGGCTGATGCAGAGGCGCGAGCGGAACCAGCTCTTGCAATTCCGCAAGCACCTCTTTGGTGACAATCACCGGACGCGTGAATTTCGCGCCGCCGTGCACGACGCGATGACCGACGCCCACGACTTTCGAACCGCCGTAATGCGATCGCAACCAGAGCGCGAGGACATCGATCGCATCGCGTCCGCTTTGGACCCAGGCCGCCAATTTTTCGTCAGCGAGCTTACGACCGTGGGTGTCCTGAGCGGACAATCGGGGCGATGTGCCGATGCCCTCGACCTGGCCGCGTGCTTCCAAGCGCCACCTTTGCCCGTCGGGGCGTTGGAAGACGCAGAACTTCAAGCTCGATGAGCCTGCATTGAGTATGAGTGCGTAATCGTCCACCGATGAGTTCCTTTCGACCTTATGGATTAGCGCGTCGCGCTAGCGCAATCGATTTGGCAACCGCGCAACTGGCGATGCGCGCACGCACACTGTCCGCGCGGCTTGTCAGAATCACCGGAACGCGCGCGCCCAGGACGATGCCCGCACTGTCGGCGTTCGCCAGAAAGCTCAACTGCTTCGCCAGCATGTTTCCCGCTTCCAAATCCGGAGTCAGCAAAATGTCCGGGTCGCCGGCGACTTCAGATTTGATCCCTTTGGTGCGCGCCGCATCGCGGCTGATTGCGTTGTCGAACGCGAGCGGCCCATCCAAAACTCCACCCTTGATTTGCCCCCGCTCCGCCATTTTGCAGAGCGCCGCCGCGTCGAGTGTGGCCTGCATCTTTGAATTGATCGTCTCTACTGCCGCGAGAATCGCGACTTTCGGTTTTATGCAGCCGAGTGAAATCGCGAGATCGATGGCGTTTTGACAGATGTCGACTTTGTCTTCGAGCGTGGGGGCGATGTTGATGGCAGCATCCGTGATGATCAGGACCTTGTGATAGGTCGGCACGTCCATCACAAAGGCGTGGCTGATGCGTCGGCCAGTTCGCAGGCCGTCCTGACGAGACACAACCGCAGCCATTAATTCATCGGTATGTAAGCTGCCCTTCATCAGGATTTCCGCCTTGCCTTCGCGAATCAGTGCGACGGCCTTTTGGGCCGCGGCAACGCTGTTTTCAGCATCGATGATTTCGACTGTCTCCAGACTGAGACCGGCGGCCTTCGCTGTCTCTTCGATCTCTTCCTTTGGACCAACCAGGATTGGCTCAACCAATCCAAGTTGTGCGGCTTGCACCGCGGCACGCAGTGCTGACTCTTCGCATGGATAGGCGACTGCGGTTGGGACCGCGGGCTGACTCTGGCAGCGCTCCAGGAGTCGCTCGTATTTCCCGGTTCCGGTTGCGTGTTTCATCTTGTCTCCTCTTTGAATTCGCTTTGCCTGACCGCTCGTCCTGTTTCTTTCAGCAGCAACACGAGGAGAATTGCGATTGCCACACCAAACAACAGCGGCGTGAAGGTTGTCTGGAAATCCGAAAGTTTCATCTCTGTCGCGCCGCCCGACACGCGCGACAGAATCCATCCGAACACCGGACCCAACAGCGCGCTGAATGTGAAATTGATGAAGTTGACGACGCCGGTTGCCGTACCGCCAAGCTCGGGAGGATTGGCTTCCTTGATGACCGTGTACGGGATCATCGCGGCTCCCGATGCGATACCGGCGATCAGGCCGAGCATGTAAGGTGGAAAGACCCCGGGGACACCGAAAAGGATCCACAAAAGACACACGCCGAGAACGAACGCTCCGCCCATGATCACCGGTTTGCGCCGACCGATCTTGTCGGAGATAAATCCGAGAAGCGGGCATCCAATGATCCACCCGAAAGG
>Ga0207675_100005624_pt1 | contig 12000 bp, 13 predicted proteins | sample KBSSwiS42_FD_184305 | JGI IMG/M metagenome (GOLD analysis project Ga0207675, IMG submission 184305) | Switchgrass rhizosphere microbial communities from Kellogg Biological Station, Michigan, USA - KBS Switchgrass S4-2 (SPAdes) (version 2) | ecosystem: Host-associated > Plants > Roots >...
AACGGCGATCAGGCTTTGCATCCATGATGAGTTCGCCCAGGCTTGGCGGCGCAGCCGCCTCAGTTCACCGACGCGGTGACGGCCTTGAGCTTGTCGTAGAACTCCTTGAGCGGAGCGCTCTTGGCGACCACCGCTTGCGCCGCGGCCGAGGTGCGGCGCACGGCCTCATCCCGGTCCGAGAGCTTGGTGATCTTGCCGCCCTTGTCGGTCCACGCCTTGGTGTCGACATCGATGCGCGCGATCTGCCATTTCAATAGCTCCGGCTCGATCTTCGATCCGGTCTCCAGCACGATCTTCTTCAGGTCCGGCGGCAGCCGGTCGAACCAGGCCTTGCTGACGAACGCGACCGAGAGGATGGGCCAGAGCGCCGTGTCCACCATGTTCGGCGCCGCGTCGTAGTAGCGAAAGGCGACGAACACGCCGAGCACCGAGTTGACACCGTCGATCGTGCCCTGCTGCAGTGCCGGCAGCACTTCCGGCAGCGACATCGGAACGCCCGAGCCGCCGAGCGCCGCGACCGCGCCCTGCTCGCCGTCGGACGCGAGCACGCGGATGCGCTTGCCGGCAAAACCCGCGACCGTGGTGACCGGGACCTTGAACACGAACGACTGCATGTCATAGGCGTCGAGACTCAACCCGACCATGCCGCGCGCGGCCCCCACGTCGAAGATCGCCTGGCGGAACGCCGGCACCTCGACCACCCGCTGCAGGTGCGCCCGGTCCTTGTAGAGCCCGGCGAGCGCCGGCACCTGCAGGCGCTGGTCGGCGCCGACGAACAGCTCGACCGGGCCGATCGCGGCCTCGATGGTCCCGAGCCGCAGGCCTTCGGTCTGGCGCTGGGCGCCGCCGAGCTGGCTCGCCGGATAGACCTCGACCTTGATGCGGTTGTTCGTGGCCTTTTCCAGCTCGGTCTTGTAGACCTTGATGTATTCGTGCTGCATGTCGTTGAGCGTCTGGGTCGCGAACTTCATGGTGAAGTCCTGCGCCCGCGCCGGCACGCAAGCCAGCACGACGCCGGCCGCTACGGCCAAGCCCGGAACCAGGAAGCGCCCTCCCCTGCCCGGCATATCGGATCGATGATCGGCCACGTCGTTCCTCCCTCTGTGCTTTGTCGTGTCTTGTCTTTCTTGCCTCGACACTATTCGGTTCCACCGGTCGAGTTCAACGGTCAACCTGTCGCGCGCAGCCCTGCAACCTCTACGGGTTAACGCGCGGCGTACGAGCAGGTCCGCGCGGCATTGCAGGCTCGCTCATTGCGCTCCAAACTCAAATCCAATGCAGCCGGGAGGAAAGAAGCGTGAAATTCCGGGTGGAGCTGGTGTGGACGGACAGCGAGGAGAACGACGCATCGTCGATTTTCCTGACGTCGGACGGACGCGTCGTCCTGCAGGGCCGCGCGATCTCACCGCTGGAGCGCCAGGCGCTGGCGCTGCCAGCCGACGGCGAGATGATCAGCGTCGATCGCAACCTCATCCGCGCGATCAAGGACATGCTCTGATCCGCAGCGCGGCGTGGCGGCGCGCATGCGCGGGCCGCGCCGCGGCACGATTGAAAACGATGACCCTTGCGCTTAGCATGGTCGCAAATCAGCCGCCGCGGAGCGGAGGAGGAAAGCCCATGTTCCTCAGGAACTACTGGTACGTTGCCGCCACCGACACCGAGATCGAGCGCAAGCCGCTCGGCCGGATCATTCTCGGCGAGCCGATCGTGTTCTATCGCCTCGAGGACGGCACGCCGGTCGCGCTCGAGGACCGGTGCGCGCATCGTCATCTGCCGCTCTCGATGGGCAAGCTGGTCGGCGATACGCTGCAGTGCCACTATCACGGCCTCCGTTACGACCAGACCGGCACCTGCGTGCGGGTGCCGGGCCAGGACCTGATCCCGCGCTCGGCGAGGGTACGAAAGTATCCGGTGGTCGAGCGCTATCACTGGCTGTGGATCTGGATGGGCGATCCCGCGCTCGCCGATCCCGACAAGATCACCGACTACCATTGGCTGGACGATCCGAACTGGGGCGCGAAGGGCCAGTACCTTCACGTCAAGGGCAACTGGCAGCTCGTGGTCGACAACCTGCTCGATCTCACCCATCTGGCGTTCGTGCACGAGACCACGATCGGCAACTCGGCGCTGGTCGACCAGGCGCAGGTCAAGGTGCAGCGCGCGCAGGACAACGTCACCGTCACGCGCTGGATCATCGATGCGCCGGCGCCGCCCACCTTCGTGAAGGCGGGCAAATTCACCGCCAACGTCGATCGCTGGCAGATCATCAATTTCACCCCGCCGGCATTCCTGCGTCTCGACGTCGGCGCCACGCCGACCGGCACCGGCGCGCCGGAGGGCCAGCGCGTCGGCGGCATCGGCATGTGGAATCTCAACGCCATCACCCCGGAAACCGAGACCACCAGCCACTACTTCTGGGGCCAGGCGCACAATTTCGACGTCCACAACCCGAAGACCACCGACATGATCACCGACCAGATCAGGATGGCGTTCCTCGAGGACGTCGCGGTGTTCGAGGCGCAGCAGCGCAACCTGCAGCTCATTCCCAATCCGCCGCAGACCGACATCAACGCCGACTCCGGCGTGATCCAGGCGCGGCGCATCCTGGACCGGCTCTACCAGGAGGAGCAGACCGCCGCCGCCGCGAAGATGGTGGCGGCGGAGTAGACGCAAGCCAACGAAGCGCATCACCCTTCCCCATCGAATGCGTCACCCCGGGCTGGCCCGGGTCAATCAACGCCGCAACGCGTTTCAACGACTGTGCGGAGTTCCTCGCGAGCGGTCGCGTGCCTCGCCACGACGGCCTTTTGCCGCGATCCGCAGCGCGCTGATGCCGCCCCCCTGATCAAGGCTCCCAGTTCACCGTCCGGATCCCTGCCGCGTCCCGGCTTCCAGCGCCCGCGCGGCGCCGGACCCCTGAACAGCCGGGCCGCTGAAGCCGAAAACGTCAAACCGAGTGTGAGCGCGTTCACGCTCGGGGATTGGCTCCCCGCCTACCATTCGATTCTCACCGCCATCGGGTTGGAGGCGGACATGCGCGGAGTCTTTAAGCAAGGGTTCTGGTCAACGCTGCTGGTGGCGGCGATCTCTCTTGTGTTCTGGACGATCGCGCTCGCGCACGGGACGTGGCCGGACGGACCGAACAAGCAATGGCTCGAAGGCCTGCAACGGCCCGATAACGACCAGCATCCCTATCGAAGGTTGGATCCAAAATCGCTCTCCTGCTGTGGCGCGGGCGATACGGTGCAGACGAAATTCAAGGTCGAGAATGCCGGCGGCCAGTATCCCGAGGATACCTGGTACGCCTGGTTGAAAGACTCGTGGGTCAGGATCCCGCCGGAAAAGATCGTTCAAGATCATGCGCCGGATGGACAACCCTACCTCTTCATGCTGGCCGGAACGGTGCAGTGTTTCGTGCGGCCGAAGGGCGGCCTCTGACGGTTCGAGCCCGAGGCCGCAGCCCTCGCGGCTTTCAATGCCGCTAGCAGAAAACATCGCTCGTCTCGGCAACTCTTCTCTGTTCCGGTTTCACCGAGCGTGCCATTTCAGCATGACCTCCCTGCGGCTCGTCCGCAGCCGCGGCCGCGACCGATGGTCCATCCATGCGGTCGAAGATTTCCCTGATGGCGTCGAGGTCGCCGGCGAGCGCCTTGGCCGCGAGCTTGCGCGCGATCAGTTGCAGGAGGCTGGCCGTGCCGCCTTCGCCGTCGTCGCCTTCGCGCCGGAGTTGGGCATCGAGCGCGTTCCATATCGGCCTCATGGCGCTGCCGCCGGCGGGCGCAGGATCGGAGTCGAGGCGGCGGCGCGAACGTGCCTCCACCCGGACCGTCATGCCCGCGCGCGCCGGCGGCAGCACGGCGCGGGCCGCCAGCGCGCGTTGCGCTGCGGCGCCGGTGCGGTCACCCTTGCCGCCTCCGAGATAGGCGAGCGACGTTATCATCGTGGCCGGATCGTCCTCGTAGCAGCCGAGCCCGGTGTTGCACTTGCGGCAAAGCAGGCCGCGGATGATGCCGGTCGCATGGCAATGATCGACGCAGAGCGTCTCTTCCGACGGCGTTCCGCAGATCGCGCACATGCCGTCCTGTTTCGCCAAAAGCCCGTCGTAGTCCGCCGGTGACATGCCATAGAGGCGCTTGAGCTGGCCGCGACGAAGGATCGGCTGAATGTCCTGCTTGTGGGCATGGTAGTAGGCGCGACTGCGCTCATTGATCTCCTGCTTGTGGGCTCGGTAATAGGCACGACATCGCGCTCTCTGGTTTGCGCGATAGTCCGGGTCCTGTGCGTACCGTTCCCTTCGTCGTGCTTTCGTTGTCACCGTTCCTGCCCCATCGAGATGCCGGCGACACCCGGCCTCCCGGCACACGACACGACGCCGCCGCGCGGGCAAAGGCCCGGCGCCGGTGTCAGGTCGAAGCGCGCGAGAAAGCAGGTTTGCGCGACGCGGCAGCGATTGCCCGCTCTGCCGCCGTCATGTCGCCTGGCGATATGATCGCACCGGGCGAGACGCCCAACCGCCGATCACTCGCAATTTCAGATGATGCCCGTTTATAGGAGATTCGAAGTTACAAGTCAACTACAATATGTAGCCACAAGCGACCCCTTTGCGGAAACGGTGCCCCCAGTGCTGAAGGTGGCGATTCTGGTGGAGCGGAGTGCTGCCGGTTAGCGCACCAGTCTGGGGGACTGGGGGGTCCCGAGTTCGAATCTCGGCGCTCCGACCAACATAATCAAAGACTTAGAAGGGAGAACGCTTCCCAAATATCAACCCTGGGAAGCATCTGGGAAGCAAGCCAGCTTTTTCGATCTCGAATATGGAAATCGTCAGCTTGGTCTTCGCCCTTCTCAACTGGCAACCGAGACGGCAAAGACGACGGCGCGGATTGAGCTTGCGGCACTCCCGGCCAAGCCTGACCCCGTGGTCATGTACGAAGGCAAGGGCGGCTCGATCCCCGAGCACGATTTTGAGTTCAGCAGGTTGGCAGAAACCGGCGCCTCGGTCGAAATGCGCGGCGGCTGCTATTCGGCCTGCACGTTGCTCACGTCCTACTTCCCAAAGGAGCGGCTGTGCTTCGGAGAGGGCGCGCCCTGGCGTTCCATGCGGCGTGGAATGATCTGAAAAAACACAAACTACGCCGAGTATGCGACCATGCAGATGTATCAATCCTACCCGATTGAAATCCGGCAATGGATCGATCGCCACGGCGGCTGGCAAAAGCTCCGGGTGCTGGAATACTGGACGATGTACGATCGCGACCTGTGGGCGATGGGCTACCCGAAATGCAAGTGAGGGCTACGTGCTGCCGAAAAATGCGCGTCCGAATAGCGCACGGCTAAACGAAATTGTCGGCTAATCGCCTCAGTCGGCAACCCGGCTTTCACCCTGGTTTTCGCGCGATTCGCAAAGTGCGGTGTGTGTACTCGATTGCCGAGCTAAGCGCCGTTGCTGCGACTGGGTTGTCGCAATTGGTGCGCCGTTGTGTCGGCCTGAGGTAGGACCGCGTCAGCGCGGCAAAGGGCTGACGCGGTCCCGATCTGCACCCCTCTGGTGACTAGGCATGCAGATGGTTGTTCGTCGCTTTGTCGCCGATAGAAGTTCACTATAGCTTGCCGGGAAATATACCTACGGGAGGTTTCCCCAATGGCGGCGCGGTCCCTGCGCTGTGCAACCGACTGTGCCCGATGGTCGACTTAGCCCCGCTCCCTTTGGCGGGGCTTTTTCATGCGGGCCCTCCGCGCAGCGCGCAACCAACGGAGCGGTTGGGCGTTGGGGTGCTGGGCTTGCGTTTTGGAGAGATCGTGCAAGCCCGTTATGGCAACAAACATGACCCACCTAGCCCCGCTACCTGGCGGGGTTCTTTCTGCGAAGTCTCCTGCGCGCTGTGCAACCAACCGCCAGCCGCGCCCGTTGATGGGGCGGGGTTGCTGGCCGCCTTCGCGAAAATGAGCAACCGCGTCGACATGGCCCAAACGGCCGGCAAGCCCACCATCCCGCAAACTGCGGTCGGCACGGGCGCTGTTCGTTTCACCGGCCGTCGCTCAGGCGAGTTCCTGCACCAGAAGCCGCCGCCGCTGCTGATCATCTAGGGCCGTGCACTCATATAAAACGGGCGCGGGCGGAATGTCCGCCCTTGGGGCTAAGCGGAAGGGACCGATAGGCAAACCCCGCTGAACTTGGTCGAAAATGACCCGCAGCGGTCATAGGCCAGAACGAAATCCCGCAGCGCAGCCGTCTCCTGCCGTAGTTGAGGTGTGTTATCCTTTCTGTCGGAAGCAGGGGAGGCGCTGGCAGTGAGGCGGCGCGAGTTCATCACGATCATCGGCGGCGGCGGCGAGGACAATCTTACGCGTTATGATTTAACTCCGGTTAGAGGATTGGGATGCTGGGGTTGGGTCCTCGCATCCCCAGCCGAACACGTCACAGGTTCCGTCAAACTGCACGAGCTCAGTTGTTGCACATGACGTGCACAGTAAACTTCTGGGCCAATTCTGCGATTGCTCCTTGGCTTCCTCTAACGTCGCCACGCGATCCGAGCGGGTCATCGGACCGTTGACGGTCATCGACCAGAACCAGCGCAGGTCGTCGGGACCGCCGCGCGTTTCGTAGATGCGGCCTACATCCCTCACGGTCGAACCGCGCCACGAATCCATGGACAACGATCGAAGCCGGCGTACTATCGACACAACCAGAACACGCGATCTCGGGAGGATGCAATGCTCTGCACGCCAAGGACGGCGCTCTTCGCCGCTGCGATCGCCGTCGTTTCCATCGTTGCGCCGTCGAGCCACGCCCAACAGGCGGTCACCCTGCACGGCGCGGTCCAATTCAACGACGAGCACGCCTTCAACAAGGCGCTGCTGAAATTCGAGGAGCTGGTCAAGAGCTACTACGGCAAGCCGATCAACTTCGTGCTCCATCGCAACAGCGAGCTGGGGCTGGAGAAGGACTACTTCGCCTACATGAACCAGGGCATCTCCGTCGACTACGGCATCGTCTCGCCCGCCCACATGTCGACCTTCTCGAAGGCCGCCCCGTTCATCGACGCGCCCTTCCTGTTCCGCGACCTCGACCACTGGAACAAGGTGCTCGACGCCGACTTGCTCAAGCCTATCGCCGACGAGATCGCGCAGAAGGCGGACGTGATGCTGATCGGCTATGCCGGCGGCGGCGTGCGCAACATCTTCGTCAACAAGCCCGTGCGCAACCTCGCCGAGACGAAGGGGCTGAAGGTTCGCGTCCAGGGCGCGCCGATCTGGAGCCGCACCTTCTCGGCGATTGGCATGTCGCCGACCGTGATCGCCTACAACGAGATCTACAATGCCATTCAGAACGGCGTCATCGCCGCCGGCGAGAATGAGGCCGCCGGCGTCGAGCAGATGAAATTCTTCGAGGTCGGTCCCAATCTCTCGATGACCGAGCACGCGATCACCATCCGGCCGATCTGCTTCTCCGGCAAGACCTTCAAGAAGCTTCCGCCCGAGCTGCAAGCCGCGGTCATCAAGGCCGGCAAGGAAGCCGGCGCCTACGGCCGGCAGATCGAGTCCTCGGAGGACAGCGCCAAGCTCGACGCCTTGGAAAAGGCCGGCAAGCTCAAGCGCATCGCCTTCACCGATCGCGCGGAGATGAAGAAACTGGTCGATCCGGTGATGGCGGCTTACGCCAAGGAGATCGGCGCGGACGCGATCTACGCGCAGATCAACGCCATCAAATAGCTCGGCCGTTCCACGACGCGGTCCCGCGCGGACCGCGCCCTTCATCAGCGGCGACCTCCCGCGCATGAAAAAGCTGATCGACGGCTATTGCCGACTCCTGACCTGGCTGATGGTGGCAACCGTCGCGATCCTGGTGGTTCCGGTCTCGCTGCAGATCGTCTCGCGCTATACCCAGCTGATCCCGAGCTACATCTGGACGGAGGAGCTGTCGCGCTTTCTGTTCATCTGGATGGTCATGCTCGGCGCCATGATCGGGATCAAGGAAGGCACGCATTTCGAGGTCGACATCTGGCCGGAACTCAGCCGGCGCGCCAATGCCATGCTGAAAATCGTCTCGAACCTTTTCGTGCTGATCTTCGCGCTGGTCTACCTCTATTGGGGGATCAAGTTCGTGGAGTTCGGCTGGCATCAGGAATCCGAGCTCGCCGAGCTGCCCATGCCGTTCATCTTCGTCGCCTGGCCGCTCGCCGGCGCAACCTGGATCGTCTTCCTGGGCGAGGCCTTCGTCGACAATATCCGTATCCTGGCCGGAAGGCCTGCCGCATGACGCAGGTCGCAATGTCGCCCGGCCAGGCCGCGCTGGTGCTGTTCGGCGCGTTCTTCGTGCTGATCGCGCTGCGGGTGCCGGTGGCGTTTGCGCTCGGGCTCGCGTGCCTGCCGCCGCTGCTGTTCGAGCAGCGGCTGTCGCCCCTGGTGCTCTTCAACGAAACCTTCAAGTCCTACAACTCTTTCATCCTGCTGGCGGTGCCGTTCTTCCTCTTGACCGCCAATCTGATGAATATCGGCGGCATCACCGATCGCCTCGTGCATCTCTCGCGCACGATGGTCGGCAATTGGCCGGGGTCGCTGGCGCAGATCAATGTGCTCCTTTCGGTGTTCTTCGCCGGCATCTCCGGCTCCTCCACGGCCGACGCCGCGAGCCAGAGCAAGATCTTCATCGAGGCGCAGACCAAGGAAGGCTACGACCTGTCGTTCTCGATCGCGATCACCGCAGTGTCGGCGGTGCTCGCCGTGATCATCCCGCCCTCGATCCTGATGATCGTGTGGGGCGGCGTGTTGTCGGTCTCGATCGGCGCGCTCTACCTCGCGGGCATTCTTCCGGGCCTGCTGATCGCCGCCGCGCAGATGGCGACCGTGCACGTCTATGCCAAGATCCATCACTACCCTGTCTACCCGCGCGCGACGTTACGGGAGTTCATCTGCTCCGCGGCGCAGTCAGTGCCGGCGCTGATGACGCCGTTCATCATCGTCGGCGGCATCCTGCTCGGCTGGTTCACCGCGACCGAATCGGCATGCGTCGCCGTGATCTATGCGGCGGTGCTGTCGATCTTCGTCTATCGCGAGATGGACCCGAGGCAGCTCTATCATGCATTGGCCGAGACCGGCCGGCTCTCCGCCGTCGCGCTGTTCTGCGTCGGCACCGCTTCCGCGTTCGGATGGATGCTGGCCTATTACCAGATTCCCCGCGCGCTGCTGGCCAACGTCACCACCTGGGGCATGGGGATCACTGAAGTCGGCTTCTTCATCGCCTTCGTCTTCCTGGTGGTGGGCTGCTTCCTCGATGCAATCCCGGCGATCATCATCGTCGGCACCACGCTCGAACCGCTGGCGCGGTCTGTGGGCATGCACCCGGTGCAATTCGCCATCATCGGCATCGTCTCGCTCGCTTTCGGGCTGGTGACGCCGCCCTATGGGCTCTGCCTCATGATCTCCTGCGCGGTCGCCAGGGTGCGGTTGCGCTACGCATTGAAGGATACGATGATCATGCTGGTGCCGATGCTGTTGGTGCTGGCGGCGATCATCGCCTGGCCGGAGATTCCGCTGCTCCTGCCGCGGCTGATCTCGCCCGAATTCTTGCGCTGATGCGCGAGGGCTCGCTGACGATGCTGACGCAGCGCAAGCTGTCGAATGTGCTTGGCAGCGCGATCGAGGGCATCGATCTCTCGCTTGAGCTCGCCGATGCCGAGTTCTGCGAGCTCGCTCGGGCGCTGCGGCTCGTATGGGAAGCACGTTCGATCCCCTCTTTGTACTCCGGTCTTTTGTCCACCCTTGTCCATCGGCCGTACCCTTCACGGCAACAACGTCGAGCCTAAAAAGGCGGTTCCGCCTCGCCCGCGTCGAACCTATTTCGGAGTCGCGAGTTCTTGTGTCGGATGGGAAGGCGCCACCTACTCCCGCTCCCCATTCTGCGTCGGATAGCCGACTGACGGTGATTGAGCCGTGCTTACCCCCGCGATGTGCAGAAATCGTTCGTACGATTGTCAGTGGTTGGCCGAGCGCGCTTCCAACCCGCGAGTGCGAGACATCCTGCTTGACATGGCGCGCACATGGACGAGGCTGGCTCTAGAGGCGGAGGAGTGGAGACGTGACAACTCCCCTAAAAGCCGATTGGCAAAGAAGGACGCGACCAAGGACCGCTTCCGCTCGCTGGTCCGAAATCCATCCCGACCGCTTGACCAGCAATTGGATGGAAGCCCAATCTCAACTAAATCGAATCGAATGGGGGAATCATGAAAAAGGCAAAGAAGCGCGCCAAATCCAAGAGTTCATCGAAACGACGAGTTAAGTCGAAGAAGAGTTCAAAGCGTGTCGCCGCCAAGTCGAAGACTCGCAAACAGACAAAGACCAAGCGGCCGACGAAATCGAAAAAATCCAGCCTTCCTAATACGTCGAAGCTAAAGCGAGTAGCTAAGGAAGCGGCTGTCGCCGCAGGGGTGGCTGCACTCGGTACTGCTCTGTCCGCAATGGAACCCCAACGAAAAGGGGCCGAGAAGGACGACACCTCGAAGAATTAACCCGGTCAGAAAGCGCTTTAGCGAATCCCTGACTCCGCTGGCGGCAAACGCATCAGGGGCCTTCCTACGGGCTGCGTTCGGCGCGCCCTAGCGTATCAGCTCCACAAACTGCGGCACGAGGTGGGAAAGAAGAAGCGCGAGGACGGCGGCCAGGACGACGGCAAACGCTAACGCGACGACATCAATGCCGTAAGATGGGCTGGCCATCGTTTAGGGCTTCAAATGCATGTCGGATGAGTGCGGGGCGACATCGATTTGCGCGCGATTTCGCAGACCGCACACTGAACACTCGTAGGTGGCCAGCATCAAAGCGGGGTTCGCATAGGGCCACGAAAATAGCGACACTGCACACACGGCGGAGCACAATCGCTAAACGAGGGATTAAGCATCGGGCAGCCCATTTGATGAGATTGCCCCTCAGTCGCCCCTGGCTGAGCCGGAGATTTGTGGTTGTCCGGCAAAGATTTGTTATTCGAAGCCATGGCCGGCTCGCGGCTCGCGAGCCGGCTTGACGCGCCGACTGTTAATCGCAGCGTCTGATCGTGCGTGTGCTTCCGGCTCGCTCGATGGTTACCGTCCGGCAGCCCCCGTGGCGCCGGTCATAGGCATAATCGTGATACCCACGATAATGCTCACGGTAGCGGGGTCGACCAACGTCAACTGAAACACCACCGGGACCAACGTGCACGCCTTGAGCGGGGGCCGGTGCCGGAGTCGAGGCAACCATTGCACCAGCAAATCCAAGTGCGATCAGAGATGATTTAATCCACATTGCTTTTTCCTTTTTGCCGTATTTGACCAAGCAACAATGCTGATGTGTCGAAGAAGTTCCTCCGGTGTGCAGACTGCTTACCTTCGGTGCGGGTTTCGTTTCTATCTGCCAAACATTTGTTCTTGGCGGCCAAACCACGCAGTGGCGGTGTGCGAGCCGTGGGAGTCTTCCGCGCGCAGTGCAACCAACCGTCCGCCGCCCCGTTGATGCAGCGGGCTTGCTGGTCGCCTTCGCGGAATGTGCAACCTCACGACGGCGCAGCACCAAATTGGCCGGGCGCAAATGGACGGCCGCTACGCGGGTGCAGAAGCCGAAGCCGCGCCCGCACGGGCTACGGTCGAGCAGCTGCAAGCTCCGACAAGCGGCACCCCACATCGTGTTGGAGCCGGCGGACGCTCGGCTTCGATCGGGTGAAGCGGGCTTCTTAGAATGCTCTAAACCGGGCCGTGTCCGACAGAGAAACCAACGGTGCGGCTCGACGTTCTGTCGATGGCTTTCACCGGCTTGGTGCTAGCGTATGCTACTTGTTTCCTGACAAGCGGCTCAGCGCCAACGAGCGCGGTGGATCGCAACGCGGCGGGCGACCCGATAGCCTCCGTAAACGGCGGGACGGTAGGCTGGTCGATAGCCGCCATAGTAGGCGGAGCGATAGGCTGGCCGATAGTAGCCGCCGCCATAACCATACCCCGGATAGCCGTAGCTGGCGTAGCTGTAGGCAGGATA
>Ga0207675_100005625_pt1 | contig 11999 bp, 10 predicted proteins | sample KBSSwiS42_FD_184305 | JGI IMG/M metagenome (GOLD analysis project Ga0207675, IMG submission 184305) | Switchgrass rhizosphere microbial communities from Kellogg Biological Station, Michigan, USA - KBS Switchgrass S4-2 (SPAdes) (version 2) | ecosystem: Host-associated > Plants > Roots >...
GGCGGTCAACGCTTGGGTATGCCGGGGCGTTACGTGTTTACCACCGATTACCGACCGCGCGGAACTGCTATCCGTCCTCACTGCATCCACGCTATCCGCAGGTAATAGCATTGGATGAAGCGAGCCGGATTTGCTATGATGCCGGCGGTTTTTTGTATGCACCTCAAAGGAGACATGATGAAATCGTTTGTGCTTGGCACCCTGGGCGTTATCAGCCTGGTCGCGGCCGGCAGCATCTGCGCCGCCACCGCTGAAGAAACCTACAAGAACGCCTGCGCCGCCTGCCACGACGCCGGCGTCGCGAACGCACCTAAGCTCGGCGACAAAGCCGCGTGGGCGCCGCGCGTAAAACAAGGCAAGGAAGCACTGTACAAAGTCTCCCTGGAGGGCAAGCCCGGCACCGCGATGATCGCTAAAGGCGGGTTCGCCAATCTGGCGGACGCCGACGTGAAAGCGGTCGTTGACCTTATGATGGCCAAAGCCAAGTAACGACTCTGGCTGCCGGAACAAGGGCGCGCCTCGCGGCGGCGCCCTTTTTTTTGGCGGTTGGGTGCGGAGCGCAAATTGACAAGGCTTAAGCGCCTACGGATAATCAATTGTCGCGTTACAACAACTATTTATGCTTACGGGAGACCTAATGAACCGCCTTCAGTCTTTTGCCACCGGGATGTTGTTCGCCAGTGCGTTGCTGATGCAGGGTTGCAGCAAGGAAGAGCCGCCGAAGCCGGCGCCGAAAGCTGAAGCGCCACCGGCCGAAACCATCGTCAAGATCGGCGTCGCGGCACCGCTGACCGGACCGCAGGCGCATATCGGCACCGACATCAAGAACGGCGTGCAACTCGCGGTCGACGACGCCAATGCCGCCGGTCTCACCATCGATGGCAAGAAAATCAAGCTGCAACTCGTCGCGGAAGACGACGAGGCGAATCCGACCAAGGCCGCGACTGTCGCGCAAAAGCTGGTCGACGCCAAAGTAGTCGCGGTCGTCGGCCACTTCAACTCGGGCGCATCGATTCCGGCCTCGAAAGTTTATTCGGACGCGGGCATTCCGCAGATTTCACCGTCGTCGACCAATCCGAAGTACACGCAGCAGGGCTTCAAGACGACGTTCCGCGTCGTCGCCAACGATGACCAGCAGGGGCCGGTCGGCGGCAAATTCGCGCTTGAAAAACTGAAAGCGAAAAACATCGCCGTGATCGACGACGCGACCGCCTATGGCCAGGGGTTGGCCGACACTTTCGAAGCAACGGTCAAGGCCGGCGGCGCGAAAGTCGCCGCGCGCGAGCACACGACGGACAAGGACACCGATTTCAAGGCGATCCTGACCAAGATCAAGGGCAAGAAGCCGGACCTGATATTTTTCGGCGGCATCGATCCGCAGGCCGGCCCCATGGTCAAGCAGATGAGCGAGCTCGGCATCAAGGCCAAATTCATGGGCGGCGACGGCATGCAGACACCCAATTTCATCAAGCTCGCGGGCGATGCATCGGCCGAAGGCACGATGGCGTCGATGCCCGGCCTGCCGAAGGATCAGATGCCGGGTGGCGCCAAGTTCCTCGAGAAATTCAAAGGCAAATTCAATACCGAAGTGGAACTGTTCGCGCCGATGGGCTACGACGCGGTATTCGTGTTCGTCGAGGCGATGAAGCGCGCGAAATCGACCGACCCCGCGAAATTCCTGCCCGAAGTGGCCAAGACCGATTACAAGGGCGTGATCGGGCCGATAGCATTCGACGACAAGGGCGACCTCAAGAATGGCCCGATCACCGTTTACGTGGTGAAAGGCGGCAAATGGGAAACCATGGAAGTCGTGACGCCGGGCGGCGCGCCCGAGGCGAAACCGGCGGATGCGCCGGCGCCCGCGGCGGCAGAACCGGCCAAAGCGGCCGAACCCGCCAAGAAATGATGGCAGGTTGAACTTAACTTCATCGTATGCAAACGGCACCTGCGGGTGCCGTTTTGCTATGGACGCGCGGTAGCCGCATGGACATATTTCTGCAGCAAATAATCAACGGCCTGGTGCTGGGCAGCATCTATGCACTCGTCGCGCTGGGCTACACGATGGTTTACGGCATCCTGGGTCTCATCAATTTCGCGCACGGCGATCTCGTGATGGTCGGTGCGCTGGTCGCCTTGACCATATTGCAATCGCTGTTCGGCTCGACCCTGCCGGTGTCGCTGGCAATTACCTGCGCGACGCTCGCGGCCATGCTTGTCTGCATGACGCTGGGGGTGACGATCGAGCGAGTTGCCTACCGGCCGCTGCGCCGCGCGCCGCGGCTTGCGCCGCTGATTACCGCAATTGGCGTGTCGATCCTGCTCCAGTATTCTGCGGCGCTCGTCTGGTCCAAGCAGTACATTTCGCTACCCGAAATTTTGAGGCCTGCGCAGTTCACGGTGGGCGGCGCGAGCTTCACCGATTTGCAGGCGTTCATTTTTCTGCTCGCGTGCGCTCTGATGGGCGCGCTCTTGTGGTTCATCAAGCACACGCGGCTCGGCAAAGCGATGCGCGCAACCGAGCAAAATCCGAACGTGGCGGGGCTGATGGGCATCGACATCAACCGCATCGTGGCGTTCACCTTTCTGCTGGGCTCGGCGCTGGGCGCAGTCGCCGGCGTCATGGTCGTGCTCTACTACGGGCTCGGCCACTACTACATGGGTTTCATGCTGGGCTTGAAGGCGTTTACGGCGGCGGTGCTGGGCGGTATCGGCAAGGTGCACGGCGCGATGCTGGGCGGGCTCCTGCTCGGATTGATCGAGAGTCTCGCGTCCGGCTACATCGGCGATTTGACCGGTGGCGTGCTCGGCAGCAATTACCGCGATGTGTTTGCCTTCCTGGTGCTGGTGGTCGTGCTGGTGTTCCGGCCGTCGGGATTGGTCGGCGAATCCGCGAGCGAACGGGCGTAACGCGCGATGAATAATCTGGCCGGGGGGCACTGGGCGCGATTCCGGCACGACCGCCGCACGCTGTGGGCCGCCTATGCCTTGATCGCATTTGCGCTCGTCGCGCTGCCGTTTGTCGTGGACGCAACACTCGGCCGCACGTGGGTGCGCATCATCGACGTGGCGCTGCTCTTCACCATGCTGGCGCTCGGGCTCAACATCGTGGTCGGCTACGCGGGGTTGCTCGACCTGGGTTACGTCGCTTTCTTCGCGGTCGGCGCGTACTGCTACGCGCTGCTGGCCTCGCCGCAGCACGCGATACACGCGCCGCTGCTCGTGCTGCTGCCGCTGGGCGCTTTGGTCGCTGCCGGATTCGGCGTTCTGCTCGGCGCGCCGACGCTCAAGTTGCGCGGCGACTACCTCGCGATCGTCACGCTGGGATTCGGCGAAATTATCCGCATATTCCTGAACAATCTGAACCGCCCGTACAATCTGACCAACGGGCCGCAGGGCATCACGCTGGTCGATCCGCTGCATATCGGCGACTTCGCGCTGAGCAAGACCTATACGCTCGGCGGACTCACGTTCGCGCCGGTCCACAATTACTATTTCGTGTTTCTCGCGTGTGCCGTGCTGATCATGCTGGTCTCGGTGCGGCTCGAGGATTCGCGTATCGGCCGCGCGTGGATCGCGATCCGCGAGGACGAAACCGCGGCGCGTGCGATGGGCATCAATACCCGCAACATCAAATTGCTCGCGTTCGCGATGGGCGCCACTTTTGGCGGAATCTCCGGCGGCCTGTTCGCCGCGTTTCAAGGCTTTATCAGCCCCGAAAGTTTCACCCTGCTCGATTCGATCATGATCCTGTGCATGGTCGTGCTGGGCGGAATGGGCCATGTTCCCGGCGTGGTGCTCGGCGCGATCTTGCTCACGGCGCTACCCGAAGCGCTGCGCTACGTCGGGCCGTTGCAAAGCGACTGGTTCGGCCGCGTATTCATCGACCCCTCCGATTTGCGCATGCTGCTGTTCGGCCTCGCACTCGTGCTCATGATGCTGTTCCGTCCCGCCGGCCTGTGGCCGTCCAAGGTGCGTAAACGCGAACTTTCGACGTGAAAAACCTACTGGAAGCCAGGGCCATTACCAAGCGCTTCGGCGGGCTCGAAGCCTTGACCGACGTCGCGCTGACGATAGCGCGCGGCGAAATCTACGGCCTGATCGGCCCCAACGGCGCGGGTAAGACCACGTTCTTCAACGTGCTCACCGGCTTTTACCACGCCGATGGCGGCGACTTTCTATTCGACGGCGCACCGCTCAAAATCACCGCCCCGCATGAAGTGGCCGCGGCAGGCATCGCGCGCACGTTTCAGAACATCCGGCTATTCGGCAACATGACCGCGCTGGAAAATGTGATGGTCGGCCGGCACGTGCGCACCGTGGCGGGCGTGTTCGGCGCGGTGCTGCGCACGCGTCACGCGCGCGACGAAGAGCGGGCCATACACACCCGCGCGCGCGACCTGCTCGAGTACGTCGGCGTGGGCGCGCGCCAGCACGATCTCGCGAGCAGCCTGCCCTACGGCGATCAGCGCCGCCTGGAAATCGCGCGCGCGCTCGCGACCGACCCTAAGCTGCTCGCGCTCGACGAACCTGCAGCCGGCATGAACGCCACTGAAACCGCGACGCTCAAGCAGTTGCTCGAACGCATCCGCGCCGACGGCACGACCATCCTCTTGATCGAGCACGACGTGAAGCTCGTGATGGGCTTGTGCGATCGCGTCGCCGTGCTCGATTACGGCCGCAAGATCGCCGAGGGCGCGCCGGCCAGCGTCCAGCGCGATGCCGCTGTCATTGCGGCTTACCTGGGCGGCGCGCTTGTCTAACCGTTGCGACCGCGCGACCGCGCCCGACCGGCGGGCATCGCATGCGTGACGCCGGCAAAGTGCAGCCATTGCTCGAAGTCATCGGCCTCAAAGTCGCTTATGGCGGCATTAACGCCGTCAAGGGAATCGACTTTGCGGTTGCCGCCGGCGAGATGGTCACGCTGATCGGCGCCAACGGCGCGGGCAAGACCACTACGTTGAAAGCGCTGACCGGCCTGGTCCACCCCAGCGCGGGCCGCGTCCGCTACAATGGCGCGGATATTACCGCCCTGCCGTCGCATCGCCTGGTCGCGCTCGGCATCGCGCTGGTTCCGGAAGGCCGGGGCGTGTTTCCGCGCCTGACGGTCGAAGAAAACATCGACATGGGCGCTTATTGCCGTGACGACAAACGGGAGATACGGGCCGATCATGAGCATGTGCTTACGCTGTTCCCCCGGCTCGCTGAGCGCCACCAGCAGGCGGCCGGCACGCTGTCGGGCGGCGAACAGCAGATGCTTGCCATCGCGCGCGCGATCATGGGCCGGCCGCGGCTCCTGCTGCTCGATGAACCGAGCATGGGATTGGCGCCCTTGATGGTGCAGAAAATATTCGAAACCATCCGCGCAATCGCCGCGACCGGCGTCACGACGCTGCTCGTCGAGCAAAATGCCAAGCTCGCGCTCGAGTTGTGCGATCGCGGCTATGTAATGGAAAGCGGCGAGATCACGTTGACCGACCGCGCGCCGGCGCTGCTCGCCAATCCGCGCGTGCGGCGTGCGTATCTGGGGGAGTAAGCGAGCTTATGAATAAATCCGAAGCTCTGCACACCGCGCTGCTCTGCGTCGGCGCGGCGGCGCTCGCCGGAGCGCTGGCATTTCTATACAACAAGACCCAGGCGGTCGACTTAAGTCAGCAAAATGAGATTCTGGGCTATTTGCGCGAGTTGCGAGACATCGACAGCCGCTGGGACGTGGACGTCATGCGCGCGCGCGCCGATTTCGCGGCGGCAGAACTGCCCGCCCCTAACCGCGCGGCGAGTGCCGCCAAAGCGCTCGATAACCTGACCGCCGCTTCGCAACGCACGCCGGGTAACGCGCTGAGCGCGGCGCTGCCCGAGCTGCGCGCCGCCGTCGAGCAAAAAGCCCGGCTCGTCGAGCAATTCAAGACGGAAAATTCCGCCGCGCAATCAGCCGTGCGCGACATACTCAAAGGAACGGCCGAAGTCGGCTCGGCGGCGGCAACCTTGAAGCCGCATCCGCCCGCGCTCGATTCCGCGTTGGCGACGTTGTCAGCCGTTGCCCCGCTGTATTACTGGCTCGCCCAGGACAGCCAGCGTGCGAACCTCGAAGCGGCCGTCGCCGCGCTAAAAGCAGTGCCTGACGCCGTCCGCGAGCATGCCGCCAAGCTCGACGGCGCCGTGCAAACGCTGCTCAAAGCCAAGCCGGCCGAACAAGCCATTTTCCCGAAACTGATGCTGCTGACATCCGGTCCGCGGCTCGAAAACCTCACCTTTTCGGTCAATCGGGAAGTCGAAGCTGAACTCGCCGACAAGGAGCGCTACCGCGTCTACCTGATCGCTTACGCCGGCGCGCTGCTCGTGCTGCTGGCCTACTTCGGCGGCAACCTCAAAGCCGCGAACCTTGACCTGGAACGCCGCGTCCAGTTGCGCACGCGCGAATTGTCCGAAGCACTCCAGCATCTGAAGGACTCCGAGGCCCAGCTGATTCAGTCGGAAAAAATGTCGTCGCTCGGCCAGATGGTCGCCGGCGTGGCGCATGAGATCAACACGCCGCTTGCCTATGTGAAAAACAGTCTCGGTACGGTCGCCGACAAACTGCCTACGCTCACCGACACGCTCTTGAACTGCGAAAAGCTGCTGGCCCTGCTACAGGCCGGCAATGACGCGGCCGGGCTCTCGCGGCAATTCGCGGTGGTGTCCACGCAACTTGGGCAGTTAAAGCAGCAAGGCGTGCTCAACGAGTTGAGCGGCCTGGTCAACGATGGCCTTTACGGCACCGGCCAGATGGCCGAAATCGTCGGCAACCTCAAGGACTTCAGCCGGCTCGATCGCAGCAAGGTCACGAGCTTCAACTTGAACGACGGCCTGCAAAGCACGCTGCTGCTCGCCAAGCACCTGCTGAAATCGGTGACGGTCAACAAGGCGTTTGGCGACATTTCGCCTATCGTGTGCTCGCCGTCGCAAATCAATCAGGTGTTTTTGAATCTGATCACCAACGCCGCGCAGGCGATGGGCGAGCGGCCGGGGAAGATCATGCTGACGACCCGCGACGACGGCGACGGCGTCAGAGTCGAAGTCGAGGACGACGGCAACGGCATTCCGCCGGACGTGCTGCCTAAAATCTTTGATCCGTTTTTCTCGACCAAGGAAATCGGTAAGGGTACCGGTCTGGGCTTGTCGATCTCGTACAAAATCGTGCAGCAGCACGGCGGGCGCATCGACGTCGACTCCGAGATCGGCCGCGGCACCCTGTTCACCATCTGGCTGCCGTTCAAGCCGCCGGCCGACGCGAGCCTAGCGGCCTGACCGCTCGCCATGGCCGCACCGCAAAAAATAGGCAAGTACGACATCCAGGACGTCCTCGGCAAGGGCGGCATGGGCAGCGTTTATCGCGGGTTCGATCCCGCGATTTCGCGCGCGGTAGCCATCAAGGCCATTTCCAAGGGTATGGTCGGCGAGGAAGACTTAAAGCACATCATGCAGCGCTTCCGCCACGAAGCCCAGGCGGTCGGCCGGCTCGTACATCCGCGCATTGTGCAGATTTACGACTTTGGCGAGGACGAAAACGTCGCTTACATCGTGATGGAGCTGGTCAACGGCAAAACGCTCGCCCAGCATCTGCAGCAGGAACTCGTCTATGAAATGCGCGAGGTCGCTGAAATCATCCATCAGCTGCTCGACGGACTGGCCCACGCGCACGCTGCCGGCGTGATCCATCGCGACGTCAAGCCGTCCAACATTCTGATCAACAACGACGGCCGCATCAAGATCAGCGATTTCGGCATCGCGCGCATCGAGTCCTCGCAATTGACGCAAGTCGGCGACGTGCTCGGCACGCCGCATTACATGGCGCCCGAGCAATTCATGGGCGCGGACATCGGTCTTCAGGCCGACCTGTATTCGGTCGGGGTAATCGCGTACGAATTGCTCGCCGGCCGCAAGCCGTTCATCGGCAATTCCGCGAAAGTCATGCATCAGGTGATGAACCAGGTGCCCGTCAACCCGTCCACCCTGAACTCGAAATTGTCGCCGCTGCTCGACCGTGTGCTGCAGAAGGCGCTGTCCAAGAAACGCGAAGACCGGTTCCAGAACGCGCGCGAATTCGCCGACGCCTTCCAGGCGGCGATCGATGCTTCGCTTGCCGTAAATGGGGCGGCACCCGCCGCGGCGGCGCCCGACGCCGCCGCGCTCTTGCAAGCCGCGCGCCTGCTGACCACCGCCGCACCGGCCGCCGCCACGACGGGCGAGCGCGACGTCTCGATGTTTCTAACCGGTGACAGCGCGATCAGTCTCGACACCGGCATCAAACAGGCGCGCCTGCTGCTGGTCGACGACGAGGAACGCATTCTGAGTGCGTTGAAATCGCTGTTTCGTCAGCGCTACCACGTGTTCACCACGACCGACGGCAACAAGGCGCTCGATTTCATGGGCAAGTATCACGTGCATGTGATCATCAGCGATCAGCGCATGCCGATCATGCCGGGTGTCGAGCTGCTGCGAAGGTCGCAGGGCATTTCACCGACGAGCGTGCGTATTCTGCTCACCGGCTATTCCGATCTCGCCTCCATCGTCGGCTCGATCAACGACGGCGAGGTCTACCGCTTCATCAGCAAACCGTGGGACAACACCGATCTGCAGACCATCGTCGCGGAGGCAGCGACCATCGGCCTGCAGCTCGCCGATACCAAGACGCCTGCGGCCGCGTTGCCGAAAAAAATGGCTGCCGGCGTGCTCGTGATCGATCGCGACGAGGAGATTTATCGCGTAGCGCGCGAACTGCTTGGCGGTTTATGTCCGGTCGTGTACGCCGCCGATGCGGATGCCGCGGTTGCAGTCATGCAAGCGCAGGAAATCGCGGTCGTGATCACGGACGTCGAAGCCGGTCAGGGCCAGCTAACCGAGATGCTGAAACTGCTGAAGCGTGAAAATCCGCAAATCCTGACCATCGTCGCCACCTCGGCGTCGGACGCGGAGCTCGTGATCGAGCTCATCAACGAAGCGCAGATTTTCCGCTTCCTGAACCGGCCGGTGAACGTAAAGCTGTTGAAGGGGCACTTAAACGCCGCCTTGCAGCGCTACCTGACTTACAAACAAGTGCCTGATCTGGTCAAAGCCCATACCGTGCAGCCGGCGATCGCCTCGCCGAACTCCTCATTCGGCCAGCGCATTCGCGACGGCATTAAGGCATTGCGCGGACGCTGGTTCGGCGCCAACTAACAGCGATCCCAAAGCGGGCGTCGTTGACCACCCGATAAGCGCGCGCAGAGCATCGCAACGGACGCCGACGCTCAGAGCCAGTTCTTGCCGATGAGAAACTCGCTCAACAGCGCCGCTTCCGCGCTGCCGGGCGCGGGATGCCAGTCGTAGCGCCATTTCACGACCGGCGGCAACGACATCAGGATCGATTCGGTGCGCCCGCCCGATTGCAGGCCGAACAAGGTGCCGCGGTCCCACACCAGGTTGAATTCAACGTAGCGGCCGCGCCGATACGCCTGCCAGTCGCGTTCGCGCTCGCCATAAGCGACCGCTTTGCGGCGCTCGAGCAGCGGCACGTAGGCGTCGAGAAAATGGTCGCCGACGCTTTGCTGCAGCTTGAAGCAGGTTGCAAAGTCGGGCGTATTCAGGTCGTCGAAGAAGATCCCGCCGATGCCGCGCGGCTCGGCCCGGTGCTTGAGAAAAAAATAGTCGTCGCACCATTTTTTGTAACGCGGATAGACGTCTGCGCCAAACGGCGCGAGCGCGTCGCGGCAGGTGCCATGAAAGTGGATCGCATCGTCGGCGTAGCCGTAATAAGGCGTGAGATCCATGCCGCCGCCGAACCACCATACCGGCGCTGCGGCGCCCGCTGCATGCGCGATGAAAAACCGCACGTTCATGTGCGCGGTCGGCGCATACGGGTTGCGCGGATGCAAAACGAGCGACACGCCGAGTGCGTCCCAGGCGCGGCCGGCGAGCTCGGGGCGCGCCGCCGTGGCCGACGGCGGCAGAGTCTTGCCCGTGACGTGCGAGAAATTGACGCCGCCGCGCTCAAATACGCCGCCCTCCTCGATTACGCGGCTGACACCGCCACCGCCTTCGGGACGCTGCCAGGTATCGGCGCGAAATGGCTGGCCGTCGATCGCCGCGAGCGCGGCGGCGATGCGCTCCTGCAGGCCAGTCAAATATCGCCTGACTGCCGCGAGGTCGACGGACGACGGAATGGCGCTCAAGTCAGTTCGCGCTCTTCTTGAGACCCAAGGACTGAATGACCACCGCGAGCTCGTCGTCCTCCTTCGCGATCAGGCGGCCGAATTCGGCGCCCGGCAGAAAAGCCGGCGCCACCGACAGGTTGTCACACGCTTTGACGAATTCGGGGCCCGCGACAGTCTTGCGTATCGCGTCTTCGAGCTTTGCAACGGCCGCGGCGGGCGTGCCTTTGGGCACCGCGATCCCGCGCCACGCGTCTGCCGCGACGTTGACACCCTGCTCGGCCGCGGTCGGCACGTCGGCAAACGCCGGATCGCGCCGCGCCGACAGGGCCGCGACGACGCGCAGGTTGCCGTTGCGCACCAGCGCGGCGAGCGCGCCGGGCAATTGCATGACGGTATTCACGTGCCCGCCGAGCAGGCTGGGCACGACCTGCGCGGCGCCGAAGGGCACGTCGGTGACCTCGACTCCGGCCGCCTTGAACAGCATGACAGCGGAGAAATGCGTATGGCTGCCGGCGCCGGAGTTGCCCACGGTTAATTTGCCCGGATTGCTTTTGGCATAGGCGACAAGGTCGCGCAAGTCCTTCCACGGCGCATCGCTTTTGACGACCAGGAGCGGTGTCTCGATCAGCACGCGCGCCACCGGCGTGAACGCGCGGTAATCGAACGCCATCATGCCCATATGAAAAGTCGTGGAGATCGAATTCGAGTTCCACACCAGGTGATGGCCGGCAGCACTTTGCGCCGCCACGTACTTGTAGCCGATCGCGCCGCCGGCTCCGGGCCGGTTGACCACCAGCACGTTGGTGTTGAGCTGCTTCGACATGCCATCGGCGAGCACGCGCGCGGTCACATCGGCGGAGGTGCCGGCCGGAAACAACACCGTCAATTCAATTGGCCTGCCGCCGGGGAAGGCTTCCTGCGCGGGCGCGCCATGCGCAACCGCCGCCAACGCGAGCGCGGCCGCCACCCGCGCATAGAGCGAACGACCCGCGTAGCCGCGCATGCTTACTGGTGGACTTTGACGACTACTTTGATCGCGTCGTCGATGCGCTCGCGCGCGTACTTGATCGCGGTCGGCACTTCCGCGAGCGGGAACGTATGCGTGTGGATGAGCTTCGCGTCGAAGCGCTTCTGCGCCATGAACGCGGCCGCGCGATGGGTCGCGCTTTTGCCTTCGCCGCGAATGCCGAACAGATAAATGTTGTTGCGCACGAGGTACGCGACGTCGACGAGCGCCGGCTCGTGCGGAAACGCGGCAAGGCAGATGCGGCCGCCGCGGTTCAGCATGCGCGCGGCTTCGTTGACCGCGGTGGGCGCGCCCGAGCATTCGAGCACGTAGTGCGCGCCCTTGCCATGCGTGATACGCTTGACGGCCTCGACTGCATCTTCGTTGCGCACGTTGATCACGTGGTCCGCGCCGAGTTTCCGGCCGATCTCCAGCCGGTTGTCGCGCGTGCCCGTCAGGATCACCGGCTGCGCGCCGAGCGCTTTCGCGACGCCGACACCCATCAGCCCGATCGGGCCCGGACCCATGACGACCACCGTCTGGCCGGCGATCAGGCCGCCCATCACGTCGAGGCCGTACATAGCCGTGCCGGCGGTGACCACGAGGGTGGCCTCCTCGTCGCTCATGTCGTCGGGCACATGCACCATGGTGTTGATGTTGTTGACCGCGAACTGCGCGAACCCGCCGTCGGTGGTGAAACCATTGGCGCGGTGGCCCTTGTTGCGGTCGCCGTAGTTCATACCGTAATTCGTGCACGCGGTGTACATGCCCTCGCGGCAACGCTCGCAGCGCCCGCAACCGGCGTGGATTTCCACCGTCACGCG
>Ga0207675_100005631_pt1 | contig 11995 bp, 11 predicted proteins | sample KBSSwiS42_FD_184305 | JGI IMG/M metagenome (GOLD analysis project Ga0207675, IMG submission 184305) | Switchgrass rhizosphere microbial communities from Kellogg Biological Station, Michigan, USA - KBS Switchgrass S4-2 (SPAdes) (version 2) | ecosystem: Host-associated > Plants > Roots >...
ACACCGCGAGCGGGGCGAACACCGCGATCACCACAGCGGACGCGATCAGCGCGAACGTCACCGGCGCGGCCACCGGCCCGCCGCTGAGCAGCCCGCGGGCGGCGTCCGCCACGTGCGTCACCGGGTTGATCTCGACGAACCCGCGCAGCCACGACGGCAGGGTGTCGGTGGGCACGAAGACGTTGCTGCCGAACGTCAGCGGCAACATCACGAGCGCCCCGAGGCCCTGCACCGACCGCGGCTGGCCGACGACCATCGCCAGCGCCGTGAACACCCAGCACATGGCGAAGGCGAACACCATCACGAGACCGAACGCGGCCACGACGGCCAGCGGCGAGGTCGTGATCCTGAACCCGAGCAGCAGCCCGAGCGCCAGCATGATCAGGCCGGACGTCAGGTAGCGCACGAGGTCGGCGAGTATCGCGCCGACGAGCGGGGCGCTGCGCGAGATGGGCAGGCTGCGGAAGCGGTCGAAGATGCCGGTGGAGAGGTCCTCGGCCAGCCCGACGCCGGTGCCCGCCGAGGCGAACACGATGGTCTGCACGAGCACGCCGGGCAGCGCGAGCTGCAGGTAGGCGTCCGGGCTGCCGGAGATGGCGCCGCCGAACACGTAGACGAACAGCAGCAGGAAGATCACCGGCTGCAGCGTGACGTCGAGGAGCGCTTCCGTGGAGTGGATGGTCTTGGTGATGCCGCGCCACGCCAACGTGCCCGCGTGGCGCACGAACGACGAGCGGGGCGCGGCCGCGTGCCGGGTCGGCGCGGGCGGGGCCGGTGCGAGCGTGGTCATGCCGCCTCCTCAGCGGTGTGCCCGGTGAGGGCGAGGAAGACGTCGTCGAGGCTCGGGAGCCGGAGCCCGATCTCGGCGACGGGGATGTCGGCGGCGGCCAGCCGGTCTTCGACGCGCCGCAGCAGGGCGGGGTCGAGCGCGGGCGCGACGAGCTCGCCGGTCGCGTCGGCCACGGGCGTCGCCCCGAGCTCGCCCATCAGCGCGAGCACCCGGGGCACGTCGGCGCGCAGCAGCGGCCGCACGTGCAGGGCCTGGCCACCGAGCTCGGCCTTCAGGCTGGCCGGGGTGCCACCCGCGATGACGCGGCCGCGGTCGATCACGACGAGGTCGTCGGCGAGCTGGTCGGCCTCCTCCAGGTACTGCGTGGTGAGCAGCACGGTGACGCCGTCGGCGGCGAGGCCGCGGACGTGGTCCCACACCTCGTTGCGGTGCCGCGGGTCGAGGCCGGTGGTGGGCTCGTCGAGGAACAGCACGTCGGGGCGGCCGATGAGGCTGACGGCGAGGTCGAGCCGCCGCCGCATGCCGCCGGAGTAGGTGCGCACCCGCCGTCCGGCGGCCTCGGTGAGCCCGAACTGGTTGATCAGCTCGGCGGCGCGGGCCTTGGCGGCGCGCCGGGGGACGTCGAGCAGGCGGGCGACGAGCACGAGGTTGTCGGTGCCCGTGAGCGCCTCGTCGACCGCGGCGTACTGCCCGGTGAGGCCGATGCGCCTGCGGACGGCGGGGGCGTCGGCGACGACGTCGTGCCCGAGCACGGTGGCCCGGCCCGCGTCCGGCCGCAGCAGGGTGGCGAGCACGCGGACGGTGGTGGTCTTGCCCGACCCGTTGGGACCCAGCAGGCCGAGCACCGCGCCGGGCCGGGCGACGAGGTCGACGCCGTCGAGTGCGGTGGTGGCGCCGAAGCGCTTGACCAGGCCTTCGACGCAGATTGCTCCGTTCATGACCCGTAGTGTGCGGGGGGCCGCTGATACGGCCCTGATATCCCGCTGTCAGCTCGGTGCCAGCATCGCCAGCAGCAGCACGACCCAGGACACGCCGAGCCCGACCGTGGCGCCGAGCGCGGGCCACCGCCACAGCGGCGTGCGCCGCAGCAGCCACAGCGAGGGCGCCAGGCCCGCCCCGACCAGCAGGTTCGCCGGGATCCACAGCAGCCCGAACGCCTCGGCGAACGCGCGGCAGAGCGCCACGTCGGCCAGCGTCAGGAACACGGCGACGAAGGCCGCGATGAGCAGGCCGGTGGCCCAGGGGGTCGGCCCCGGCGGCTCCGCGGGCGCGGGCACCAGGAGATCGCTCGTGCGCGGGTGGTGCTGCTGCTCGGGTGCCGCTCTCCGCTCGCGCGTGACGAAGCCGATCATCCACACCCCCTCAGGGCAGTCCCCACCGTCAGCCTAGAGGTGCCGCGGCCGCGTGGAACGCAACGGCGGCGGCTGTAGCCACATTGAGAGAGTCGACGCCCGTCGCCATGGGGATCCGCACGCGCAGGTGCGCGGCCCCCAGCGCCTCCGCGGAGAGGCCCGGGCCCTCAGCGCCGAGCAGCAGCGCGACCCGTCGGCCTGCGAGACCCGCGGCGGCCAGCGGCACGGCGTCGGGCGCGGGCGTCAGTGCCACGACCGTGTGGTCGAGCGCCGTGAGGACGTCCGGCCACGGCTCGGGGAGCGGCGCGAACGGCACCCGCAGCACGTGCCCCATGGAGACCCGCACGCTGCGCCGGTAGAGCGGATCGGCGCAGCGCGGGCCGAGCAGCACGCCGTCGACGCCGAGCGCGGCGGCGTTGCGGAACAGCGCACCCAGGTTCTCGTGGTCGTTCACGCCCTCGAGGACGGCCAGCAGCCTTCCGGCTGACAGGTCGGCGACCGACGGCGTGGGCGCCCGGTCGGCGACCGCCAGCACGCCCCGGTTGAGGTGGAACCCGACGATCCGGGCCATCGTGTCGGCGTCCGCGGCGTAGGCGGGCGCGTCGACGGCGGAGAGGTCCAGCTCGGCGAGTCGCCGCGGCACGCCGAGCAGGGAGCGCACCGGGTAGGGCGAGTCGAGCAGCCGCCGCACCACGACGACGCCTTCGGCGATGACCAGCCCGCGCCCGCCGGGCCGGTCGGGGCGCCGGTCGGCCGCGGTGAGGTCGCGGAAGTCGTCGACGCGGGGGTCGGCGACGTCGTCGACCGTCGTGAGGAACGCCACGACCGGACATGCTCTCAGGCGCCGTCATCCGGTCAGCCGTAGCGAAGAGATCACGGGTATGTCACGGTGGACAGCCGCGCCGCCGTCAGCCGGACGGCGCCCGCGGCGAGGGGCCCGGAGCGTAAGGAGGCGGCGCCCGCATGGGCCAGGACGTCGACCGGACCTTGTTCAGTCGACGCGACCGCCAGACCTACCGCAGCAAGGTCCAGCGCTGCCTCGACGCGCTCACCCTGATGCTGCGCGAGCACCCGTTCGCCCACGACGAGCCGATGACCGGCGTCGAGGTGGAGCTGAACCTCGTCGACGACGACGAGCTGGTGCCCGCGCTGCGCGGCCCCCAGGTGCTCGCGGCGCTGCGCGGCGCGGACTTCCAGCCCGAGCTGGGCCGCTGGAACATGGAGCTCAACCTGCCGCCCCGCCCGCTGCCCGGCGACGAATGGCGTCAGTTCGAGCACCAGCTCACCGACCAGCTCGGCCTGGCCCGCGCGGCCGCCGATTCGTGCGGGGCGCGGCTGGCCGTCATCGGGATCCTGCCGACGATCGAGCCGCGGCACCTCGTCGTCGACGCGCTGTCCAGCGAAGACCGTTACGTCGTGCTGAACGAGCAGCTGATGAGCCTGCGCGGCGAGCCCATCCGCCTCGACATCGCGGGCGACGACCCGTCCGGCCGCCACTCCGTCGCCCCCGATCACCTGTTCGCCGACTTCGACTCGATCGCGCCCGAGGCGGCGTGCACGTCGATGCAGCTGCACCTGCAGGTGCACCCGGACGCGTTCCCGGGGTACTGGAACGCCGCGCAGTGCCTCGCGGGCGTGCAGCTGGCGGTGGGGGCGAACTCGCCGTTCCTCCTGCGGTCGCGGCTGTGGGCCGAGACGCGGATCCCGCTGTTCGAGCAGTCGTGCGACGTGCGCACGGTCGAGCTGCGCAACCAGGGCGTGCGGCCGCGGGTGTGGTTCGGCGAGCGGTGGATCAGCTCCATCCTCGACCTGTTCAGCGAGAACGGCCGCTACTTCCCCGGGCTGCTGCCGCTCACCGAGGACACCGACCCGTTGCTCGACCTCAAGGAGGGCCGGGTGCCGCAGCTGGACGAGCTGCGGCTGCACAACGGCACGATCTGGCGCTGGAACCGCCCGGTGTACGACGTGGCGGGCGGGGTGCCGCACGTGCGCGTCGAGAACCGGGTGCTGCCCGCCGGGCCGACCGCCGTCGACATGGTGGCCAACGCCCTGCTGTTCTACGGCCTCCTGCGGACGCTGGTGGAGGCCGACCGGCCGCTGTGGAGCTCGATGTCGTTCGAGGCGGCGCAGGAGAACTTCACCACCGCCGCGCGGCACGGGCTCGACGGCCCGCTGTACTGGCCGGGGTCCGGGTGGATCCGGCCCGACGAGCTGGTCTTGCGCAAGCTGCTGCCGCAGGCGGCGGACGGGCTGGCGCGCTGGGGTGTCGCGGCGTCGGTGATCGACCGCTACCTCACGGTGATCGAGCGGCGCTGCCTGCACCGGCGCACGGGCGCGGCGTGGCAGCTCGACGCGGTCGCGGCGCTGGAGCAGCGCGGCGCCGACCGGGTCACGGCGCTGCGCGGCATGTTCGGCCGCTACCTGGAGCACTCCGAGGCCAACGAGCCGGTGCACACCTGGCCGCTGCCGCACGCCGCGTGAGCGGGCCGCTCACCCATCGCACGGCGCGCCGCGAACGCGGCTGACGAGCGTCGGCGAGGAAGCGGCGTGAGCGTGTTCGCACCTGCAAACCGTTTGCCCGATCGGGCCCGCGGGACGGGGCGGCGCTCGTAGCGTCGACGGCGTCGACCCGAGACCGCGTGGCTGCGGGATCCGAGGTTCGACCACCACCCGGGGCGCTCCGCCGCGGGTGCGATCCGCCGCGCCCGCAGAGGGGTGATCACGATGTCTCCCTTCCGGCTCTTCGGTCGGCCTGGCACCGAGGCCGACGCCGAGGCCGCCGTCCCCGACGTCGCGCCCGCCTACCGACCACCCCACAGCGGCGGATCCGCGCGGCGCCGCCCGGCCGCCGACCGGGCGGACCGGAAGGCCCGCCGGGGTCGGGGCACACACCGCACCCCGCCGGGCGAGGGCGCGCCCGAGAGCGCGTCGTGGCAAGACGCCGGACTGCGCTGGGCCGCAGGCTCGACGGCGTGGGGCGCGGCCCCACCGCGCTACGGCGCGGAGGGGAGCACGGCGGCAACGCACCGGGGCGCCACGAGCGGATCCGGCGGCGTCACAGGACTACCGCCCCACCGCGTACCTGACGGCGCGGCCACGAGTTGGGGCTCCGCGACCGGTCGCGGAGCCGCCACCCCACCGCCGCACGGCGCGAACGGGAGCTCCGCGGCAACGCAGTGGGGCTCTACAACCGGTGACGCTGCCCCGCCACGGCGCGGCGCGAACGGGAGCGCCGCAGCAACTCGGGGCCCCACGACCACGTATGGCAACGCTGCGGCGGCAACACATGACGACGCTGCGGCGGCAACACGGTGGGGCGCGACGTCCGCAGCCGGTACCGCTGCCGCAGGCTGGACGGCGGCCGATGGCGACTATGCGGCCATCCCGTGGGGCACCCCGGGTGACGTCTCGGCGCGCCGCGGGGGTTCGGGCGGCTATGGCGCCTCAGGCTGCGCGCCGCGCTCCGGGCACGGTGGGGTCGAAGCTTGGGGCGGTCCCCTGACCAGCGGCGACCCACGGGTCGACGGCGACCCGCCGACCGACCCGCGCGGCTTCCCACCGGTGCCCGCGTTCTCGCCTGTCGCGCCGCACCCCGCGGAGGCGGCGGCCCTCGCGGGCGCGTTCGCCGTCGACTACCTGTCGTGGGACGAGGACGACCCGGAGCGCCGCGGCCGGGTCCTCGTCGACTACCTGCCGACCCCCGGCCGCGACCCGGCCCGGCTCGGCTGGACGGGCAAGGGGCGCCAGCGCGCCGAGTTCGCCTTGCCCGGGCTGGTTCGGTCCGACGGCGACGGCCGCGTGCTGGTCGACGTCCGCGTCCGCGTCACCCCTTGCGTCGCGGTGGGCCCGCACAGCGCGAGCCCCGAGCCCGCCGACGCGAACGTCCCCGGGGCCCTCGCCGCGGCACCGGCGCCGACCGGCCGGGGCTGGCGGAGCCTGGCGTCGACGTGGATCCGGCTGTCGGTGCCGGTCACGTTCGACGGCGGCCGGATGGTGATCGACGCCTGGGACGAGACCCTCGGCGAGGAGCCGCCACCTCCCACCCGCCCGGCCGGGAGCACCGACGAGCACACGCTGGCCGACGACGACCCGCTGCAGGAGCCCGCCACCGGAGGCACGCCGTGACCCGGGTTCCGGTCGATGTCCGTGTCCCACCGCGCAGGCCGGGTGAGGGCGATGCGGATCGTGGGTCGACGTGCCACCGCGCAGGGCCGGGTGAGGGCGATGCGGATCCTGGGTCGACGTGCCACCGCGCAGGCCGGGTGACGGCGATGCGGATCCTGGGTCGACTCGTCACAGCGCAGGGCGGGTGAGGGTGATGCGGATCCTGGGTCGACTCGTCACAGCGCTGGCTGCGGTGGTTGCGGGCTTCGTCGTCGTGGAAGCGCCCCCCGCGGCGGCGGCCGGGCCGTCCGACATCGTGTCCGGGGTCGCCGCGGCCGCACTGCCCGCGTTGGCGCGGCAGTCCTTTCCCCTGATCGGCGACCTCACGGCAGCCGAATGCCCCGAGCTGCCGCCGTTGTGGGTCGTCGCGCAGGTGCAGGCCGAGTCGGGGTGGGATGCCCGCGCGCACGCCGACCAGCCGGGTGGGTCGGCCGGGCTCTACCGGCTCGCGCAGCCTGCGTGGGTAGCGGCGGGCGGGAGCCCGTGGGCCGCGGACCCGCCCATCGACGGCTCGGCCGTCCTCAGCCCGGAAGCGCACCTGCGTGTCGCGATCCCGTGGGTCTGCGCGAACCTGCGCGCCGTCACCGCGCACCTCGCGGCCACCGGCAAGCCCACCGCGCCGCTCGACGCCATGCTGGTCTGCCACGTCGCGGGCTGCTCGCGGGTCACCGACAGCCGTACGGGCATCCCGTCGGCGGGCGAGGCGGGCTGCGATGCGCGTTGCGCCGATCTCGTCCGCCGGTACCTCGCGGCCGTGCACGACAACCTCACCCGCTTCGCCGCCGATCGGGGGCAGGCCTCGCCGCAACCGCGGATCGCCCCACGGCCACCCCCCTCCGCGGGCGCACCGGCACGCGGCCGGCTTGCACCGGCCACCGGCCCACTCGCGCCCGGCGCACCACCGGCCGGGCCAGACACGCCGTTGCCCGCACCGGCACCCGATATCGGACCACTGGCACCCCCACCCACAGCCGGCAGCGGCCCACTCGCACCACCAGCCGCCGGCACGGGCCCGCAGCCGGGCCAACCCGCCACAGGCCCGCCGGGCCAACCCGCCACACCCGGCACGGGCCCGCCGCCGGGCCAACCCGCCGCTGCCAGCACCGATGTACGAACGGGGTACCCCGGGACGGGTGTCCGGCCCGGGTTCGTCGCCACCGCGTGGGCGGGTGGCGCCACCGGCTGCCGCCCGCCCGACCCGACGGGCAGCGGCTGCCTCACCGGCGCCACGCGGCACGGTCTCGACGCGGTGGGCGCGGCGTTCGGCGGCTGGCAGAACGGCCCGGTCGTCCACACCGCAGGCTGCTGGGACCGGCACGCCTGGAACCCGAGCAGCGACCACGCCCGCGGGAAGGCCTGCGACTTCATGGTCACCAGGCCCGGCACCTTCGCCCGAGCCGCCGAGCGCGACAACGGCTGGGAGCTCGCCGGATGGCTGCGCGCCAACGCCGCCGCGTTGCAGGTGAAGTACCTGATCTGGCAGGGCCGCTACTGGAGCCCGGGCGTGCGCGACGAGCCCGGCAGCTGGGGCGCCCGCTACACCGGCGGCGGGATCTACGACGTCCGCAGCGCCACCGGCGGGCACTACGACCACGTCCACGCGAGCTTCCGCGAATGAACGCCGTGATCATCCGCATGGCGACGGCCGCGCTGGCCGCCGCGGCCGTCGTGGTGCTGGTCGTCGCGGGCCTTGCCGCCCTGCTGCGGCCCGACGAGCCCGGCGGCGCCGTGCTCTCCGACGACGACCGCCGCGCGCTGGCCGCAGTGCCGGCCCTCCGCGGCGCCGATGCCGCGCCCGTGGATCCCGCGGTCGACCTGACCGACCCGGAAGCGGTGGCGCGCGCCTACCTCGTCGCCGCCCACTCGCTCGTCCCGGGCGATGCGGACCACACCCAGCGCCGCGCCACCGGGTACGCCCGGCCGGGCAGTCCGGCGGCCGTCGGCGTCGTCGTGCTCGATCCGCCGCCCGGCGCCCACCGCACGGCCGTCGTCACCGGGCTGGAGCCGGCGGGGGCCTCCGGCGAACGCCGCGGCTACCGGGCGGCGCTGCGCACCGAGACCGCCCGCCCCGGCGGTCCGGTCGCGGCCGCCCGACAGCAGGCCCTCGTCGTCCTGGCCCGGAGCCCGGACGGCCGATGGCGCGTCGTGGCGGAGACCACAGGCGACCCCGATCTCCCCGCCGGGGAGGACTGATGCGAGGAGCAGGTGTCATGACCGTTGACCAGCTCGACGAGCTGATCCGCAAGTACCTCTCGACCGGCGTCGCGATGGTGCTGGTCCTGGTCGGGCCGGCCGCGGCACCGTCGGGTTCGACGGCTCCGCAGGCGGCTACGACGAGCGCGCACTCCACCGGCGCGCCGCCCACCAGCCGCTCGCCGAGTCACCACCACACCGACGAACGGGCCGATCCGGCGGCTGGGTCCTACGGCTCCGACGACGACGCCACCAAGCCCACCACCGCCGACTCCCGGGCCAAGCCCACCGCCGAACCCGACGCCACCCGCAAACCCACCGCCGACCCCCGGGCGACGCCCCCCGCCGAACCCGACGCCGACCCCAGGGACAGCGGCCGGTCCAGCCGCGGCACCCCCACCGCCGCCGCCACCCACGGCTGGGGCACCCCCAACCGCGAGGACGACTTCACCGAGGACCTGTCCGGCTGGGGTGTCTACGACGGCCCCGGCCACGCCGACAAGGGCACCCGCTCGCCCACCGCCGCGCGCGTCGCCGACGGCGTCCTCACCCTCAACGGCGACGCCGAGGGCACCACTGCGGGCATGGCCTGGGGCAACGGCAAAGGCCAGAAGTACGGCCGCTGGGAAGGCCGGGTCCGCGCCCCCGCCAGCGACCCCACCTACAACGCCCTCCTCCTGCTCTGGCCCGACGCCGAGGACTTCCCGGAGGGCGGCGAGATCGACTTCATGGAGATGACCGACCACACCCGCCAGTCCACCGACGTCTTCCTCCACCACGGCGAGGACAACGCCCAGGAGCACGGGACGGTGAAGATCGACGCCACCCGGTGGCACAACTGGGCGGTCGAGTGGACGCCGAAGGGCGTCACCACCTACGTCGACGGCGAGCAGTGGTGGCACACCGACAAGGCCGAGGCCCTCCCGCCCGGGCCCATGCACCTGTGCATCCAGCTCGACTGGTTCCCGCAGGAGCGCGACGGCGCGGTCAAGCCGTCGCAGATGCAGGTCGACTGGGTGCGCCAATACCCGCTCGCCGCGCCGCCGTCGGACGAGTCGGTCATGCGCGACCTCGTCCAACGCACGTTCGGGTGGTGACTGCCCCTCTCAGCCGCGCCACAGTGCCGCGTCAATACTCTGCTCGGTGTGTCGGAGTCCCCCACCGCTGTCACACGATCGGCTGATCCGAACCCGCCCACCCCGCCCGGTCTGCGCCGGAGCGTGGTCATCGCGCTGGCGATCGGCATGGTCGTCGCCCTGGCCGCGATCGCGGTCACGGCCGTGCGCACGGCGACTTCGGAGTCGGCGCCGGTCCCCGCGACGAGCACGCCCAACCGCGACGGCAACAGCAACCAGGACCCGAACAGCACCGCGACGGTCGACCCGGACGCCCGCTCAGACACCGAAGCGGCCGTCCGCTACGGCTGGCAGCTGCAGAACCACGACGAGTTCGACGGGAACACCCTCGGTCCGGCGTGGAAGCCCTACACGGGCCCCACCACCGATGACGTCGGCCAGCACGACCCCGCCAACCTCCACGTCGCCGACGGCATGCTGAGCATCGTCAGCCACGGGCTCTCGTCCGGCGGCCTGGAGTGGGCGCCCGGGCAGCTCTACGGCCGGTGGGAGGTGCGCGCCCGCACGCAGAAGGCCGCGGGCTACGGCGACGTGCTCATCCTGTGGCCCGACGCCGAGGACTTCCCCATCGGCGGCGAGGTCGACTTCATGGAGATCCCGAAGCCCGAGCGCAACGAGTACACCTTCAACCTCCACTACGGTGCCGACAACAGCCAGAACGGCACCAAGGTGGCGGGCGACTTCACCCAGTGGCACAACTACGCCGTCGAGTGGATGCCCGACCACGTGGCCGCCTTCGTCGACGGCCAGGAGGTGTTCCGCACCACGGAGCGCCAGCAGATCCCGCCGCGGTCGATGCACCTGGCCATGCAGCAGGACATCGGCCCGTACGACGACTGGATCCCGCCGCGCGACGCGTCCACGCCGCCCGAGGTCCACTTCGACATCGACTGGGTGCGCATCTACCGCGCGTAGGCTCCCCCCGTGCGCGACCTCCCTCCGCTGCCCGCCGCCCTCACGCGGATGCGCACGGTCATCGGGATCGGCACGGTGCTGTGGCTCGTGGCGGCGGCCGTCGCGCTCGGCACGGGGCCGCCGCTGCTGTTGACCACCTGCCTCGTGGGGGCCGGGCTCGGCGGCGTCGGCTGGGCGGTGTTCGCCTGGCAGCGGGCGGCCGCCCGGCGGGGCTCCCGCACCGCCCAGAGCGGCCTCGAGCCCTGACCCGTCAGCTCAGCGCGGAGAGCTTCTTCCACTGCTCCCACGACAGCGTCCAGTCCCAGATGTCGCCGTCGCGGGCGGCCAGCGGCACCGGCGTGCCCGTGACCTCCACGGGGTCGCCGTACTGCGCCATGTCGTAGTACGCCTTGGCGTTGTCGCTCGAGAGGTTCACGCAGCCGTGCGTGACGTTGGCCGAGCCCTGCGCCGCCGTCGACGCCGGGTTGGCGTGGATGAACTCGCCGTTGTTGCTGATGCGCACGGCCCACTTCTCGACGAGGTCGTAGCCGTAGCGCTCGCTCACCATCCGCTTGTCGGTGAACTTCTCGCTGACGACGTGCACGCCCGAGCGGGTGTTGCGCTCCGGGTCGGAGCCGAGGCCGTAGCTCGCGGGCACGTCGAGCACCTTCTCGCCGTTGCGGAGCACGACCATGCGGAAGCTGTTGACGTCGGCCTTGACGACCTGGGCGTCGCCGATGGAGAACGTGGAGGAGAAGTCGGCCGCGCCGACGGTGTCGCCCCCGTAGGGCACCCCGCCGAGCTTCGCCGTGACGGTGACCTTCGTGTGCGCGGGCCAGTACGCCTTCGGCCGCCAGTCGACCCGCGACCCACCGCCCTCGTCGGGCAGCCAGCCCCACGCCCCCTCGACGGGCGCCGAGGTCTCCACCGAAAGCGCCTGCTCGGCGGCGGCGCGGTCGGCGACGTGCCCGTTGAACTGGATGCGGATCGGCGCGGCGACGCCCACCGTGCGCCCGTCACCGATGTTGATCGTGCCGCGGATCTTCTTGCTCGGCGGCCGCGTGGCGAACGTGCCCGCGAGCGGCACCGCGGTGCCGTCGACGGCCTTCGCGCTGCCGCCCCAGGTGTAGGTGACGCCGTAGGCGAGCTTGTCGGTGCTCGCCCACGACTTCTTGTCCGCCGCGAGCGTGCCCGCCACCGGACCTTTGGGCCCCGTGAGCGTGACCGTGTCGAGGGTGCCGTCGACGACGCTCACCCGCGCGGGCTGCGTCGGGTCGGTGCCGGTGGCGTCGGTCGCCGGGGTGTAGGTGAGGGTGGCGGCCTGCTGGACCGGGGCCGGTGCGCCGCCGATGACCGGCGCCGCGCCGCCCGCGGCGATCGCGACAGCGGCCACGGCGAGCGAGCCGAGGACGACCACCGCCGCGATCAGCAGAATGCGTCGCATAGTAATTCCAGACGTGTCGAGC
>Ga0207675_100005633_pt1 | contig 11994 bp, 10 predicted proteins | sample KBSSwiS42_FD_184305 | JGI IMG/M metagenome (GOLD analysis project Ga0207675, IMG submission 184305) | Switchgrass rhizosphere microbial communities from Kellogg Biological Station, Michigan, USA - KBS Switchgrass S4-2 (SPAdes) (version 2) | ecosystem: Host-associated > Plants > Roots >...
TCGAGGAAGGCCGGCATCTCTGGGCCGCCGTGTATCTCCTGCACAAGTATTTCGGGCGCGACGGGCGTGAAGAGGCCGACGCGCTGCTCGTTCGCCGCAGCGGCGACCCGGAAAAGCCGCGCATCCTCGGCGCCTTCAACGAGAGAACGCCGGACTGGCTCGCCTTCTTCTTGTTCACGTACTTCACGGATCGAGATGGCAAGTTCCAGCTGTGCGCTCTGGCGGAGAGCGCGTTTGATCCCCTGGCGCGCACGACGCGCTTCATGCTCACGGAGGAGGCCCACCACATGTTCGTGGGCGAGAGCGGCGTCGCGCGCATCGTTCAGCGCACGTGTCAGGTCATGAAAGAGCTGAAGACCGATGACCCGCTGGCGATACGGGCCGCCGGCGTGATCGATCTGCCGACGCTCCAGCGCTATATCAACTTTCATTACAGCGTTACCCTCGATCTCTTTGGCGCCGACCAGTCGAGCAACGCTGCCACCTTTTATGGTTCCGGGCTCAAGGGACGCTTCGAGGAAGCCAAACGGAACGACGACCACCTGCTCAAAGAGCAGACCTACAAGATCCTGGACGTGCAGGCAGGCCGCCTCGTCGAGCGCGAAGTGCCGATGCGCAACGCCCTGAACGAGGTGCTGCGCGACGACTTTGTGAAAGACTCGGTGGCGGGCGTCGGCCGCTGGAACAAGGTGATCGAAAAGAGCGGCGTGAGCTTCCGTTTGAGCCTGCCGCACAAGGCGTTCCACCGCCAGATCGGGACACTGGCTGGGCTCTGGCTGGCACCGAGCGGCCAGGTCGTGGGCGAAGCAGATTGGAAGACTCAGGTCGAAGACTGGCTACCGAGCGCCGACGACCGAGCTTTCGTGGCATCGCTGATGGGGCGTGTCGTCGCCCCCGGCAAGTTCGCCAGCTGGATCGCTCCGCCGGCCATCGGCGTCAACCGACGACCGCTAGACTTCGAATACGTTCGCTTCAATTGAAAGACGTGCCCCCGGATGGACACGGCTACGAGCATGGTGGTGATCAAACAACACCTCATCGATCCCGAGAGCTGCATCCGCTGCAATACCTGCGAGGCGACCTGTCCGTCGCGCGCGATCACTCACGACGCTCGGAACTATGTCGTCGACGTTGCAGTTTGTAATGGCTGCCTGGCTTGCATCAGTCCGTGCCCGACGGGTGCCATCGACAACTGGCGCACGCTGCCCAAGGCCAGGGCGTATTCGCTCGAGGAGCAGCTGAGCTGGGACGCCCTGCCGGTGGAACAGACGCCGGCCGAGCTCGACGCAGAGCCTGGGGCGACCGAGGACAGCGAGCCCAGCGCGACGGCGGTTGCCCCCGCCGCCACGCAGCCGTCCGTCGCCGTGCCGCGCCTGGCAGCGACCCTGCCACCGCGGTCCGCCGCTCATCCCTATACCAATCTCTACACTCCCAAGCATCCAGCGACGGCGAAGGTGCTGCTGAACGCCCGCTGCACGGAGCCTGGATTTGCCAATGAGTCGCACCACATCGTGCTCGACTTCGGCGTGCTGCCCTTTCCGGTGCTCGAGGGCCAATCACTCGGCATCGTGCCTCCGGGTGTTGACGCTCGCGGGCGGCCTCACCCGGCGCGCCTGTACTCGGTAGCGAGCCCGCGCAGCGGAGAGTATTCAATTCCCAGCAGCGTCGCGCTGACAGTGAAACGCGTGGTCGAGGACTGCGAGGGTCGGCCCGTGCGCGGCGTCGCCTCGAACCACCTGTGCGACCTGGCGGTGGGCGACACGGTGCAAGTCATCGGGCCTTTTGGCACGTCCTTCCTGATGCCTAACCACGCGCGCTCGAACCTGATCATGATCTGCACCGGAACCGGCAGCGCCCCGATGCGTGCCATGACGGAGCGGCGGCGGAAATTGCTCAAGAGCGGCAACTGCCCCGACGGCAAGCTGCTGCTCTTTTTCGGTGCTCGCACGCAGCAGGAGCTGCCGTACTTTGGTCCCCTGCAGAGCTTGTCGCAGGACTTCATCGACGTGAACATCGCGTACTCGCGCGCGCCTGGAATGCCCAAGCGCTATGTGCAGGACCTGATGCGCGAACGCGCGCGGGAGCTGGGCGCGCTGCTGCAGGACCCAGAAACGTACATCTACGTCTGCGGTATCACGCGGATGGAGGAGGGGGTCCTGGGCGCGCTGCGCGACGCTGCCGAGGCGGCGGGCATGAGCTGGGAAACGCTCAGCGGCGCGCTGCAGCGCGAAGGCCGCTTGCATCTGGAGACCTACTGAAAATGGCCAGGCAGCTCGATCCGGCAACACCCGTGTTCATCGTGGGTGCGGGCGCCATGGGCGTGGGCATCGCTCAGGTCGCCGCCCAGGCGGGTCATGCGCTGAAGATCTACGACGTGTCCGCGGGCGCTCTGGTCCAGGCTCAGGCCAAGCTGGCTGCGAGCTTTGGCAAGCTGGTCTCGAGCGGCAAGCTCAGCCAGGAGCTCGCGAGCGCGGGCCTGGGCCGAATCCAGACGGCGAGCAGTCTGGAAGCCGCCTCCGGCAGCGGGCTCGTCATCGAAGCCATCGTCGAGAACCTCGCCACCAAGCGTGAGCTGTTCCAGCGGCTCGAGCCACTGGTCGGCGAGGAGTGCGTGCTGGCGTCCAATACGTCGTCTCTATCGATCACGGCGCTCGCCAGTGGCTTGCGCCATCCGGAGCGAGCAGTGGGCATGCACTTCTTCAATCCCGTGACGCACATGAAGCTGGTCGAGATCGTATCCGGGCTGCGCAGCGCGCCAGCCACGGCCGAGTCGGTCTTCGCGCTGGCCCGGCGCTGGGGCAAGGTTCCGGTCCACGCGCGTTCGACGCCGGGCTTCATCGTCAATCGGATCGCTCGACCCTTCTACGCGGAGGCGCTCGCGCTGCTGCAGGAGCGCGCCGTGGAGCCGCAGGTCATCGATCTGTGCTTTCGCAGCGCCGGCTTTCGCATGGGTCCGTGCGAATTGATGGACCTGATCGGGCACGACGTGAACCTGGCGGTGACCGAGGCGGTGTTCAACGCCACGTTCGGCGACAAGCGGTTTGTGCCGTCTCCCGTACAACGCGAGCTCGTCGCTGCCGGTTTCCTCGGGCGAAAATCAGGGCGCGGCTTCTTCGATTATGGCGCAGAGGTCGCGGCCACTGCCCCGCCTTTGCCGGGGCCGCCGCTCGGCTCGAGTGCTCTGCCCGCCGCGAGTCAGATCGTTCTACATGGCAGCGGGCTGCTGGTGGAGCGCTGGGTAGCAGCGCTCACTCGAGCCGGCCGACGCTTTGAACGACGACACGAGAGCGCCTGGTCGGGGCTCGTCGCGGACGGAGCACAGTTGCGATTGACCGATGGTCGGCCTGCCGGGCTCATCGCCGCGCGCGACGGTGTAGCCGATCTGGCGCTCTTTGATCTGCCCCTGACGGCCGAAATGTCTCCGGGGCGGGATTCGCTGGCATGGGCCTCGGCGCGAAGTGCTTCGGACGAGTGGCAGCGGCTGGCGCCGCAATGGCTTGCCGCCGCGGGTTGGACCCCCGAGCGCATCGGGGACGCTGCAGGTCTGATCGTGGCGCGTACGGTTGCGATGCTGATCAACGAAGCCGCCGACGCCTTGCTGCAGGGCGTATGTGACGCAGACGCCGCCGACCTGGCGATGAAGCTCGCAGTCAACTATCCCGCCGGGCCCTTCGAATGGTTGAGGGCATGGCACGTCTGCGACGTCGTGCGCCTGCTCGGTCACCTCGACGACCTGTATCGGGGGGAGCGCTACCGCGTGAGCCTCGAGCTCCGCCAGCGTGCCTGGCTCTGCGAGAGCCGTGGTCACACACGAGACGGACAGCCCGCGCTGAATTGAGCACGTCCACTTGGCGGCTTACCGATGAAGTTTGCACAGTTTCGAGTTGGTCAGGTGATTGAGGCAGGACCCTACGAGGTCGCTGAGCATGAAATCATTGCTTTCGCGACGGCGTTCGACCCACAGTGGTTCCACACGGACGCGCTCGCGGCGGCGCGAAACCGCTTCGGGGGGCTGATCGCCAGCGGCTGGCATACCTGCAGCATCGCGATGCGGCTGGTCGCTGAGGCCGCACTCCAGGGTTCCGAAGCGTTTGCCTCCCCGGGCGTCCAGTACGTGAAGTGGCCAGCGCCCGTGCGGCCCGACGATGCGCTGCGGCTGCGAGCCGAGGTGTTGGAGCGGCGGATCTCGCGGGAACGCCCGGCACTCGGTGTCTTGCGCTGGCGCTGGCAACTATTCAACCAAGGCGGCGTCGAAGTGCTCGAGCTGGAGACCACGAGCCTCTTTGATCTCCACAGCGACGTCAGCCAGACGTGACATGAAGAACGCTTATCTCTGCGATGCGGTGCGCACTCCGTTTGGACGGTATGGCGGCATGCTGTCCGCGATTCGCGCGGACGATCTGGGGGCCGCACCGATCCGGGCCTTGGTCGAGCGCAATTCGCGGGTCGATTGGGCTGCCCTCGACGACGTGATCTATGGCTGCGCCAATCAAGCAGGGGAAGACAATCGCAACGTCGCGCGCATGGCCCTGCTGCTCGCAGGTTTGCCGCCAGCCGTAGCCGGTTTGACCGTCAATCGCTTGTGCGGCTCGGGCCTGGAGGCCGTCGCCATCGCTGCGCGCACCATCGAGAGCGGTGAAGCCGAGCTGATGATGGCGGGCGGCGTGGAAAGCATGTCGCGTGCGCCCTTCGTCATGGGCAAGGCGGAAGGCGCGTTCTCGCGCAACCTGAAACTGGAGGACACGACCATCGGTTGGCGCTTCATCAACCCAGCGCTGAAGGCTGAGTATGGCGTCGATTCCATGCCGGAGACGGCTGAGAACGTCGCCGAGCAATTCCACATCAGCCGTGTCGACCAGGACGCTTTTGCACTGCGGAGCCAGGAGCGTGCCCTGGCCGCCATCAAGGCCGGTCTGCTCGCCCAGGAGATCGTGCCGCTGAGGATTTCGCAGAAGGACGGCTCTAGCAAGGAGCTCTCCGCCGATGAGCAGCCCCGCCCGGACACGAGCCTCGAGCGCCTGGCGAGACTCGAGGGCATCGTGCGGCCCGGCGGCAGCGTGACTGCGGGTAACTCCTCGAGCATCAACGACGGCGCCTGCGCGCTGCTCGTGGCATCGGAACGAGCCGTAGCCAGGTACGGTCTGAACGCCAGAGCGCGCATCGTCGCCGCGGCGGTCGCCGGGGTGGAGCCGCGCATCATGGGTTACGGGCCCGCGCCGGCGATGACCAAAGTGCTGGCCAGAGCCTCTGTTCGGCTCACGGACATCGATCTGATCGAGCTCAATGAAGCCTTCGCGGCCCAGGCCCTGGCCGTCACCCGAGCGCACCAGCTTCCGGATGACGCGCAACACGTGAACCCGAATGGAGGTGCGATAGCGCTCGGGCACCCGCTGGGAGCGAGCGGTGCCCGGTTGGTGACGACGGCGCTCTGCGAGCTCGAGCGCCGCCGGCAACGCTACGCGTTGTGCGCGATGTGTATTGGAGTGGGTCAGGGCATCGCGCTCATCCTCGAGCGAGTCTAAGCCAGAAGTACTATTGACGCGCTCGCGGCGGCTCACGAACACTCGGACGAGCGGATTGACGCATTTTACGCCACTCGGCAACACACCGTTGCACGTTGGAGACAAAGAACGATGACGATTCAACGCATCACGCGACGCGGTATCCTCGGTGCCATCGGGGCCAGCGCACTCGCAGGGCTGCCCGGATGTCGAAGCGGCGACAAGGGCAGCGCCAGCGAAGGCAGCGGCGCTCGGCGCGTCAAGATCGGGCTCGTGATCCCGCAAGCCGGTGTCTACGTGCCGCTCGGCACGGACCTGAAGCGCGGCTGGGACCTGTTCCTCGAGCGGCATGGCGGGAAGCTAGGCAACCATGAGGTCACGACCGTGGTGGCCGACGAGGGGGACTCGCCGCAGAGCGGCGTGCCCGCGGTGCAGAAGGTCCTGCAGAGCGATCAGGTCGACGTGATCGTCGGTGTGGTCAACTCGGCGGTCGCGCTCGGCAGCCAGGACTCGATCAAAGAGGCGAAGAAGCTCCTGCTCGTCGCCAATGCCGGAGCCGGAGCGATCACGGGAGCCGCGCGTTCGCCGTACATCTGGCGCACCTCCTTCACCAATGCACAGATCGCCTCCGTCATGGGGCAGCACCTGGCCAAGGCCGCTGCGGGTCAGCGCGTCTATATCCTGGCTCCCGACTACGCGGCTGGCACCGAGGTGCTGACTGGATTTCGCAAGGCCTTCGAGGCGGGTGGCGGTCAGATTGCAGGCGAGGCCAAACCGGCGTTCGGCAAGACCCAGGACTATCAGCCATTTCTGGCGCCGATTCGCCAGTCTGGCGCCAAGGCGGTGTTCTGCTTCTTCTCGGGCGCCGAGGCAGTGGCGTTCGTCAAGCAGTATCATCAATTTGGGCTCCACGCGGAGCTCCCGCTCTACGGCTCGGGTTTCCTCACCGAGGGTAGCGTGCTCGCCGCTCAGGGTGAGGCTGCCCTCGGCATCCAGACCACGCTTCACTACTGCGCGGAGCTCGACAGCCCCGCCAACCGAGAGTTCGTCGCGGCCTACCGCGCCAAGTACGACGCGGTGCCCACCTGCTTCTCGGTACAGGCCTGGGACGCGGCCAACGTGCTGGACCGCGCGCTCGCCCAGGCGACGGCGCTCGATGGCGACAGCCTGAGCAAGGCACTGGCGTCGGTCGGTACGATCGAGAACAGTCCACGCGGACCGTGGAGCTTCGACGGTCAGTCCCCGAGACAGCAGGTCTACTTGCGCAAGGTGGAGAAGCGCGAGAGCGGCTACGTCAACGCCGTGGTCGCCGATCTCGGGGCCTTCTCCCAGCCCGCATGAGCCATCCCGCAGGACCATGCCAGACTGGGTAAATCTCCATTTCGTCAGCCTGCTCAACGGCCTGGCGATCGGCTTCTTGCTGTTCATCCTCGCCGTCGGGTTGTCGCTCGTGTTTGGCATGATGGACGTGCTCAACCTGGCGCACGGCGTGCTCTTCCTCACGGGCTCGTACGTGGCTTGGTTCGTCGCGGGCCCCAGCCCGAGCTGGGGCGGGTTCCTGGCCGCACTGACGGTGGCTGCGCTGGTGGGGGGCGCTGCTGGTGCGTTGCTTTCGCTCGCCTGTGATCGACTCTCTCGCCGTACCCACCTGGCTCAGGCGCTGCTCACCCTCGGCGTCGCCTTGATCGCTGCGGAGGTCCTGTCGGCGCTCTTTGGGAACGACGTGCATTCGGTCAACCCTCCCGAGGCTCTGGACCGCAGCGTGAGCGTATTCGGTCACGCCTACCCCTTGTACCGGCTCTGCCTGATTGCCATCGGCGTGGTCGTAGCGGGCGCCGTCCACTGGATCGTCGAGCGCACGTTGCTCGGCGCGCTCGTGCGGGCGAGCGTCTCCGACCGGCAAATGGTCTCGGCCGTTGGGTTCGACGATCGCCGAGTCAAGGCGCTGGTGTTCGGTCTGGGCGCGCTGCTCGCCAGCGTCGCTGGCGTGCTCGGCGCACCGATCTACGGGGCTCGCCCCGGCCTCGACGTCACCGTTCTCATCCTGGCCCTGGTGGTCGTCGTGATCGGCGGTCTCGGCTCGGTACGCGGCGCGCTGCTCGGGGCGCTGGTGATCGGGCAGATCGAGACGTTGGGGCGCGCGCTCCTGGCCAATTTTGCTTCCTTCTTGCTGTTCGGTGCGCTGGCGCTGGTCCTCATTCTGCGCCCGCGCGGTCTGCTCGCTCCGGCGAACGGGTCCAGGTCGTGAGCTCGACGCCGGCGCTGAACCGGCGCAGTCTAGCCTGGGCAGCCATTCTTCTGGCTACTTTGGCCGTCGCCCCGCTCTGGCTGCCGTCCTACCCGTTGGTGACGCTCACCCGTATCCTGGTCTTCGCGCTCCTGGCGGTGAGCCTGGACGTGCTCGTCGGCTACACCGGGCTGCCGTCGCTCGGTCACGGCGCCTACTTCGGCGCTGGCGCCTATGCTGCGGGCTGGGTCGCAATCCACATGACTCAAAGTGCGACGCTCACGCTGCTCGTCGCCTCCGCGTCTGGTGCTGCGGCTGCGGCGATCGCTGGCTCGGTGGCGGTGCGCGCGCAGGGGGTCTTCTTCCTGATGCTGACGCTGGCGTTGGGTGAGATGGCTCATCAGCTGGCAGAGAGCTGGCAAGAGGTCACGGGCGGCTCGAATGGTCTGTACGGCATCCCGGCGGTGCATCTGGGTACGATCGTGCTGCTCAGCGCTCGAGCGGTCTACTGGTGGGTCCTCAGCACGTTCGTGTCTGGCGTGGCCGTGCTGGGTTGCGTGGCGGCCTCGCCCTTCGGAGAGACGCTGCGCGGCATTCGCGACAACGAGGGGCGCATGCGCGCCCTCGGTTACCGCGTCTATCACTACAAGCTGGCCGCCTTCATCCTGTCCGGCGCCTTCGCGGGCATGGCCGGGGGACTGCTGGCGACGCATCAGCGGTTGGTCACGCCCGCGGACGGCGGTCTCGGCACTTCCACCCTGGCGCTCTTCGCCGTGATCATCGGGGGCGAAGCGTCCCTGTCGGGAGCCTGCTTGGGCGCCGCGCTCGTGGTCCTGATCCGCGACTCGCTCGGCGCGAGCCTCGGCGGGCGCGGCCCGCTCGTCCTGGGCGTGGTATTTGTGGCCGTGGTCTATCTTCTTCCGAGCGGTCTGGCGGGCGCGCTCCGTCCGGCGTGGCGGCGGTGACCACGCTCTCGTGCGTCGGGCTCTGCCGTCAGTTCGGCGCGCTGCGCGCCGTGGACGGCGTCGATCTGGTGTTGCCCGAGGGCTCGCGCCATGCGCTGATCGGGCCCAACGGGGCCGGCAAGAGCACGCTGTTCCGGCTGCTGGCTGGTGGCCTGCGACCGAGCGCCGGGCGGATCTTTCTCGATGGTGGCGACATCACGCACCTGGCGGAAACGCGCCGCGCCCAGCTCGGCATCGGGCAGACGTTCCAGCACTCGAGTCTGTTTCTATCGATGGCAGCGAGCGAGAACATCCGCCTGGCGGCGCAACGCTCGTTGGGCCGCCCGTGGTGGCCCCTGCCGTGTTCCTTTCCAACCGTCCGAGAGCGGGTCGAGCAGCTCCTCGGCGCCGTCGGCCTGAGCGGACGTGGCGAAGCCCCGGTCGCCTCGCTCTCGCACGGTGAGCGGCGCCAGCTCGAAGTGGCGGTGGCCCTCGCGACGCGCCCGCGAGTGCTGCTGCTCGATGAGCCTGCCGCGGGTCTGTCGCCGGCGGAGACTGCGCGCCTGAGCGAGTTGATTGCCGGCCTGCCGCGCGATGTCGCGCTCTTGTTTGTCGAGCACGACCTCGACCTGGTCTTTCGCCTGGCTACCCAGGTCACCGTGATGCACCTCGGTGCCGTGCTGATGCAGGGCACGCCCGAAGAGGTACGAGTCAGCCCCGAGGTGCAGGCCGCCTACCTGGGCACCGGTCAGCGTGAGGATCTGTTCTTGCCGCGGGAGCCCGAGTAGCGATGTTCCTCGAGGTGCGCGGCTTGCGCGCGGGTTACCAGCAGGGGACGGTGCTCGACGGCGTCGATCTCGACCTCGACCTGGGTCGCAGCCTCGCGCTGCTGGGCCGCAACGGCGTTGGCAAGTCGACGCTGGTCATGACGATCATGGGTCTGGTGCGTGCGACGGCGGGCTCCGTGCGCCTGAACGGGACGGAGCTGGCCGGCCGCCGAACGCACGAGATCGCTCGGCTGGGCGTTGCCCTCGTGCCGCAGGGTCGCCGCATCTGGCCGACGCTCACCGTGCAGGAGCACCTGGACCTCACCGAGCGCGGCCTCCGTGCACGCAAGATCCCGCGCCGCTGGACGCAACAGGCGCTGGGCGAGCTGCTGCCCCGGCTGGCCGAGCGCCGCCAGCAAGTCGCCGGCCAACTATCGGGCGGAGAGCAGCAGATGCTCGCCATTGCCCGAGCACTGCTGACGCAACCCTCGCTCATCTTGCTCGATGAGCCCTCGGAGGGGCTGGCCCCGCTCATCATCGATCAGATCGGCGACGTGCTCCGGAGCGTGGCCAGCGAGGGCGTAGCGGTCCTGCTCGTCGAGCAGGACTTGCACCTTGCCTTCCGGGTGGCCCACGAGATCGCCGTGATGGCACGCGGCGCGATCGTCCATCGCAGCGACACCGGTCAGTTTCGTCGCGACCCGGCGACCGCCGGGCGGCTGCTGGGTGTCGAGACGGAGACCAGCTGCGCCGCTGCCGTCTGAGCTCGAGAGCCGTCTCGAGCGGCTGCCTCAGGGCGCTGGATAGCGCAGCGGGTGGCGCGGTGCAGCGGCTGCGTACTGAGCCGCAAACCCTGTGATCTTGAACACGGCTCGCAGCTCCTCCAGGAAGAATTTGACACGCGCAGGAGGATGGCTGCCGGAAGGCAGACAGGCGTGGACACGGACCGTCCGAGCGCGCCACTCCGGCAGTACGCGCACCATGCGCCCGGCCTGAATGTCGTCGGCGATCATCTGGGACGGGACGACGGCGAAGCCGGCGCCTCCGACCACCAGCGAGCGAATGGCATCACCGGTATTGGCCAGGATGTGAGCCTCCTTGGGCGCGAGTCGCTGCAGCTTGCCAGCTTGGCTACGAAACTGGTGGTGCGCGCCCGCGGGGATCGCGGCATGTACAATCCAGGGTGCGCTCGCCAGCTCTTTGGGTTGCGTGGCAGCTTGCCAGCGGCGGGCGAGCTCGGGAGAAGCAACGATCACTTCCACGTCGCTGCCCAGCTGAATGGAAAACAACGCGAAATCCTTCGACACGTTCACTCCGCTCGGACCATACGTTGAAACGAAAATTGATCCGCACGATCTCACCATCCAACTTTTTCAGAACGGCCAACTCCGTCAGAACTCCAACACCAGTCAGTTGATCTTCAACTGCTATCAACTCGTCAGTTTCATCTCCACCAACATGACCCTCCTGCCCGGTGACGTGATCCTCACCGGCACGCCGAGCGGTGTCGGTCCGATCCAATCGGGCGACCGGCTTGAAGTACGCATCCAGGGGATGGCCCCACTGGTGAACACGGTTAAATAGCGACTGAAATTTGTTGCCGAGTTATCATTTGATACTCGGGCGAGTCCGTCCGGTCTAACTGTCAGGGCGCGGCGAGGTTGGGAGAAGCAAGGCGCTGATAGACGGCGCGGGCGCTGTTGAGTTGGGAGTGGACCTGCTCAAGGCCGACCGGGATGCGATCGCGCTTTTTCAGGTCAGCCTCGAGGCGGTCGATCCAGGCGAGGAAATATTCGGCGTCGGTTTTGGCATTCAATGGGTGGCCGGAAATTTCGACGAAAATAGGATTGCCATGGGCGGAGAGGGTCCGGCCGCCTTCCGGAAAGAAGGTATTCTCGCTGGTGCAGCGGACAGCGAGCCAACCGGAACTTTCCAGCTTCACGTCCTGGTCGAGCAGCAGTTCGCGTTCGGTTTTGGCCGGTGTGATGGTTTTGACAACGACTCCGTTGATGATGAGCTCGAGCGTTTTCATGGCAAATTGAGAGGAAGCGCGAGCGTGGACGCGAACGATGGCCGGTGAATCGAGTTGCATGGTGGCGCCGGAGGTGCGCCCAGCGGCATTCCATTCCAACATCGGTCCGCTCGTTACGAACGATTGGCCGGCTTTTTGGCCGCCGATCCAGTCGGGATAAGTGAGTGAATTGGTCAGTTTAACGTAACAGCGTCCCCATCCTGGAGGGTAGCTCTGGATTCGGTTCAGAAAGACATCTGTGCCCGCCGCGCCTGGAATGCGAAAGCCACAGTTGAGCAGGCGATACCAAAGCTTGAGCGAAGCGTCGTAGCCCCAGCCCATGACGTCGACCGTATCGATCCGACCCAGTGCGGCATCGACCGGCAGTCCTTTACCCGAATAGGCGCCGTCGTACGGGGACTCCGGATTGGAAGCGGGATGAGTGTAGCTGACCGCCCCGTGTTGGGCGTGCGTGCGGTCGGCAATATCGGCATTGGTGGGGACATCCCAGGGATTGGTCGTGTGCGCAAATCCGGTAAAGATC
>Ga0207675_100005635_pt1 | contig 11987 bp, 9 predicted proteins | sample KBSSwiS42_FD_184305 | JGI IMG/M metagenome (GOLD analysis project Ga0207675, IMG submission 184305) | Switchgrass rhizosphere microbial communities from Kellogg Biological Station, Michigan, USA - KBS Switchgrass S4-2 (SPAdes) (version 2) | ecosystem: Host-associated > Plants > Roots >...
TCGGCATCGGCACGTCGGAAGTCGAGCACGTGCTCGCGACGCAGTGCCTCGTGCAGAAAAAGACCAAGGCGATGCAGGTGCTGGTCGAGGGCAAGCTGGGTGACGGCGTGACCGCGAAGGACATCGCGCTCGCCGTAATTGGCAAGATCGGCACCGCCGGCGGCACCGGCTATTCCATCGAGTTCGCGGGCGACACTATCCGCAGCTTGTCGGTCGAGGCGCGCTTAACCTTGTGCAACATGGCAATCGAAGCGGGCGCTCGCGCCGGCATGGTCGCGGTCGACGACACCACGATCAACTACGTCAAAGGCCGTCCGCTGGCGCCTACCGGCGCAATGTGGGACAAGGCGGTCGCGCATTGGCGCACGCTCAAAAGCGACGAGGGCGCGAAATTCGACAAGGTCGTCAAGCTCGACGCGGCCACCATACAGCCGCAGGTCACGTGGGGCACATCGCCCGAGATGGTGACGACGGTCGGCGGTAAAGTGCCGGATCCCGCGCAGGAAGCCGATCCGGTCAAGCGTGAGTGGATCGAGCGTGCGTTGAAATATATGGCATTGAAGCCGAACACGCCGATCACGGACATCCAGATCGACAAGGTGTTCATCGGCGCGTGCACCAACTCGCGCATCGAGGATCTGCGCTCGGCCGCCGCGGTGGCCCGCGGACGCAAGGTTGCGAGCAACGTGAAGCTCGCAATGGTGGTGCCGGGTTCCGGGCTGGTGAAACGTCAGGCTGAACAGGAAGGTCTCGACAAGATTTTCGTTGCGGCGGGTTTCGAATGGCGCGAGCCCGGGTGCTCGATGTGCCTCGGCATGAACGAGGACCAGTTGTCGCCCGGCGAGCGCTGCGCGTCGACGTCCAATCGCAATTTCGAGGGGCGCCAGGGTGCGGGCGGGCGCACGCATCTCGTGAGCCCGGCGATGGCCGCCGCCGCTGCGGTTGCCGGGCATTTTGTCGATGTGCGCACGCTGGCGCAGGAAAAAAATCATGGATAAATTCATCTCACGCGAAGGCCTGGTGGCGCCGCTCGACCGCGCCAATGTCGACACTGATGCGGTGATTCCGAAGCAGTTCCTGAAATCGATCAAGAAGACCGGTTACGGCCCCAATCTCTTCGACGAGTGGCGCTACCTCGATCACGGCGAGCCGGGCATGGACAACGCGAAGCGGCCGCTTAATCCCGATTTCGTGCTGAACCAGCCGCGTTACCAGGGCGCGCAGATTCTGCTCGCGCGCGAAAATTTCGGCTGCGGCTCGTCGCGCGAGCACGCACCGTGGGCGCTGCTGCAGTATGGGTTTCAGGCGGTGATCGCCCCGAGCTTCGCGGACATATTTTTCAACAACAGCTTCAAGAACGGGCTGCTGTTGATCAAGCTCGACGCCAAGACCGTCGACCGCTTGTTTAAGGAGGCCGCGGCGCAGCAGGGTTACCGTCTCGCAATCGATCTGGCGGACCAGAGCGTCACCACGCCGGGCGGCGAAGCGATCAAGTTCGAGATCGATCCGTTCCGTAAGCATTGCCTGATGAATGGCCTCGATGAAATCGGGCTCACGCTCGAGCACGCAGACAAGATCAAGGCCTTCGAAACGAAGCGACGCGAGCAGCAGCCCTGGTTGTTCAATTGAGCCCGCAGTTGGCGGCGCACGCTGATGCGTACCGTCAAGTGAGCGGCTATTAAGGGTAGTCGATGAAGATCGCAGTGTTGGCCGGCGATGGGATCGGTCCTGAAATCATCGCGCAGGCGGTTAAAGCGCTCGACGTGCTGCGGCGCGACGGCCTCAAGCTCGAGCTGGAAGAAGCGCCGTACGGCGGCGCCGGGTACGACGCGCAAGGCGATCCGCTGCCGGAATCCACGCTCAAGCTTGCGCGCGCCGCGGACGCGGTGCTGTGCGGCGCGGTCGGCGGCCCGCAATACGACGCGTTGCCGCGCGACAAGCGCCCCGAGCAGGGCATCCTGCGCATCCGCAAAGAATTGCAGCTCTTCGCCAACCTGCGTCCCGCGATGCTGTTCGACGAGCTGGTCAGCGCATCCTCGCTAAAGCCGGAGCTGGTCAAAGGCCTCGATATCCTGATCCTGCGCGAGCTGACCGGCGATATTTACTTCGGCGAGCCGCGCGGCCGGCGCACGAACGCGAGCGGCGAGCGCGAAGGCTACGACACGATGCATTATTCGGAGCCCGAGATCCGGCGCATCGCGGACGTCGGCTTCAAGGCGGCGATGAAGCGCGGCAAAAAGCTCTGCTCGGTCGACAAGGAAAACGTGCTCGAGACGAGCCGGTTCTGGCGCGAAGTAGTCAAAGACGTCGCCAAAGAGTATTCGCAGGTCGAGCTGTCGCACATGTACGTCGACAACGCGGCAATGCAACTCGTGCGCAATCCGAAGCAGTTCGACGTGATCGTCACGGGCAACATGTTCGGCGACATCCTCTCGGACGAAGCATCGATGTTGACCGGTTCGATCGGCATGCTGCCGTCGGCGTCGCTCGATGCGAACAACAAGGGCCTGTATGAGCCTTCGCACGGCTCCGCCCCCGACATCGCCGGCAAGAATATCGCCAATCCGCTGGCGACGATATTGTCGGCAGCCATGATGCTGCGCTACACGTTCAACGAGGAGGCGGCTGCCCGGCGCATCGAAGCAGCGGTCAGGAAAGTGCTGTCCCAGGGTTATCGCACCGCCGATATATACGAGACCGAAATGCGGCGCGTGGGCACCACCGAAATGGGTGATGCCGTCGTCGCGGCGATGAAGTAGGGCGGCAGGTCAACGCCCGCGCGAGCCGCGGCGTTAGAAATCAATTTGAGTCGTGCAATCATGATGCGTACAGGGTTTGTCGGATGGCGGGGTATGGTCGGCTCGGTGCTCATGCAGCGCATGCAGGCCGAGCGCGATTTCGACCATATCGAGCCGGTTTTTTTCACGACGTCGCAGGTCGGCGGCAAAGGTCCGGCGATCGGCCGCGATACCGCGCCGCTTAAAGACGCCAGTTCCATCGACGCGCTGAAAGCCATGGACGTTATCGTTACGTGCCAGGGCGGCGAGTACACGACCGCGATTTATCCGCAGCTGCGCGCGGCGGGCTGGCAGGGGTACTGGATAGACGCCGCCAAGACATTGCGCATGAAGGATGACGCCGTCATCATCCTCGACCCCGTTAATCTGCCAGTCATCAAGAATGCCCTGGCCAAGGGCATCCGCAACTACATCGGCGGGAATTGCACAGTGAGTTGCATGCTGATGGGGTTGCATGGCCTTTTTCAGCACGATCTTGTCGAGTGGATGACCTGCATGACTTACCAGGCTGCCTCCGGCGGCGGCGCGCAGCACATGCGTGAGTTGTTGACGCAGTTCGGCCTGGTGCACGCGGAAGTGAAAGACCTGCTGGCCGATCCGGCCTCGGCGATACTCGAAATAGACCGCCGGGTCAACGCGAAGCAAACGGACGGTGCGCTGCCGATGGAAAATTTCCGCGGCGTGCCGCTCGCGGGCAATTTGATTCCTTGGATTGATCAGGACATGGGCAACGGCATGTCGCTCGAGGAATGGAAGGGCGGCGCCGAGACTAACAAGATACTCGGCCGCGGTCCCGCGTTCGGGACGACGCTCACCCCGGTCGAGAGTTTGTGCGTGCGCATCGGCGCGATGCGCTGCCACAGCCAGGCCCTGACGATCAAGTTGAAAAAGGATGTGCCGCTGGACGAGCTCGCCGGGCTGCTCGCTTCGGCGAATGCGTGGGTGCGCGTCGTTCCCAACGAGCGCGAGCCCTCCGAGCGCGAATTGACCCCGGCGGCGGTCACCGGAAAAATGCACATCCCGGTCGGCCGCTTGCGTAAACTCGCGATGGGGGGCGAATATCTGTCGGCATTCACGGTCGGCGATCAACTGCTGTGGGGGGCGGCGGAGCCGCTACGCCGGATGTTGCGCATCCTGCTCGAACGATAAGTTTTGCCGGCAAAAGCGCCACCACGGTCGCAAAGACCTTCGCCGCGCACGATTGGAGGCACTTTTGCACAAAGTGACGCCAAGCGCCCCGGATAAAATCCTGATTGTTGGCTGGATCATAGATTCATAAGGTTAGAGGAAAGGTTAGCTTGCAACCCTAACTATTTGATGTTAATTTACTTGTTGCTGAAAATAACAAGGGGTGGGCTGTGCGCAAATTCCCAAATAAAACATGGTTATGGGCGGGGATTATCCTGCTGTACCCATGGGTTGCTTATGCAGCCGGCCTGGGCAAACTCACCGTTCTTTCCACGCTAGGGCAACCGCTGTCGGCCGAGGTCGACCTTGTGTCCGTGCAGAAGGACGAACTGTCCACGCTCGTCGCGCGCATTGCGTCGCCCGATGCGTTTCAGCAAGCGAACATGCAGTACAGCCCCGCGCTGATCGGCGTGCGCATGACGATCGAGCGGCGCAGCGACGGCAAGCCTTACATCAGGATCGTTTCCACGCGCTCGATCAACGATCCGTTCCTCGCAATTCTGATCGAATTGACCTGGGCGCAGGGTCGCCTGCTGCGCGAGTACACCGCACTTATCGATCCGCCCGGCTATGCGCCGACTCAGTCGCCGGTTACACCGCCGGTCGCCGCCGCTACGCCTATCACGCCGCCGGTCGCGCCTGAAGCGAAACCGATTGCACCGACTCCGCAGCCGGAAGGCGCTGCACCTGCGCCAGCGGCGAAGCCTGCTCCGAAGACGGCTGCAGGCAGGTCTGCCGCGCCAGCGGCTGCGCCTGCTGCGGGCACTGGCTCCGAATACGCGGTCAAGCGCGGCGATACGCTCGCCAGGATTGCGGCCGGCGTCAAACCCGAAGGCATCACGCTCGACCAAATGCTGGTCAGCCTTTACCGCAACAACACCGATGCGTTTTCCGGCAACATGAATCGTTTGAAGACCGGTACGATATTGCGCGTCCCGGATAAAGAACGCATCGCCGAAACAGCGCCCGCCGAAGCAACCAAAGAAGTTCGCGTCCAGTCATCGAACTGGAACGCGTACCGCATGAAACTCGCCGAAGCGGCGGGCTCAGCACCGGCGTCGGATACGACGAAGTCCGCGGCGAGCGGCAAGATTACGACTGCGGTGGAAGACAAAGCAGCAGGCCGGGAAGCGCCCAAAGAAGTCTTGAAGCTCTCTAAAGGCGATACGACCGCAGCCGGCAAAGCGCCTGGCGGTAAGCCGGCGTCGGCCAAAGAACGCATGCGCATGCTGGAGGAAGAGGCGGTGGCGCGCGAGAAATCGCTGGCTGAAGCCAACGAGCGCGTTGCGCAGCTCGAAAAAAGTATCAAAGACATGCAGCGCCTGCTCGAACTCAAAGGCGTGAAGCCACCGGTCGTGCCGGTCCCGCCGGCGAAGTCAGATCAGATCGCCAAAGCAGAACCGCCGAAAGCCGAGCCGCCGAAAGTTGAGCCGCCCCAAGCGGAACAGTCCAAAGCCGCACCGCCGAAGGCGGAACCGGGTAAAGACGCGGCAAAGGCGCCGGTAGAGCCCGCAAAAGCCGAGCAAAAAGGTGCCGAGCAAAAAGGCGCGCCGCCCGCCGTCGAGCCGCCGAAAGCCGAAGCCCCCAAAGCAGCGGAAGCGCCGAAAGGCGAAGCGCCCAAAGCGGAAGCGCCTACGCCTACGGCGGAAGCACCCACGGCCGAAGCACCCAAAGCCGAAGCACCAAAAGCAGTACCGCCGCCAGCGAAAAAAGCTCCTGCTCTTCCGCCACCCGAGCCCAGCCTCGTCGATCAGATCATGACCGCGGTACAGGACCCGATGGTGCTCGCCGGCGGCTTGGGAGGTCTGCTGCTGGTTGGTGGAGGCGCGTTCTGGATCGCACGCCGTCGCCGTGCACAAGTGCGCGACGATGACCTTAAAGTCCCGGTGAAGTCGGCGCCGACGCTCGCCAAAGCGGGCGCGCCCGCCGCGGCCATAGCCGGGTCGCCGCTCATGAACCCGGTCGCCGGCAGCGATGACGTCGACCCGCTTGCTGAAGCCGATCTGTATCTCAACTTTGGCCGCGATGCGCAAGCCGAGGAAGTGCTGAAAGAGGCGCTGCAGAAAAATCCGCAACACGAAGAAGCGCAGCTCAAGTTGCTGCAGATATATGCGGCGCGCAAAGACAAGCCCGAATTCGAAAAGGTCGCACGCAGCCTGAATACGCAAACATCCGGCGTGGGTGACACCTGGATAAAAGCGGCCGGCATGGGCTACGCATTCGATCCCGACAATGCGCTGTACGAAGCCGGCAAGGCCGCGCCTGCCGCCGACTCGCCGACCACCAGCGGCAACGTGGGCGCCACCGACCTCGACTTCGATCTCGAGTTGTCGCCCGACGCCACCGGTGCGGCCACTGACCTGCCGCTGGATAACGGCGAGAAAACGATGTTAATGGGCCCGGGCGAACTCGCCTCTATGTCCGATTCGCTGGGCCAGACAGCCGCGACCCAGGATATAACGCACGATTCGGTGGCCGCGCAGGCCTTTGCGCCCGGTCCCGCCGCGTCGCCTGATTTTACGTTGAATCCGGCGGCGGCCGGTGCCCCCGCGAACGTGCCTGACTTTAATATTGACGCCGCACCGGCCTCGATAGCAGACGCCAAGACCGATGTCACCGGCGATTCCAGGACAGGGCCGATGGCGAGCGCGATCGATTTCAATTTTGATGCGCCGGCTACTGCGGCCACTCCGACCCCCGCCAAGCCGCAGCATGACAGCACGATGGTGCTCACGCCGGAAAATCAGGCCAAAGCGGCCGGGCTTGCAATGGATTTCGATGTCAGCGGCGCGGGCGCAGTAACGCCCGCTCCTGCAACGACGGCGACCGGCACCGGCTCGGTGATCCAACTCGATCCCACTTTCAAGCTTGACCTCGGCGCCGAACCGACGGCAGGTGCCGGCCCTGCGTCACCGGCGGCTCCCGACATCAAGCTCGACGATATCAGTCTCAGCCTCGACGATGTGCCCAAGGCAGATGCCACGGGCCTAGCGCCAGGCGGCACGAAGGACGATCACTGGTACGACGTGCAAACGAAGTTCGATCTCGCCAAGGCGTACCAGGAAATGGGTGACAAGGACGGTGCGCGCGAGATCCTGCAGGAAGTCATGAAGGAGGGCGATGCGGCACAGCAGGCGGAGGCCAAGCAATTGCTTGATTCGCTCGGCTGACGCATTGTGGCGCGAAACCGGCGCTCGGCGGCCGGTTTCCCCGCCCGCGCGCATCGACTGGCTGCACTACGGTGCGGCCAGTTTAGTTTTGGAGCTCCATAAATCGCGATGAGAATCGCCCTCGGCATCGAATACCACGGCGGTGCATTTTGCGGCTGGCAAACCCAGTCGTCCGGTTGCGGCGTGCAGGACGCGCTCGAGCGCGCGCTCGGCGAAATCGCGGGCGAAAAAGTCGCCACGATATGCGCTGGACGCACCGACGCCGGCGTGCACGCGCTCGCGCAAGTCGTGCATTTCGACTGTGCGGCGGTGCGGCCGGACACGGCGTGGGTGCGCGGCACCAATACGCTGTTGCCCGCCGGCGCCGCGGTTACGTGGATGCGCGAGGTGCCGTCCGATTTCAACGCACGTTATTCCGCGCTCGAACGGTGCTACCGCTACGTTTTGTTGAATCATCCCGTGCGGCCCGCGCTGAACCAGGGCCGAATCGGCTGGTTTCACGCGCCGCTCGATCTCGCGCGCATGCGCGAAGCTGCAGCGCATCTCGTCGGCGAGCACGATTTCAGCGCGTTTCGCTCATCCGAATGCCAGGCCCGTTCACCGGTGCGCGATCTGCGGCGCCTCGAGGTGCGCGCGAGCGGCGACTATGTGGTGTTCGATCTGGCGGCCAATGCATTCCTGCATCATATGGTGCGCAACATCGTCGGCTGCCTTGTTTACGTCGGCAAAGGCACGTACGAGCCGGCGTGGACCGCTCAAGTACTGGCCGGCCGCGACCGTGCGAAGGCTGCGCCGACGTTCGACGGCGCGGGGCTTTACCTCACGCACGTAAGCTATGATGTGGTGTGGGGTTTGCCACCGCCCGCCCGCCGGGCGTGGTTTGACGGGAACTGACGACAACCATGGTCACAGCAGTCAAGATTTGCGGCATCACGCGGCGCGACGATGCGCTCGCGGCCGCCCGCCTCGGCGCGCACGCCGTCGGCCTGGTGTTCTGCGCCAGGAGTCCGCGCAATGTTTCGATCGCCGCTGCGCAGGAAATCGTAGCGGCGTTGCCGCCTTTTGTCATGGCGGTCGGGTTGTTCGTGGATGCAGCCGTGCGTGAAATCGAAGCGGTGCTGAACGAGGTGCGCCTCGATCTCCTGCAGTTTCACGGCGATGAAACAGCCGCATTTTGCGCTCGATTCGGCGTGCCGTTCATCAAGGCAGCGCGCGTCAGGGCGGGGCTCGATTTGATACAATATGCGCGTGATTACGGTGCGGCGCGCGGGTTGTTGCTCGATGCGTTCGTGGACGGCACGCATGGCGGCACCGGCACCGCGTTCGACTGGAGCCTGATACCGCCCGACTTGTCCCTGCCGATCGTCCTGTCCGGCGGGCTCAATCCCGCCAATGTAAGTGACGCCATCCGCCGCGTTTCGCCGTGGGCGGTCGATGTCAGCTCGGGCGTCGAGGCGAGTCCCGGCATTAAAGATCCGCAAAAAATCGCGGCGTTCATGAAAGAGGTGCGCAGTGCAGATGTATGACTTGCCCGACGACACCGGGCACTTCGGCCAGTACGGCGGCGTGTTCGTCGCCGAGACGCTGATCCAGGCGCTCGACCAGCTGAAGGCCGAATACGAGCACTATCGCAACGACGCGACTTTCCGCGCCGAGTTCGAGTACGAGCTGAAGCATTACGTCGGCCGGCCGAGCCCCGTTTATCACGCGAAACGCTGGTCCGAGCATTTCGGCGGCGCTCAGGTCTATCTCAAGCGCGAGGATCTGAATCACACCGGCGCGCACAAGATCAACAACACGGTCGGCCAGGCGCTGCTGGCGAAACGCATGGGCAAGCCGCGCGTGATAGCAGAGACGGGCGCGGGCCAGCACGGCGTGGCGACCGCGACGGTGGCGGCGCGCTACGGCATGAAGTGCGTGGTGTACATGGGGTCGGAAGACATCCAGCGCCAGGCGCAAAACGTCTATCGCATGAAGCTGCTCGGCGCGGAAGTGGTCGCGGTCGAGTCCGGATCGAAGACGCTGAAAGACGCGCTCAACGAAGCGATGCGCGACTGGGTCACGAACGTGAGCGACACCTTTTACATCATCGGCACCGTGGCCGGCCCGCATCCGTATCCGATGATGGTGCGCGATTTCCAGTCGGTGATCGGCATTGAAGCCAAACAGCAGATGCAGGAGATGGCGGGCCGCCAGCCCGATGCGGTGCTCGCCTGCGTGGGCGGCGGCTCCAACGCAATGGGCCTCTTCTATCCGTACATCGCCGACGAGCGCGTGCGCCTGGTGGGCGTCGAGGCGGCGGGCCATGGACTCGAAACCGGCAAGCACGCAGCGACCTTATGCGCCGGCAAGCCCGGCGTCCTGCACGGCAACCGCACGTACCTCATGCAGGACGACAACGGCCAGATCATCGAGACGCATTCAATTTCGGCGGGCCTCGATTACCCCGGCGTCGGTCCGGAGCATGCGTGGCTGAAAGACAGCGGACGCGCCGAATACGTCGCGGTGACCGACGATGAGGCGCTCGCGGCGTTTCACCATCTGTGCCGGCTCGAAGGCATCATACCCGCGCTCGAATCGAGCCACGCGCTCGCCTATGCTGCCAAAATGGCGCCGCGCATGAAGAAAGACCAGATCCTGCTCGTCAATCTCTCGGGGCGCGGCGACAAGGACATGCACACCGTGGCCGAAAAGTCCGGCCTCAAGTTCTAGCCGCGATGTCGAGAATCGCCGCTACGTTTGCCGCGCTTGCGAAGGAAAAACGCAAAGCCCTGATTCCGTTTGTCACCGCCGGCGATCCGGATCCGGCGCTCGCGGTGCCGCTGATGCATGCGCTCGCGCAGGCAGGCGCCGATGTGATCGAACTGGGCGTGCCGTTTTCGGATCCGATGGCCGACGGGCCGACGATACAGCGGTCGAGCGAGCGCGCCTTGAAGCATGGCGTGTCGCTCAAGAATGTGCTCGAATTCGTCGCCGCGTTCCGCCAGACGAACAATGCGACACCGGTCGTCCTGATGGGCTACGCGAACCCGATCGAGGCGATGGGCTACGAAAAATTCGCGGACGCCGCGCTCGCCGCGGGCGTCGACGGCGTGCTGGTCGTCGATTACCCGCCGCAGGAAGCGGCGCCGTTCGCTGAACTGCTCGCGCAGCGAAAAATCGACGCCATTTTCCTGTTGTCGCCGACGTCGACTGAAACCCGCATCAAGGAAGTCGCCCGCTATGCGCGCGGCTACGTTTATTACGTCTCGCTGCGTGGCGTGACCGGCGCGGCTAACCTCGACGTCAGCGAGGTCGCCAAAAAACTGCCGGAAATCCGCGCCCATATCAAGTTGCCGATCGGCGTGGGCTTCGGCATACGCGATGCGAAGACCGCCCGGGCCGTCGCGGACGTCGCCGACGCGGTCGTGATCGGGAGCCGGCTGGTGCAGGAGATCGAGTCGAGCCCGCGCGAGCGCGTGCTGGACAATATCGCGAATCTGGTTAAGGATATCCGCCGTGCGCTCGACCACTGAGGTGAAGCCATGAGCTGGTTGAAGAAACTCCTCCCGCCCAAGATCAACCGCGATGGCGGCAGCCCGAAGAAGAACGTCCCCGAAGGACTGTGGAGCAAGTGCGATGCCTGCGAGGCGGTGCTCTACCGCACGGATCTGGAGAAGAACCTTTACGTTTGCCCGAAGTGCAACCATCACAACCGACTGTCCGCGCGCGAGCGCCTCGACACGCTGCTCGACACCGAAGGCCGCTACGAAATCGGCTACGAAGTGCTGCCGGTCGACACGCTTAAATTCAAAGACAGCCGGCGCTATACCGAACGGCTTGAAGAGGCGCGCAAAGACACCGAGGAGGACGACGCACTGATCGTCATGCAGGGCAGCATCAAGACTATCCCGCTCGTCGTTGCCGCCTTCGAATTCAAGTTTCTCGGCGGCTCGATGGGCTCCGTCGTCGGCGAGCGTTTCGTGCGCGGCGTGCAGGTATGCCTCGAGCAAAAGCTGCCGTTCGTATGTTTCACAGCGAGCGGCGGCGCGCGCATGCAGGAAGGGCTGCTCTCGCTGATGCAGATGTCCAAAACCTGCGCGGCGCTTACCCAATTGGGCGCGGAGAAGCTGCCATTCATTTCCGTGCTGACCGACCCGACAATGGGCGGGGTGTCGGCGAGCTTCGCTCTCATCGGCGACGTCGTATTCGCCGAGCCCAACGCGCTGATCGGTTTTGCCGGACCGCGCGTGATCGAGCAGACCGTGCGCGAAACGCTGCCCGAGGGTTTCCAGCGCTCGGAGTTTCTGCTCCAGCACGGCGCGATCGATCTCATCGTCGACCGCCGCGAAATGCGCGACAAGCTCGCGAGCGTCATCACGCTGTTACTGAAGCTGCCCGCGGCAGCTTGATCACTCTTAAGCCGCAGTGCCCTCCGTCGTGGGTAACTCTCCGCCGGTAACTCTCGCGCAATGGCTCGAGTACCTCGAGCGCTTGCATCCGCAGGCGATCGCGATGGGGCTGGACCGCGTGTCGGGCGTGGCGCGCGCAGTCGGGATCTCGCCGGCTTTCAAGATCATCACGGTCGGCGGCACCAACGGCAAGGGTTCGTGCTGTGCGATGCTCGAGGCGATCCTGCTGCATGCCGGCTATCGCGTGGGCTGCTATACGTCACCGCATCTGCTGCGGTACAACGAGCGCGTGCGCATTGGCGGCAGCGAAGTCGTCGACGACGACTTATGCCGCGCGTTCGCACGCATCGAAGCGGCGCGCGGCGGCACGACGCTCACGTATTTCGAATTCGGCACGCTGGCGGCGATGCTCTGCTTTGCGGACGCCGGCGTCGATGTCG
>Ga0207675_100005637_pt1 | contig 11985 bp, 14 predicted proteins | sample KBSSwiS42_FD_184305 | JGI IMG/M metagenome (GOLD analysis project Ga0207675, IMG submission 184305) | Switchgrass rhizosphere microbial communities from Kellogg Biological Station, Michigan, USA - KBS Switchgrass S4-2 (SPAdes) (version 2) | ecosystem: Host-associated > Plants > Roots >...
AGGCCGCCCGCCAGCACCGTTGCCATAGCGCCTGCAAGTCGTCTCGACATAGTCCTCCCCTTTGAATTGACGGCAGGCCTACAAAGCCACTCGTACGGCAATACGGGGAGACGGGCGAACGGTTTTGGTTCGGTCTGCTTCCAGCGGCTCCGCGGAAACGGACTACCCATGACAAGGTACGCTGCCCGCGTGATCCCGTGGATCATTTTTGCCCTGGTCGCCGTACCCTTGGTCGTCGTCGGCTTCGTGGCCACACGTCGGAGAACGGCCGCCGGAGAGCATCCCGCCAGCGAAGACGCGCAAGAGAGAGCGCTAACGGAGCAGGAGTTCGCCGACGCGGAGGCCTACGAGGCGAAGTGGCATGAGGAGGACAAGAAGAGGTACCACCAGGAGCGTCTGCCCTAGTCGGGTTGCCCGAGGGAGTGTGCTCTCCCCGGAGTACTCCTCACCCCGCGCCCGTCGCGCTCCTGCCGTGGCCATTTACGTCTCAGGGCAGGCGCGGAGACCGGCGCGCGGAAAGCAGGCCTGCGGCGGTCAATAGCACCGCGGCGGCGGCGAGGAAGGCGAAGGTGACCTCGCTCCGGCCGGGTGTGCGGCCGAGCCGCGAGCCGAGCTTCTTATAGGCGGCCTGCAGCGAATCGGAGCTGCGAGCAGCGAAGAACTGACCGCGCGTCCGCTGCGCGATCGCCCTCAGCGTCGCCGGATCGGGAGGCACCCGGCGCGGACCGCTGAAGTCCCCGCCGCCGAAGCCTCCCCCTCCCCCGAAGTTGATCGTCCCGTGCGGCGTCCCGAGAGCAACCGTGTAGACCGGGATGCCCGCGGCCCTCGCGCGGTCGGCGCCCTGCAGGGGCAGGAGCGTGCCCCGGGTCTGGGCTCCGTCGGAGAGGAACAGGATCGAGACGAGGCCGTGGGTCGGCCCGGAGCGCGTGTCGGCCGCGGCGAGCGAGGCGTTCCCGTCCGCGACGGCTTGGACTCCGAGCTCCGCAGCCGCCGCCAGCGCGTCGCCGATCGCGGTCCCGCCGAAGCCGGCGAACCTGTCGATGTCGGCGACCGACTCGCGGACGAGGTCGCGGTCGGTGGTCGGCGGGGCGGCCACCTGCGCCTCGCCCGCGAACACGATCAGGCCGACGCGCATCCGCTTCGGCACCCGCTCGAGGAACGTGCGGACGGCCTCCTGCGCCGCACCGAGACGGCTCGGTTTGATGTCACGCGACTCCATCGACCGCGAGGCGTCGATCACGAGGATGGTGGTCGCGCGCTCCCTAGGCACGAGCCGGTGCACGTGCGGGCGCGCAACGGCGACGCAGAGCGCGGCGAGCGCAAGGAGGAACAGCGCCAGCGGTACGAACCGGCGCCAGGGGCGGCCGGCCACGACGCCGGCCAGGACCTCGAGGTTGGTGAACCTGACCGCGTAGCGCATGCGCCGTCGTTCGGCGAGCAGGAAGAGCCCGATCGCCGCCGGGACGACGAGCAGGGTGAGAAGGAGGAAGGGATGCCCGAACGTCATGGCGCCCTCGAGCAGAGCGCCTGGACCTGGACGACGGCGCGAACGCCGAACAAGGCGTCGTCCGAGGAGACGGAGACCTTGACGCCGTCGCGGCGCAGCGCCTGCGTGCCGCTCACCGTCGCCGTCAGCGCTCCGCTAGGCGGCTTGGGCGTGTAGAAGCCCAGCGCGTGCGAGCCGCCGATCAACCGCTCGCGTCGGGCGCAGCTTTTGCCGAAGCGGTTCGCGGTCGCGGGTCGAATCCTCGCGGTGAGGACTCGCCGCACCAGCGGCTGGCCGGGCCTGAAGGCGTTGTCCGCCGTCGGGGCGCGCCCCCCGCCGGAGCCGGGTATGCAGCCGACGTGCGGACGGAAGGTCGCGGCGCGGGCCGAGGCACCGACGTAGGTCGCGACGAAGACGGCCGCGCGCGAGGTCGTGATCCCGGGGTTCACCGGGCTCCCCACCTTGCCGAGGAAGCTGACGTCGATGGCGCGGTTGCTGAGCTCAGCGTCGAGCCCTCCGACGACGTAGCCGCGGGGGCAGGAGAGCTGGTACTCGACCTGGCGCCGAGGCACGCTCTGCGCGGTCGGGACGACGACCCACGGGCCCTTGACGGGGACGCAGACCATCAAGCCCTGGCACTCTCTCGGCGTCGAGGCGGCCGGAGCCGCACCGACGGCGAGCGTGGCAACCGCGATGGCGAGGGCGCCGAGGGCCGTTTTCACGGGACCCTCCTGAACCACAGCGCCGAAAGAGCGCCGCCGGCGAGCAGGAGCGCCGCCGAGCCGCCCGCGAAGACATCCGTCATCTCGCGGCTCTCGCGGCGGTGGCCGATCCGCGAGCCCAGCCGTTCGTACACGTCACGCAGGCGTGCGTCGTTCCTCGCCGTGAAGAACACCCCGCCGGTCGTCTGGGCAACCTGGCGAAGCGTGTCCGGGCTCGGCGGCACCTGCACGATCTGGCGGAAGCCGCCGGTGAGCGTCTGCTCGACGGTGCCGTTCTGCGTTCCGAGCACGACGGTATAGACGGGGATGCGCAGGGAGCGGGCGCGCTGCGACGAGGCCTGCGGCGTCGTCCGTCCACCCATGGAGGTGCCGTCGGAGATGAGGAGCACGGCGGTCGGCGGCCTCGTGCCGTCGGCCCTGCGCTCCCGCTGCCCGAGCTGCGCCGAGAGCGCGATCGCGTCGCCGAGCGCGGTCCCCTCCCCCGGCCGCAAGGCCGCGAGGGCGGCCCGCACCAGCGACCTGTCGGCGGTCGGCGGTACCGCGACGACGGCGCGAGACGCGAACGAGACGACGCCGACGCGGAACTTCTCCGGCACCTTGCGCACGAACGCGTTCGCCGCCGCGCGGGCGGCCCCGAGCCGCGACGGCTCGACGTCCTTCGCGGCCATCGAGCGCGAGACGTCGATCGCCAGGACCACGGTCGCCTCCTCGCGCGGGACGCTGACGTTCGCGTGCGGGCGAGCGACGCCGACCACCATCGCGGCCAGCGCCACCAAGAGGATCGCGACCGGAAGATGGCGGCGCCATCCTGGTGCGCGGTCGACCAGGTTGGGAAGCAGGGCGAGGTTCGTGAAGCGGGCCACGTACGAGCCGCGGCCGCGCTCGTGTCGCACGTACGCCGCGACAAGCACTAGCACGACCAAGAGCCCGAGGAGCGCGAGTGGGGATTGAAAGGTCACTGCCTCCGCCGTAGGAACATAGCCAGCGAGCGAAGCCAGTCTTCGGATGTCTCGAGCACGAGGTGGCGGACTCCGGCGGACGACAAGCCGCTCGCCAGGCCCCTGCGCTCCTCGGCGGCCGCCTCGGCGAAGCGATCCCGGAGCCGCGCGTCGCCCGTATCGACGCGGAGCTGGCGACCTGTCTCCGGGTCGACGAGCCAGAGCTCGCCGGCGTTTGGCAGCCTCTGCTCGAGGGGGTCCCGGATCTCGACCGCGACCACGTCGTGCTTGCCTGCGAGCGCGAGCAGCGGCCGGCGCCAGTCCTGCGGCCCCCGGAAGTCGGACACGACGACGACAAGGGCGCGCTGCCGGGCGAGCGCGCCTGTTCGGGTGAGCGCCTCCCCCAGGGAGGTTGCGCCGACTCGGGCCTCGTCGTCTTCCCGCCGCAGCGCGGTCAGGAGTCCGATCAGGCCGACCCTCCCCTGCCGCGGCGGGGCGGAGCGCGGCGAGGAGTCTCCGAAGGTGACCAGGCCGAGCCGGTTGCCGCGCCGGGTCGCGACGTGCCCGATCGCAAGCGCCACGCCCTCGGCGACGTCGGCCTTGCGCCGGTCGGTAGTGCCAAACGCCATCGAGGCCGACGTGTCGAGCACGACCCACGTGACAAGCACGCGCTCGGCGAAAAGAACGCGCACGTGTGGCTCGCCGGTTCTCGCCGTGACGTTCCAGTCGATCAACCGCACGTCATCACCCGGGACGTACGGGCGGACCTGGGCCAGCTCCGTGCCGTCGCCGAGCAGTGCCGAGCGGTAGTCGCCGGCGAGCAGGCCCTCGACCCTGCGTTGGATGTTCACGTCGAGAGCGCGCAGGAGCGCATCGGGCATCGGGCCCGGACCGGGCCGGTCCGGCGTCGGCGCGGCGCGGAGCGCGGAGAGGACGTTCACGCGGCGCTCGATCGTGCGAGGTCGACCTGCGGAACGGACACGGCGGCGATCACCGCATCGAGGATGGCGTCCGGGCTCACCTCCTCGGCGAGCGCCTGGTACGTGAGCACGAGCCGGTGGCGCAGCGCGTCCTTCGCGAGCTCGCCGAGATCTTCGGCGAGCACGTAGTCCCTGCCGCGGACGAGCGCGAGCGCCCGGGCGGACTGGACGAGGCTGATCGGCCCGCGGGGACTCGCCCCGTACGCGATGTGGTCCTCCAGATCCGGCAGACCATGCTCTGCGGGGCTTCGGGTCGCCGTAGCGAGCGCCACGGCGTAGCTCACCAGCGCCGGATCGACGTACACCTCGAACACAGCCCGCTGGAGCGCCTTGAGCTCGTCGAGGGAGAGTGCCTGCCGCAGCTCGGGCGCCTCGACCAGCTGGCGCTGGACGATCGTCAGCTCCTCGTCGTGCTCCGGGTAGCCGATCAGGATCTTGAGCATGAAGCGGTCGACCTGGGCCTCCGGGAGTGGGTAGGTGCCCTCGGACTCGATCGGGTTCTGCGTCGCCATCACGAGGAACGGGTCAGGGACGGGATGCGTGTCGTGCCCGATCGTGACCTGGCGCTCCTGCATCACCTCGAGCAGCGCCGACTGGACTTTGGCCGGCGCGCGGTTGATCTCGTCGGCGAGGAGGAAGTTGCAGAAGACCGGGCCGAGCTCCGTGTCGAAGACGCCTTCCCCCTGTCGGTAGACACGCGTGCCGACGAGATCGGACGGGACGAGGTCGGGCGTGAACTGGACCCGCGAGAACACGCCGCCGAGGACGCCTGCCGTGGTCTTGATCGTCAGGGTCTTCGCAAGACCAGGAACGCCCTCGATCAGCAGGTGGCCCTGTGCGAGCAGGCAGACGAGCACCCGCTCGAGCATCGCGTCCTGCCCCGCGATCACGCGCCGGATCTCGAAGAGCGCCTGTTCGAGTCGCTCCTTCGCCTCGGCGGGGGACGGTACGACGAATTCCTCGGACGGCTCGGTCATCGACGCGCTCCTTCCTCGAGGGTGCTGCGGAGGTGCAAAGGAAAGCAGGCGGAGCTGAATTTCGCATAAGAAGTACGGTTAGCGCCCGGTGTCGGATCGGTCTTGTAGCCGTCGAAAGTCCGCCCGCTACGCGGGCATGACGACTTTCGACGGGGTCACGTTCGAGTCGGGCCGCAGCAAAGCCGCGTCCGCCATGTCGGCCGCGGCGGCAAAGGACGCTAGTGCTGGATCTGTGAGCCGCGACTCGACCCGAGCGGCGTCAGTCCGGGTACTCGTCCTTCCGCCAGGAACGGGGCTCGGCGGGTTGGGCTTTCGGCGTTCGCTCGAGCAGGAAGTTGTAGTACGGCGCGACGAACGGGTCGGGCGCCAGCACCGTGTAGGTGTGGTAGACGGTGCCGTTCTCTCGCGCGAAGGCGATCCAGCTCGGGCCTTCGCGCAGCCCGTCCTTGAGCTCGGCCCCGACCTGGCGTGACCACTCTTCGAGCCAGTCGGGCGGGTTGTCGATCATCTCCTTGACCTCGGGAATCTGCTGTGTCTGCTCCTCGGTCATCGCAAGGCCGAAGTCGAAGGCGAAGTCGGAGTTGTAGGTGGAGACGTAGGGGAACTGCCAGCCCATTCGACGCTTGTAGGCGGTCAGCCGCTCGATCGGCGCCCGCGAGAAGCAGAGCAGCGTCACGTCGCGGTGGTTCAAGTGGACGAGCGAGCCGTCGAGGCCGTCGCCCAGGTTGGTGCAGCCGGGGCAGGCGCCCTTCGTGTAGTCGGGGCCGAACATGATGTTGTAGGCGAGCAGCTGTGAGCGCCCGTCGAAGAGCTCGGCGAGGGATTTCTTGCCGTCCTCGGTGTCGAACTCGTACTCCTTCTCGACGGGAACCCAGGGGAGGTCGAGGCGCTTCTTCTTGACCTCCTCGTTTCGCTCCGCCTGCTCGGCCTCGAGCTTGGCCAGCTCGTCCCGCGCCGCCTGCCATTCCTCGCGCGTTCCGATCGTGTGTTCAGGCATCTCATCTCCTTCCGTCGGACTCGAACGGTCCCGCACGAGCCGATCCAATCGTCGGATCGGACGCTACCGGGATCACGAATTAGACCCGCGGCGACCCAGAAACTCATCGCATCGATCGACGCGCCGAGGGTCAGAGCGAGACAGTCGTCCCGACCGCGCTCTGGACGAACGCGTCGGGGAAGCGGCCTGCAAGGCGATGCACCGCTCTCCAGCCGGTGCAGTGCGCCGGCATCAGCAGCGCGGGCTGGAGCTCGTCGAAGGCTGCGACGGTCGGCTCGATGATCGGCTCGAACATCGGGCCGCTGAGGTGGAACCCGCCGATGACGGCGGCGACGCGTGACTCGCTCGTCAGCCGTTGCGCGTGTCTCACGACGTTGATGATCCCGGCGTGACCACAGCCGGTGAGGACCACGAGTCCCCGGTCGGCGAGACGCATCACAAGTGCCTGGTCGTCGAGGATCAACGGGTCGGGCTCCCAGCCGCCGTGCACGTGTGCCTCGTGTCCGGCGAAGCCGGTCTCGAACGGCGTCGTGCGATCGACCTCGCCCGTCACGAGCACCGAGCCGTCGAGCAGGAAGGAGGGTTGCTGCTCCTCGACGATCTCGAAGCCCGCGCCCTCGAGTGCGGAGCGGCTGGTCGCCGGCAGTTCGGCCGGCTCGAGGCCTGGGAACGCGAGCCGGCGCCGCCGCCAGAACTCGGGATGGATGAGCACCGGAAGGCTCGCGCGCCCGAGCTCCTTCGCAATTCCCTCCATCCCGGCGACGTGGTCCCAGTGCCCGTGACTGAGGACGATCGTCTCGACATCCTTCGGCGTGAGCTCGAGCCGGCGCATGTTCTCCACGACGCCGGTGGGAGTGACGCCCGCATCGAAGAGGATCGTCCGCTCGCGGCCGCCGGTCGTGACTCGGACGAGCGCCGAGAAGCCCGGCTGGGCTATCAATGCGTCAGGTGCCCCATCGGCGGTGACGGCCGAGGCCAGGCGAGGCCGCGCGAGTTGATGCAACCACGTCGTGCGCTCCACCTGCTCCGACGGGAAGAGCAGAGGGTCGGTCACGTTGTCCATCAGGATCGTGATTCGGACTGCGTCGACCGGCGCGAGCGGGATCGTGACCATGGCCAAGGATGTCAACTCATTCGGAACGGCGCGAGACGTCCGAAGCGTCGGCCAAACTCACCCGCGCTGCGTGATTCTCCCTCGCGGCCTGTAGCTGCGGCGGGTCGCCCGGCGAGACTGGGCGGCCCTGCCACTACACCTCGACGCCCGCCCCTGCCCCTCAGCGATGAGTCGTTCGCCGTTTTGCCGTCATAGAGTGGGATGGCAATAAGCAGCGCAGAGGCAACCGTGGCCGCTGTACAGGCGGGCGACGAGTCCACCTTCGGAGAGCTTCTCGAGCCGCATCGCCGCGAGCTCCAGGTGCACTGCTACCGGATGCTGGGCTCACTCGAGGACTCGGAGGATCTCGTCCAGGAGACCTTCCTGCGCGCCTGGCGCCATCGCCGGACGTTCGAAGGGCGTTCCTCGTTCCGCGCCTGGCTGTATCGGATCGCCACCAATGCCTGCCTCGACGCGCGGGAGCGGCGTCCCAAGGTCGCCGGGCAAGAAGGCGGGCAGCCGCTGGCCGAGGTTCCGTGGCTTCAGCCCTACCCGGACCGCCTCCTGGACGGGATTGCCGCGAGCGACGACGAGCCCGAGGAGGAGCTCGTCGAGAAGGAGACGATCGAGCTTGCGTTCATCGCGGCGATCCAGCTGCTGCCGCCGCGGCAGCGGGCTGTCCTGATCTCGCGCGACGTGTTGGGCTGGTCGGCCGCCGAGAGCGCGGCGCTGCTCGGCACGACCGTCGCCTCCGTCAACAGCGCGCTGCAGCGCGCCCGGGCGACGATGAAGCAGCACCTGCCCCGGCACCGCCTCGATTGGGAGCCCTCCGACACGAGCCGCGAGGAGCGTGCGCTCCTCCAGCGCTACGTCGAGGCGGCGGACGCCGGCGATCCGGCGGCCCTGATCGCGGTCCTGTGGGAGGACGCCTTCTGCGCCATGCCTCCGAGCCCGCAATGGTGGTTGGGCAGAGAGAACATCGTCGGGGCCTGGGTCGAAGGCGGCTTCGGCGACGAGTCCTGGGGGCGTCTCCGCTGCGTCGTCACCGACGGCGCGAACCGACAGCCGGCGATCGCCTGCTACGTCAAGCGAGCTGGAGACACCGAGTACCGGCCGCTGGTCCTCGATGTGCTCCGCATCAAGGACCACGCCGTGAAGGAGATCGCGGTGTTTCCGCTCGAGCCGCTACTCGAGGCGCTCGGCCTCCCGCGAACGCTTTGATGGACAAGCCGTCCGGTTTCGAGCTCCGGACGGTCACGATGGAGGTGGGGGCGGCACGGATCTACAACGAGGCCGAGTGGCGCGACGCGCTCGTGGTTGTCGCCCGCGGCGAGATCGAGCTCGAAGCGGTCGGCGGCGACTCGCGCCGGTTCGGGCGTGGTTCCGTCCTCTGTCTCGTCGGGCTCTCGCTGCGGGCACTTCGCAGCCGCGGGACGGAGCCCGCCGTGCTCGTCGCTGTCTCGCGGCACTCGGGCGATGAGTTTTTCCCGAGCGGCTCGTCTTAGGGGTAGCGATCAGAAAGGAGGCCAGGTGATCCACGACGGGTACGCACCCATAAGCGTGAAGTCTCTGGCGTCTCGAAGCCGGACGACCGCGCTCCTCTTCGGCGCGGCAGTGGTTGCCTGGGCCGTCACGGTCGTCCGGATGCGCGGCATGGACGCGGGCCCGGGCACCGACCTCGGTGGGCTCGGGTGGTATCTCGGAATCTGGGTCACGATGACCGCGGCGATGATGCTGCCGTCGGTGGCTCCCGCTGCCCGGCACGCGGCGCGACTCGCTCGGCGGGCGCCGACCGTGCTGTTCACGGCCGGGTATCTCGCGGTCTGGACCGGCTACGGCCTGGCGGCCTACGGCCTCTTCCGGGTCGTGACCTCGCTCGACCTCGGCTGGCTCGCGTGGGATCGGGGCGGCCCGTATCTCGCGGGCGGCGTGATCGTCGGAGCCGGGCTCTATGAGCTGACCGCTTTGAAGCAGCTCAGCCTCCGCCGCTGCCGGAGCGCGCAGCCCTCGGTCACCCCACTGCGCAGCGGTCTCGCACACGGGCTCGACTGTGTGGGCTGCTCCGGTGGCCTGATGGCCGCGCTGTTCGTGCTGGGCGTGATGAGCATCTTCTGGATGGCGGTCGTGGCCGCCGCGATCTTCGCGGAAAAGGTTCTGCCGCGAGGCGATCGGCTCTCGGGCATGCTTGCGCTCGCCCTGGTCGTCCTCGGAGTCTGGGTCGCCGCCTCGCCGGCCAGCGTGCCGGGGCTGACGGAGCCCACGGGGTCCCCCTCGATGCAGATGAGCCCATGAGCAACGTCGGATCACGCCAGGAATGGTTGACCGCGCGAGTCTCGCTTCTGGCCGAGGAGAAGGAGCTCACCCGCCGGAGCGACGAGCTCGCTCGCAGGCGGCAGGCGCTGCCGTGGGTTGCCGTCGAGAAGGACTACGCCTTCGAGGCCGACGACGGGACGAAGACGCTTGCCGACCTCTTCGACGGGCGCTCGCAGCTGCTCGTCTACCACTTCATGTTCGGCCCGACTGTCGACGGCTGGCCGGATGCGGGCTGTCTCGGTTGCTCGTACACCGCCGACAGCCTCGACGGCGCCGTCGTCCACCTCCCGCCGCGGGGCGTGACGTTCGTCGCCGTCTCCCGCGCCCCGCTCGAGAACCTGCACGCCTACAGGCTCCGGATGGGCTGGAGCTTCCCGTGGGTCTCGGCAGAGGGAAGCGACTTCAACCTCGACTTTGCCGTGTTCACGGAGGAGGAGCGCAAGACCGGCGCCGGCTTCAACTTCGGCACGCCGAAGCACGCCGACGTGATCGACCTCCGGCGCGACGAGCTCCACGGCCTGAGCGCGTTCGCGCTAGAGGACGGCGTCGTCTACCACGCCTACTCGACCTACGACCGAGGCACCGATGCCCTCAACGCCACCTGGCAGCTGCTCGACCGCACCCCGAAAGGACGCGGCGACGACCCGCCGGGATGGCCGCGCCGACACGACGAGTACCCGAGTGATTGAGAGGAGGCCCATGAACCTTCCCCCGGTCGTCTCTCAGACGGAATGGCAGGAAGCGCGCGACGCGCTCCTGGCCGAGGAAAAGGAAGCTACCCGGGCTCGGGACGCGCTCGCCGCCCGGCGTCGCAGGCTGCCGATGATCCGGATGGACAAGGAGTACGTCTTCGAGGGGCCCGACGGCAAGGCCGCGTTGCCCGACCTGTTCGAGGGGCGGAGCCAGCTGCTCCTCTACCACTTCATGTTCGGGCCGAATCAGGACGCCGGCTGCGACGGCTGCTCGATGTTCGTCGACCAGGTCGGCCACCTCGCGCACATGCACGCGCGCGACACGTCCTTCGCGATCGTCTCGCGTGCGCCCATCGCCAAGATCGAGTCGTACAGGAAGCGCATGGGCTGGACGATCCCATGGTTCTCGTCGTTCGACAGCGACTTCAACGTCGACTTCGGAGTCTCCCCGGAGACGCCGCAGCCAGACGTCTACCAGGACGGCGAGACGTTCGGCCTCAGCGTCTTCCTCCGCGACGGCGACGACGTCTATCGCACGTACTTCACGACGACCCGGGGCGTCGAGGCGCTCGGCAGCGTCTGGACCTTCCTCGACCTGACGCCGCTCGGCCGCCAGGAGGAATGGGAGAACTCACCCGAGGGGTACCCGCAGGGAAAGCCCTACGAGTGGTGGCGCCGTCACGACGAGTACGAACCCGGCTAGCTCTCCTTCCACGAGCTCTCTCGGGATCAGCGAGCGCCGAAGCCGCGGAGCCTTGTCGCTTGGGTCGGAAATTCCCTACCGTTCTCCGACCACAGCGCGCTCCAGCCGACTCGCCAGCCGATCCACACCACAGCGGCGATCCAAGGCAAGGCGAACAGCAACCCGAGCGCCAAGCCTATGAGAAGTGCAGACACCAGAGGTGAAGTGTCGACCCGAGCGGCCGCGGACGCAAGGGTCAGGCAGGCGCGCGCACGACCGAGAACCTGGCGCAGGCGAAGTCGCCGTTTCGTCCCAGCTCCTCCAGAGAAAGCTCGATCCGGCGCGGCAGCAGCGGGGCGCCCCCACCCAGCGTGACCGGCGCGATCTGAACGATCACCTCGTCCAGCAGTCCCGCGTCGGCGAACTGACCGGCCAGGTCTCCGCCGCCGACGATCCAGATGTTTCGGTCGCCCGCGGCGCCGGCCATCGCTTCGTGCACCACTGCGACCTCGGCGCTGGTGAACTGGATCTGCGCGTCGGGCACGACCGGCAGCTGTCGGTGGGTGAAGACCCAGCACGGGACGTCGTACGGCCACTCCCAGTCCGCCGGATCCTTGCCCGCGAACTCGTGGGCGACGATCCACTCGTAGCTTGTCGAGCCCATCGCCAGCGCGCCGACGCCGGCGATGAACTCGCCGTAGTTCAGGGGCCCGTCAGGGTCGCGTCGACGCGTGAACAGCCAGTCGAGCGAATTGTCGGGGTCGGCGATGAAGCCGTCGAGCGTGGTCGCCGTGTAGTACTGGGTCAGCCCCACGAGCTACGTCGTGTCGAGGCCGCCGCGTCCGCGGTCGGTCGACGAGACCAGAGTGATCCCGATCGCCGCGAGGGCGACGGCGACAAGGAACCGGACGAGCCAGCCGGCGTCGAAAAGGTCCGCGAGGATGCCACCGAGAAGGCCTGCCGCGATGCCGACCAGCGCCGTGGCAAGCAGGCCGACCTCATGTCTGCCCGGGAGCACGAGCCGCCCGAGGCCGCCGACGATCAGGCCCGTGATCGCAAGCCAGAGGAGCTCGAAGGCGAGGCCGACGAGCGAGCCGGCCAGAAG
>Ga0207675_100005638_pt1 | contig 11983 bp, 11 predicted proteins | sample KBSSwiS42_FD_184305 | JGI IMG/M metagenome (GOLD analysis project Ga0207675, IMG submission 184305) | Switchgrass rhizosphere microbial communities from Kellogg Biological Station, Michigan, USA - KBS Switchgrass S4-2 (SPAdes) (version 2) | ecosystem: Host-associated > Plants > Roots >...
TGACGCGGCGCCGTCGTCAGCGCGCTCGTCCCGAGCCGGCACGTCTGCGCGCCCCAATGGTGCGGTCTCGTCTGCGCGCCTGAGTGGGGCGGCCGCGTCTGCGCGCCAAAATAACACAGTCGCGGCCGATCGGCTCGCTGCGGCAAATAGCCTGCGTTCTCGGCATCGCTATCGCGAGGCGCTCGCCTTATACTTGCAGCTGATCGAGATTGATCCCAACGGCATGCCAGCGAGCGTGGCGCGTGTGGCCGCGGCCGAGATGCAGTTGGAGCAGTTTGGAGACGTAGCTGGAGCCGAGCGCTTGTATCGAGACGCGAGAACCCAAGGCGGAGAGCTGACAGCGGAGGCCCAATTCGGTCTCGCGCAGGTGTCGCGCGCCCGCGGAGACGCGCCGGGGGAACGCCGAGCGCTGCAGGACTTTCTGGGGCGTCATCCCGAGAGTCCACTCGCCGCTGCAGCTCGCCGGCGCTTGAGCACGCTGGGGGCGAGGTGAAACAGCGAGGCTGCGCGTGCGGCTCCGCCGAGAGCCGTACGAAGCGTCACGGCGCGGCCCGTTGCGCTGCCGCCTCGTGGGCACCCGGTTGCGCTGCAGGAGCGCGGCGCCACGCTCTATGGGCATGGGGCTGCGCCGTGCTCTGCTCGTATGCCTGTTCGGGAGCGACGGACGTGGTCGGCGTCATCGATCAGAGCAGCACCGATGCCGTGTCGAGCAACTCGGATCCCGCCAGCGGCAGTGTGAATCCGCAGGGGTTCGCCGCTTCTGGCAGTGATCCTGGGAGCAGTGCCGGTGATGCCTCGGAGTTGCTCGTGGTGGCGGGGCTGGCGCTGCGCGACTGGCCGGGTCCCACCTTCGAGTGGCCGCTCGGTGTGCGCTTGCGCGCCTTCTTCTCCGACAGCAGCTGGCCTGATCGATCGGGGCCGCCCGAGCACGTGGAGCGGCAAGCCTTCCAGCGCATGGGCATGTACTCCGACCAGCGCCACGAAGACGTGCGCTTCGTCGCTCCCACGGGCGACGTGGCGGAGGCTCTGCGCGCGCTCTTCTCGGAAGCCAGCCGCGTGTTTGGCGGCGAGCCGCAATCGCTGGTCGTGCGCGACGCCTGGGGGGACGAGTACATGGTCGTGCTCGGCACCGCCACGTGCGTGCGGAGTGCGAGCCACCATGGCGATCCTTGCGCGGACGTCGGCGACAACCCCAGCGGGACCGGATTCGACGCGCAATAGTCAGCACTGTTATCAGCGCGGCCAGTATCCGCGCGGCCAGTATCCGCGCGGCCCGAGCGGCGTGCCGTTCGTGGGCGCGCTGCTGCTCGGCCTGCTGCTGATGCTCTTGCCCAGCCTGGCCCGAGCGCAGGAGCCCTTGCGCATCCTGGTCCTCGAGGGCGCGACGCCCGATTGGGTACGCCGCGTGCGTGGGCAGCTGAGCGATCTGCCCGTGTCGATCTCGACGCTGGCGCTGGTGGTGGAGGGCCAACCCGAACCCCAGCTGGCGCGGCAACTCGGACCGCTCGCCGAACACCGCGACGCGGCGCTCGTCGCCTGGCTGATGACAGAGCGGCTCGATGCACGTGCAGCGCAGCCCAATGGCGTTGCGGCCTTCGCGGGCAGCACGCGCGTCGCGATCTGGTTTGCGCGCACGGGTCGCTTCTTCTCGCGGCCGCTCGGCGGCCCCTGGAGTCGCCTGTCGGCTTCCGACCGCTCCGGCGTGCTCGAGCTCGGCGCGCTCAGCGTGCGCAGCGCGGTGCGTTCACTGCTGCTCGACCCGGCAACGGCGGAGCCGTTCCGCGACGTCGAGCCCGCGCGGACCGCAGCAGGCGCGGCGGCGACGGGCACGAATACCGGGTCGTCGAATGCCGGGTCGTCGAATGCCGGGTCGTCGAATGCCGGGTCGTCCGGCGCGGCGCCGGGCACGCCAGCGGCGCGCACCGGAGCGCCGAGCAGCGGCGCAGCGAGCAGCGCGTCCACGAGCCTCGCGGCGGCGAGCGCGTCGGCGCCGAATCCCGGGCCTGCGGGCGCCGGGGCCTCGAGCGCGGTGCCGCCGAGGGCCGTGCCGAGCGCAGTGCCGCCGGGCGCCGCGGCGGCGAGCGCGCCGAGCGCTGCGGCGCCGAGCGCAGCACCGCCGACGGTCGCGACGCCCGACGCGTCGTCGCGGGCCGGTGCCGAAGCCGCCGCGCGCGCAGTCGCCAGAGCGAGCGCAGTGGGGGGCTCGGCGCCGTACGACGCCGCGCAACCTCAGGATGGGCCCATCGTGGCGACGCGCGGAGCTTTGACAGTGCCGACCGATCAAGCCAGCGACGAAGCTGCAGCGAAGCCCTTCGTGCTCGATCTGCACTGGAACGCCGAGCTCGGTGTGATCGGGCAGCTGCCGGGGGCGCCCGCCTACGGCGCCGCGGGCTTCGAAGCGGGCCTGCGTGCGCGCACGGATGCCTGGGGCGTGCTCGTGCTCGGTCAGCTCGGGCTGCCGGTGCGTGCGAAGCTGGGACCGAGCGAGGTCCAGGTGCAGCAACACGCGCTGCTCGCAGAGGGGCAGTATCTCGGCTGGAACACGGGAGCGTGGAGTTTTGGGCCAGTGCTGCGCGCGGGGCTGCGCTTGGGGCGGCGCGAGACAGTCGGCGGTGACCCGGGGCTGGATGCCTCAGAGGTGAAATGGCTGCCCGCGCTGCGGTTAGGGCTCGGTTGGGCTACAGAGCTGCGCTGGAGCCAGCACTTCGGCGCCACACTGCGAGGTGTGCTGCACTGGGACCCGGTGCGACTCCGGTATGCCGTGCTGAACGAGGAACATCAGCTGGTTTCGAGTGCGCCGCTCTGGGCCGTCCAGCCGTCGCTCGAATTGTGCGCAAATTGGTACTGGTAAGTCGCGATCACGAAAGGACGCTGACCCGATCCCCGAGGGCCTCCCTCTGTTTGAAACGTGAGGAACGTGAACAAAAGCGGGAGCGTCACATGAAGATACAGAGCCCATTAACTGCGTTGTTTTTGATCGCATGTGGCACGTCGTTCGCGGCGTGTGGCACGTCGGGACCCCAGTCTTCGGACCCGGCAGCGTCGAGCGCGACGGATGTCGGTAGTGCCTCCGAAGCGATCCGGCAGCTCGCCAAGAACGACGCAGACGTCGTCGGCAAGTGCGAAGAGCTGGTGCAAGGCTGCGAGAAGTTCGCGGGCGACTCGGGAGTCGTCGGCGCTATCTGCGATCAGCTCGCTGAGCACTGTACGGAGCTGGCGCAGCAGCTGAGCGAAGCGCGGGACCAGTTCCAGAAGTGTCTGGAGGGCGTCGCCGCGTGCGAGGCCAGCGCCACGAGCCCTGCCGACTGCCGCGCCCAGCGCGCAGCCTGCAACCCCGCGGGCAAGGACTTCGAGTCTCGTCGCGGTGAAACACTGGCGTGCGCCGAGCGCACGCAGAGCTGCATGCCGCGCATGCGTGGTCCCGGCGCTCGCGGCGCTGACGACGCGGATGCCGGCGCCAACAACTGTGGCGGCGACGCGCTCGACTTCGTCGGTTGCTGTCACGGGCACGGCGGCGGACATTTCGGCGGCGGCGATGCCGGAGCAGGGCTGCCTGGGCCGTTCGGGCGTGGAGCTGGCGCGGCAGGACCTGGTCAGCTCGGTCCTCGTATGTCGGCAGGAGCCGCTGGCGATCCCCGTCATGGCGACAAAAACGCTGACGACATTGATGACAACGCGGATGACGCGGACGACAACGACAAGCCCTGACAACAGACATCGCTGACGAGTGATTTGAGAGGCTGTGTCTCGCAGATGGAGCGCGTTGCTGTGTACGGCAGCGCTTCATCTGCGATACAGAGCTGCGCGGAGGTCTCGTATGAAACGCGCAGTCGTCAGGTCGCAGCTCTCGTTTGCCGGGTTCGTTGGGCTGGCTTTGCTGGTCGCCAACAACGTCGTCGGCTGTGGCGATTCGTCGTCGGATTCGCCCGACACGGCCACTGGTAGCAACAACCCCGGCGGCACCGGTTCACCGTCTGGCACGCCAGGCAGCTCCACCGGCGGCGGCAGCTCGACCAGCGTCAGGCCGAGCACCGAGGGCAACCCCAACGCCATCACGCTCGACCCGAATCGCGATCAGTCGCAGCCGATCAATCTGGTCGCGAGCGGCGCCGTGCAGTGCGGTGGCGCCGGCAACTACTGTGTCGCGCCGAACCTGACCTGTTGCACGGTCGGCGGCGCCGCAATGGGCATGGGCAACACCTTCAGCTGCGCCGCGAACGCAGCGGCTTGCCCGATGGGCACGGTCGGCAGCGCCGCCTGCTCGAGCCAGGCCAGCTGCGGCTCCGGGCAGGTGTGCTGTCGCACCGGCGGTGGTGGCGGCATGATGGGCGGCGCGGCCACCTCTACCTGCGAGGCCTCCTGCGCGATGGGTTCCGTGCAGGTGTGTCTGGACGACGCCGAGTGCGGCGCTGGCAATCAGTGCAACAACAACGGCACCTGTGGCCCGATCGCCTGCACCGCGAGGAGCTGTAGCGGCGGGCAGCTGTGCTGTCGCCCGGCCGGCGGTGGCGGTGGTGCTCAGCCCGCGTGCGCCGCACCCGGCGGCGACGGTCTGTGCCCCAACAATCAGCGCCAGGTCTGCGCGGCCGACAGCGATTGCCCCGCCGGCAATACCTGCGCAGCGCTCGGTGGTGGCGGTGGCGGCGGTGCGGCGCTGGTCTGCACGCCTCCGCCCTGTACGACCACGAGCTGTACTGGCGGGCAGGTGTGTTGTGTGGGCGGTCAGGTCGGCGGCAACCCGACCTGCTCGACCGCCAACGCCGGTGCCTGTCCCGGCAACTCGCGTTTGCTGTGCGTGACGGATACCGACTGCGCGAGCGCCGCCGGTACGCTGTGCCTCACCGCGCCGAATGGCGGCGGCAACGGCCAGCTCTCCTGTCGCGTGCCGCCGCCCCCGCCCGGTGCTGACGCGGGCGCCGGCGACGCCGGCTGAGGGCTCAGGCGCCGTCCAGCCGCAGGATCAGCCCGCGCGCGAAGTCCAAGGCGTAGATTTCGCCCTTCGCGTCGCGGGCAAAGGCCGAGAACGCATGCTGGAAGCGCCCCAGCAGCTCGCCCTTGCCGGCGCGCCCGCGCTCGGCGGGCAGCTCCAGCGACCAGAGCCGCCCGGAGACGTAGTCGCCGAACACGTACCTGTCGCGCAGCCAGGCGATGCGCTGCCCCGTGTACACCTGCCCACCGCTGATGCTGTTGCCGGCGTCGCGCCCGTACTCGAAGATGGGGTCCACCATGCCGGCCGTGGCGCAGCCGTCGGGGGGTGAAAAGCAGTGTGCGGCTTCGCGCACGTTCCAGCCCTGGTTGTCGCCGCTCGCGACGATGTCGACTTCTTCGTAACGATCTTGGCCGACGTCGCCCGCGATCAAGCGGCCCTTGGCATCAAAGCTGAAGCGCCACGGGTTGCGCAGCCCGTACGCCCAGATCTCGGGGCGCGCGCCGGGGGTGTGGAGGAAGGGGTTGTCCGGCGGTAGCGCGTAGCTCGGCTGCGCATCGACGTCGATGCGCAGCATCTTGCCCAGCAGCGTGCCGAGGTTCTGGCCGTTGCCGTGCGGATCGGCGCGGCTGCCGCCGTCGCCCATGCCGATGTACAGAAAGCCGTCGGGGCCAAAGGCGACCTGGCCGCCGTCGTGGTTCTGGAAGGGCTGCTCGATTTCGAGCAGGACGCGCAGCAGCCGCGGGGGCTGCTTACCGAGCGCGTCGAGCGGCAGCTGCCACTCGCTGATGCGCGTGCGCAGGCCGCCCTCCAGCGGATTGTCATTCAGATAGAACAGACCATTTTCGCGGTAGCGCGGGTGAAAGGCCCAGCCGAGCAGGCCGAGCTCGGAAGCGCTGCGCACCGGCAGCGACAGCACCTCCGCGCCCGGCGCCGCCGGCTCGCCCGTGTCCGTCAGCTGCACCAGGCGCGCGCGACCCTGCTTCTCGAGCACCAGCGCCAGGCCCTCGACGCCCGGTACGAACTGCAGATCGACGGGCTGTGTGAAACCGCTCGCAACGACGCGCAAGCGCACGAGTGGGCTCGCCTCCCGCTGGGCGTCGGCGTCGGAGAGCGAGCCGCCCGACGGGGGGCGCCAGACCACGCGCGCAGCCAGGCCCGCGATGAGCAGCAGAGTGAGACCGGCCCAGCCATAGACACCAAGTCGCATGGGCGCGGTCCATAGCAGATCCGGGGCTGTGCCCTCGACGGTCAGGTCTCGATGCGGTGGTTCTTGGTTTCTTTGATCAAAGTTCCGCCGACGAGCAGCGTTACCAGGCACACCCCGATGGGGTAGATCAGCCCGGTGTAGATGGCGCCGCTGCCGAAGGTCCCCTTGGCCCAGGCAGAGGCCGTGACCGCGGTGGCGATCAGCGGCAAGAACCCGCCGAACCAGCCGTTGCCGAGATGATACGGCAAGGACATCGAGCTGTAGCGGATGCGGGTGGGGAAGAGCTCGACCAGGAACGCCGCGATGGGGCCGTACACCATGCACACGTAGACCATCTGCACCGCCACGATCGCCACCAGCGCCGGCACGTTCACCTGCGCGGGGTCGGCCTTGGGCAGGCCGTCGGGGTTGGCAAAATGCTTCATGGCCATGAACAGCGGCACGTACGTGAGCGCAGCGAGTGTGCAGCCCGTCAGCATGATCTTCTTGCGACCGATACGATCGGAGAGGCGGCCGAAGAAGATGAACAACGGCGTGGTGGCGAGCAGGGCGATCGCCATCACCGTGTAAGCCGTCTTCCAGTCGACCTTCAGCACGGCCTGCAGGAACGTGAGTGCGTAGAACTGCCCGGTGTACCAGACGACGCCCTGGCCTGCGGTGGCGCCGAACAGCGCGATCAGCACGTAGCGCAGATTGGTCTTGTTGCCGAAGCTCTCCAGGAACGGGTTGCGCGACGTCTTGCCCTCTGCCTTGAGCCGGCTGAACAACGGCGACTCGCGCATCTGCACGCGGATGTAGAGCGAGACGGCGAGCAGCACGAAGGAGAGCAGGAACGGAATGCGCCAGCCCCAGTCGGCGAACTCGGCCTCGCCGAACATGGTGCGGGTGGTGCCGATCACGAGCATGCTGAGGAAGAAGCCGATGGTAGCGGTGGTCTGAATGTAGCTCGTGTAGTAGCCGCGCTGGCTGTCGGGCACGTGCTCTGCGACGTACGTGGCAGCGCCGCCATACTCACCGCCCAGCGCCAGGCCTTGCAGCAAGCGCAGCAAGACCAAGAGCGCCGTCGCTCCCAGACCGAGCGTGGCGTAGCTCGGCAAGAAGCCGATCAGCGCCGTGCTCAGACCCATGCAGGCCATGGTGACGAGGAAGGTATACTTGCGGCCGATCAGATCGCCGATGTGGCCGAACACCAGAGCACCGAGCGGGCGCACGCCGAAGCCGGCGCCGAAGGTCGCCAGGCTGGCCAGCAGCTGGGCGGTGTCATTCCCCTCGGGAAAGAACTTCTTGCCGAAGAACACCGCGAGGCTGCCGTACAGGTAGAAGTCGTACCACTCGAACAGCGTACCCACGGCCGACGCCACGATCACGCGACGCAGCGTCGTTGGCTCGATGAAGGGCGCGGCGAGCGGCTCCACTCCGGGAGCCATTCCGACTGACTCGACGCCATGAGTTTGCATTGACTGGGGCCTCCAACGGTGCAGCAGAAATCGTGAACCAAACGTGGAAACGATTGCACACTACGGCGCCAGCCTCCTACGAAAATCGACAATTGGCAGCGGCATTTACATGGGAAACGTTTCCTTGTATCCGTTGCGCGCGGCTCGACGACGCCCGAAGTGCCGGTCAGGAAACTGACCCTGGGCCCCCGCACAGGCCTTGGGCCTGAGGGCGCCGTCGAGCTCGCATCGATTCGCGCGGCGGCTCTCTGCACCGGCCAGATGTGGTGCACGAAGCCGGGCAGCGCCGCCGAGCTGCAGCAGCAGCTGGCGGCGAGCTGACATCAGCCCGTCTTCACGACAATCTGCCGCGGCCTGGCGCGCTCCACCTTCGGCAGCTCGAGCCTGAGCACTCCGTCGTTCAGCTTCGCGTCGATCTTCGCTTGATCGATGCGCTCCGAGAGCGTGAACTGACGGAAGAACGTCCCCGACCGGTACTCGCGCAGGACGTCGGACTCGTACCCGCTCTCTGGCGCTGCGACGCGACCGGTGAGCGTCAGAACGCTCTCGCGCAGATCGATCTGGAGATCCGCGGCCTGCACCCCAGGCATATCCGCGAGCACCGTGATCGAGTTCTCCGTTTCGAAGATATCGGTGGCTGGGCTGTAGACCACCCCGGGCCGCGTCTGCTCGGGCCCGTTGCTGCGGCTGGGCTGATGAACGGCGCCCTTCTGCGGCTCCGCTCGCATCTCTCGGGTCGTGCCATCTGTGGACATCTGCACTTTCCTCCTTGCGTTCAAGCAGCTCGAGCCTCTCGAGGCTCGAGGCAAATGATTCACACGCGCACGGCGATCTGCCGCGGTTTCGCCGCTTCGGCTTTGGGCAGCGTCAAGGTGAGGATGCCGTTCGCGTAGCGCGCGTCCACGCGCTCGGCGTCAATCTCGACGGGCAAGCTGAGCGTGCGGCTGAAGGCGCCCTCGGCGCGCTCGCGCCGGTGATAGCTCACCTTGTCTGGCTCGAGCTGAATCTCGCGCTTGCCCGCCAGCGAGACGCGGTTTCCGAGCGCCGAAATCGACAGCTGATCGGCGTCGATGCCCGGGATTTCCGCGCGCACGTACACGTTGTCTTCGTCCTGCGTGACGTTCAGCGGCGGGAACGCGCCCGTGGCGGCTTCCGTCGCGGCGTCGCCGGCGACGGTGTCGAACAAGCGCAGCAGCTCGTGCCGAACCTGATCGAAATCTGCATGCGGTCCATTGAAGACAGGCCTCCCGGGCCAAACCCGTCGTATCGACATGTCGCACCTCCCGCCCTTTCAGTGGGCTCCTGAATTGATTGTAAGTGTTGGAAACAACATCCGTATCGGTCCAACGCCGGCAAACTAATCACCGCCTTTTTGCTGTCAAGGCGGCGCCCGCGCGGCGCGCACGTTGCGCCCTTGCTCTGGCCGCGCTCAGCCCTACGTCTCGCGCATGGCTCGCGTCGCGGAATTCATGGTCGACAGCCTGCGCTCGGTCGGGGTGCGGCGCATCTATGGCGTGGTGGGTGATTCGCTGAACGGGCTGACGGAGGCGCTGCGCCAGCGCAAGGAGATCGAGTGGATCGGCGTGCGACACGAGGAAGTGGCCGCCTTCGCTGCCGGCGCAGAGGCGCATCTGACGGGCAGCCTGGCGGTGTGCGCCGGCAGCTGCGGGCCCGGTAATCTGCATCTGATCAACGGCCTGTACGACTGCCATCGCAGCCGCCTGCCCGTGCTGGCGATCGCGGCGCAGATCCCGAGCCGAGAGCTGGGCACCAATTACTTTCAGGAGACGCGCCCGGACATCCTGTTCAAGGACTGCAGTCACTACTGCGAGCCGATCACGCAGGCGCACCAGGCGCCGCGCGTGTTCGAGATCGCGCTGCGCAGCGCGCTCGGGCAGCGCGGGGTATCGGTGGTGTCGATCCCCGGGGACGTCGCGCTCGAGCGCGCGCCCGACGTGGCACCCATCGTGCTGAACGTGCCGGCGCCGGCGGTGCGGCCGTCGGCGGCCGAGCTGGACGAGCTGGCGGCGCTGCTCAACCGCGGTCGCAAGGTGACGATCCTGGCGGGAGCCGGCTGCGCCGGAGCGCACGCCGAGCTGTTGCAGGTCGCCGCCGCGTTGCAGGCGCCGATCGTGCATGCCCTGCGCGGCAAGGAGCACGTCGAATACGCCAATCCCTTCGACGTGGGGCTCACCGGCTTGCTCGGCTTCGCGTCGGGCTACTACGCGCTCCTGGACTGCGACGCGCTCTTGATGCTGGGCACGGACTTTCCGTATCCGCAGTTCTATCCGGAAAAGGCCGCGGTCGCGCAGGTGGACCTGCGCGCGGAAAACCTGGGCCGACGCGCGCGGCTCGACCTGGGCTGCGTGGGCGACGTGCGCGAGACGCTGAGCGCGCTCATGCCGCGGCTCACACCCAAGAGCGATGCGCGGCACCTGGAACGCGCGCTCGCGCACTACCGGCGCACGCGCACAGCGCTGGACGAGCTCGCGACGGGTGTGCCGGGGCACAAGCCGATCCATCCGCAGTACCTCACGCGGCTGCTGGATGAGCAGGCCGCGCCGGACGCGATCTTCACCTGTGACGTGGGCCTGCCCACGCTCTGGGCGGCGCGCTACTTGACCATGAACGGCAAACGCCGGCTGCTCGGGTCCTTTGCCCACGGGTCGATGGCCAACGCGATGCCGCAGGCGATCGGGGCTCAGCTCACTGCGCCCGATCGCCAGGTCGTGGCCCTGTGCGGCGATGGTGGCTTTTCGATGCTGATGGGGGACCTGCTCACCATCCGCGCGCGCAAGCTGCCGGTGAAGCTCATCGTGTACAACAACTCGTCGCTCGGCTTCGTGGAGATCGAGATGAAGGCCGCCGGCCTGCTCGACTTCGGCACGGGGCTCGACAACCCCAGCTTTGCCGCGCTGGCGAACGCCGCGGGCATCGAAGGCATCCGCGTCGAAGACCCGGGCGAGCTACCCGGCGCCGTGCAACGCGCGCTCGCGCACCCGGGTCCCTGCCTGCTCGACGTGGTGGTGAACCGGCAGGAGCTGGCCATGCCGCCCGCGATCGCGCTCGAGCAAGCCAAGGGCTTCACGCTGTACATGCTCAAGGCGGTGTTGAGCGGGCGCGGGGACGAGATCCTGGACATGGCCAAGAGCAATCTCTGGCGCTGATCGCTGACGCTGAGCGCCGCGGCTTCGTAGGCACCGCAAGCGAAGGAAGGCTCCGCCGGTGTTTCGTTTACCCAGAGACTCGAGAGGCGCGCTCGCGGTCCTGCTGCTCACGTCCCTGTTCGCGGGGCTGGCGTTCTTGGTTCGCAACCGCGTGGAGCGCCGGCCTGCGCTCGGCACGCAAGTCCTCACGACCACCCTGCGCCCGCCGCCGGCGCCGCTGCGCCACGAGCGAACGGAGACGGACGGTAGCCCGGCGCCGCGCTCCGCGACGGTCCCGCGCGGGCTCGGCGTCGAGAGCGAACGTTTTCGCGCCCGCATCCTCGACTCTGTTCGGACGCGACAGCCCGCGCCACCTGTTGCAGGCCTCGGCGCAGGGGATTCCGGTCCGGCAGCGGCTGGAGTCGCTGACCACGCGGGTGATCTCGCGGAGGAAGTGGACATCATCGAGCGCGAATTCATGCCCCTCGCCAAGCAATGCTATGATCAGGCTCGGGGGCGCATGCCAGGTCTGAGAGGAATGTTGTCGCTCGAGGTGACGTTCGCCACCGACCCCGAGATAGGCTCCATCATCGAGTCCATCGAACCAACGCTCGGGAACCAGCTCGGTGATTCGGAGTTCAACGAATGCCTGCGCCAGTCAGCATTCAGTCTTCAATTTCCAGCCGCCCGTGCGCCGGGGGTGAGCGACCGCAACGTAACGTTGCTCTTCGACACGGACGCCGGAGCCGCGGCGCGCCAGGGTGGCGCCGGTACGGCAGAGGCACTTCGTCCTTTGCGAGACATGTAAACTTCAGGGAGGCGTGACAGAGACCAGCTCGCTCTGTTCGCGATGCTGCATGAGGAAGCAACGCAGGCGTCGGGGCGTAAGTTGAGTTGAACGCGCCGCGAATGCGGAAACAGTGCACGGCGGCCCATCGTGGGACAACCGCGTACCTGTGTGCACGCACCGCACCGCGCTGCGACGGCTGCTTCTGTGCGGGAAACCGTGCATCCTGAAAAAATATGTCCACCGCATTCCGGGGGCCGATGCCGCGACCCCACGCGATCCAGATGATCGCTCCTCGAGCCAACCTGGAAGGTGACGGCCGATTGGTATCGCCAATTTTTCTGCGACGGTCTGAGCAGGCTTGCCTGGACGAAGCGACGGAAGGAGGCACGCTTTAGCTTCGCAGGAGCGGCGGCCACGCCGCAGCATCCTGCGGCGCGAACACCGCGCCCCTTG
>Ga0207675_100005639_pt1 | contig 11983 bp, 12 predicted proteins | sample KBSSwiS42_FD_184305 | JGI IMG/M metagenome (GOLD analysis project Ga0207675, IMG submission 184305) | Switchgrass rhizosphere microbial communities from Kellogg Biological Station, Michigan, USA - KBS Switchgrass S4-2 (SPAdes) (version 2) | ecosystem: Host-associated > Plants > Roots >...
TGCGGACGAGCTTTTCCTTCTGCGTGTCGACCTCGACGAGCGACGCGAGCCGGATCGTCGCGACGTGGCGGACCGGATCGAGGCGGCCGCCGGCGCCGCGGCGGCGGTAGCGAAACGCCGTCGAGGCGCTCCAGTCGGGCGCCGTAAGCGGGTGCGGCAGCACCGCTTCCAGGCGGTCGACGAGCGCCTCGGCACGCGCCACGAGACGCGCCAGCGATCCGGGATCGAAGGCCATCGCGCTCTCAGGCGGCGCGCCGCTCGGACGCCAGCGCGGACGGGCGCGGCTGCAGCGACGCGACGGCGCCGCCGGCGACCGCGAAGACGCGGTCGTTCGCTTCCGGCCGGATCGGATGCATGCCGGTGAAGGCGCCGAACGCCGGCAGCACGCCGACGTCGTCGCCGAGCCAGAAGCACGGCAGTCGCAGGTGGTCGAAGCCGCGTCCGCCGATGCCGATGCACGGATGCAGATGGCCGGCGAGGACGTAGCTGCCACGCTGCCGCCGCGGGTGGTGGCAGAGCGCGAAGCCGTCTTGCAGATACGGCTCGTCGACGACCTCGATGCCGAGGTGCGCAGGCGGGTCGCCGGCGCGGCTGTCGTGGTTGCCGCGAACGAGCACGAGATCGAGCGCCGCATGGCCGCGCCGCCAGCGCGCGACCGCACCGATCGTCGCCGCCGCGTGGGCGCGCGCCGAATGGAGGAAGTCGCCGAGAAAGACGACGCGACGCGCGCGCCACGTCGCGACCAGCGCCGACAGCGCCGCGAGCGTCTCGCTCGTCGTCCCCCGCGGCACCGGCACGCCGAGGGCGCGAAACGTCACCGCCTTGCCGATGTGGGCATCGGCGACGAGGAGCGTCCGGCTGGCCGGCACGAACGCCGCCTTCTCGGGCAGCAGGGTGAGCGGCTGGCCGCCGACGGCGATCGTCGTCACGCCGCGAACAGGCGCAGCGCGACGTCGAGGTGCTCGGTCGGGCTCTTCTTGAATCCCGAGCGCGCGAAGCGCTGCAGGCGTCCGATCGCGAACGCGGTCAGCACCGACGCCTGCGCGTTCGCATCGACCGTCGGCGTCGTCGAGCCCGTGAGCTCGGCACGCTGGCGCAGGCTTTGCCGCAGCTGCGACTCGATGCGCTCGAAGAACTGGTTCATGCGCGCGGTCAGGCGGTCGTTCTCGAAGACGAGCGCGTCGCCGACCATGACGCGCGTCATGCCCGGGTTCTTCTCGCCGAACTGGAGCAGGACGGCCAGCACGCGCTGCACCTGCACGCCGGCGTCGGCCTCGCGCTCGACGATCTGGTTGACGAGCGTGAAGACGCTCTGCTCGATGAACTCGATCAGCCCCTCGAACATCTGCGCCTTGCTCGCGAAGTGGCGATAGAGCGCCGCCTCGGAGACGTCGAGCTTGGCGGCGAGCGCAGCGGTCGTGACGCGCTCGGCGCCGGGCTCCTGGAGCATCGTCGCCAGCGTTTCGAGAATCTGGACGCGGCGCTCGCCCGGGCGCGGGCGCTTGCGCGTCGGCAGCGTCGGCGGCTGGCGTGCCGCGCCGGGAACGATCGCTTCGTCGGGCAGCGGCGACGTCACGCTCGCCTCTTCCTCGGAGTCGCCGGTCACGCTGGCTGGCAGGTCGGAGGAAGACGTCATCTACAAGCGTGCCAGGTCCCGGAGCGCGCCGATTTTGGCACACAGGTACGGCGGTTTCGGACAGTTGCGGCGCGTCGGCGCGAGAAGCGCGCCGGCGTTGCCGAGGTCGCGCCGCGTGCCGCGGAAGCGCCCGCCGAGGTAGCGCTGCATCCACACGGTGCGCATTCCGATCGAGCGCGCTGCCTTCAGGTGCGCGAGCGTGTCCTCGACGAGGATGCAGCGGCCCGGCGGCACCGCCAGGCGCGCGGCGATGCGGCGCAGCATCCGCGCGTCGGGTTTCGGGCGCAGCGCGCCGAACATCGTCATGTCCTCGATCGTGATCACGCCGTCGACGTGGCGCACCAGCCTGAGCGTCCGCAGCACGCGCATCGCGTACCCGCGCGGCGCGTTGGTGACGATGAACTTGCGCCCGGGCAGCCGCGCCAGCGCGGCGCGGTCGTGCGCGCTCGTCCGCACTCGCTCCTCGAGCCCGGGCAGCCGATGCGTCTCTTCGAGGAAGTGCGCCGCGCGGACGCCGTGGTGGCGCACCAGTCCGAGCAGCGTCGCGCCGTAGCGCAGCCAATAGCCCTCGCGCAGCCGCCCCGCCTCGTCGGTGTCGACGCCGAGGTGCAGAGCGACGTACTCGCCCATCGCGACGTGCAGCTCGCCGAACGCAGCGTGGCTGGCGTCGTGCAGCGTGTTGTCGAGATCGAAAAGCCAGGTGAGCCCGGCGCCGACGCCGCCGCGCGGCTCGGTCTGAGGACCGCACACCCGCCGGCTTCGCTCCCGCCGTGCCGACCGCGAGCCACGGGGCCCGAGCCGACTGCGCTTGGCCGCCGAGGCGCGCAGGTTCATCATGGGCTCCGCGCGCCAGGCGAACACCGTCGGGACGCGGCGCCTCGATCGCGAGACGGGATCATCGGAGCGGGTGCCATGCAACGTTCCAGACGACTGCTGCTGCGCTGGGCGGCGGGGTTTGCCGCTCTGTCGGGAAGTTTTGGCCGTGCACGGTCGCAAACCTATCCTACCCGCCCGATCCGCCTCGTCATCCCCTTTCCGCCGGGAGGTGCCTACGACGCGGTCGGCCGTCCATTGGCGGAGAAGTTGACCGCTCTCCTCGGCACGCTGGTCGTGGAAAACATCGGTGGCGCCGGCGCTTCCCTCGGTGCGGCGGCGGTTGCGCATGCCCAGCCGGATGGCTACACGCTGCTGCTCGGCGGGACGCTTCCCCACGTCAACGAGGCTCTTCTCAAGAGCCGGCCGCTCTACGACCCGGTCAGGGACCTGGCGCCGATCGCCAGCGTCGCCGTCAATTCGCTTTGCATCGCCATCCATCCCTCGTTGCCGGCGCGAACGCTGAACGAGTTGATCGCTTACGCGAAGGCGAGTCCCGGCAAGCTGAGCTACGGACATGCCGGACTCGGCTCGATCCAGCATCTCACCGGCGAACTGTTCAAGGTCGCGGCCGGCGGTCTCGACATCGTCCCGGTGCCCTACCGCGGCACCGGCCCGCTGCTCGCGGACCTCGTCGGCGGTCAGGTGCAGATGGGCACTCCGGGCGTGACGCGGCAGGCGATCGAATTCCATCGCTCCGGAAGGTTGCGAATCCTTGCCGTCACGAGCGCAGCGCGCCTGGTCGCGGCCCCCGAGCTCCCGACTGCGGCCGAGCTGGGCTTTCCGGACCTCGTCGTCCGCGGCTCCATCGGGCTGCTTGCACCGGCAGGAACGCCGAAAGCGATCGTCGAACAACTCGCGCAGGCGGCGCACGCGGCGGTCGCGGACCCCGCCTTTCAGCAGCTGCTTGTCGACGCCGGCATCGAACCCACACCGGACTCGAGCCCGGAAAAATTCCGTCGCTCGCTCGCCAGCGACGTTGCGCTCTGGGCCCCAGTCGTCAAGGCGATCGGGGTCAAGATCGACTGAGCGCTTCCCGCCTTCGCAGACCGCGAGCTCGCGGCGAGCACGGCCCTGCCGTGCTCACCGCGAACGAATCATCGTCCCGTAGGCCTGCTCGGTGAGGATCTCGAGCAGCATCGCGTGCGGCACGCGGCCGTCGATGATGTGGACGGCGTTGACGCCGTTCTTCGCCGCGTCGAGCGCCGACTGGATCTTCGGCAGCATGCCGCCCGAGATCGTGCCGTCGGCGAAGAGGTCGTCGATCTCGCGCGCCGACAGGTTGGTGAGGAGCTTGCCGGACTTGTCGAGGACGCCCGGCGTGTTGGTCAGCATCATCAGCTTTTCGGCCTTCAGCACCTCGGCGAGCTTGCCGGCGACGACGTCGGCGTTGATGTTGTAGTTCTCGTTGTCGGCGCCGAAGCCGAGCGGCGAGACGACCGGAATGAACTGGTCCTCCTGCAGCGCGCGGACGACGCCCGGGTCGATCGACTCGATCTCGCCGACCTGGCCGACGTCGTGCTCCTTGCTCGGATCGTTGAGGTCGACCATGCGCAGCTTCCTGGCGCGGATCAGGCCGCCGTCGCGACCGGTGAGTCCGACCGCCTTGCCGCCGGCGACGTTGATCAGGCCGACGATGTCCTGCTGGACCTGGCCGGCGAGCACCCACTCGACGACCTCCATCGTCTCCTCGTCGGTGACGCGCATGCCCTGGATGAACTGGCCCTTCTTGCCGATCTTGGCGAGGGCCTCCTCGATCTGCGGCCCGCCGCCGTGGACGACGACCGGGTTCAAGCCGACCAGCTTCAGGAGCACGACGTCCTCGGCGAAGTCCTGCTGCAGCGCGGGATCGGTCATCGCGTTGCCGCCGTACTTGATGACGATCGTCTTGCCGTGGAAGCGCCGGATGTACGGCAGCGCCTGGGCGAGGATCTCGGCCTTGTCGCGCGGCGCGACGTGGCGCAGGTCGTGGTCGCCGTTGGCGACGGCAGGAGGCTGTGCGGTCATGCGGTGCGAGGGGGCGTGCGGAATGCGGCCAGAATCCTAACTCTCAAAGAAGGACAGAGAAGATGCTTGGCAGCAACGCTTTCCTCGTTTGCGTGCGCACTGCGCTCGCGATCGCGCTCGCCGCCGGCGCCGCCGCCGCCGCGGCGCAGAACGCGCCCGCGGCCGACTGGCCCAAGGGCCCCGTGCACGTCGTCGTTCCGTACGGGCCGGGGTCGACTCCGGACATCATCGCGCGCATCGTCGGCGAGCGCCTCGCCAAGCGCAGCGGCCAGCCGGTGATCGTCGAGAACAAGGCCGGCGCCGCCGGCAACCTCGGCACCGACGCGATCGCCAAGGCTGCCCCCGACGGCCAGACGATCGGCGTCAGCATCGCCGGCCCGCTCGGCGTCAATGCGCTGCTCTTCAAGAAGATGCCGTACGACCCGGCGAAGGACCTCGAGCTCGTCAGCATTGCGGCGACGCAGCCGAGCGTCCTCGTCGTGCCGAGCACGCTCGGCGTTTCGAGCACCGACGAGCTCGTCGCGCTGATGAAGAAGAACCCGGGCAAGTACAACTACGCGTCGATGGGAGCCGGAACGATCTCGCACCTCGCGATGGAGTCGCTCGCCGCGAAGAGCGGAACGAACATCGTCCACGTGCCGTATGCCGGCTCGGGCCCTGCGGTCACCGCGCTCCTCGCCGGCAACGCCGACGTCGCGGTGCTGCCCGCGGCGGCGGTGATGGCGCAGGTCAAGGCCGGCAAGGTGAAGGCGCTCGCGGTCGCGACCGGCAAGCGCTCGCCGTCGCTGCCCGAGCTGCCGACGCTCGCCGAAGCCGGGCTCAAGGACATCCAGGCCGACGCCTGGATGGGCTTCGTCGTTCCGGCCAAGACGCCCGAAGCGATCGTGCGGCGTCTGCACAGCGAGCTCGTGCAGATCCTCGCCGACCCGGAAGTGCGCGACAAGCTCCGGCTGCAGTACATGGACGTCGTCGCCGACACCCCTGCCGAGGCGCGCGCGGTGCTCGCCGCCGACATCGAGCGCTGGCGGCCGATCATCCAGAAGAACAACATCACCCTCGACTAGGGCCTGTTCGCGCGATGCGAGTACCCCGCGTGAGCACGACAACGGGCGCCATCAAGGCGCAAAGCGCAGCCGTAGCGTCTGCTACGGCGAGCATTTGCAACGCCGAGGGCGCCCGTTGCCGTACTCACCCGGAGGGCCCGAGCTCGCCAGGCCCGAGGCCCGCGTTGCTCCCTCGTTGCGTACGCCCGGTACGCGGCCTCGCTCGCGCCTCGGCCTCGAGCCTGGCGAGCTCGGGCGCGGGGCACTCGCATCGCGCGAACAGGCCCTAATGCGCTCCATCGCCGAGCCGGCGCGAACGACCCCGGTCTTCGGCGAGTTCGATGTCGTCGTCCTCGGCGGCGGACCCGCGGGGCTCGCCGCGGCGACCGCGGCGGCGCGCGGCGGCGCGAAGACGCTCCTCGTCGAGCGCTACGGCTTTCTCGGCGGCATGGGCACCGCCGCCGGCGTCACCAACTTCTGCGGCCTGCACGCCAACGTCCGCGGCGAGCACGTGCAGGTCGTGCACGGCGTCGCCGACGAGCTGCTCGATCGCCTGCGCGCGCTCGACGGCCTCAGCGAGCCGCATCTCGTCTTCGCCAGGATCCTCGCGCAGGCGTACGACACGGCGGCCTTCAAGTGCGCCGCCGACCAGATGCTGCTCGGCGCCGGTGCGAACGCGCTCTTTCACGCCACCGCGGTCGGCGTCGTTCCTGATCAGAGCGGCGACGTCGACGCGCTTCTCGTCGAGACGCGCTCGGGCCGCTGCGCGGTGCGCGCGGCGACGTTCGTCGACTGCTCGGGCGACGGCGACCTCGCGCACTTCGCCGGCGCGATCATGGACCACGGCAAGGCGATGCTCTATCCGACGCTGATGTTTCGCGTCGGCGCCGTCGACGACCGGCGCGCCGGCGAGGCGTGGCGGACGATCCCGGCGTTGATGGACGCCGCCGAGGCGGCCGGCGAGTTCCGCTTTCCGCGCCGCGGCGCGATCGTGCGGCCGCAGCGCCACGCCGGCGAGTGGCGCGTCAACGTCACCCAGCTGAAGAACGCCGACGGCTCGGCGGTCGACGGGACCGACGCGGTTTCGCTCTCGCGCGCCGAGACCGAAGGCCGGCGCCAGGCGATCGACTACCTGCGCTTCCTGCGCGCGCGCGTGTCGGGCTTCGAGCATGCGTACCTGCTCGAGATCGCGCCGCAGGTCGGCATCCGCGAGACACGGCGTCTGATCGGCGAGCACGTGCTGAGCGGCGACGACGTCGTCGCCTGCGCCGACTTCGCCGACACGATCGGCGTCAACGGCTGGCCGCTCGAGCTGCACGTCGCCGGCGACGTCGAGTGGCGCTGGCCGCCGGCGGGCTCGCGCGGCTTCAATCAGCTGCCGTTGCGGATGCTGCTGCCCGCCGATGTCGACAACGTGCGTGCGCCGCGCAATGTCGTCGTCGCCGGGCGCTGCGCGTCGATGACGCACGAAGGCCAGTCGGCGGCGCGCGTCTCGGGCGGCTGCTTCGTCATGGGTCAGGCCGCCGGCACGCTCGCCGCGCTCGCGCATCGGCGGGCGCAGGCGCTGCGCGCGGTGCCCGTCGACGTCGTCCAGCAGGCACTCGCCGCCGCCGGCGTCTATCTCGGCACCGCTCTGCCCGTCGGCTGACGCGGAATTGGACGACCGTCGCTGCAGCGGCGCGCTCGCTCTGTAATGATCGCGGGCCGACGAAGACCAAGCGGCATCCGACGGAGCCGACCATGATCAATCGACGCTTCCTTTCGTTCTCCCCTGCGCGCCGCGCGGGGCTGCTCGCGACGTTCGCCGCCGCGCTCGTCGCCGGCGGCTTCGTTCCGGTCGCGACGAACGCCGGCGAGGCGGCGGTGAAGATCGCGCCTCCCGCGGTCGATGCGACGGCCGCCGCGTCCGGGATGCAGACCGCGGTGTTCGCCGGCGGCTGCTTCTGGGGCGTCCAGGGCGTCTTCCAGCGCGTGCAGGGCGTGTCGCAGGCGGTCTCGGGCTATTCCGGCGGTGCCGAGAAGACCGCGATGTACGAGATGGTCGGCAGCGGCCTCACCGGCCACGCCGAATCGGTGAAGGTCACGTACGACCCGAAGAAGGTGAGCTACGGGACGCTGCTGCAGATCTTCTTCTCGGTCGTCCACGATCCGACGCAGCTCAACCGCCAGGGTCCCGACAGCGGCACGCAGTACCGCTCCGCGATCTTCTACGCGGACGCCGCGCAGAAGGAGACCGCCGAGAAGTACGTCGCCCAACTCGACGCCGCGAAGTCGTACCCGAAGAAGATCGTGACGCAGGTCGTTCCGCTGGTCGCGTTCTATCCGGCCGAGGCATACCACCAGGACTACCTGACGCTGCACCCGAACTCGGGCTACATCGTCTACAACGACCTGCCGAAGATCGAGAACCTGAAGGCGGTGTTCCCGCAGCAGTACCGCGCCGAGCCGGCGCTCGTGATGGCACGCAACGGCGCCAAGGCGCAGTAGATCGCAAAGCACCCTAGGGTGCCCTCCTTAGGCCTCGTGACTACAGTCTTTCTCCAGCGGCCGCATCGACGCGGCCACGTGACAGGAGGACTCCATGGTCAAGAAACTCAAGGCGATGGCGGCCAAGAAGAGCGCCGCCAGCGCGGGGCTCTTCGACAGCGCCCTCGCGAGCTCGGTTCGCGAATCGGCGCAGCAGATCTGGCTCGCCGGCATGGGCGCGTTCGCCAAGGCGCAGGCCGAAGGCAAGCAGCGCTTCGAAGCGCTCGTCAAGGAAGGCGCGAACCTGCAGCAGAAGACGCACGCGGCCGCCGAAGATCGCATCAACGAAGTCACGAGCAAGATGACCAGCATGGCCGACGACGCGGCGGCGCGCGCCGGCAAGCAGTGGGACAAGCTCGAATCGATCTTCGAGGAGCGGACCGCCAAGGCGATGCAGAAGCTCGGTGTGCCGTCGGCAAAGGACGTCGAGGCGCTGAAGGCGCGGATCGAGGAGCTGTCGGCGCAGATCGCGCGCAGCGCTCGTCCGGCGGCGCGCAAGACCGGCGCGAAGGGCACTGCCGCGCGCAAGACGGCGGCCAAGCGGGCGCGCAAGAGCGCCGGCTGACCGTCGCCGCAGAAGCGGACGAGAGGACGCTGCGGCGTCCTCTTTTTCGTCAGCGCGTGAACTGCCCCGGGAAGAAGAAGAGCAGCCCCGCGGTCATCACCAGGTAACGCGCGAACTTGCCGATCAGCATGTAGATCGTGCACGGCCAGAACGGCAGCTTCAGCCAGCCGGCCACCGCGCACAGCGGATCGCCGACGATCGGCAGCCAGGACAGCAGGCATGCCTTCGCGCCGAAGCGCTCGAGCCAGCGCAGCGCGCGCACGTTCGGCGCCTTGTGCGTCATGTGCTCGTACGCGCGCTCGGCGCCGTAGCCCATCCACCAGGTGACGACGCCGCCGAGCGTCGCGCCTGCGGTCGCGGCGCCGATCGCCGGCCAGAACATCTCCGGGTTGAGCTTGACCAGCGCGAACACCGCCGGCTCGGAACCGAGCGGCACCAGCGTCGAGGCGATGAAGGCGACGAAGAAAACGGTCGAGAGGCCGACGTGCGGCAGCGACATCGCGGCGATCAGCCAGTCGATCCACGCATCCATCGTTCTGATTATTGAATCCGAGCACGCAATCCCCGCCAGCGTCCGGACGCCGATGGCGCGCCGCTATACTGCCGCTCCCCTTTTCAGCACCCCGCCCACCCGCCCATGCGCATCGGCCACATCACGCTGGCGAATCGCCTTTTCGCCGCGCCGATGGCGGGGGTCACCGATCGCCCGTTCCGAAAGCTGTGCAAGCGGCTCGGCGCCGGCTACGCGGTGAGCGAGATGGTGACGTCGCGCAAGGACCTGTGGGCGACGCTGAAGACGAGCCGCCGCGCCGACCACGACGGCGAGGCGGCGCCGATCGCAGTGCAGATCGCGGGCACCGACGCCGCGATGATGGCCGAGGCCGCTGCCTACAACGTCGCCCGCGGCGCCCAGATCATCGACATCAACATGGGCTGCCCGGCGAAGAAGGTGTGCAACCAGTGGGCCGGCTCGGCACTGATGAAGGACGAGCCGCTCGCGCTCGCGATCGTCGAGGCCGTGGTCGCCGAATGCGCGCCGCACGACGTTCCGGTGACGCTGAAGATGCGCACCGGCTGGTGCGCGAGCGAGAAGAACGCGGTCCGCATCGCCCGCGCCGCCGAGGCCGCCGGCGTCGCGATGGTCGCGGTGCACGGACGCACGCGCGAGCAAGGCTACAAGGGCGACGCCGAGTACGAGACGATCGCCGCGGTCAAGCGCGCGGTCGCGATTCCCGTCGTCGCCAACGGCGACATCGATTCGCCGGCGAAGGCGCGCGCGGTCTTTGCGGCCACCGGCGCCGACGCGATCATGATCGGCCGCGCCGCGCAGGGCCGTCCCTGGCTGTTCGGCGAGATCGCATTCCACCTCGCGACGGGCGAGACGGCGCCGCCGCCGCGCGTCGCCGACGTCAAGGCGTGGCTGCTCGAGCACCTCGACGACCACTACCGCCTGTACGGCGAGTTCGCGGGCGTGCGCAGCGCGAGGAAGCACATCGGCTGGACGCTGCGCGGCCTGCCCGGAGGCGAGGAGTTCCGCGCCGAGATGAACGCGATCGAATCGTGCGACGCGCAGGCACGCGCCGTCGCCGTCTGGTTCGACCGCCTCGCCGACGCGATGCCGCTGATGCCCGCCTGCGCCGCGCACGAGCGCCCGGCGCCGACCCTCCACTGAGCGAGCGAGCGCATGGCCACCAGCAACAAGAAGCACATCGAGGAATGCGTTCGCGAGAGCCTCGAGAACTACTTCCGCGACCTCCGCGGCGTCGAGCCCACGGCGATGCACGAGATGATCATCCGCGTCGTCGAGCGGCCGCTGTTCGAGGTCGTGATGAAGGAGGCCGGCGGCAACCAGAGCCGCGCAGCCGAATGGCTCGGCATCAACCGCAACACGCTGCGCCGCAAGCTCCTCGAGCACAAGCTGATCAAGTGAGCGCGTGCGGCCGCAGGCGCGGGAGAGGATCGCGATGCACGCACTGATCTCGGTTTCGGACAAGGCGGGCGTGGTCGAGCTGGCGCGCGCGCTCGCCGCACTCGGCATTCGACTGTTGTCGACGGGCGGCACCGCCAAGCTGCTCGGCGACGCCGGCCTCGCGGTGACCGAAGTCGCGGCACACACCGGCTTTCCGGAGATGCTCGACGGCCGCGTCAAGACGCTGCATCCGAAGATCCACGGCGGCCTGCTGGCGCGGCGTGACGACGTCGGCCACATGGCGGCGCTCGAGGAGCACGGCATCCCGACGATCGACCTCCTCGTCGTCAACCTCTACCCGTTCGAGGCGACGGTCGCGCGCGCCGGCTGCACGCTCGCCGACGCGATCGAGAACATCGACATCGGCGGCCCGGCGATGGTCCGCTCGGCGGCGAAGAACTGGAGCCACGTTGCCGTCCTCACCGATCCGGCGCAATACGCCGGCGTCGTCGCCGAGCTGAAGCAGCATGGCGCGGTCTCGGAAGCGACCCGCTTCGCGCTCGCGATCGCGGCGTTCGATCGCATCGCGCAGTACGACGGCGCGATCAGCGACTACCTCTCCTCGCTCGCCGGGCCGAGCGATGGCGTCCCTGAGCGCCACGAGTTTCCCGCACAGGCGAACGGGCGCTTCGTCAAGCTGCAGGACCTGCGCTATGGCGAGAACCCGCACCAGCGCGCCGCGTTCTACCGCGACCTCGCGCCGCAGCCCGGGTCGCTCGTCACCGCCAAGCAGCTGCAGGGGAAGGACCTCTCGTACAACAACATCGCCGACGCCGACGCGGCGTGGGAGTGCGTCAAGGCATTCGCTGCGCCGGCGTGCGTCATCGTCAAGCACGCCAACCCGTGCGGGGTCGCGGTCGCCGGCGACGCGGCGGGCGCGTACGCGATGGCGTTCAAGACCGATCCGACGTCGGCGTTCGGCGGCATCATCGCCTTCAACGTCGCCGTCGACCGCGCCGCCGCCGAGCTCGTCGCCAAGCAGTTCGTCGAGGTGCTGATCGCGCCGTCGTACAGCGCCGAGGCGCTCGCCGTCTTCGCTGCGAAGGCGAACACGCGCGTCCTCGAGATCGCGCTGCCGGGTCCCGGCGCGGGGCGCAATGCGCACGACTTGAAGCGCGTCAGCTCGGGACTGCTGATCCAGACCGCCGACAACCGCGACCTCGACGAGGCCGAGTTGAAAGTCGTCACGAAGAAGGCGCCGAGCGCTCAGCAGACCCGCGACCTCCTGTTCGCCTGGAAGGTCGCGCGCTACGTCAAGAGCAACGCGATCGTCTTTTGCGCCGGCGGCATGACGCTCGGCGTCGGCGCCGGCCAGATGAGCCGGATCGACTCGGCGCGGATCGCGTCGATCAAGGCCGAGGCCG
>Ga0207675_100005640_pt1 | contig 11983 bp, 9 predicted proteins | sample KBSSwiS42_FD_184305 | JGI IMG/M metagenome (GOLD analysis project Ga0207675, IMG submission 184305) | Switchgrass rhizosphere microbial communities from Kellogg Biological Station, Michigan, USA - KBS Switchgrass S4-2 (SPAdes) (version 2) | ecosystem: Host-associated > Plants > Roots >...
TCGACCGCCTCGACGCGACGAAAGGCTCGAAAGCGTTCGCAGGCGGCGCCGTCGCGGGCGGGCTGCTCGGCCTGCTGATGGGCGGAGGGCACCGCCATGGCGGCGGTCTACTGGGGTACGGCGGCGCGGCCGCGCTGGGCGCGCTCGCGCTACAGGCGTATCAGAACTACCAGATCAAACAAGGCGCGACGCTGCCGCCCGGCGACTTCGCGCCCGCCGCGATGCCGCATGCGAGCCCGGCGGCCGACGGCACGCCGTTCGAGCTCGTGCTCGTACGCGCGATGGTGGGCGCCGCGAAGGCCGACGGCCACATCGATGCGACCGAGCAACGCCGGCTATTCGCCGAAGTGGAGCGGCTCGGCCTCGACGCCGACGCCAAGGCTTACATCTTCGATCTGCTGACGCAGGAGGTCGATCTCTACGACCTCGCGAGCGCCGCCACGACGCCGGAGCAGCGCGCGGAAATCTATCTCGCTGCGCGGCTGGCGATCGATCCCGACGAGCCCGCCGAGCGCGCGTACCTGGACGCGCTCGCGTCGCGCCTGGGATTACCTCCGGAGTTGCGCGCGTCGCTCGACGGCGCGCAGCAACGCTAGGAGCTCCAAAACGCAACCGGGGGCGCGAGGCCCCCGGTTGGATTCGTCACTGAACGAAAATGGAGCGTTACTGTTGGGGGCGCTCATCCGGCGCGCCGGTGCCCGACGAGCCGACGAACATCTTCTTGCCGTCGGGGAAGGTGATGTCGCGGGCGTTCGCGCGCAGCGCGCCGTCCTTCGACATGAAACCTTCGACCTTGACTTTCGTGCCCGGCGGCAACGTGTCACGCGTCCAACCGCGGCGCAGCAGCGCGCTCGGCGCGCCGCCTTCGACGGCCCACTCTTCGACGGTGCCGTCCGGCTTCGTCACGTTGATGTGAAGCCACGAATGCGGGTTGACCCAGCGGAACTCCTTGACGGTGCCCTCGATCGTGACGGGCTTGTTCGCATCGAATTCCGCGGCGAAGGAGTGATGCGCGAGTGCCGGTACCGCTGCCGTCAGCGATAGCCCGACGCCCGCGACCAGGCTAACAAGGTTCGTTCGCATCTGAAGTCTCCTCAAGGTTCTTGGTAGAACCGATCTTGCTGGCTAGTTTATCCCGATCTCGGGGCTTCCGCCCCTTGCGGCAATCACGACTTGGCAAATCCTGTGATTTAGCCGTGACTTAACGCCGCTGCGGCAGCTCCAGATCCTTGTAAAGCAGCTCCTCGACGAACGGCACGCACTTGAACTCGAGCAGCTGGGCGTTTGGCTCGATATGACGGTACAGCGGCATGTTGATCGTCCACGGCCGCGAGAAGACGTTCGGGTCCTCGATCGTCGCCGAGTATTGCAAGTGATTCTCGCCGACGGGCACGAACCGCTCGGTGACCTTCAGCGAGCTCGTTGCATAGTTGCCCGATCGGTCGAAGTGCGTCATGCCGTTGAACCCGGTCGTCTCGATGACGAGCGTCTCGCCCTCCCACCGGCCGTTCGACTGGCCCATCCACGTATCGACGGGCGGAACGATCGGCTCGGCCATGTTCACGAGCCGGTTCGTGCTCGCATACGTGTAGACGAACAGAATGTTGCCGCCGCCCTCGACGATCTGGAACGGAAACGGCATGTAGGTCGCGCGCGGAATGCCGGGCAAGTAGCAGCTCGTCTCGGGGTCGGACTTCGGCCAACCCGCGCGGTTCTCGTCGCGCTGCGCGATCGCGTCGGGCTTGTAGGGAATCTTGCCGTCGCCGTCGATGACACTGAGTCCCGCCGGGATTGCGGCCAGCGAGCCGAGAGGCCAGAACTCGTCCAACTTCGTCGCCGAATGCGCCTCGAGATTCCAGTTGGCGCTGTTCATCGCCTGCCAGACGCCGTTGATGTTCGGATGGCCGGCGATGCGCGCGGGACGAGCCGCCGCGCCCGACTGCTGCGCGATGCTAGGCGCGGAGCCGAAAACGGCTGACGCGACGATGGCCGCCAAAGCGATCTTCTTGTTGAGCTGCATGCAGAATCCCCTGGTTGTACTTCTGCGAATGGACAAGCCGCGAATCATAAGTGAACGTCACTCTGCCGTCATTTCTGGCGCTACGGGAGAGCGAAGACGTTGACGGTATCGCCGGCGACGATCGCGACGCGCTGCTTGCCGCTGCGGCCCGCGTAGCTCATCGGATTCGCCCCGGCATTGTTCGCGAGCATCGCGCTCCAGACCTCGGTTCCCGTGCGCGCGTCGAAGGCGCGGAAGCGGCGATCACTCGTGTTGCCGACGAACACGAGCCCGCCGGCCGTGACCGTCGGACCGGCGCTGCCGGCGCTGCCGACGAGCTGCTTGCCCTCCGGCAGGTTCTCGTTCAAGCCGAGCACGCTCTCCCAGGCGATCTCACCGGTGTTGGCGTTGACGGCGACGAGCTTGCCCCAAGGCGGCCGCTGGCACGGCGCGCTCGGGCCGACTCCTTGGCCGCGCTCGTTGTACTGACCGCCGAGCGGCGCACTGAACGTGAAGAACGGACCGACGCCGCCGATGCTCGCGCGATCGTACGGCTGCTTCGAGCCGACGGCTTCGAAGCTGTACGTCTCGTTCGGCGGCTTGTCTTGCACCCAGCCGACGAGCGCGCCGTCGTGCGACGCCGCGAACACGAAGCCCGTCGTCGGATCGATCGCGATGCCGCCCCAGTTGACGCCGCCCGTGCCGCCCGGGAATTGAATCGTCGACTTCGGCGGAGCGTCGGGCGCCTTGTACATGAACGGCGTGAACGGACCCGCATTGTAGAAGCCGCCGCTGCGCGCCATGAAATCACGGCACGCCGCCGCGTGCTCGGGCGTCGTATCTTCCGGTCGAACGAGATCGGCCTCGCTGAAGCTCACGCGCGCGAGCGGCGGTGGGCGCACCGGGATCGGTTGCGTCGGCGAGTACCACTCGGTCGGCACGTCGCCCTTCGGCACCGGCGTCTCGCGCACCTCGTGGAAGGGTTGTCCCGTGGTTCTGTCGAGCACGTAGAAATACGCGGACTTGCCGACCTGCGCGATCACGGGGACGCGCGTGCCGTTACGCTCGACCTCGAAGAGGCCGCCGGCCGACGGCATGTCGGTGTCCCACAGATCGTGGTGCACGGTTTGGAAGTGCCACTTGTATTGGCCGGTGCGTGCGTCGACTGCGACGATCGAGTTACCGAACGCGTTGTTGCCGGGCCGGTCGCCGCCGTAGTAGTTCGCCGCGGGCCCCGCGATCGGCAAGTACGCAATGCCGCGTGCGGCGTCGATCGGCGTCGCGAATCCCCACATGTTCGTGCCGCCGCGTCCTTCCCAGCCGTTGCCCCAGGTGTCGTTGAACGGCTCACCGGCGCGCGGCACGGTCTGGAACTCCCAGAGCTTCGCTCCCGTGCGCACGTCGAACGCGCGCGGATTGCCGGGCGGTCCCTGCGGCACTTCGCCGCTCGCCGCGCCGATGATCGCGACGTTTTCGAAGACCGTCGGCGTCCCGCCGTACGACACGCCGACGTTGACTGCGCCGCTCGAGCCGAAGCCCGCGGCCGGCGTGCCGGTCGCGGCGTCGAGCGCGATCAAATTCGCTCCGCTCATGAACAGGATGCGCGGCGGCAGTGCGCCGTCGCCTGACCAATAGCTGACGCCGCGCGTCGAAGCGGTAGGACCGCGGGGTCCGCCGCCGCCTGGGCCGCCGCCACCGGCACCGTCACCACCACCGGCACCCTGCGGTCGGGCAGCACCCTCGGGCGGCGGAGGCGGCGCGGGCAGCACGTATTCCCAGACGAGCGAGCCGCTGTCGCCGTCGAGCGCAATGACGCGGTCGCGGCTCGGCAGATACATGACGCCGGCGACGACGATCGGCACCGCAGACGAGTTGCCGCCGAGCTGATGGGTCCAGCTCGGCGCCAGATTCGCGACGTTCGCGGTCGTGATCTCCGTCAATGGCGAATAGCGGTTCGCGTTGAGATCGCGATTGATCAGGGGCCAGTCACCCGGCGCCATGGTGGCCGGCGGCGCGGAGCCCGCGGCCGGCGCCGAATTCGCTTGATCGGGCGCTTGGCCGCACCCCGTCAAAGCGAGAGCTACGCCAATGCCAATGCATCGATGAGCAGCCTGCATGACCTTCCCCCCAGTGACCTGCTGCCGAACTCAGGCCCCGTACGATAACACCGTTCCCGAGCGAGGCGCGGCGGCCGTATACTCCAGGCGCGGCGCGGTCGGCGGGGGGCTCGCGTGCCTCGCCCGAGTAGGGCGTCCTAAGAAATTTGAACTGCGGTTGCATCCTGCGGGTGCTGCGGCCAGGCTGGTTTTGGCCCGGCGGGCCCATGGAGGTGAACGATGAACGAGCGAATTCTTGGCTTCTGTCTCGTGGCAGCCGCGAGCGCCCTCGCCGGGTGCACGGACTCCGCGCCCACCGGTAGCGCCGACACGCGAGCGGCGGATGGTTCAGGTTGGCAGCATCCGCGCACGGCGTGGGGCGATCCCGACCTCCAGGGCATGTGGCCGATCATCAACTTGATCAGCACGCCGTTCCAACGTCCCGTCGATCAACAAGGCAACCCGATCTACGGCGATCGCGAAGAGCTCACGGACGAAGAATACGCGGCGACGCAGCAGCGTCTGCAAGCGCGCGACGATCGCTACCAGGACGAGATCAAGAGCAACAAGATGGGCATGGGCCATTGGGCCGAGGCGAGTCACGGCGGTGACGCGGCACGCCTGACATCGTTGCTCGTCGAGCCGAAGAACGGCCGATTTCCCGAGCTGACGGATCACGGCAAGGATCTCGCGGGAAAGATGCGCAGTAGCTGGAGCGGCACGGTGTTCGAGAAGCCGACCGACTTCGACACGTGGGATCGCTGCATCACGCGCGGCTTGCCGCCGTCGATGTTCCCGTTCAATTACAACAACGGCATTCAGATCATCCAGGCGCCGGGCTACGTCATCGTGCGGCTCGAGATGATCCACGAAGCGCGCGTGATTCCCGTCGACGGCCGCGGGCCGCTCGACCCGGCCATCAAGCAATGGATGGGCGAGTCGCGCGGGCATTTCGAAGGCAACACGCTCGTCGTCGAGACGACGAACTTCAACGGCATCGGCGGCATGACGAACGTCGGCATCCCGGGCTCGCCGCGCGGCGACACGCCGACGACGGTGAACATGAAGATCACGGAGCGCTTCACGCGTACCGACGACGACACGATTCAATATGAGATGTATGTCGAGGATCCCGAGGTGCTGACGCAGCCGTGGAAGGCGCGTTACCCGATGCAGCGCGACGACACCTATCAGTTCTTCGAGTACGCGTGCCACGAGGACAACACCGCGGTGCGCAACTACATCGTCACTTCGCGCTACGAGCGCGCACAGGCAGCCAAGAAACAATGAAAACCATGAATGCGGCCGGACGAGCCGGCCTTCTGGCAGTGGTCGGGCTTCTCTTTTGCGGCGTCGCAAACGCGCAGCTTCGCGAGCCGATCAAGCTCGATGCGGGCTCGCTCGGCAACTCCACGGAATCGTCGCCGGGAATTCGCGCTTTCAAAGGCATCCCGTTCGCGGCTCCGCCCGTCGGCGCGCTGCGCTGGCGCGAGCCGCAACCCGTCGCGAAATGGGACGGCGTTCGCGACGCGAGCAAGTTCGGCAACGTCTGCCTTCAGCCGGACGGCTCGGGCAGAGGGCCCAAGGGTTTGAACATTGCGGTCGGGCCGGGCTCGCCGCCGCAATCGGAAGACTGCTTGTATCTGAACGTCTGGACGGGCGCGAAAGCGGCGAACGAGCGCCGGCCCGTCATGGTGTATTTCTTCGGCGGCGCGTTCACCGAAGGCGCGGGCTCGATACCGCTCTATGACGGCGACGCGCTGGCGAAGAAAGGCGCGGTCGTCGTCACGATGAACTATCGGCTCGGGCCGTTCGGCTTCTTCACGCACCCCGCGTTGACGGCCGAGTCGCCGCACAAGGCGTCGGGCAATTACGGCCTCGCGGACATGGTCGCTTCGCTGCGTTGGGTGAAGAGCAACATCGCGGCGTTCGGCGGCGACCCCGGCAACGTGACGGTGTTCGGTCAATCGGCCGGCGCAATGGCGATCGGCGCGCTCACGTCGTCGCCCGAGACGAAAGGTTTGTATCAGCGTGCGATCGGCCAGAGCGGCTCGTGGATGGGCCTCGGGCCGTCGGGCGCATTTGCCACGCGAGCGCGCGCGGAGGAGACCAACAAGGGCCGCGCCGACGCGGCTGGCGCGACGACACTCGAGCAACTGCGTGCGATGTCGGCGGCCGACGTCACTGCGAAGCTCGGCGGCCGCGGGCCCGGCGGCATGATCGTGGACGGCTGGATCATCCCCGAGGATCCGTCCGATGTGTTCGCGGCGGGCCGACAAAATCCGGTCGACGTGCTCGTCGGCTCGAACAGAGACGATTTGTCGTTCGCGCCGCAGACTGCGACGCCCGAGCAGTTCGAGCAGGGCGCACCGGCGCGCTGGGGCGCTCTTGCGCCGCAGTACCTGAGCCTGTATCCGCACTCGACCAACGAGGAAGCGAGCAAGTCGCAGGCCGACAGCTCCAACGACGGCGCGTTCTGGCACATGCGGCTGTTCGCGGACGATCAGAAGAAGTTGGGCCGGCAGGCGTGGCTCTTCTATTTCGCGCAGAACCCGCCCGGTCCAGCGGGGCAGCCGGCGTTCCCGGCGGCGCACGCGTCCGAGCTGCCGTATGTGTTCAACAATCTCGGTAAGGCGCCGTTGTTCCCGGACCCGAGCGATCCAACGCTCGCGGCCGCGTCTGCGCCCGACCGCAAGGTCGCGGATCAAATGTCGTCGTACTGGGTGAACTTCGCGCGCAGCGGCAACCCGAACGGTGCCGGGCTACCGACGTGGCAAGAGCACAAGGTCGGCGAGAGCGACCGCGCGATGATTCTCGACGCGAATCCGAGCTTGGAGCATTTGCCGGCGAAGGCGCGCCTCGAGCTGTACGACAAGCTTTACGTGCAGATGCGGGCCGCTCGCTGAGCGACCCGGTAGACGTTTGATGGAGTAGCGGGGCGCCACGGCGCCCCGCGCTTTTTTCATCGAGGCGATTTCAGCGCACGACGCGACGGAACTTGCCGGTCCGGTTGTACGGGTCGCCGCCCGCGTCGTCGTCCGTGATCGCGACCTTGCCCTCGAACTTCAACGTCGTCGGATCTTCGTGCGCGGCCGTGTCTTCGCCGGCGTCCTTGTGAACGTGCTGCTCCGCGGCCGTTTGCGCAAAGCCGTCGTGCGTATGAGGTTGCGTGCCTGGCATCGCCGTTCTCCGCTCGCAGCGCGAGCGCTGCCCGATGCGAAGCAGTGTAGGGCGCGGAAGGGGTCAGACGAAGGTCGGCCGTCGGCTCGCCGCTACCGTCGGTCGGCTCGGCGCCGTTCGTCGGCGGTGAATAGCCGTTCGTCGGCGGCTCAGCGTGTAGGGGCTAGCCGACGTTCACTGCGGCGCGACGTCGCGGTTCTTGATGAGCCACTGGCCGTTGACGCGCACGAGCTGGTCGACGCCGCGGCCGGCCGCCGCGACGCGAACGGGCGTGTTGGGGCCCGCAGCGCCGAAAACCGTCATCCAATACGAGTCGTAGCGCGCTTCGTTCGGTCCCGTGAATGTGATCTGATGGTTCGCGATCACGTGATACATCGGCGCGCTCGCCGTTCCGGCGGCCGCGCGCTCGTCGCGCGTCTTCTTCAGATCCGCGATCATCTGCTTCATCTCGGCGCGGCCTTGATGCTGCGTGCTGCCGCTCTTGAACGCGCCGTCCTCGGTGAACACGGCCGCGTAGCCGTCGGCATCCATCGAGTCGAGCGCGCGCACGTAACGCCACATCAACGCTTCGATCGCGGCTCGGTCCGCCTCACGCGCGCCGGCCGCGTCATCGGCGAACGCGGCGTTCGCGCCGAGAGCCATCGCCGCCACCACGAGAGTCGTGAACGCACGCATCGTCGTTCTCCTATTCGTCAGTGCTCACTGATTGGCGCCGCCGAGCGCGAACACCATGTACTGGCCCGGGCCCGGCTCGGGTTGATTCAGACCCTGGCTGAACAATCCGTTGCCGCCGACGGCGATCGCGACGTACTGCTTGCCGGCGACCGAGTACACGGCCGGCACGCCTTCGGTCGCGGCCGGCAGGTCGTAGCTCCAGAGCACCTTGCCGGTGTCCGCGTCGTAGGCGCGGAACTTGCGATCCGACGACGTGCCGATGAACAAGAGGCCGCCGCCGGTGGCGACGACGCCGCCGCGCGGTGCGTGACTGCCCGTGCCCGTGATGCCCTTCGCGGCGAGGCTCGCGACGTCGCCGTCCGGGATCTGCCACATGATCGTGCCTTTGTTCAGGTCGTACGCCGTGATCTGCGACCACGGCGGGCCGAGCGCCGAGAGACCGCTGCTCGGCTGGATCATGAAGTCGGCCGGCGCGGTGTACGGAATGAAATCCGGACCCGCGTTCGGCGGCGGTAGCGGAGGAGGCCGGTTGCCGCCGCCCCCTTGCCCGCCGCGCGGTGGTCCGCCGCCGGGACCAGGGCCCACACCGGGAGCGGGAGGCTGCGGCGCGCGCAGGTTCGCGGTCGTCGGCAGCTCCTTCGAGACGACGAACAGCCGTCCGTTCATCGGGTCCACGGCCGAGCTGCCCCAGTTGGCGCCGCCGTTGTGTCCCGGCAGCATCACGGTGCCTTGCAGGCTGGGAGGCGTGAACAGGCCTTCGTTGCGCGCCGAGCGCAAGAACTCGCGCACCTTGGCTTGATCCTCTTCCGAGATGTGCGGGTTGATGTCGGCTTCGGTGAAGCGCTGCCGCGCGAACGGCGGCGGCGCCGTCGGGAACGGCTGCGTCGGCCAGCTCATCTCGCCCGGCGTGTCGGACTGTGGCACGGGCCGCTCTTCGATCGGCCAGATCGGCGCGCCCGTGATGCGATTGAAGACGTAAAGGAAGCCCTGCTTGCTCGGCTGCGCGATGGCCGGAACCGACACACCGTCATGCATGATGTTCAGCAGCTTCGGCGCAGTCGGCAGGTCGTAGTCCCAGAGGTCGTGATGAATCATCTGGAAGTGCCAGAGGCGCTTGCCGCTGCGCGCGTCGAGCGCGAGCAAGCTGTTGCCGAACAGATTTGCGCCGTGGCGGTTGCCGCCGTAGAAGTCGTAGCGCGCCGTGCCGGTCGGCACGTAGACGATGCCGAGCTCGGCGTCGACGGTGGATTCGCTCCAGTTATGCACGCCGCCGTAGTTCCCGAGGCCTGCTTCGGGCCACGTGTCCGCGCCGAACTCGCCGGGGCGAGGCACGGTGTGGAAGATCCAGCGCTGCGCGCCCGTGCGCACGTCGTAAGCGTGAATGTCGGCCGGCGCCGAAGCGTAGCCGCCGCCTCCGGCAGGCAGCGACATGATGATGATGTCTTCGAAGATCCTGCCCGGGTTGTTGGTTTGCAGCGCGCGAATCGTCGTGATGTCGCCGTCGAGCCCGATGCGCAAGTCGACGCGGCCGTCGACGCCGAACGAGCTGATCGTCTCGCCGGTCTTCGCGTTGATCGCCGTCAGGAAGCCGCCGTTCAAGTAGAGCAAGCGCTCTTCGCTGCCGTCGGGGCTGCGCCAGTAGTTCATTCCGCGCGTGCCGACCGGGCCTTCGTTCGCGTGCGTCCACAGTTCGCGGCCGGTTGCGGCGTCGAGCGCGACGATCGAGCGGCCCTTGGCGAGCACGTACATCGTATTGCCGACGACGAGCGGGTTGAACGAATAGTTCTCGGTCGTCGGATACGTCCACGCCACTTCGAGCCGGCCGACGTTGCCCTTGTCGATCTGCTTCAGCGACGAGAACTGCGACGAATCGGCGCCGCCGAGGTATTGATCCCAGCCCTGGAAGTCGAAGTTGCCGGCGGGAGCGGCGGCCGTTTCGGTGCCGACGGCGCTCTCCGACGACGGCGAGCAAGCAGCCAACGCGCAGCCGAGTAGCGCCGCGGCCGGGAATAGTCTGTGAATCGGCATCGCGCGAGCGCGACTCCTGACGATCGAGAGCATGCTGCTTTCCCCCTGCACGAACGCGTGGAATCCGACGGGGATACTACCAGCAGGCCGCCGCGATACGCAGTCCGTCGAGTCTGAAGAAACCCAGGGAGACTGCGCATTCAGGAGAGGGGAGGCTTATCCTTCAGAGTTCGGAGCATGAAGGCTACGGAGTCGGCGATGAGCAAGGCCCGATGGGTGACAGCGGGGGCCGCAGCGGCGGTCGCTTGGGCCGTCGCGAGCGCACAAGAGTCCCCGCGCACCCCGTGGGGTGACCCCGATCTGCGCGGCACTTACACGAGCGACAACTCGATCGGCGTGCCGTTCGAGCGGCCCACGCAGTACGGCGACCGCGCGGAGCTCACCGACGAAGAGTACGCCGCGAAGGTTGACGCCAACGACGAGCAGATCGCCAAGGACCAGAATCCACTGCCGGAGAGCGAGTTCTCGTCCGAGGATCCGTCGGCGATCAACGCCTCGCGGCATTGGCTCGAGCGGCCCGAGACGCCGTCACGCGCGACGTCGCTCGTCGTCGATCCGCCTAACGGCCGCCTGCCGGAGCTGACGCCGGAGGGCCAGCAGCGTCTCGCGGAGCGGCGCGGGCGCCGCGGCCGCGGGCAGCTGCCTGCGTCGTACACGGATTTTTCGAACTACGATCGCTGTCTCACGCGCGGGCTCGTCGGCTCGATCGTTCCAGTGATTTACGGCAACGGCACGCAGATCGTGCAGGCGCCCGGCGTCGTCGTGATCCGCAACGAGATGATTCACGAGGCGCGTGTGATTCCGCTCGACGGCAGCGAGCACGCAGGCTCCGGCGTGCACATGTGGATGGGCGACTCGCGCGGCCGATTCGACGGCGATACGCTCGTCATCGAGACGACGAACTTCACCGATCGCACGGGCTTGGGCGGCAACGGCAACGGCGCCGTGCACAGCGAGAACCTGACGCTCGTCGAGCGCTTGCGACGCGTCGACGCCGACACGCTGCGCTACGAGTTCACCGTGAACGATCCCGAGACGTACACGCGGCCGTGGACCGCCGGGTTCGACCTCGACAGCAAGCCCGGCTACGAGATCTATGAGTACGCGTGCCACGAGGGCAACTTGGGGCTCGCGAACATGCTGAGCGCCGCCCGCGCCGAAGAGCGCGCCGCCGCGGCGGCGCCCAAGCGCTGAGAACGGCGCGGCGAAGATGACTTCACCAGCAGCCGCGAATCACCGGCGCGCCGCGAGTGTCCGTGGCGACGCGCACGGCTTCTTCTTCACCGAGCACGCTCGCTGCGAGCGCAACGTAGTGTTCGACTCGGTCGAGGTAGCCGCGCACGACGTCGTCAGGCGCCGGGAACTCCGTCTGCTGCCGCCAAAAGGCCGCACATGCGGCGTACTGACGCGCGGCGATCAGCGGGTCGGCGCTCAGATCGACGTATGGCCGATAATCGAAGCTGATCACGTACTCGCGCGCGCCTGGCGCGATCTCGCGTGTGCCGAGGGCGGCGGACCGAACTAGAAAGTCGCTCCACGGCGCGGTGCTCAAGTTGTTGTAGAGGTCGCTGTACGCGCCGACATAGCGCGGATTGACTTCGGTTCCCGTCAGCGCGATCTCGCAGGCAGTTGCACCGCACTCGATCGACGACAGGCTTACGATCTCGAGCGCCGGTTGCTGGGCGAGGAATTGCGCGAGTTGGCGCTCGATCTCCTCGGGCTCGGCGTAGCGGGGACTCGGCGTCGACGGCGTCCGCCACGCCGGGTCGACCGCGCGCGGCTCCGCTGCGACATCGTCGGCGTTCGTCGAGACCCGGCCTAGTGATGCGATCGCAGAGGTTGCCGCCGCGGACGCAGCCGAGTCGGGTACATCATTCTCGATGTCGCCGATATAGAAGGACTGGCGCCAGAGGCCCACCGCGGCGAGCGCAGCCACAGCAGCGACGACGAGCACGACGATCGAACGAGTTTTCACGAGCCACACTACCGTCTGCCACAACGGTAA
>Ga0207675_100005645_pt1 | contig 11976 bp, 10 predicted proteins | sample KBSSwiS42_FD_184305 | JGI IMG/M metagenome (GOLD analysis project Ga0207675, IMG submission 184305) | Switchgrass rhizosphere microbial communities from Kellogg Biological Station, Michigan, USA - KBS Switchgrass S4-2 (SPAdes) (version 2) | ecosystem: Host-associated > Plants > Roots >...
GAGCCAGGCGATGGCCGAGACCACGAGCGCGGAGACGACGCCGCTCGCGGCGCCGGCGATCGCGACCAGGAAGAAGCCGACTCCCAGGGCGATGCTCATGGCCGGCCCCGCGGCCGCGATCCGGAGCTCGGCGCCGGCGCTCGGCATCGGGCCACCGAGCTGCGCCACGCCACCGAGGAGCCACAGGGTGATGCCGTTGACGTGCATGCCGCTGCGGCGAAGATGCGCGGCAACCTCCTCGATCTTGTCGAGGTGAGTGTCGTCCACGGTGACCGTGACCCCGGACATGGTGTGGATGCTACGCCGTCCGGCTCCTGCTACTGGGGCGCTTGAACCAGTCCGGAGCCGACGTCAACCGACGGCAGCTGCAGCCGTTGCGCCCGTTGGGTAAGCGTCGCCCACAAGTCGCGGGCCTTGCGAGCGCGGGCCTGACACCACAGCGCAGCGACGCCGGACACGTGCGGTGTGGCCATGCTGGTACCGGAAATGCTCCGGTACATCTGACTGCTCTGCTCCGGCCGGGGCTGGTTCCAGGAGGAGAACACACCCACTCCAGGGGCCGCGATGTCCACACTGCCGCCACGGACACCGGGGAGGCTGCGCGCCGAGAAGAACCCGATGTTGAGCAGGTTGTCCAATGCGGCGACCGCCATGATCGAGGGGCTGTTTGCCGGAATACCGACGAAGCCGAACTGCTGTTGCGGCGGCAAGGACGGCTGGTCGCGGTGCGCGTTGTTACCGGCCGCCGCCACGATCAGGCAACCCCGATTCAGCGCGCGGCGGCCGACCTGCTGATAGGCCCGAGACACCTGCGGAACATCTGCGCCGAGAGACATGGAGATCACCTCGGTGCGGTTGGCCACCGCCCAGTTGATGCCCGCCAGAATGCCGGTATCCGCACCTGACCCCTGATCGCTCAGCACCTTCCCCACGAAGATGTCGGCCTCGTAGGCGCACCCGTAGCGGCGCACACCGGAGGCAGGCGCCTTGGGACCACAGGCCGTCCCGACGCAGTGGGTGCCATGCCCGTGGCCGTCGTCCGCGGTCGCCACGCCGGGCACGAAAGACTGGGCTGTGATGTTGCGGCCGGCGAAATCCGGATGATTAAAGGTGAAACCGGTGTCCAGTACCGCCACCTTTATGCCCTCACCGGTGAACGGTGACGACGAAACGCCGCTCGCCTGCAGCCCCCAAGTGAATTGCGGGGTGTCCTGAAACACTTGGGCGACTTCCGCCGCGGCGAGATCAGCGCGCGCGCCGGCTAACAGTCGGCTGCTCAAGTCGGTGACGCCGTCCTGATAACCCCTTAGGTAGTCACTGCCCGGTAACGACAAGATGTGATGCACGTACTCTGGCTCCACCGACAGGATGGCCCCCGGCGCGGCCGCCCGCATCGCGGTCACTTGAGCTGGTTCCGCCGAGACAACTGCTACACCGAGCTCCGCCAAGACGACTGCATCACCGCCCTGGGCTTGTCCAACGTCCACTGCCTGCTCGGCGAAGTCTCGCGAACTGGCCACATGAGACACGCCAGCGCCGCGCAACGTGGCCTCCAGGTCAGCCTCGTCCTCGTCAGCAAACGTGACCACCCACCGGCCCGTTGTCTCCGCCGTTCCGCCCGGCGACGTAACGGCGGGCACAAGTTCTTGATCATCCGGAAACATCACAATCCCCTAATCCGCTACAGCACACCGCGAGTCTGCGTGATAGCCATCTTCAATTCGATTGCCCGGTCGAGCGGTTGGATCACGAGACCACATCGTCGACCGAACGAGAAGGCGATCGAGTGATCCCGCAGCAAATCCATATCTTTGAGTTTGCCCGCTGAAGGCGCGCCGCGAGATTCGACGGGCCCGTATCAGCCTCGCACAACGCTGCTCCTGTTAGGAAAGGCGCGGCTGCCGTCTCGACAAGCCCAAGAGACGTCACCGGGCCCAACCGTGACGACGCCACCGTCGCCTGACCGAGGGGATGAGTCATGTTCGATGCCTGCACGACGAGCCGGAACTTCAACCGGCTTCCGATCGCGGCCCAGCGCTCGGCCGATGAGGCTCTGAAGGAACGTGAGCAACGTGCACGCGCCACATCCGAGGAGCGAAGCCGAAAAGCCGCGGACATTGCGGCCAGCGCCAGCGACCGGCTGCGTCGCCTGCTCGGCCCGGACAACTACGCAGATCTCAGGCAGCTGATGGATCGCGAGCGGTTGGCGGTTCGCGACCTGCTCCAGCCGCCCCAAGGTCTGACTTCGTCATTCGACGACGTGAATGAATCCAGGCGGCAACAGGCTGACGCTTTCCTGCGGAGCCATAAAGTCAATCGCGAGCAACTGGCCGAGATCAGAACGGACTATCACGTAGCGATAGCGGACGTCCTGGCGGCGGATGACAAGAACGTCACCACCGGCTTTCATCTAGCGAGCAACTTGGATAAGTGGCTTAGTCTGTCTCCGCTGCATGATCGCGCCTTGCCATGGGGCGTTGTTGGACCGGACGGCGGTAACGACCCGCACGCGTTTGAGGTCTTTCGGCCGCCCTTTTTCGGATTCAACTTTGGATTTGTGCCGGTCCATAATGACAACTTCACTGTCGATCGGATTCACACACTGAACCCGTCGCTGGGAGACGTGGGAATCGCCATCACGATGGATGATGGCGACGCCGGTGACTTCGACTACGCCTCGGGCGATGGCTTCAGCGAGATCGCGTTCGGGTTCGTGCCACCAGTGTCAGGGCTGGTCGAGGTGCTCATCGACGCCCAGTGCGTCGAAGGCACTCACCGGCTAACCACGTCCGATGAGTGGGGATGGTCGGATTCCGGCACCGGCCAGCGGAACTCACTGGTGCTGGACGTGCTTCATCCGAACGTGTCCGAGCCGTCCTACGCCGAGATGTCAGTTTTCGAGCTGCAAACCGACGACGACACGAGCACGGTTCGGGAGAACCTGACCCGCGGCGCGCACTACTTCGCGCAACTGTTCAGTGCCGGACCGGTGCCGGCCGGCGAGTCCGTCGTTGTGTGCGCGGGGACACGATCCTTCGATCTGAGCGGCACAAACGATGTGTCCATCCACAGCGCATCTGACTTCCGGTGGTTCATCAGCTCGGTGGAGATCCGGATCGCGCCCTAGTGGGATGGCCCCCCGGTTGGCCGGCGTGACTCACCCGGTGTGGGGTGTCAGGCCGGCCGCCGGGCTGCCTTCAGTCGCGCTGCCCCTAGTCCACGGCCGCGCCGGTCACCGTTCGCTCGGCTCGGGAATCTCGTTGTCGTGACGAGCTACGCGAGATTCCGTCTCAGCCCGGCGTTCGGTGGCATCCTTACCGGGCGCAAACGCCGGCTCCGTCGGCTCGGCCAGACGGCCATGCTCGTAGGCACCGGCATCCGGCCCGCGTTCGTGCTCATAGGTGGTCGGCTCCGCCCACGACGAGGTTTCAGGAGCCGTGGTCGGCGCGGGTGCGACGCGCTCCTCCCTGGCGGTAAACGCGGCCGCGCGACGCTCAGCGGCTCGAACGTCCCGAACGCTATGTGTCGATATCCGGCCCAGCGCGAACGACGCGACGAACAGAATCGCCGCACCGATCGCATAGAAGAAGAAGAGCGACTCCAGGGTGCGGACACGGAGATCCGAAGTGGGGTCGGGTTGTCCGAGGTCAACGTTCAGGTAAGCCGCGAGCGGCGGCCCGAGGATCAACCACGCTCCACCGGCTACGCCCAACCAGGCACCGAAGATGGCCATCACGCGACTCGTGCTGAACAGCAGGATGAGGCCTCCTACGAAGGCCGCGGCTCCAGGGGCCACTTCCATGTAGCCGCGCTCGGCCGTCCACATCCACGCCTGGTTCGCTGACGGGGTGTAGGCGAAGTCGAAATACGGTCCAATGAATGGCACCAGTGCGGCCCATGCGCCGAGCACGACGAGCAGCAGGCCACTGAGTGCCCCGCGCGTTCGAGGAACGCGAAACCGGCTGCCTGCGGTCGTTGTCGACTGCGTCATCACTACCTCCTCGGGACTTTGGATGCCGAGGGGCCCAAGACGCCGCGGCAATGCGTCCCGACGAGGGTGTACCCAGCTTTGTCGTCTCTCTATCGCCCAGGACCATCAGGCGGGCGGCCCTGGCCGGGGTGTTGGGCCGGGGTGACCGGGGTGTTCTACGGGCGCGACCGGGCGCTGACGGCCCGCCATGGTGGCTGTCAACAGAACACCCCGAGTCAAGGAGCCGACAATGTCCACGCTTCACCTGCACCAGACCACCACCGCCACCCCGGAGCAGTTCCTGGCCGCGCTGACCGACTTCGGCCCGGACCGGTCGACCATCTTCCCCAACAGCCAAGACCAGCACCTGCAGGTGCACTCCCGTACCGCCGCCGACGTCACCGAAGGCACCGGCGGGGTGTGGGAACGGCTGCACTACGACTGGTCCGACCCGACCCGCATCGTGATCACCGACACCGACTCCAACGTGCGGGGCGGCCGATCCAGCTACGTCTTCACGCTCAGCGCCCGGCCCGACGGCCGCACCGACATCGACGAGGTCGTGACGGCGACGGCAAAAACCTCAAAGGCCGCATCATCGGCTTCGGCCTCGGCACCGCCGTCGGCAAGCACACCTTCGAAAAAGGTTTGACCGGCACCGTCAAAGCCATCGAAGCCCGCACCACCACCACAGCACAGGCGGCCTAACCCACGCCACCACCCAGCCACCCGCCGCCGCACCCCGAACATACGCCTTCGGGGTGCGGCGCTCGCTGCTCCAACGCAGTCATCGGATGAAGCCAACCAGCGGTCATGATGTTGGTGCCTGGTGCAACCGGGCGAGTCAGCTCACCACACAGCCGGGGTGGCGGTCGCCGCCCGCTGGAAATGCGTGGACGAGCGCATCGGCGATATGCCGGGCTCGTTGCGCGTATCCGTACGAGGTGTAGTGGATGCCGTCGGAGATAAACCATCTGTTCTGGACCACTGCGGCCCAGTCGTAAATTCGCATGTTTCGGTAGCGGGCGCAGGCTTGCAGCACGGCTGCGTTCCAGGCTTGCATGTTCGCCTCGGCGTAGGGGCCGCTGCCGAGTCGTGTCTTCACGTTGACCCACAGCACCGGCTGACCGGCGAGCAGCGTCATCATCTTGTTGATCCGGCCGACGCGGTCCAGGGCGGAGCCCACGAAGACATCGGCCGTGTCGTTTGTGCCCAGGGCGAGCACCCAGCAGCCGCGCACTCCGTGGCTAACTAGTCCCGATGCCGTCTGGTAGATGTTCGCTTCCCCGGGCTCGACGGTTTCGAGGATGGAGGTGCCGCCGGTGATCTCGATGTGCTCGGTCGTGGCGCCGACGCGCCGGTACTGGGCATCGATGCGGTCGGCCGGGTTGGGCAGGTAGTTGGGGTCGACCAGCCCGTCCGAAGTGGAGTCGCCCATGTGCGTCACGGTGGTGCACGAGGTTGTGACGGGTACCGCGCTCGGCCGGCTGGCGTTGACGGAGGGATGGCGCGAGGGCGTGGAGATGGTTGGAGACGTCTTCGGCGCCGTGATCGTGATGCCGGTCGAGGTGCTGGCCGGCTCGGCCCGCGAGCTCGGGCTGGGGGCGTCGGCCAACCCGACGCAGGCCGTCGCCAACACAGCGATCGCCGCGGTCGGAACGGTCCAGGCCCAGCCGCGGACGACCGCCAGCCGCGGGCGCCGGCGCCAGAGCCGGCCCAGCGCGCCGTGTCGAATCGGCTGCTCGACATACTTCCAAGACAGTGCAGCCAGCCCGATGGTGGCCGCCAGCTGCAGCCCGGCTCGTGGTAGATCCACCCGGCCGGTATCGATGGCCGCCCCGGTCAGCACGATCACCGGAAGGTGCCACAAGTAGATGCCATAGGAGCGCACCCCGACCCAGCGCAGCGGTCCCGAGCCCAGTGCTCGCCCTACTCGGCTGGCCGGATGCGCGGCCACGGCGACGACGACTGCGGTGGCCACGCTCAGCGCCACGAGGCCGCCCCTATACAGCGCCGGTGAGTACTCGTCGGTGCCGACGATGAGCGCCACAATCACGGCCAGCCCGGCCGCGCCGGCCGTGTCCAGCGCCCACCGCTTCCCGGCCGCCAGCGGTCCGGTCAGCCGCTGGCTGGGCCAAACGAGCGCTAGCGCCGCGCCGACGAGGAACCCGAACGCTCGGGTGTCTGTGCCGTCGTATGCGCGGGTGTTGTCGAAGCCGGGCTGGTAAAGCAGGGCCATCCACACTGCTGAGGCCGCGGTCAGTCCCAGCGCGACTACGGCCAGCCCGGGGTAGATCTGCGGATGCGGTCGCCGCCGCCGGACCAGCCACAGCGCGCCCAGCAGCACCCACGGCCACACCAGATAGAACTGCTCCTCCACCGCGAGGGACCACAGATGCCCCAGCGGCGTCGGTGGTGCGAACCGGTCGAAGTACGAGACGTTCTGGACGATCAGCCACCAGTTGCCGACGAAACCGACCGCCGAGAGCACGGCACCGCGCAGCCCGGGCAACGCCGCGCGATGGGCCACCGTGATCCACGCGGTGACGACAGCCAGCATCACCAGTAAGGCGGGAAGCAGTCGCCGGGCCCGGCGGGCCCAGAAGTCACGTAACGGCAATCGGCCGCAACGCACGTAGCTGGCGAGCAGCAGATCAGTGATCAGGTACCCGGAGAGGGTGAAGAACATTCCCACCCCGAGCAGCCCACCCGACGCCCAAGGCGTGTTCAGGTGGAAGGCGATGACCGCGAGCACCGCGATCGCGCGCAACCCGTCCAGCCCGGGCATGTATCGCTGCCCGTCGCCCCCTACCGGTCTAGGCACGAGGTCCCCGCTGGTCGTGCGGGCGGTTCCACCACCGGCACATCGGCGCCGACCCACTGCACGGAGATGGTCGTGGCGACGCGGACCTGGCGAGCCGAAACCCGACGATGCGCCATCGGCTGCCTCCTCCAGCGCAGCATGTGCATTCGTTCGAAAGAAAGAAGGTACGTCGGCAAGCCCCCGGCCGCGCCCGTTCGACACGGCTTTTGCCTGACCGAATGAAACATGAGCGGCGGCGCTCGCGCCTGTTTGCCCCGATCGAAGGATGGGCATGCCCAGACAGAGGGAAGGAGTGCGTTATGCCGCAGCAGTCCTGGAGCGCCAAGCGCGAACGTCAGTACGAGCACATCAAGGAGGGCCTGCGTGATCAAGGGCGTACCGAGGGCCTGGCCGAGGAGATTGCCGCACGCACCGTCAACAAGGAGCGCGCGCGATCTGGCGAATCGCGGCAAGCCAGCCGCACCTCGGTGAGGGACATCTCCTCGTCACAGCGTGGCGGGCAACGCTCGCACTCCGGCTCAGGCGGCCGGACGAAGGAGCAGCTGTATCAGGAGGCCCGGCGCAAGAACGTCAAGGGCCGTTCGTCGATGACCAAGGACCAGCTCGCACGCGCCGTCGGGCGCTGACCGGTACTGTCCGGTCAGATCAGACGCCGACCGGATCGGTTCGTAGCGAACGTGGTTCCGGGTTGCGCCGCACCTCGACGCGGCCTGCCGTGACGCGCGTCTCGAAGACCGGGGCGGGGCGCGTTGCCGGGCCTTCGACGACTGCCCCGTCGTCCACGCAGAACCGGCTGCCGTGCAACGGACAGCTGATCGTGCCGCCGTCGAGGCTGCCTTCGTGCAGTGGGCCGCCGCGGTGGGTGCACCGATCGGCCAGGGCAATCACCTGCTCGCCACGCCGCACGAGCACGACCGAAACGCCACCGGCGTCGGCCCCGATCAGCTCGTCAGCTACGACGTCGGCCTCGGCCGCCACGTCGGTCCAGTCCTGGGGCGCGTGTTGGAACGCGGTCGTATCAACCCCGACTCCGAGCGCGTACGCCAGATGACCGCCTAGCCAGGCCGCGGCGGACATCACACCGCTTCCGGCCAACGACAAGGCGATGCCCTCAAGCGGATGCCCCCGGCGGCGGATCCACCAGCTGCCGACGAACAGGCTCAACGCAACGTCGTTCAGCAATGCGTGCACAAAACCCACCCGGCGCTCGGCGCCCTGGGTGTAGGCCCAGTCGTTGGCGCCGGTGATCGCCGTCGGCAGGGCGGCGAGATTGCCCAGCCCGACCAACTGGCACGCCGCCTGCTGGTGCCGCTTGCCACCGATGAGGTCCAGATAAGTCGCAGCCGACCATGATCCGATCGGAATGGCCACCAACGCCGGATGGACCGGATGGGCGAGCGGCGTGCCACTCGCAATGTCACGCACCGGACCACGCGGCAGTACTCGTCGTACCAATCCGGCCACAGTCTCAGCAGCCGGGTCCAACCACGTAGCGTGCTCGATCTTCGCTGCCACCGTGTCGAGGGCGTGAGCCAACCGAATCGCCATGCTGGTCGTCTACCCAGTGGGTGGGAAGGGTAAACCCGCCCACGGCCGAGGAATCGATCAGCTCACTCGTCGCGGGCTGTTATCCGTTCGCGCTGTGGCACGACGGTGTACTTCGGGTCGCGGGCGGAAGCCTGCCCTGCCTCGAAAATCCCGAACCGGTTCAGCGCTGAGCCGGCCAGCAGCGCCGCCCCGGACAGCACGGCAGCGAACCGGCTGCGGGAGGCCAGCAACGTGCCGAGCGCACCCGCCAGCGTGAGTGCCTTGCTCGCGCGCACCATCGTGCCGGCTCGACCCTGATGCAGCGTCTCGGCGACCATCCCCATTGACGACTCCATACGCCACGCGGCGGCCAGCTCCATGACCGCGCCGGCCAACGCCATCCGCCGGGCCGGGCTCGCCTCGGACCGTGTCACAGCCAGCATGGCCAAACCCCCGGCCGCCGAGGCGGCGGAGCCGGCGAACACGAACGGCAGCTCGCGGTACGCCTCGTGCCAACCCGGTGTGGCCGTGTCCGCGAGCAACACGGCCGTATACGTGGCGACCGCCGGCGCCGTGACGGCGGACGCGAGTCCGGCCGGGCGTGCCGTTGCTCCGAGCAAGCGGGCCAGCGGGCCGGGCAACCAACCCCGCAGCTCGGCCGCGCCAGCGACGCCGGCTGCCGGTCCGAACAACGCGAGCACCCATATGCCCATTGACATAGGTGAGGTCGGCTTGATCACCCGCAGCATATTGAGGAAGCGCGAAGGCTTGCCCAGATCGTGCACCAGCGCGGCAGAGCCGAGCGTGATCGCGCCGAGCGCGCCGAGCCGACCGGCCTGCCGCAGCTCTGGCCTTCGACTGAGGTCGGCACCGGCGCCAAGGACGGCCGACCCGGCGGCCAGGCCGCCGAGGAACAGGTAGGCGGGAATCTCTGAGGTCCAGGGCGCCGGCTTGACGACCGGCCGGCCGTAGTAACTGGTGAATTCGGCGTCCGGCACCATCGGCCGCTCGCCGCCCCGGCCCCGGCGGGGTCGGCGCTGGACATCGCTCAAAGGCTCCTCCCCACGAACGCGGCCACCGCGGCTGCCGCGAACGACAGCGCGGCGAGTCCGGCCTTCTTCCACATGGCAGGCAGGTCGCGCGTGGTGACGACCGGATCCGGCGGCAGGCCGTACACCTCGGGCTCGTCGAGCAGCAGGAAAGTGGCGCCGGCGCCGCCGATGCCGTCTCGGGGGTCGTGCCCGTACAGGCGCGCCTCGGCAATACCGCGATCGTGCAACGCGGACAACCGCTCCTGGGCGCGCGCACGCAACTCGTCGAGGTCGCCGAACTGGATTGACTCGGTCGGACAGGCTTGCGCGCACGCGGGCGTCATACCCTGGCCGAGGCGGTCGTAGCACAGCGTGCACTTCTGGGCCAGGCCGACGTTCTTGGTGTCCGGGGCGCCCCTTCGCCGGTCGATGACACCGAACGGGCAGGCCGGTACGCAGTATCCGCAGCCGTTGCAGATGTCGTCCTGCACGACCACCGTGCCGAACTCAGTCCGGAACAGCGACCCGGTTGGGCACACATCCAGACAGGCCGCGTGCGTGCAGTGCTTGCACACATCCGACTCCATCAGCCAGCGCACCTCGGTGCGGTCACCGGACGTGGCGCCGTCCTCCTCGGAGGCGGACGGCCCGGTCGGCAACCCGCTGAGCCCGGATTCCTGCCCGGAGAGCCGCCGCGGCTGCTCGATGAAGGCGACGTGCCGCCAGGTGCTCGCGCCGAGCGCACCGGTGTTGTCGTACGACCAGCCCAGCAGGTTGAACCCGTCGTCCGGGACGCCGTTCCACTCCTTGCACGCCACCTCGCACGCCTTGCAACCAATGCATACGGACGTATCGGTGAAGAACCCCATGCGCGGTTCGGGCGGCTGCCACCCGGCGTCCGCGGCCACATTCGGCTCCGGCCCGTACAGCTGGTTGCCCATGCCCGCTACCCAGTCACGGCGTCGCGCGGTAACGGATCTGGTCGCCGCCGGGTGCCACCCGCCCAGCCTTGTCGCCTTCGGGGGCGCCCGCAAGGCCCGTTGATCGTGGTGCAGGGGCGTGGAAAACTGCGGGGCGAGCGGCTTCCCCGCGGCGGTGGGGTTGGCTCCAGACCAACCCATCCGGCCCGGCCCGCTGCCGCATTGGAGTCTTCATGACCAGCAAGGGAAAGCTCGCGCGTTGGCCGGTCGTCCGGCAAGCGGCGGGGCCGGACCGGCTCGGTCGCGGCGCGGCCGTGCGTTCCTCGCGCACCGCGCAGCACGTTCCGCGAACGCACACGGCCGATCGGATCGTGGGCAGCATCTGCCCCTACTGCGCCGTGGGATGCGGCCAGCGGGTTTACGTCAAAGATGAGCGAGTCGTCCAGATCGAGGGCGACCCCGACTCACCGATCAGCCGTGGTCGGCTGTGCCCCAAGGGATCCGCGAGCCTGCAGCTCACGACCGGATCGGCCCGCGAGTACCGGGTGCGCTACCGCCGTCCAGGCGGCACCGACTGGGAAGACCTCGAGCTCGACACCGCAATGGACATGATCGCCGACCGGGTGATCGCGACGCGGAAACAGTTCTGGGAAGAGGAGGTGAACGGCCAGCGCGTCAACCGCACCATGGGCATCGCCAGCCTGGGAGGAGCGACCCTCGACAACGAGGAGAACTACCTCATGAAGAAGCTGTACACGGCGATGGGGGCGATTCAGATCGAGAACCAGGCCCGCATTTGACACTCCTCAACAGTTCCCAGTTTGGGAACCACCTTCGGTCGCGGTGGCGCGACGACCTTCCAGCAGGACCTGCAAAATGCGGACTGCATCGTCATCGAAGGTTCAAACATGGCCGAGTGCCACCCGGTCGGCTTTCAGTGGGTCATGGAAGCGAAGGCACGCGGCGCGACGATCATCCACGTCGACCCGCGGTTCACCCGAACATCGGCCGTCGCTGACCTGCACGTGCCAATCCGGGCCGGCAGCGATATCGCGTTTCTCGGCGGACTCGTCAACTACATCCTGTCCGGCGGACACGAGTTCCACGACTACCTCGTCGCCTACACCAACGCACCGGTCATCCTGCGCGAAGACTTCCAGGACACCGAGGACCTCGACGGCTTGTTCTCCGGCTTCGATCCCGAACATCGCCAGTACGACGGGACGACGTGGCAGTACGAGGGCACCGAGGTCGCTGCGGCGGCCGGCCAGCGCGACACGCGGTACGCGCAGCGGACGAGCGCCAGAGGCGAGGCCCACGGCTCGGGTGGGGCGCCGATCAGCGGCGAGCCCGAGCGCGACGAGTCCCTGCAACATCCGCGTTGCGTATACAACGTGCTCAAACGGCACTTCGCGCGCTACACACCGGAAATGGTCGAGCGCATTTGCGGCATCCCTCCAGAGCTGTTCTATCGGGTGGCCGCGGCGCTAGTGGCCAACTCCGGCCGTGACCGCACGACCGCCTTCGCGTACGCCGTCGGCTGGACTCAGCACACCGTCGGCGTGCAATACATCCGAACGGCGGCGATCCTCCAGACCCTCCTCGGCAACATCGGCCGGCCGGGCGGTGGCATCCTCGCGCTGCGTGGCCACGCCTCGATTCAGGGCTCCACCGACATTCCAACCCTGTTCAACCTGCTACCCG
>Ga0207675_100005646_pt1 | contig 11974 bp, 5 predicted proteins | sample KBSSwiS42_FD_184305 | JGI IMG/M metagenome (GOLD analysis project Ga0207675, IMG submission 184305) | Switchgrass rhizosphere microbial communities from Kellogg Biological Station, Michigan, USA - KBS Switchgrass S4-2 (SPAdes) (version 2) | ecosystem: Host-associated > Plants > Roots >...
GGTCACGTCGTAGAAGCGGAACAACAGGCGCGAGATGGTCGACTTGCCGGCGCCGGACGGGCCGACGATGGCGAGGGTCTTGCCGGCCGGCACCCGGAAGTTGATGCCCTTCAGGATCGGGCGGCGCGAATCGTAGCCGAACACCACGTTGTCGAACGCGATCTCGCCATTCTTCACGTGCAGCGCCGGCGCGCCGGGCTTGTCCTGCACGTCGACATCCACGCGCAGCAGCGCGAACATCTGCTCCATGTCGATCAGCGACTGGCGGATTTCGCGATAGACCGTGCCGAGGAAATTGAGCGGCAGATAAAGCTGGATCAGGTAGGCATTTACCAGGACGAAATCGCCGACCGTCATGGTGCCGCCGGCAACGCCGAATGCGGCCATGGTCATCATGATGGTGACGCCGACCGCGATGATGAACGCCTGGCCGATATTGAGGGTCGCCAAAGTGGTGCGCGATTTCACCGCCGCATGTTCGTAGGCCTGCAGCGCGACATCGTAGCGGCGCGCCTCGTGCTCTTCGTTGTTGAAGTATTTGACCGTTTCGAAGTTGAGCAGCGAGTCGACCGCCTTGGTGTTGGCGCTCTGGTCCGATTCGTTCATGTCGCGGCGGTACTTGATGCGCCATTCGGTGACCCTGAGGGTGTACCAGACGTAGCCGCCGATGGTGACTGCGGTCGCAAGCGCGTAGCGCCAATCGTAGAGCGCCCACAGGATGCCGCAGACCATCACGATCTCGATCAACGTCGGCAGCACGTTGAACAGGACGAAGAACAGCAGGAACTCGATGCCCTTGGCGCCGCGCTCGATGGCGCGGGTGAGGCCGCCGGTTTGGCGATCGAGATGGAACTTCAGCGACAGCGCATGCAGGTGGCGGAAGGTCTGCAGCGCGACATTGCGGATCGCGCGCTGCGCCACCCGGGCGAAGATGCCGTCGCGCAATTCGGAGAACAGCTGGGTTGCGATTCGCGCCAGGCCATAAGCGATGAGCAGGCCGATGGGCACGGCAATGGCGATGGTCGTGCCGGTCGCGGCGCCCTGCCCCACATGAGGCGTGAGGGCATCGACCATGGCCTTAAACAGAATGGGGACATAGACGTTGGTTAGCTTGGCGACGATCAGGCAGCCGACCGCCGCCCCCACGCGCGTGCGCAGGTCCCACCCGATCCGGGTCCATAGATGCGGCAGCAGGTCCTTGACCGCCTGCCACTGGCCGACACGCTCTTGCCCGCGCTCGGCGTTCGCCTCAATTGCCATGAATGACCCTGACCAGCTCCCAGCCCTCGCCCTCTTATGTATGGCAGGCAGCAGGGGTTTGGAAGGGGACCGGCTGCAAAGGGCCTATGCAGCGGGGTCAGACGGCGCGCGCGACCCAGATCTGCTCCTTGCCGTAGGTCGGCGGGGCGCCGCGGAAATCGGACCATTGCTCGACCGGCTGGAAGCCGCAGAGTTCCAGCAGCCAGATCATCTCCTGCCGCAAGGTCCAGCGCAGGGCCCAGGAGGTTTCTTCGGTCGCAACAACGGCGCCCGCCTGGTCGAACGCCTCGAGCCGCATCCTTTCTCCAACCACCTGGCGCAGCGGATCGTTGTGCCGCGCAATGATGGTGCGCCGAACCCGGCAGCCGGCGACCGGGTCCCACACCTCGCGCGCCTGCTGAGGTGCCGGCGCGTCGGGCAGGCAGAACTCCAGGCGCGGATCGAACAGGTGCATCACCACATGACCGCCCGGCTTCAAGTGGCGATGCATGGCGTCGAGAGCGGCCCGCTGCTGCGCCGGCTCGATCAGATGCTGGAAGGCACGGGCGGCGATGACGATCCAGTCGAACGTCCGCTTGAGGTCGAAGTCCGCCATGTCGCCTTGCACCAGATCGACCCGCGCGGCGGCCTCGAACGGCAGCGTGGCGATTCTCTGCGCCGCGAGGTCGAGCATGGCTGGTGCGAGATCGAGGCCGGTGACGGTGCAGCCGGCCTGTGCCAAGGGAATGGCGACGCGCCCGGTGCCGACACCGAGTTCCAGCACGGTCCTGCCGAAGCGGCGTGCGCAGGCGCGGTAGAAGTCGACATCTCCTTCGAACGGACCGCCCTCGACGAACAGGTCGTAGGTCCGGACAGCGATGCCGCCGGCATAGAAAGCGTTGGGATCGATCATCCCATCGCGCTCAATGCTCCGTCGCGCGACCAAGGCTGCGCGACATCACGAGGTAGAGCTTGCCAACGTCGGCGGTGATGAAGGTGGCGCTCAGCACCGATTCCGGATCGGCCGATGCCGAGTGGCTGAGCAGGTTCTCGAACTTCGCCAGGTAGCGATCGACCATGTCCTGGAACTTGTCGTCGCGCTGGTAGCGCTGCTCGATCGCCGGGATAATGTAGGCGTCCTTCGACTTGAACAGCCGGCGCGCGAACACCGAGCGGTCGCCGTTGCGGTAGCGCTTCCACACATCGTCAGGCACTTCGGAATCGAGTAGGTTGTGCATGTCGAGTGCGAGACCGTTCAGCTCGTCGATCATCACCGCCGCGACCTTCAGAAACGCATCGCGGGTGGTCAGCGCCGTGCTCTGCCGCAGCTTGTCCAGGCGGTCCATCGCGGCCTGGGTGGATTTCGCGATCTCCTGGGTCTGCAGCTGGAAGCGCGCGCCAAGCTCGCTGGTGCGCTGGGTCGCGGTGTCGAGCGAGACGCGCAGATTGTTGGTCTGCTTGTCGAAGCTCTGCGCGACATGGGTAGCGCGCTGGATCGCCTGCTCCGCGACCCGCGTCATGTGCGAGACGCGCTCCTCCAGCGTGACCGAGGCGGTCTGGAACTCCTTGTTCAGCTTCTGCGCGGCGTCGACCAGCACCACCGAGTGCTTGCCGGACAGCTCGCTGGCGGCGGCGGATTCGGCCCGCGCCGCTTCGGCGCTGGACTTTGCCGCCGTGGCCGCTGCCGCGAACTCGCTGGTCTGGCTCTGCAGCTGGCTGCGCACCGACTGGCCGAGATTGGCGACCTGCTGCGAGAGCTGCCCCAGGTCCTGCAGCTGGATGTTCACCGAGGCCTTGAGATCGTCGAGCTGACCGGCGGCGCGCTTGGCGAGCTGGGTCAGCGCTTCGCCGCCGTCGCGGAAGCTCTGCACCACGTCGCGCGCCTGCCGCGCGCCTTCCAGGGTCGCGTCCTTCAAGGTCTGCGCCAGGCTGCCCACCTGCTCGTTCAAGGCGACGAGCTGCGTCTCGCCGTCCTTCGCGGTCTGGCTCACCAGACCCATGCGCTGGGTCAGTGAATCGTTGAGGTCGTGCTGGCGCAGCAGCGAACGGTCGATGACGGCGGTAAGGCCCTCGGTCTGTTGCAGCAGGGTCTGGCCCACCTCTTCCAGGCGGCGGCGCGCGACGTCGGCGGCGCCGGCCAGCTGCGCGGCCTGACCCAGATGCAGCTGCGCCAACTGATCCGACTGCCGTTCACCCTCGGACGCGGCCTGACGCAGGACATCGCACTGCGCTTCCACTTCCTTGCGGATGACGGTGGTCTTGGCGGCTGCGGTCGCGGTCGCGGTGTCGAGGTCCTGGATCGACTTGCGCAGGGTCTGATTGAGCGTGCCGGCGCCGTCGGTGGTACGGCTCGACGCCTCGATCAGCGCGGCGGCATCGTTGCGGAAGGATTGCGCGATGCCCTGCGCCTCGACCGCGACGCGCTCCGCCACCTTGCCCACATCATCGATCTGGGCCTTGAGGCTCTGGCGGATTTCGATGGTCGCAGCATTGGTCTTCGCCAAGGCGGTCTGCAGATCATCGCTCTGCCGCTGCAGCGTCTGGCCGAGGTCGATTGCCCGCTCCGCCGCGGCGGCGCCGGCGGTTTTCAAGCCGGCGGCATGGCGGTTGATCAGGCCTTCGATCGTGCCGGCCAGGTCTTCGACCTGGCGCTGCAGACCGCGGCTGGCTTCCGAGGCGCGCTCGGTCAATTGCAGTCCGGCGCGGCTCGCCTCATGCGCCTGCTTCGACAGCGCATCGCGCATGGCGATGGCGACATCCGCAGCTTGCGCCGCCGCCTTGCCCAGCGTGACGGCTTGGGAGTTGGCGGCGTCCGACAATGCCCGACCGCGGTCGACCAGGTCCTGGAACAGGGCGCGCACGCCCTCGCTCTCGGTGCCGAGATTCTTGGTCGCTTCGTTGGCCGCCGCCGCAGCGACGTCCTTGAGATGCGCAGCCTGGCGCTGCGCCGCCTCTTCGAAGCTCGCGACGATGTCGGCGAGGCCTTGGCCGGTCAGCTCCGCCTGCACCTTGGCAGAGGCGCTGAGGCCATGGGTCTGCTGAACCAGGCCGGCGGCGGTCGCGGCGATCTCCTGGGCCTGCAGCTTGAGCGCGGATTCCAGGTACGCGCCGGCCTGCTTGGCGGCGGCGATCAGTTCGTCGCGCTGCGAAACGGTTGCGGTCTGCAGCTCCTTGATGCGCGTGCCGATCTGCTCGGCCGCGTTCAGGAACTCGTCCGACTGCCCGCGCATCAGGCCGTGCAGCGAATTTGCCGCCTGCTGTGCCATATCCTGGAGCCTGGCGTTGGCGGCCTGCATGGACTGTTCGAGCGCGGTGGAACGGTTCTCCAGCTCGCCGGCCGTCTCGCGCACCGCGACCAGGTGCCTGTCGAGCTGGTCTTTCAATTTGACCCCGACCTGGTCGGTCGCCTCGTTCAGCTTGTCGCCGTGGGCCAGCGCCAAGCTGGAAAGATCGCCGGTGCGGCGGATCAGGCTGTCGACCACGGCGCTCAAGGCCTGCGAGTGGCCATCGAGTTGGCCGCGCAGGCTCTGCGCCGCCCGGTCGGCGGCTTCCGACAGCAACCGGCTCTGCCCCGCCGCGGCATCGGCCAGCGCGGCGGCGCGGCGGTCGATCTCCTGCAGGGCGCTGGCAATCGAATCGCCGTAGCTGCTGATGGCGGAGCGCCAATGCTCGGCCGCCTGCTGCTCGAGCGATCGCATGCGTTCGCTGTGCTCGTTGAGCCGCTCGCCGAAGCGGTCGGCTCCTTCGGCCGCCACCTGGGTGGCGCGCTTGCCGTGGGCTTCCAGCTCATCGCCCAGATTGGTGGTCCGCAGCTCGAGCGCCTGCACCAGCTCCGACAGCTTGCCGTGCTGCTCGCGCCAGTTTTCGCTCAGCGCCATCGTGTGAAGCGCCATGCGCTGACGCAGCGCGTCGCCGGCCTGCTCGCCCGCGGCAACCAACTGCTCGCGCTGCTGCGTGATCTGCTCGCTCAGCTTGGCCAGGCGCTCCGCCGCTGCCTTGTCGAGATCGTCGAGCTTGGTCCCCTGCGCCGCCACATGCGCCGTGATGCGCTCGCCGGCCTTGTCGATGATCCCGGCGACCCGCTCGGCCTGTTTGTCGATGTCGGTGCCGAGCTTGGTGTTGCGCTTCTCCACTTCGAACAGATGCTCGTCGATCTTGGCCGCTTCCTTGCGCAACAGTTCGGCGAACTTGTCCGAGCCCCGGCCGGCGGCGCCTTCCAGGATGCCGCCATGGGCCTGAATCGCAGCAGCCAGCTCGTCGGCCTTCTTGGCCGCGGTCTGCGCCAGTTCGTCCAGCTTGGCCTCATGGCTTTCAATGTGGGTGCGGAAGCGCTGCGAGGCCGAGTCGGCCGCCAGGGTCATGCGGCCGCTTTGCTGATCGACCAACTGCTGCAGTTCGGTGGTCTGGCGCGTGGCGGCGTCGGTCGCGCCGGCCAGCACGGCCTTGAACTCGCCGACCTTGTCGGCGAAGGACTTGGCGGCCTCGACCGTCGCGTCGCCCAGCTTTCTGCTTTGCTCGTCGATCGCGCCGCTGATCACCTGCTGACGTTCGCCCAGCTTGTCGGAGGCGGACTGCGCCAACGCGCCAACGTCGGTCGCGAGGCGATCAAAGGTCTGACTGAGCTGCTCACCCGCTTGGGTCGCGGCGGCGCTCAGGCGCTCCACCTGGGCGCGGCTCGCCTGTTCCAGCACCGCGCTGTCGGCGGCAGTCTTCTCGGCCGCGGCCACCGCCTGGTCGGCGAGGCGCGTCAGCTGCTGGCTCATCTGCTTGGCGCTGCCGCGGATCTGCGCCGCCAGCGTCTCGGTATGGGTGGCGAACTCGCGCTGCGACGCTTCGGTCGCCTGGATCATGGTCTTGGTCTCGTGGCGCGAGGTCTCGGTCGCCTCGTCCATGCGTCCGGCGAGCTCGGTCATCTGCTCGCGGAAGCGCCCGATCGCCTGCTCGACCTGATCGCCCAGTCGTTCGGCCTGGGTCTCCACCGCGTCGCGCACGCTGGAGCCGTGATCGAGGATGCGGTCGATCACGGACGCGATCTCGGTACGCTTGCTCTCCAGGACTTGCGTGATGCGCCGCGCGCTTTCCTCGCCCGCCGCTTCCATCGCCGCGGCCTGGTCCTTGCCGGTCTGGCTCAAGCCCTCGCGCTGCTTTTCCACCACCCCCGTCATTTCGTTCAGGATGCGGCGCTGCTCCGCGAGCGTGCTCTCGACTTCCTCGCTGCGGGCGCGCGCTGCCTTCGCGGCGGTATCGATGTCGCTGGCCTGGGACCGGAACAGGGCGCGCGTACCGTCCAGCGCGGCCGCAGCTTCTTCGGTCGCCAGGCGCAGATCCACCGCCTGTCGGCGCAGCGCCTCGGCGATCGAGTTGATGCGGTGCTCCGCGGACTGATCGGGAAAGGTCAGTTCGGCGAGCCGGTTTGCCAGCAGGTCGGTGTGCTCCTTGAGCGTCTGGCCGCGCACCACGAAGGCGACCAGCAGCCACAACAACAGGACTGGCGCCGTGATGCCGGCAATCACCATGCCCAGCTCGTGCGGCAACATGCCTGCGAGCAAGTCCACTCCGATGAAGTCGAAGATGTACCAGGCAACGCCGATCAGCCACAGAACGGTGATGGCTCCGGCGGCGAGACTCAGGGTTCGCCGGCCACGGAGATTAGTCATGCAATCCTCCCTCATGATCCGCCGCGAGGATTTCCCCCATCCCCGCGACCGGACCATCCATTTGATGCTAGGCGGCTTTTCGTTGGCGTCGGATCAAGCCAAGGATCTCCGCAGCCGCCTTTGGTATGTTTGTGCCGGGGCCGAAGATCGCCGCCACCCCGGCATTTTTCAAGAACTCATAATCCTGGGCCGGAATGACACCGCCGCACACGACCGCGATGTCGCCCGCCCCCTCAGCCTTCAGCGCCGCGATCAGCTGCGGCACCAGGGTCTTGTGCCCGGCCGCCTGGCTCGAGACGCCGATCGCGTGCACGTCATTCTCGATCGCCTGGCGCGCCGCCTCGTCCGGAGTCTGGAACAGGGGCCCGATGTCGACGTCGAAGCCGATGTCCGCGAACGCCGTCGCGATGATCTTGGCGCCGCGATCGTGACCGTCCTGTCCCAATTTCACCACCAACAGGCGCGGCCGGCGCCCCTCCGCCTTCAGGAAGGACTGGACGTCGTTCTGGATGGTCTGGAAATCCGGGTCGTTGCGATAGGCCGCACCATACACGCCGGAGATCGATCGCACCTCCGCCTTGTGGCGGGAATAGATCTTTTCGAGGGCACTCGACACTTCGCCGACCGTCGCCCGCGCGCGCATGGCGGCGATGGCGAGTTCCAGCAGGTTGCCGCTGTTCTCGGCCGCCGCCTTGGTCAGGGCATCGAGCGCGGCCGTCACCGTGGCGCCGTCGCGGCTGGCCTTGATCCTGTTGAGGCGCGCGATCTGCTGCTCGCGCACCTTGCTGTTGTCGATGTCCAGCACCTCGACCTCGGCCTGCTGGCCGGACTGGTACTTGTTGACGCCGACGATGATGTCCTCGCCGCGGTCGATGCGGGCCTGGCGGCGCGCCGCCGCTTCCTCGATGCGCAGCTTGGGCATGCCGGATTCGACCGCCTTGGTCATGCCGCCCAGCGCCTCGACTTCGGCGATCAGCTTCTCGGCCTCGACCACCAGGGAATTGGTCAGGCTCTCGATGTAGTAGCTGCCGCCCAGCGGGTCGATCACGTTCGGCACGCCCGATTCTTCCTGGATGATGAGCTGGGTGTTGCGCGCGATCCCGGCGGAGAACGGCGTCGGCAACGCAATCGCCTCGTCCAGCGCGTTGGTGTGCAGCGACTGGGTGCCGCCGAGCACGGCGGCCAGCGCCTCGATCGTCGTGCGGACGACGTTGTTGTAGGGGTCCTGCTCGGTCAGCGAGACGCCGGAGGTCTGGCAATGGGTGCGCAGCGCCGAGCTGTTCGGGTCCTTGGGGTCGAACTGCTTCATCAGCTTGGCCCACAGGTAGCGGGCGGCGCGCAGCTTCGCGATCTCCATGAAGAAGTTCATGCCGATGGCCCAGAAGAAGCTGAGCCGTGGCGCGAAATCGTCGACCTTCAGCCCCTTGGACAAGGCCGCGCGCACATATTCCAGGCCGTCGGCCAGCGTGAAGGCGAGCTCCTGCACCGCGGTCGCGCCGGCTTCCTGCATGTGATAGCCGGAGATCGAGATCGAGTTGAACTTGGGCATGCGCTGCGCCGTGTAGGCGATGATGTCGGCGACGATGCGCATCGATGGCGCGGGCGGATAGATGTAGGTGTTCCGCACCATGAACTCTTTGAGGATGTCGTTCTGGATGGTGCCGGAGAGCTGCGCTTGTTTGAAGCCCTGCTCCTCGCCCGCGACGATGAAGCCGGCCAGCACCGGCAGCACCGCGCCGTTCATGGTCATCGACACGCTCATCTGATCGAGCGGGATGCCGTCGAACAGGATCTTCATGTCCTCGACGGAATCGATCGCGACGCCGGCCTTGCCGACATCGCCGACCACGCGCGGGTGATCGGAATCGTAGCCGCGATGGGTGGCGAGGTCGAAGGCGACGGAGAGGCCCTTTTGTCCCTGCCGGAGATTGTCGCGATAGAAGGCGTTGGAATCTTCGGCGGTGGAAAAACCGGCGTACTGCCGGATGGTCCAGGGCCGGTTGGCATACATGGTGGCGCGCGGACCGCGGGTGAACGGCGGCAGGCCGGGCAGCCCCCCGGTAACCTCGATCCCTGCCAGGTCGTCGGCGGTGTAGAGCGGCTTGACCGCGATGCCTTCCGGCGTCGTCCAGGTCAAGGTCGCGGGATCGGCGCCCTTCAGCTCCTTGGCCGCGAGCTTTTCCCAATCCTTCCGCTTATGGTCCGTGAAATCGGCCAAAGACGACCCTTCCGCAGTGCAGCAACGGCGCGCCAACTATAGCGGACGGTATTATCGGAAGTCTAGGAACGCCAAAGGCTTCGCTAGCGATCTACATCATGTCCATGAGGCCGTCGATCTCGGCCTGGTCCATGATCTGGACTTCGCCATGGATGGTGGAACTGGCCAGGTCGACCATGATCTTGAGGGCGCGGACGGCGAGCTCGACCACGCGGCGGGCGCGCTCCTCGTCGCCCTGGGCGGTCGCGCCCTCCAGGCCGGCGAGGGCCCCGGCGATGACGCGGTGCATCTCCCGGATCAAGCGGTCGAAGGTGCCGCGGAACTCAGGCGGCGAGAATGGGTAGGCTTCGATGGCAAGGTCGCGGTCGGCGATCGAAGAGGCTTTGAAATGCTCGGTGTAGCTCATCGGCTGCCAGGCCCGGCAATCCTCCAGGCACTCCGGCGCATCGGGCACCAGCTCCATGAGCATGATAATTTCGTTGACATGGTTCAGGTAGTCGGTCGCCAGCAGGGTGCGATCGTTGACGTTGGTCCCCTTGGCCCGCGCGCAGAACTCAGGATAGCGCGCCTGCCAATCCCGACCGCCGGTCATCTCGCCGATGTCGCTCGCGCCCACCCCGGTCTCCCTCGTTGCGCGGGACGATGCTAACGCATTCATCTTGTCACGTCCGCACGACGAACTGTTCTGACTGCCCAGCTTTGGCCGGGAGCCGTTAATAATTTGTGTTACGGACGAAGGGGTTAGGCCGGATGGTGTATTTTAGGATTACGGCCTCAAGCGGACAAACCGGATAGGCTGGTCGAAGCCTTTCAGGGTGGCTTGATCCTGGACGACCGAGAGCCCGGTCAGGAGCGGCGCCACGGTGGCGTCCGCGGCGGTCTCGGGCGACAGCACGATGTCGGCGCCCTCGCTCTGTCCCTGCAGGCGCGCCGCCATGTTGACCGTGGAGCCGAAGTAATCCAGGCGGTCGTTGAGGGTGACGGCGATGGTCGGGCCGCCATGCACGCCGAGCTTGATGACGATCGGCGGGCTCGCTCCCTCCTCCACATGGCTATCGCGGTTGAAGGCGGCGATCTGGCGCTGGATGTCGATGGCGGCGGCGACCGCCTGGTGCGGCGCGACGAAGGCAGCCATGACCGCATCGCCGATGGTCTTCACGATCGCGCCCTCGTGCTCGCGGATGACCTTGGCCATGAAGGCGAAATGATCGCGCACCAGGTGGTAGGCGCTGGCATCGCCGATCGACTGGTAGAGCGCGGTCGAGCCCTTGAGGTCACTGAACAGCAGCGCGATGCGGCCGACCGCGACTTCGTCGCCCGGGCGGAGCACGTCGTCGGAGAACAGGTCGCGGAAGGTTTGCAGCGCCGTCACGCGATCGGCGGTCAGAGCGTCGGCGACCCAGCGGCGGTCCTCCACGATCGCGATCAGCGGACGCTGCGCGCGGTTGCTGAGGCGAAGCGTGCCGGCCGGCGCGGGCGCGCCGGCGGTCACCGTTCCGTTTTCCAGGATCAGCTCGGGCAGGCCGCCGGACTGCCAATCGACATCGGCTTCCGGCCCCGGTTCCAGGGTGCGATAGCGGTAGGGGCCGAACGGCAAGACGGCCTTGAGCTCCCGCGCCTCGCCCGGCTGCAGCAGGACCTGCGCCTTCACATGCGGGACCGACATCGGGCCCCACATGCAATATTCGCCGCTTTCCAGCGCGCGCACCGCAGGCGCCGGATGAAAGCTGGCCTCGACGTTGCGGGAGAAGTCGCGCTCGTAGTCGATGTTGCAGGAGGAGCAATGCGCGCCCTGCGGCAGGCGGTCTAACCCACCCGACCAGCCCTTGGCCACCCGGCAGCGCGGGCACAAAAGATCCCAGCGCAATTGCAGAAGACCGGCGCGCACCGCCTGCAGGCACACTTCGATGGCGTGGCGCGGCGGACAGTTCCACGCACGCGCGAGTGCAAGCGGCCGGACGCGCCAGAGGTCGACCTCCTGCGCTCCCAAGATGTGGTCGGCGAGCTTGCGCGCGAGGCCGTGGCCGTTGGGCGAGGCGTCGATCTCCGCCACCATGGAGTCGACGCGGCGCCGCGCTTCGTCGCTGATGGCCGGCGCGGAAAAATGGAACGGCTCGCTCCGTTGGCCGGACACGAAAGACGCGGCTTCGGCCGCCATCTTGCTGAAGGTCGCCTTGGTGCCGGAGAGCATCTTGCCGAGGATCAGCTTGCCGAGAATGTTCGCCGGCTCGATCGACATGGAGTAGCGCGCGCGGCTGCCGCCCTTGTGCGGTTCGACATGCAGTTCGGCGCTCAGCACCTTGACCGGCCCGCTCTGGAAATAGCGGGTGTGCTCGAACCACTGCTCGCTGACCCAGTTGACCGGCTTTTCCTGCCACTTGATGTCGAACGGCCCCATTCTGGCAGCGCCGAAATAATGCACCGACCCGTCGGGCTGCGGGATTTCGGTGATCTGATGCTTGGGCAGCTTGGCGGCTTCGTTGAAGCGCGCGGTGTCGGCCAGCAGCGGCCACATCGCCTCCGGCGGGTGCTCGAACTCCCATTCCCAGGTCTGCGACGTGGCGGCCATGTCCCCCACTCTGATCGCTACCAGCCGAGATGTGCGATCGCGAAGTCCGGCGTCTGGCCCAGCCTGCGGCACAGGGCCTCGAGCCGAATAGGATCCAACTGGTTATTTACGAGCAGCTCCTGATGGTGGATGCCGCCCACGGTGAACAAAGTGGCGGCACCGATCCCCTTGCCGCCCGCGACATCCGTGCGCAGCGCATCGCCGACGCACAGCAGCTGCGCAGGTTTCAGGTCGCATTCGGCGAGGATGCGCCGATAGGCCGCGGGATAAGGCTTGCCGAACCAGACCACC
>Ga0207675_100005650_pt1 | contig 11973 bp, 8 predicted proteins | sample KBSSwiS42_FD_184305 | JGI IMG/M metagenome (GOLD analysis project Ga0207675, IMG submission 184305) | Switchgrass rhizosphere microbial communities from Kellogg Biological Station, Michigan, USA - KBS Switchgrass S4-2 (SPAdes) (version 2) | ecosystem: Host-associated > Plants > Roots >...
GCCCCCATCGAGGTAGAGCGGAACCATCGCCCATCCCGAGAGGGGCGTGCTGCTCGCGAGCGCCGTGCCGCGCACACCGGGCATTGCTGCAAGCTCGGTGGACGCCGCGCGCATTCCGTTCGTGATCTCCGACTCGTGCGCCGAGGTGCTTCTCGTGCGCAGCGCCGCATCGTAGAACGATACCTCACCGATGATCATGTGATCGGTGTCCATTCCGAGATCGATCGCTCGAGCGCTATTCAGACTCCGGATGAACAGGCCAGCGCCAACGAGCAGCACCACGGACAGCGCGGCTTGACACGCGAGAAGCGCGGCTCGTGATCGCGACCGCGGGGCACCGCCTGCGCGCGCACCCGATTTCATCGACAACATGACGTCCGGTCGCAGCGCTCGCGTCGTTGGGCCCACGCTTCCAATCAGTCCCGTGACGACGGCGACGAGAACCGTGAACACGGCGACGCGCGAATCGATCGGCGGAATGTCCGCGTCGGTCGGAGGAAGCACCATTCGTGCGAGTGCAATACTTCCCCACGACGCGATGAGCATCGCGACCACTGCCGCGCAGAACGACAGCGCCAACGCTTCGAGGATAGGGAGCATGATCAAGCGTGATCGCGACACGCCAAGCGCGATGCGGACGGCGAGCTCGCGCTCTCGCTTGATGCCGCGGACGAGCAGAAGATTCGCGACGTTCGCGCACGCGATAAGCAGGACGATGGTGACGACTCCCGCGAGTCGCGTCGCGATCGCGACTTCAGTCTTTGGCTTGATCGACGGTCCGAGTGCGGCGAGGATCGGGCCCGTGAGGATCGTTGCCGTGTCCGGACCCAACCGCACGTTCGCGATCTCGCCGCGACGAAATGTCGTGGTCGCAGCGGAGCTGATCCACGCATCGGGCACGCGCGGAGACGCACGTCCAACCGCTCGCACGATATTGCCGTAGCGCCAGTGTTGATACCACGGGAGGTCGAGTTTCCGGTCGGGCGGATACTTCGCGAGCGGCAGCCAGACGTCGACCGCGTCGAGATCGATGCCCGTGAAACCATCGGCCATCACGCCAATCACGGTGACCTTCTGCCGTGCGATCGACACGACGCGCCCGAGAATCGATGGATCGCCGGCGAACACGTTTTTCCAGAGCCGATATCCGATCACCGCGACGTCGGCTCCGTTTTCCATGCGATCTTCGTCGGCCGTGAACGTTCTGCCGATCGCGGTGCGCGCGCCGATCAATGGCAACAGGTTCGCCGACGCGTAGACGCCGCGCGCGTTCTTCGCTCGTTCTTCATCGCCAATCCTGAACGTGTCCGGCGGCGTGTATGCCGCCAACTCGACCTGCCCGGACAAGGCCGACCGAACGGCGTCGAACTGTGCATAGCCGATGACGTCCCTGATTTCGGTGCCGCCGCCAAGCGTCCAGTTCGTGCGCGCATAGAGGCGTCGAAGCTCGTCCGGTTTGACGACGCCCGCCGGCTGGCGGAAGAACAGCCGGTCCGCGAGTGAAAAGAGCGCGGCGCTCGCCCCGATGCCGAGCGAAAGCGTGACGACTACCAGGGCCGAGAAGCGCGGGTCGCGACGTAACGCGCGCGTGGTGTAGCCAAGATCCTGGCGAAACGCGTCGATCCACCGGGTGAGCTGGGCCATGCGAGATGTTAGCGAGCATTCAGCCCCGCGCTAGCTTCTTTGGTGAAGACCAGGCGACCCAATCACCCCTCAGGCCTCAGCAGCCATGATCCATCCAAGCGCGCTCGTGCTGATTACGTTGGCGGCGACGGCGTCCTGTACCACATCCGGCGACCGGAGCGCGAAGGTTCCCGACTCTTCGTCGGGCGCGACGAGTGGCGACTCGGTCCGGCCGAGCCTAACGACGCCTGGTTGCGCCATCGACGGCTCCCTGGTCCAGCTGCAGAAGGTTCCGGAAGCCAGTGGGGTGGCGTTCAGCCAACGGACGCCCGGTGTGGCCTGGACGCACAACGACTCGAAGAAGGCGATCGTGTGGGCGCTATCTGACAAGGGAGCGGTGCTCGGCTCCGTCCATGTGACCGGAGCGGAAATCGTGAACTGGGAGGATATCGCTGTTGCCCCGTGTCCAGGTGGAAGTTGCCTGTACATCGGAGACATCGGCGATAACCTCGCGTCGCGGTCATCCATCACGATTTATCGCACGCCGGAGCCGGCGCCTAACGCGAAAGCCACCGACCAGGTCGAGACCATGTACGCGAAATACCCGGATCGGCCCCGCGACGCCGAAGCACTCATCGTGCTCCCGAAAGGAGACATGTTCGTCGTCACCAAAGGCGAGGATGGCCCGTCGTACGTCTATCGAATCCCGACTCCATTTCGAAATGGAGAAACGGTCACGCTCGAGTGGATCGGACACGTCGAGAGCACGGGCGGAGTGACCGGAGAGCGAGAACAGAAGCACGGCAAAGGCAGCAAGAGCGGCAAGAACGGCATCAGCGACCAGAGCGAGAAGAGCGGCAAGGGGTCAAAGCATGGCAAGAAGGACAAGGAGAAACAGGAGGATGCCGCCGGGCGTTCGAAACGCCCCGACCGAGTTACCGGCGGTAACGCATCGCCTGACGGTCGATGGGTTGTCCTTCGCACGCACGCATATGTCAGCGTCTTCGGAGCCGATGAGTTTGTGACGGGGAACGCCCGCCAACTCCTCAAATTCGATGTGACCGCGTTGCAGGAGCCTCAGGGCGAAGGCGTCGCGATCGCAAACAACGGAGCCATGGTACTCGTCGGCGAGGGCGGTGGGAAACACAAGCCCGGAACCTTCGCGCGTGCGTCGTGCACGCTACCGCCGCGCACTTGACGCCCAGTGGACGCCTAACGGGCGATCAGTCCCGCGCCAGCCTCGTACGCGAAGAACAACCCGAACACCAGACTCACCGCCCCCGCGGCGAATCGCAGCCCACGATGCACGCGCGCGAAGCGATCTCCCGTCGCCGCGAACGGAAGCCCGATGGCGAGGGTGATCAGCATCATCCCACCGATTGTCCCGAGCCCGAACACGACCAGGTAGAGCAGCGCCCAGCGCGCACTCTGAATGGTCGCGAGCACCAGCAGCGCTACTGCGGCGGAGCCCGCGAGTCCGTGCACCACGCCGACAACGAGCGGCCTCACGAGCGCATATGCCCGCAGGCGACCGAAGTGGCGATCCAGCCAGCTCACAGGAGTCCGAGTCGGGTCGTGCGGATGCGACTCTGGTTCGTGGCCGTGGGCATGGGTGTGGACATAGTCGCCATGCCGATGCGCGTGGGAATGGACGTGGTGGGTGGACCCATTCCGCGCCGCGTCGACCGTTTCGCGGAGCCACCCTGTGATCCCGCGTAGGTTCGCGAGCCCGAGCAGACAGAGCATGAATCCGACGGCCATCTCCATCGACATGCCCACGCGTGGTGGGATGACCCAACCCAGCAGGATGATCGCGCCGCCGACGACCAGAATCGTCAGCGTGTGTCCCAGCCCCCAGGCCGCCCCGATGACGGCGGCAGCGCGCGAGCTCCGCTCCCGCGAGACGATCGTCGCGACCGCGATGACGTGATCGGCATCGGTCGCATGACGCATCCCGAGGAAAAAGCCCAGGGCGAGGACAGTGATGGCGTTCGTCATCCGATGGATAGCGCTCCGCGGGACATCCGCGGTCTAGAAGATAGTCGGCGCGCAACGACGTCGAACACATTTGAGGTCGCCCTCCGGGCGCTTTATCCACGATTAGACGCGAAAAGCCCCCAACCACCTCATCCGGAGGGTAAACTTCAGTGTCACTCCACGGTCGGCACATGAAACGGATGCAATTCGAGGATGGGGGCCGCACGTTCACATGTGAGCCTGCCACATCCCCGGCGACGCCCGGGACGTTCTGGTGGTGGGTAACCATCTCGGGTGAGTCGCAGCGTTATGCGGCATTCCGCGTCGAGCCGACCGATACACCGGCGTCGCTGCGGCCTCGCATAATCGCGTACCACGCACAACTGCTCGCGGACCGGGCGCGACCACCCATCGGACGCCCGTCGTGGGCAGACCGCAAGCGCGCCAACGGGGGCGCGCCACCGTCCGGCGAGACGCCTGACAAGTAGCAACCACGGCGCGACTCCAGGCGCGATGACCACGCTGCCGGGCGATACACTCGCGAAGGTCGAGGTCCTCGCGGACCTCGAGCCTGTGGTCCATGAGCTGATGGAGGCGCACGAAGCGAAGCGCGTCCTCTGGTTCCCAAGCGAGCTTCTCTCCGCGCCGCCTGACACGGATCCCGACCACCATCTGCGCGAGCTGCGGGACCGCGCGGAGGGCATTAGCCTGCCCGCCCGCGTCGCGGTCGCGCTCAACCTCCTGACCGAGGAAGGGCTCCCGCACTTCCATCGACTGCTCGCGGCGTACCTTGGCGGCGACACGTTCTGGACGAAGTGGACGAACCTCTGGACCGCCGAGGAAGATCGGCACGGCGCGGTTCTGCACGACTATACGCGTGACAGCCGAATCCTCGATAATCCGGTGCTCGAGCGCATGCAGTTCGAGTATCTGCGGGCGGGCTTCGAGCCGACCTGGGACAAGGACCCGTATCGGGTCTTCGTGTACACCACGCTCCAGGAGCGGGCTACCCAGGTAAGCCACGCGAATACCGGCAAGCTGGCGAGCGAGTGCGAGCCGACGATCGGTATGGTGCTCGCCAACGTCGCGAAAGAGGAAGCGCGACACTACACGTTCTATCGCACGATCTTCAAGGAAGTGTTGGCGCGAGATCCGAACCGGGCGCTCGCGTCCGCGGCCGAGATCATGCCGTCGATCGAAATGCCGGGCGTCAACATGCCGCATTTTCGCGAGCTCGCGGACGTGATTCGCCGCGCCGGCATCTATGGCCCTCGCGACTACGTGAAGATCGTAGAGGAGCAGATTCGGTTCTGGGCCATCGACGCCCTGGGCGGCCTCGACCCTGTCGGGGCCCGCGCGCAGGAGTTGATCCTGGCGGTTCCGAAGCGCCTGGAACGGTTCGCGGACGCTCTCGAGGTGAGAAATCGTCCGAAGAGCTTCTCGTTTGCCGTGGCGTTCGATCGCGAATTCAGGATGGACTGACACCGGGCCCAAGAGGCTCTTGGGCCTGTGTCTGCGCGCCTCGTCATACGGTCGCATCGGTTCGTCCCACGCGGCTTGGTGGTCCTCCCAGCCGGGCCTTTGATTCAGCGCAGGGACGAACCGAAATACTACAGACAGAGTACCATCCCGCCGATGGCATGCCTCGGCGGCGAACCGGTGCGTGAGCCACCCGACTGGGCGTGGATATTTGCATTTGATCGATGACCGCCAGACGATGACGAGCAGCGCCGCCGCTCCATTTCTCCCGCATTTCATCGAGACCGTTCCGGCTCGCGAGCCGGCTCGACGGCGCTGGGTGCGATGGGCGCTGATCTTCGCCGCGTGGACCGCGTACGGCATCGCGCAGGGCATTCTGTTGAAGGTGACCCTGGCGGGCATGCGGTTCTGGTGGGCAGTCGAGATCTGCACCGGCGTAGCGTGGTTCTGGGCCATCCTCACGCCCGGCATCGTCTGGATTCAGCGCCGCATCGAGGAGGCGCACCTCGGGACCGTCCTGGCGTTCGCGGCCCACGTTGTCATAGCCCCGGCCGTCGCGCTGATCGTGACTGTCGTGCGGCAGAAGCTCGAGTGGACGCTTTCACCGCTCGACGTCGGCGGCCTCCTGCCGAGCTATGTCTATTGGCTGGACGTCAACGTTCTCACCTATGGCATGGTGGTTGTCGTGGCGTGGGCGGTCGGGCTCCATACGCAGTACCGCGATCGCACCGTCAGGACCCACATGCTCGAGGTCCAGCTGGCCCGCGCGCAACTGCAATTCCTCGGGTTGCAGCTCCAGCCGCACTTCCTGTTCAACTGTCTGAACGCGATCTCCGAGCTCGCGCACGAGGCGCCGGAAGCCGCCGAGCGAATGCTCAGACAGCTTCACACGCTGCTTCGGTTGTCGCTCGAGCGTGTGGGCCAGGACGAGGTGACGCTCGAGGAGGAGCTGGCGAGCCTCGATCCGTATTTCGACATCCAGCGCGCACGCTTCAGCGAATGGCTGACGGTGCAGCTCGAGGTCGACCACGGCGCTCGACTCGCGCTCGTGCCGCATCTGATTCTGCAGCCGCTCGTCGAGAATGCGATCCGCCATGGTCTCGCCGTGCGGTCCGCACCCGGGACAGTCGGTGTCCGCGCGCGGGTGAGCGGTGCTCGGCTGCATCTCGAGGTGCTCGACAACGGCGTCGGCCTGGCGCCAACCCGCGCGTCGTTCCGACCGGGCATTGGGCTCAAGAACGCGAAGAGCCGCCTTACGCAGCTGTACGGCGACGACCACCGGTTCGAGCTGCGGTCTGGCGAGAATGGCGGGACGGTGGTCGCGCTCGAGATTCCTTTCCGCTCACGAGCGCTGCTCGCCGATCAGCCGCCGCCGGATTGGAGCGCGACCGGCGAGTGGTCGATGATGCCGCCGCAGCGCCTGTGGTCCACGCCAGCCGCCGGTACGGCAGTGCCGCCCCAGGTGGGCGCGGCGACGATAGCGCAGTCCCGGTGGAATGGCCTCGAGGCCAACGAGGTTTTCGGCGACGGCCCGCCCTCGCTCGCGCGAACGGCGTCGGTGACCGAGCAGGCGGAGCAGGCGAGCGTAGCCGCATCGGATGCGGCGTTAGGCGAGAGCCAGGCCGTGAAGCCGGGACGCGAATCGCCCCGGCTCTCAGCGCGCGGGTGGCTCGCGATTGGAGGGGTATGGCTGCTCAGCGCGATCCTCTGGTCGCTTCAGGTGTATTACTTCGCGGTCGCTCGCGGGCTCCCCGAGGAAGGGGAGAAGCTCCAGTACATCCTCGCGCACCTCGTGTCGGCGGGCGCATGGGCGCTGTTCACGCCGATCGTCCTGTGGCTCGCGCGTCGGCTCCGGATCGGCCGGCGCAACTGGGCGGTCCGGATCGCGATCCACGCGGTGTTCGCGATCGCGGTCGCGACGGCGCATGTGGCCGTCGTGCGCGCGTCGGGACTCATGGGTGACTTCGCGATCTTCTCGTCGCTCAGCTTCAACCAGATCTCGGGCAACGTCTTCATCTACTTCGCCCTGCTGGCCTGGTGGCATGGTCGGGATTTCTACGCGTGGTATCGGGAACGCGATGTCGCGGCGGCGCGCCTCGAGGCGGCCATCGCGCGATCGCGATACCAGACACTCTGCGTGCAGCTGCGTCCCCAGTTCCTGCTCGGAACGATCGAGCTGCTCGCGCGCCTTGTGCACGAAGACGTGAATCACACGGAGCGGTTGATCGCGCGCCTGGCCGATGTGCTTCGCCTGACGCTGGACGCCGCTGGCGAGCGCCAGACGTCGCTGCGCCGGGAGCTGGAGCTCGTGAGGGCGTACGTGGACGTGCACGACCTGGGTGTCCGCCCGGGCACATCCCTGACGCTGCACGTCGCGCCGGAGACGCTTTCGGTGCAGCTGCCGAACCGGCTACTGCGGACGCTGATCGATGATCTGTTGATGGGATCCGGCGGAGTCGTCGCGCCGGAGTCGGTAGCCGTGACGGTGGAGTCGGAGCGACTCGTTGGCGGCGCGACGAGGGTACGAGTGCACGCCGCAACGCCTGACGGTGACGCCGCGGAAGCGGGCCGTCCCGGCGGATGGGCAGAAGCGGTCGATAAGGCGACGTTGGCCGAACGCGACCGAAAGGTGTCGTTGTACTTCCCGGATTCAATGACGGCGATCGTCCTGCTGGCCGATCGCGAAGCGGAAGCGTCGCGGGATTCCGCACCCGCGCTCCTGTCCGCGCAACCCGCGTAAAGGAGACGCTCATGTCCATTCGTGTGTTAGTGACGGACGACGAACCCATCGCGCGGCGGCGCATCCGCCGTTTCCTGCGCGCGGAAACCAACGTCGAGGTCATCGGCGAAGCGTCCAACGGACGCGAGGCGATCGAGGCAATCCGCCAGCACAACCCCGACCTCGTCTTTCTCGACGTCCAGATGCCGGATGTGGACGGGTTCGGCGTCGTGCAGGCGTTAGGCGTGGACCAGATGCCGGCGGTCATCTTCGTGACGGCCTATGACGAGTACGCGCTGAAGGCGTTCGAGGTGAACGCGCTGGACTACCTGCTCAAGCCGTTCGACGCCGAGCGGTTCAAGAGCGCGTTTCAGCGCGCGCGCGAGCACATCGATCGTGTGACGACGGCACAGGCCGGCCGGCGGCTCAAGACGCTCCTCGAGCAAGTGCTCCAGGACGACCGGGTCGACGTCAACTCGGCCGCGCAGGCCCTGCTGGGTGCGTCCGGCACGCACGCGGCGCCGAAAAACGGCTATCTCGACCGGCTCATGGTCAAGAGCGATGGCCGCGTGTTCTTCGTGAAGGTGGCCGACGTGGACTGGTTCGAGGCGTCGGGGAACTACGTCCGGGTGCACGTCGGAAAGACGTCGCATCTCATTCGCGAGACGATGAACGGGATCGAGTCTTCGCTCAATCCGCAGATGTTCGCCCGAATCCACCGGGCCGTCATCGTGAACCTCGACCGGATCAAGGAGCTGCAGCCGTGGTTCGCGGGAGATTACGTTGTGATCCTGCGCGATGGACGGCAGCTCAAGCTGAGTCGGACGTACCGCGAGCAGCTACAGGCGCGGATGCACCGGATTCCGTGAGCGCCTAACGTCGAACCGCCCCGCGGCCCATGATGGCTCGCGGGGCGGTTTCGTTTTCGCCAGCGTCCGTGGCGCTTGCGTCGTTCAGCGAACCATGGTCACGACGATGGCACCGCTGGAGTTGTTCCTCGACCCGAACCTCAGCGATGCTTCCGTGGCGGAGAGCCGATCCACCGAGGCGACGGTGTAGGCCGGCAGCAGCTGCAGGACCTCCCACGTACCGGCAAAGCTGCCGTCGATGTATACGGCGAGCGGGTCATTCTTTATGCTCCTCTCAATGCTCAGGTCCGCCCGGGGTTTGAGGTAAATGGGTTCGCGGAGCCGCAGCACGTCGAAGAGGCTTTCTCCACCGAAGTATTCGGTGGTGTGCGACCCGGCGCGGATGACGCCATGGGATGGCCCGCCCGAAGACGACGCGAGCATCTTGGGCGCGGAGCCGGTGGCGGAGAGGTGAGAGGCAGACGACGATGGAGCGCTGGCGCACGCGAGTGCGCAAAGGAAGACAGCCGGATACGCGAAGCGCATGCGAAATCTCCTGTCGCGAGAACGCGGCGCGCGGTTTGGCGCGACGCACAGTCTAGATAGGAGATCGTTTCGCCCCGGACCAAATGGTCTGGGACGGACCGTTCGTCGTTACACGCGAGGCGAACCGGCAGCGGTCGGCGAGCGATTATGCACCTCGTTGGAGCGGCGGTAGCTCATTGGCTGATGGCTTAATAGCTTGCCGGCGGCGGCGGCTTCGTTACGTCCCCGGCCTTTGCCGTCCGTCCCTGTCAATGCTCCTGTCGTCCCGAGGCCGAATCAGAATGGGACGTCCGTTCACTAGTTTGACTTAGCGAATCGGATGTACACTCGCGACAGTAGGTGTTGCATCGCGCCGTCGGTTCGACGCTCCGGCGCGCTTGGCCGCCCCAAAGCCGGCGTCCGGGCGCGCCGTCGTGACGGCGTCGATCATGCGAACGTGATTGGCCGCACAAGGTGAAAGGCGGGACCGTCGACAACGAACACGATCGCCCCAGGAGGCGACGAATGAAGCGTTCGAGGATCGCGTTGGTGGCTACCGCCGTGGTCGCGCTGCCGATGGCAGCAGGCGGCTTCATGCTCCAGCGTCGTGAGGCGACCGACGCAGCTCGCCTCTTCGCCCAGGTGTTCGCGCGGATCGCCGCCGACGCCGTCGACTCCGTGGCGCCCGACGCGATGTACGAGAAGGCCGCCCGCGGCCTGGTGAAAAGCCTGAACGACCCCTACGCCGACCTCTACTCGCCTCAGGAGCTCTCGAGCTTCTCGCGCAACTCCCTCGGCAACTCGTATGGCGGCGTGGGGATGCTGATCGAGGATCAGCAGGGCACTTTCGCGGTCGCGAAGGTCTACCCACATACGCCGGCCGAGGCGGGCGGGGTACAGCTCGGCGATCGTATCGTGTCCGTGAACGGCGTGAGCACGAAGGGTCTCAAGCTCGAAGGAGTCTCCGGACGCCTAACGGGAACGCCCGGGTCGACCGTCCGCGTAACGTTCGCGCGCGGCGGCGTCGACCAGCCAATCGAGTCCAACTTCACGCGCGCGGTCGTGCACATCCCGGCCGTTCCGTTCGCGGTGATGCTCGACGACCGCGTCGGCTATATCCCGGTGCAGAAGTTCAACGAGACGTCAGGCGGCGAGGTCGAGACGGCGCTTCGCCAGCTCGCCGGCGAGGGTGCCCGATCGTTCATCCTCGATCTGCGCGGGAATGGCGGTGGCGATTTCGACGAGTCGCTCCGCATGGCCAATCTGTTCCTCAAGCGTGGCCAGGACATCGTCACCGTGCGGTCGCGATCGACGGTGCCGGTCGTGAGTCGCGCCGAGGACGAGCCGATCGTTCCGGAGGCACCGCTCGTGGTGCTCACCGACGGATACACGGCGTCCGCATCCGAGATCGTTGCCGGCGCACTGCAGGACCACGACCGCGGCGTGATCATCGGGACGACATCGTTCGGTAAGGGACTCGTCCAGTCGCTGTTCACCCTCGAAGGTGGGTGGGGGCTGAAGATGACCACGGGCAAGTGGTATACACCGAGCGGTCGGTCGATCCAGCGGGAGCGCAAGCTGCTGGAGGATGGACGGCTCGTCGAGGTGGTGCCCGACTCGCTCGAGACCGACTCGGTTCGGAAAGCGCGCCCGGCGTTCAAGTCGGATGGTGGGCGCCTCGTGTACGGCGGCGGTGGCATCACGCCTGACGTCATCGTTCCGGCGGATACGATCACCGATGCCCAGCAGACGTTCCTCAAGGCGCTCGCGCCGAAGTCGCAGGAGAGCTACCTCGTCCTCTATCGAACGGCGCTCGAGCAGAAGGGGGCCGTGCAACCGTCGTTCACCGTCCCGCAGGCGTGGCGCGACTCCGTGTACGTGCGCCTGACGCGCGCTGGTGTCCAGATCACGCGGCCGGCGTTCGACGCCGCGCATGAGCTGGTCGATCGGGACCTGGAACGTCGTGTTGCCTCGATGACGTTCGGCGACTCGTCCGCGTTTCGCCGCACGGTGGCGTACGACACGCAGCTCAAGCGGGCCGTCGAGCTGCTCCACAACGCCGGCACGCAGCGCGATCTGCTGGCCGCGGCCACGCAGCCGCATCCGCGTAGCGAATGATCGAGTGTAGTTAGGCGCCGGACCAGTCGGTCGCCTAACGTCCTCTCGGGCCCGGAGCCAATGGCTCCGGGCTTTTTGCATCATGTTGCGGTGGACGAACGGTGGCTGGGCCGAATCGTCACGGCGTGTTGTTCGGCTCTCGTCGAATAGGAGCGCCTTGCGTAAGGATGCGCGCGATTCGTCACAGCGAGCGCGCGATCGTGCCGTCCCACTTCTACGTTGCGGTCACGGCACCCAGCTACCTACCTCAGTCGAGATCCGTCCGTGATTCAGGTGGCCTCCTCGTCCAGCGCGCGCGATGTCAGCGCCATGTCCGTCCTGCGGGAAACCCAGGAGCTCCGATCGCTCGCGGCCGCGTTCGAGTCGGCGCAGGCACAGCGACTCAGGACCGGTGAGCAGATCCGATTACTGCTAGGGAATAGGGAATCGGCGGGGGCCCGCGAACAGCGGGCAGATGGGAATCGAAACCGCGGAACTACGGACGTCGAAGCGCAACTCGCCCGCATTCGCGCGGGCGGCGCGGCGGGCACCGGTCCCGGGCTCGCGGATGCGTACCGGCGTCAGTGGAACGAGGAGCGCGACCTCCTGCGGTTGCTCACGGAGCGCATCGCGCTCCATCCGGCGTGGCCATGGCTCGTGCGGGTTCGCGGCCTCGGTCCATCGCTGTCGGCACGACTCCTCGCG
>Ga0207675_100005651_pt1 | contig 11972 bp, 13 predicted proteins | sample KBSSwiS42_FD_184305 | JGI IMG/M metagenome (GOLD analysis project Ga0207675, IMG submission 184305) | Switchgrass rhizosphere microbial communities from Kellogg Biological Station, Michigan, USA - KBS Switchgrass S4-2 (SPAdes) (version 2) | ecosystem: Host-associated > Plants > Roots >...
GCGGAGGGGGCAACCCGGCCCTACTCGCCTTGAGTCCTGGCGGATCGTGGGTCGAGTCGGGTTGTCTGATTAGCAGGCGCCCAAGATCGGAACGGTCGCAATATCATGGAGAACGCGACCAACCAGCCGGACGTCGACTGCCGCGGGGCTTAGGTCCGCACAGGAAGAGCGGGATGGAGCTCCACCTCTTGTGCTTTCACCACGAAGTAAACGGTCCGGCCGGGCGCCAGGTCGAGGTCGGCAGCCGACGCGGCGGTGATGTCCGCGGCAAGTCCGGTGCTTCCGTCGGGTTGGTCGGCCCCTCGGATCCGGACGACGGTTCCGTGAATGTCGATTTCGGCGATGGTCACGGCAATGACGTTGCGCGGGCTAGCGTGTGGTGAGTCGAGATGGACCGCTACCGCGCTGGGCCGAAACAGCGCGACCGCCGCATCGCCCAGATCAACGTCTCCGATACCCGAGATGTCGGTCCCCCAGGCGGTCCGGATGGTGCCCGGATCGATGACGGCTCCGGGGATCAGGTTGACGCCCGCGATGCGGGCAGCGAAGTCGCTTCGCGGGGAGGCAAGAACGGTGCGGACGGGGCCGCTTTCCACGACACGCCCGCGTTCGAAGACGACGACCTTGTCGGCGATCGCGAGTGCGTCGAGTAGGTCGTGGGTGACGATGATTGCCGTACGGCGCTTTCCGCGCAGAATCTCGCGTAGCAGCCGCCGTAGTGCAGGAGCAGCGGTGACATCGAGTGCTGACATCGGTTCGTCAAGGAGCAACACCTGAGGCTCGGCGGCCAGTGCACGGGCGACGGCCACGCGTTGTGCCTGTCCTCCGGAGAGTTGAGCGGGTCGTCGGTCGGCGAGGTGTTCTGCGCCAACGGCTTCAAGCCAGCGTTGCGCGGTGGCGCGTGCGGCGGATCGGGTCTGTCCTTTGCACCGGGGGGCGTAGGCAACGTTGGCGGCGGCGTTCATGTGAGGGAACAGCAGTGCCTGCTGGGATAGCATCGCGACACCGCGCGCGTGCGCGGGCACGAACACTCCAGAGCTGGTGTCGGTGACGACAGTCCCGCCGAGCTCGATCCTGCCCTGGTCGGGCCGCAGAAGGCCGGCGATCATCTGCAGCAGGGTCGACTTCCCTACGCCGTTGGGGCCAAGGACGGCGAGCACCTCGCCGTCGTCGAGTGCGAGGTCGAATTCCACTCCCCGCCGCTCGAGGCGGGCACGCACACGCACGCTGCTCATACCGGTCCCGCTAGGCGATGGCTCGCCGAAGCGATGACGATGAGCGCGGCGACGACGATGAGCAACAACGAGAGAGCGACGGCGGCGTCGGGATCGGTCTCGCGTTGCAGGTAGATCTCGAGCGGCAGTGTTCGGGTGACGCCCTGCAGTGAGCCGGCGAAGGTCAGGGTCGCTCCGAATTCGCCGAGCGAGCGCGCAAACGCTAGGACCGCTCCCGACATCAGCCCCGGGATCACCAGCGGCAACGTCACCGTTCGCAGCACGGTGGTGGGCCGGCCGCCGAGGGTGGCGGCGATGTTTTCGTAGTTGGTGCCGGCGGTGCGGAGCGCGCCTTCGAGGCTGACCACGAGGAACGGTAGGGACACAAAGGACTGTGCCAGCACCACCGCGGTGGTCGAGAAGGCGATCCTGATGCCCAGCAACTGGAGTTGATGTCCTAGGAGTCCTTGTCGGCCGAAGGTGTAGAGCAAGGCAATCCCGCCCACGACCGGGGGCAGGACAAGCGGGAGCAGCAGTAAAGCGCGCAGGACCGACTTGCCGGGGAATCTTCCGCGGGCAAGTACGAGTGCCATTGGGACGCCGATGAGCACGCAGACTGCGGTGCTCGCCGTCGCGGTTTTCAAACTCAACACCAGTGCGGCACGCGAGGATTCGGAGGTGATGAGGGGGATGAAGTTCGGCCAGTCTATCTTGAGCAGGATCGCCACCAGCGGCACGATCACGAAGAGCGCACCCACCATCGCGGGTAGGTAGATCCAGGTCGGCAGCCCGACCTGGATCAGCCCACCAGACCGCCGGCCCTCCGTCACGGGGCAGCGAAACCCGCTGCCGCCAAGACCTTCTGGCCCTCCGGGCCAGTAACGAGCTCGACGAACTTCTGCGCCGCGGCAGGGTTCTTCGACTCCTTGAGGACCGCGATCGGGTACGTGTTCACGGCGCCGCTGGACTCGGGGAACGGGACCGCGCTGACCTTGTCGCCGGCACCTTTGGCATCGGTGACGTACACCAGTCCCGCGTCGGCCTGGCCGGAGGTGATTTTTCCGAGCACGTCGGTGACCGCCGATTCCTCGCTCACCGGAGTCAGGGTCACACCGGTGGCTTGTTCGACCTTTTCGGTGGCCGACCCGCAGGGCACCTGGGGTGCGCAGACCACGACTTGGGTGCCGGGCTTTGCTAGATCCGCGAATGAGGCGATCTGTTTCGGGTTTCCCGGTGGCGTGACGATGGTCAGGGTGTTGGTGGCGAAGTTGACCGGATCGTTGGCCACCAGGCCGGCGTCGACCGCTTTGGTCATGTTGTTCGTGTCGGCGGAGGCGAATACGTCGGCGGGTGCGCCTTGTGTGAGTTGGGTGACCAGATCGGAAGAGCCGGCGAAATTGAACGTGACCTTTGTTCCTGGATTGTCTTTCTCCATCTGGGCGCCCAATTCGGTGAAGGTCGCCTTCAGCGATGCCGCCGCGAATACGGTGATGTCGCCGGTGATGCTCGTGGGCGCCGGCGGTGCACTTCCGGTGGTTGTCGAGGCGGTGTCGGTTTGTGACGACGAACAGCTGGCGACGAGAGCCGCGGCGCCCAGTGCCGCCACGGCTACGGAGAAGATGGATCTCATGACTTTCCTCCGGATGTTTCGATGATCACGGTTGTTGCTTTGACGACTGCTACGGCCACTACGCCCGGTTCGAGGCCGAGTTCGGTGGCCGACTCACTGCTCATCAGCGAGACGACGGTGAAGGGCCCGCACTGCATCTGGACTTCGGCCATCACCTGATCTGTCGTCACCTTCGTGACTAGGCCGACGAATCGGTTGCGCGCGGAACTGGCGACGCCGAGGGGATCTGGCGGCGGCGCCGCATGATCCCGGGCGAATTTGGCCAGCACATCCCCGCTGATTACTTTGCGTCCCGACTCGTCCTTAAACGAAGCCAGGCTGCCGCCATCGATCCAGCGGCGCACCGTGTCGTCGCTGACTCCGAGCAACACAGCCGCATCCTTGATCCGAATGCGCGGCACGTCCCATCTCCTCTGCGCTCAGCTCGCTCCGCGTATGCGGAAAAAGTACTCTAATGGAGGCGCTCTTGCGGGTGGGACCTGTTCAAATTGACGCAGGGACGGCGTTGCTGGCATTCCATTGGCTGACGCGTACTGTTCGAGCGTCGTTGTTGCTCCCGCCGTTGCCGGCGGCACATGCGCCCGCATTCGGCGCCCGCGGTGATGATGCGAGCCGCGACCGATTCGGCGGGCACTCTGGACAACCGGTTGATCGCTGTCACGGGCTTCACGATGGCCGGCGATGGCGATACGGATTTGGGTCGCGTGGTAATCATCTGCTGTGCCGCCGAGGCGCAACGCGCCCGCATACACCTGTCTGGCCCCAGCCGCCATTGCCGCGGCGAGCTACCCCGAGGACACATGGTGCGGGTCGAAGGTACCGTCGTAACCGGAAGCTGTACGGCTGCAAGCTCTTCGTCCCGAAGATGAACGTCAAGACTGTCACCAAGATCGACCGGCCCGCTAACACGTACGCCTACTAATTCTTGCGCCGTAGCCCGTGTCAGGCGCTGGAGGTCAGGTATGCCGCGATGCCCCCCGGGTGACCGCGGCAGCGTAGCGGCTCCCTTCCGTACTCGTCAGGACCGCGGCCTCTTCGGCGTTCTTCATGTTCCCCATTTCGATGAGGATGGACGGATACTGCGCCAGGTTCAGGTCGGCCAGATCGGCGCGCCCGTAGAGTCCGTCGGTGCCGCGATAGGTTGACGGCTGCACGCCCGAGGCGACCAACTGATCGCGCATGGCTTGCGCAATCGTATGGCGGGACCGGCTTGCGCGTCGTTCAGCGGCGGGTTGGAGTAGTTGACGTGAAACCCTCGCCCCTCGGGTGGCCCGCCGTCGGCGTGGATGCTGACGATCGCATCGGGGTGCAAGGCATTGGCCATCGCGGCGCGCTGGTCCACGCACGGCCCCAAAGCGTTGTCGTTGCCTCGGGAAGGGCCGTGCGAACCTCCAATTGGCTTAACTGCTCTCGGATTCGCAGCACGCTGTCCCAGTTCTGGCAGCCACAGCCCCATCCAAACAGCCGAAGTTCTTCGCCCGGTGGCGGGTTTCGCGCCGCTAGGCATAGGTGTTGGGCGGTGCATCGACGTGGGTAAGGTTTGACACGGTCATTGCGGGTGAACAGTCCGAGTAGGGCGAGGGTTGCTTGGGGGACGACGCCAGCGCTCACTGCGTGACGCTCAGAAGATGGTTCATCTGGGCGATCTCTCTCTGCTGGGCACTGATTATCATCTTGGCCAGCTTGATAGCGTCCGGACTGCGACCCTGGCCAATCTCGTTTTGGGCCATTGCGATTGCGCCTTGGTGGTGGCTGATCATCGACGTCATCCAAAGCGCATCAAACGACGGTCCGCTCAGTGACTGGATCGTATTCAGCGTTGCGTCATCGACCATTCCGGCGATGTGCATTCCGCTATGGTCCTCGGGGTTCTCATGGCTGGGGGCGTCCGGCACACCCCACTGCGCGAGCAATCCCTTCATCGTCAGTATCTCCGCCTGCTGATCCGACGAGATGTGCGTCGCCATGACGAGCAGGTCGGGGTTGGTGCTTCTGGAAGGCACCATGGCGGTCATATCGACGGCCTGGCGGTGATGCGGAATCATGTCCTCAGCGAACGCAATGTCGGCGTTGTTGTGTTCGGCTGATCGCGAGTCGTGGGTCGCGGAGGGACCGGTAGGACCGGTTCGCTCAGGGGTGGCCGGGCCGCTGCAAGAGGCCAGGACGATAATGGCCGCTGCGGCGACCCAATAGACCTTCGGCCACATGTTCTGAGGCTACTGCTATCGGCGGTCGCCAGGATGTGCGCGGGCTCGACCAAACCGGTGTGGCAGCCGACGGCCAACCCAGAAGTATCGCCCCGTCGACGACGCGCCTTCGATTTCACCGATGTCGGATGGCTTGGAGTCGAGCGGACGACCGGTTGCTGCGGGGTCCAGCCGATGGTCGTGACCATTTTTGGCCGGCCGCGTCCCAAAACGGCGTGACGCCGAAGCGCGCTACCGTGGGCCCGGTGCGGCGCACATCAAAGGCGGCTCAACTACTGCTGATTACTGTGATCACGCTGGCAACTGTGCTCGGATGTGGTCCCGAGTCTGGGCCAGCGCAGTCGGCCACGCCGAGCACTCGCGCCGGAGGTCTCGCGGCGATGCTGCTGCAGCGGGTGAGCACCGACGCGATGATGGCGCATCTGAGGTCGTTACAACAGATCGCCGACGCCAACGACGGCAACCGGGCTACCGGCACGCCCGGCTATCAGGCCAGCGTCGACTACATCGCGGATGCCTTGCGATCGCACGGGTTTGACGTCCAAACACCCGAATTCGACCTCCGGCTGCCATTCGCCGACCCGCCTACCGTCACCATCGGTGATGTGAACTTTGCCGCCAAGCCGCTCGAGTACACCATCGGCACGCCACCCGACGGTGTCACCGGACCGTTGGTGGCTGCGCGAGTCGAGGACACCCCCGGCTGCACGGAGGGCGACTATGACGGATTACCCGTAACTGGCGCGGTCGTGCTGGTAGATCGCGGCCAGTGCCCGTTTGCTTCGAAACAGGCTGTGGCAGCCCAACGGGGCGCGGTCGCCCTGATCGTCGCGAACAACGTCGACGGCGAGCTGCCCGGTGCGACGTTGGGTGAGAACACCGAGGTGAGGATCCCGGTAATCAGCGTCAGCAAGGCCGACGGGGCCCGGATGCGCGCGCACCCCGGCCAAGCCACTATCAAGCTCAATGCTGGTGTGCGCGCCCAGGGCACGCGCAACGTCATCGCCCAAACCAGGACCGGGTCCACCGGCGACGTGGTCATGGTTGGCGCTCACCTGGACAGCGTCCCGGCCGGGCCGGGAATCAACGACGACGGTTCCGGAGTCGCAGCGGTCCTGGAAACCGCCCTGCAACTGGGGAGTTCGCCCGATGTGCACAACGCGGTGCGGTTTGGGTTTTGGGGTGCCGAAGAGCTCGGGCTGCTCGGCTCCGCGAACTACGTTCAATCCCTAGACGTCGACGCTCTCAAAGACATCGCGCTGTACCTCAATTTCGACATGATTGCTTCGCCGAATCCGGGCTACTTCACCTACGACGGCGACCAGTCGACGCGGCTGGACCCTCAACAAAGCCCGCCCCGAGTGCCGGAAGGGTCGGCGGGCATCGAGCGCACCCTGGTCGGTTATCTCAAGCAGGCCGGAAAGACTGCGCAGGACACCTCATTCGACGGTCGGTCCGACTACGAGTCATTCACCCGGGCAGGTATTCCCGTCGGCGGAGTGTTCACCGGGGCGGTGACCGACATGACCGACCAACAAGCGCAGTTGTGGGGCGGAGCCGCCGGCCAGCCGTTCGACCCGAACTATCACCAGAAGACCGACACCCTCGACCGCATCGATCAAACCGCCCTCGACATCAACGGAAAAGCTGTGGCGTACTCGGTCGGCCTGTACGCGCAAGATCTGTCCGGGCGCAACGGCGTTCCCGTCCGCGACGACCGAACACGGCACGTAGTCGCAAAGTCATGAGTCCGGCGGTGATCTGCGTCGATTGAGGCGGCGTCGAAAACCGGCGGCTCGGGCGCAGACGTGTATCAACAGGTGCGAACACGGACAGCTTACGGGCGCTTAAGACGATTTGTGGCTGAGCGCAATAGCGGCTAGGTGGCAGAGCCGAGCGTCGGCGACGGCGATAGCATCAATCCCCGTGAACGGCACCGCCCAGGTCGAGTCAGCACGCGTGGCCCGGCTCTTGGAGGCTCAGGACATGGCCGCAAAGCTCTTCGATGAGGTGACCGAGCGAGGATTGGTTCGCGTCGGTATCGGAGAGCGGGCCCTAGCCGATGAGATCAGAGGCCTGGCGGCAAGCATGTTCGGCATCACCCGGCATTGGCACAAACGCATCGTGCGCTCGGGGGAGAACACTTTGGAGACCGCCCGCGGGAATCCTCCCGACCGTCGCATCGCAGATGGCGACGTCGTGTTCCTCGACTTCGGTCCGATATTCGAGGAATGGGAAGCCGATTTCGGTCGCACCTACGTTCTGGGAAACGATCCGCACAAACTCGCCCTGTGTGAGCACCTGCCTCAGGTCTGGCAGGCGGGACACGACTACTTCCACCGGTCTCCGGACATCACCGGTGAGCAGCTGTTCGAAAATGTGGCCGCCGTGAGCCGTGACTTCGGTTGGGATTTCGGCGGTGTCATCGCAGGACACCTGGTCGGTAAGTTCCCCCACGACAAGATCGAAGGCGAGGATATCGACTCCTACATCGCACCAGGGTCAACACATCCAATGCGGCGAAAAGACCGCTCCGGCAACATATGCCACTGGATCCTCGAAGTGCACTTGGTCGATCGGGCCCGTCGGTACGGCGGTTTCTACGAAGAGCTTCTCGACATTCCCTGACGGAACGCGGGCCTTGCCTTTCGTAGAGGCCAAAAACCGTCTGCTCGGCCAGTGGCGCGAGTTCGATATCGCCCCGGCGCCGTGGGGTCGATCCACGCAATTTCAGCAATCTCAGCCGCCACGTACTGTTCGGCCTGCACGGTCGCCATAAGAGAGTCGGCCTCCACCGATGGTCGGGCTCATTCGCGGCCTCGGCAACGTAGCGGCCGAGTCTTCGCATATCCGACTTCCCACCGGGCTGCATGAAGGCCGTGGTGCCGCGCTTTCGGACCACCAGCACGCGATTGTGCGAATCAACTACCAACCGCGGCGGAAATGCGGATGATCCGTGCGTGCGTCGCGTTGGCCACGGCCCAGAGCGAATAGCCGCGCACTTCGTCGAAAGGTGATGTGACGCACTGGCGATCGGCGCGTCAGGCCACCATGTGGCATGGCCAGTCCGAACGGTGACGCATCGCGTAGAGACGTTCGAGCAAGCCGACGTCGTCCAGACGCTTGAGTCGGCTGGTCAGCAGGCTCGATGAAATGCCCAGGTTGTCCTGGAACTGGTCGAAGCGGGTGTAGCCGTCGAAGGCGTCATGAAGGATGAGCAGCGTCCACTATTCGCCGACAACGCCGAGAGTGGCCGACGGCGGGCACTCCCGGTCCTCGAGTCTGATCCTCTCAGCCTCGTCGTGCAGTCAATATGAGAAGGGGTCCGATGAACACAGGTCTGGATGGCTTGGCGGCGTCAGGATCGCTGCCGCCGGTCGTGTCGAATTATCTGGCCGCGTCCGACCGCGACGACATCGACGCAATAGTCGCGTGTTTCACCGAGGACGCCGTCGTGCTCGATGAGGACCGGCAGTGGGTTGGGGCGGCGGCGATTCGTCAGTGGCGCGAAAATGTCGCCAGCGCTTTCGAGTACACCGTTGCGATCATCAGGTCGGAAGCGCTCGGCGAGGTTGACGGGGCGCAACGCTACGATGTGTACACCCATCTGGAGGGTGACTTTCCCGGCGGCAAGGTGGATCTGACCAATCGATTCACCCTGCGTGGCGGCCTGATCATGGGCCTGGAGATCGTGCCCACCGCGGTGACGTCATGAGCGCGGCCTGGAGTTCAGGAGGGATCGCGGCTTGGTTTCATCCCATGTATGGCGACGAAGCGCGTACCGAGTTCGCGGTCGAAGCCGAAACGCTCGGCTAGCCGGTCGCGTGGTTGGGGCTCGGGCCGGCGGCCGGGCTACCGGCAGCTGGCTCGGATCCTCCGTTGAGCGTGCTCCGGACAGCCACACCGCGCACGCGTAACACGGCGCAGGGGGCGCTCTGTCCGGCGACCAATTCCCTTCGGATTCTTGGTTTGCCGGTCGTGATGCCTGGCTAGTGTTGACGGATGGCACGGGAAAATTCTTTGGGCACCTCGGCACTGGTCACCGTTGCGGCGGCCCGTATCTGCGTGGGTGTGGCAATGGTATTGGTGCCGGGTCGATTTTTTAAGCAGGCGTCGGGTACCGAAACGCTACTCATGCGCACGGTGGGGATCCGCGATGTAGTCATCGGGACGGGTGCCTGTGCCGCCTTGGCCGCCGGCGCCGGCGGGGAGTTTCGACGCTGGGCATCGATGGGTCTACTCAGTGACAGCGCGGACGTGATCGCAGGACTCACCAGCAGCAGGTCTCTTCCCAACACCAGAAGCGCGTTGATCGCCATTCTTTCCCCCGTGCCGTTTGTAGCCGCCGGAATCTTTGGGGTCGCCCGCGGCGCCAAGTAACTTTAACGTCTCGTGATCGAGATCTACGCCGGGTAACTGAATCTGTTTCGGACGCCATCCTTTTGAAGCCCGTGACGCGGCTTCCGAGGTTGCGGTGCTGCCGGCCCAGTCGCCGAAGGAGGCGCAGTGGGTCGAGATGCGCACGACGAATGACGTCGGGCGCTCCAGGGACGTTGTCGACCAAACATCTGCGCGTTTCGGCCTTCGTCGACAAACAGGCTTTTCCTCAACGAGCTCTAGCAGTAACAGATCGAGCTCGGTCGGCGAGACGATCTGTCACGCTGTTTTGGGATTCCGACGGGTGACTCGAGGAGACTAGTCGGAGCATCGACAGCGAGTCAGACGTTGATCAGCCCTCCCGCCGCGGCGGGAAGTGGCCGGCGGGATAATTCTGGGTCGGGTCGCGAGGTGCATCGCCCGGATAGGGCCCCCAGGCGTCGGGGCGGGTGGCCGCTTTGTTACCGAGTTTGCCCACCCGTACCAGACTTGCCAGCGCGTCGAGTACGACACGAGCACTGATGAGTGAGGTCTGCTCGGCCCAGTCATAGGGCGGTGAGCATTCGACGATCTCCAGGCCGGACAGGCCGCCCTCGGCGCAGCCCCGCACCAAGGCGAGCGCTTCGCGGGGAAGCAGGCCACCGGGTTCGGGCCACCCAGTGCCTGGGACGAAACCGGAGTCGATGACGTCGATATCAAACGACAGGTACACCGCCTTTGCTCCCTGCCAGGCAAGTTCCAGCGCGGTCTCGACGATTTTCTCCACTCCGACGCGTTCGACGTCGCCGACGGTCATCACGGTCGTGCCGCGGGCCCGTCCGACCTTCACCCCGGCCCGAGGAGCTTGCCACCCGCCGATACCGATCTGCACGAGGTTCGTTGCCGGAGCGTTGGGGATGTTTGTGGCGTGGAACCACGGTGTCGTGTGCATCCGTGGTCGAGATCGAGTTCCTGCGTGTCCACGTGGCGGTCGAAGTGGATTATGCCGATGTTCCCGTCGACATAAGGGGGGCGAGTCCACGGATGGTTGGGTAGGCAATGGAATGGTCGCCACCGAGGACCACTGGGAAAACGCCCTGCGACGCGACGTGGCCGATGCCTTTGCTGATCTGATCGAACGATTTCTCCAGATTGCCTGGGATCGTGCAGATGTCGCCAATATCGACCATGTTGAGTTGCTCCCGCAGGTCGACACCCATCTCATAGTTGTAGGTACCGAAAAGGTTGGTGGCGCGGCGGATACCTTGCGGACCGAATCGGGTCCCTGGCCGATAGGTCGTGCCGGCGTCTAGGGGCGCTCCGAAGATCGCCACCTCGGCGTCACCGACTTCGTGGACGTTCTCGACATAGGGCGTCTTGAGGAAGGTGCCACGTTCACCCGCGAAGTGCGGGATCTCGCCTCGCGCGAAGGTCGGCAGTGTGCGGTCGGTGATCGAGTCCGCGGCCTCCAGGCCGAAGGCCAGACCGCGATCGATCTCTTCTTGGTGCCTGCGGCTAGACAGGCGAGCTTCGGCCTGCTGCGCCCAGCGTCCCTCCCGGTCAACAGCCTCGGCATCAGTGCCGTGGGAATCAGTCATCATCGGGCCCCAATCATCGTCGAAAAGCGGTTATCTCAGGTGGTCGTTCTTCGCTCGATGCGAGCCTCCCACGGTTCCAAACGTTTGGTGGTGGACGGGGCGATCGTGCGGCTGGACAGCACAGGGGTGCCGACGAGGACGCTGTCTCTCGCCTGCGGTTCTCAAGAATTTGCCGCGCGGCAACCGCGTCGGCTGGGTCTCCGAGGCAGCGGCTGTCGCGCCGATGCGCCAATCAACCGAGGTGTTGGTGCCCACATGTTGCCCACACTTGCTACGAACATGCGTGATCGACCGTGCACGATTGTGATGTGTATCTAGAGTGCCATGTTTGCTTCGATCAGCAGCCGGCGGCAGCCTCGCAATGGATCTCGACCAGCGTGGTCCAGCTACTGACCAACATCGCCGTCAGGGTCCCGTCGGGGAACTGCTCGATCTGCTGTTGGTCGACCCCGCCCGATGCTTTACCGAATATTTGCCGCCAATGACTGAGATCCGGGCGGAGTTACCGGTGTGCTGAGGGAAGGGCCTCAGAGGCGAAATCGCCTGGTATGCAAGGTAAGACAAGCAGTTTTCGACTCTCCCGCGATATGCGTCCTGTTACGGCCGCGGCCGGCCCCTACGCCGCGATCGAATGTCATTGAACTGGCCGGAGCACTACTACTCCAGGGACGGTCTGTAGGTAGTCGAGGAGGGGACCGTCGACCACCTTGTTATTTGCGCGCAGTGATGATGCGTTTCGAATGACAGGTCCGTCGGGTGTGTCTATGAAGATACCGATGTGCGTGACGTCGAGGCCGCCGTCTTCTGCGTATGCCCCGACGTAGTCCCCGGTGCGCAGTCGGCCTAGGACGCTGCTATCGACCTGCTGACTTGGAATGTATGAGATGGTTCGCGGAACAATTGGTATACCGGGGAAGTACACCCCGCCGGAATCCTTCTGGTTGAGGTTCTTGGTTACCTGAATTGA
>Ga0207675_100005654_pt1 | contig 11971 bp, 6 predicted proteins | sample KBSSwiS42_FD_184305 | JGI IMG/M metagenome (GOLD analysis project Ga0207675, IMG submission 184305) | Switchgrass rhizosphere microbial communities from Kellogg Biological Station, Michigan, USA - KBS Switchgrass S4-2 (SPAdes) (version 2) | ecosystem: Host-associated > Plants > Roots >...
CGAGCAGGCCATCATCCGCGTGCGCGACAGCGGCGTCGGCATCGCCGCCGATCATCTTTCCCGCATCTTCGAAATGTTCGTGCAGGTCGATCGTTCGATGGAGCGATCGACAAGCGGGTTGGGCGTCGGCTTGACGCTCGTCAAGCGCCTGGTCGAGATGCACGGCGGCACGGTGGAAGCTCGCAGCGCGGGCATCGGGCGGGGCAGCGAGTTCGTGGTGCGCCTGCCGAACTTGCGTGAAGCCCCCAAGGCGCTACCCGTGCCTGCCGTCAGCGAGCCCACGCCCAAGACGCCGCGTCGCATCCTCGTTGTCGACGACAACCCAGACTCGGCGCAAACGCTTGCCACGTTGTTGCAAATGGATGGCCACGAGGCGCACACCGCGTACGACGGATTCGAGGCGGTGCACGCGGCCAAGACGTTGCGCCCCGACGTGGTCCTGCTGGACCTCGGCCTGCCGCGGTTGAACGGCTTCGAGGTGGCCCGGCACATCCGCGAGCAGCCGTGGGGCAACGGCACCGTGCTGGTGGCCTTGACCGGGTGGGGCCAGGAAGAAGATCGCAACAGGTCCAGAGCGGCGGGGTTCAACGGCCATTTGGTCAAGCCGGTGAATCACGCCGTGCTGACGAGACTGATGTCCGATGCCGTCGTTGCGGTTGCGCGCTGAAGCGACGGGACCGCCGCGCTCCGGTGAGAACGGCTTACTGGATCAAGCCGTTCTTCAGTGCGTAGTAGGTGAGATCGCTGTTGGAGACCAGCTTCATCTTTTCCATGATCCGGCTGCGAAAGGTGCTGACGGTCTTGATGCTCAGCGACAGGCTGTCGGCCATCTGCCCGAGGGTCTCGCCCTTGGCCAACCGCAGGAACACCTGCAACTCGCGCGTGGACAGGTGCTCATGAAGCGGCCTGTCGCCGCTGCGGTTCAAACCCTCGGCCAGTTGTGCGGCCACGGCGGCGCTGATGTACCTGCGCCCGCGGTGTACCGTGCGAACGGCCCGAATGAGTTCGTCCGGATCGCAGTCCTTGTTCAAGTAGCCGGCCGCACCTTGTCTCAGCATCGTGGTGGCGTAGTGCGCCTCCGGAAATGCGCTCAGGATCAGCACCGGCAGGTCGGGCGCGCGGGCTTTGATGGCCAGCAGCACGTCGATGCCGCTTTGACCGGGCATCGAGATGTCCAGCACGATGACGTCGACCTCGGCCTTGCGCACGATGTCGAGCGCTTCGCGCCCATTGGCCGCTTCGGCAACCACGCTGAAGTCGGATTGGTCAGCGAAGAACTCCCGCAGCCCGGCGCGGATCAGGGCATGGTCGTCGACGATCGCGATGCGAATCATGGGCGGTGCGGTGACCTCCGCACGCATGATCCCACTTTCAGGATGCGAGTTGAAGATGGACGTCCTCACGATCGTCAAGCGAAGTCCGTTCGTCGTGCCGCTGGCCTGCCTGGCGACAGCGGCGATGGTGTTCATCAGCGAAGGATCGTATTGGCAGGCGGCCGGAACGCTCGATGCGCTCGGCAGCATGGCAACGGCAAGGCTGTACATCCAAAGTCTGGAGCGCCACATCCAGAGTGCCGAGACCGGGCGCCGCATCTACCTGATGAGCGGCGACGGCGAGTACCGCAAGCCTTATGACAACGCGCTCGTCGAGATCGGTGAATCGCTGGGCTTCCTGCGGCGACACTACAGCGCCGACCCGAACGCCAGCGCCGCGGTCAGTGCGCTGAGTCACGCCATCGACATCGCGCGCTCGGAGCTCGCGTTGTCGATGCAACCGTTCGACGCGAGCCAGCGCAAGACGAGCACCGAGATCGCGCGCAATGCAATCGGCAAGGAGCAGACGGACGCCATCCACGCACTCAGCGCTGAACTGCTGGAGCAGGAGTCGCGCAGCGTGGAAGCAGGGCGCAGCAACATCTATCAAACGCTGATGCTCAGCCGCATCGGTGTGGCGGTGCTGAGCGGCTTCAGCCTGCTGGCGCTCGCGCTGTACCTTCGGCAAGGGGCGTTGCTCGACCGGCAACGCCAGGAACAGCAGCATCTGGTCCAGGTCGAGCGCGACAACCTGGAGGTGGTGGTCGTGCAGCGCACCGCGCAGCTGACCGAGTTGGCGCTGCACCTGCAGACGGCGCGCGAAGACGAGCGCGGCCGCCTGGCGCGCGACCTGCACGACGAACTGGGCGCCTTTCTCACCTCGGCCAAGCTCGACGCGGCGCGCATCAAGTCGCGCCTCGCCGGCACGGCGCCCGAAGCGCTCGAGCGCCTCGGCCACTTGATCGAGACACTCAACAGTGGCATCGCGATGAAACGCCGCATCATCGAAGACCTGCGCCCGTCGGCGTTGGACAACCTGGGGCTGGTGGTCGCGCTGGAGATCCTCGCCCGCGAGTTCGCCGAGCAGTCCGGCATCGACGTTCATCAAGCGCTCGAGCCGGTTGAATTGGAGGCCGATGCGGAACTCGTGGTGTTCCGCCTGGTGCAAGAGGCCCTCACCAACATCGCCAAGTACGCCAAGGCCAAGCAAGTCTGGATCAGCCTGGCCATGCAGGCAGGGCAAGTGCTGGTCTCGGTGCGCGATGACGGCGTCGGTTTCGACACCACGGCGCGATCGACGTCGGCCCACGGCCTGGTGGGGATGCGCTTTCGCGTCGAGGCCGGAGGCGGCAGCCTGATTCTGCAATCAGCGCCTGGAACGGGAACCTCGATCCGGGTCTCGCTGCCGGCCGCGACGCCGGCTCCTGCCTGAGTCTCGGCGGCCTTCGATCACCTCAGCGGGTGAGCGCGCTCGGTCGCTCACGGTGTGGGCGCTTTCCTACGTGGATTCGCCTGCTTCCCCACAACGGGCCGGCTCTTTGACCTATCGCTTGTTCGGGCAGCGGCAGCCAGACTGACGGTGTCGCAGCGAATCCGGTTGCGAACCCGGCACGCGCTGCAAGGCGCGCCTCACCTTCCTGACAGGGGCTTCTTCATGCTGCACTACGCCGTTGTGTTCTTCGTCATCGCCGTGATCGCCGCGTTGTTCGGCTTTGGCGGCATTGCCGCCAGCGCCGTGGGCATCGCCAAGATCCTGTTCGTCGTGTTCGCCGTGCTGACGGTGGCGAGCCTGCTGTTTGGGCTGGTCCGCAGCAGTTGAGCGCGTGAGCCCTGGGCCCAGTACTCGGATTCAGAACGGCACCCTGGCGTTCAACACGCCGCTTCACCTCACAAAGGAATCCTCATGATGTTCGGCAAGTCAACCCCATCGAATGCCATCGCGGCGGACCCAGCGGCTCCGGCGATCGAGCACGCCCTGCAATCCACTCAACGCGTGGCCGATCAAGCGCTGGACGACCTGTCAAGCACCGCGCGCGATCTGCGTGACCAGGTGTCGCCGATGCTGGATCGTGCCGGCGAGCGGGCCAGCGCGCTGGCGCAGCGCGGTGTGGACGCGGTGCGAGAGCGCTCGCTGCAATTGCGCAGCCAGGCGCTGCGCGCGTCTGACGATACGCTGAACTACATCAAGGACGAGCCGGTCAAGGCCGTCTTGATCGCTGCGGCCGCCGGTGCTGCGCTGATGGCTCTGGCGGGATGGCTGCGCAAATCCACCTGAGCGCAAGGGTCGCGATGGGTGGGTCGCCGTCAGATCGGCGCGCCCGCTCATTGCATCGCTGACAACGCCGGTTCGTGCAGAGCTGGTGGCGACTGTAGGCGGCGCTGCACCCGCGAGCGCTTGGTCTGCCAGCGCACGGACGCCGCCCGCGCGCGGCGTATAAGGAATGCAGCTCGCCCGCATCGACACGGCAAGTGAGGACACTCGCGCCTGTGCTGGGGCCGGCTCGACTCGTGCGCGATGGGTGCGCTGTCCGACAGACGGCGCAGCCCGTATCGACTAGCATCGACCCAGCCGCACTCGCACGACCCGCACCCTCGGGCTGTGAGTGCAATCCGACCCCATCGACAGTCCGTGCGGCCTGCGGCCGCACAGCGGGAGCACTCCATGATCCAGGTTGTCCAGCAGCAAGCTGCCTGGAGCACCGCCTCGTTCGGCGACGCGGCCGACACGTCTCCGGTGGAGCTGTCTGTCCTGGGGCAGCACCTGGACTCGTGCAAGAGGGCTCACGGCCGTTGGTTCGCGGTGCAATGCGTCGCCGACCGCATGAATGGCTTCATCGCGGCTCGCGTCGTGACCACGCTGGTGGTGGCCGCCTTGTGGATCGGCTTGATCGCGATGTGGTCGTAAGACCATGGCGCCACGCGACCTGCGGCGCCTGATCCCGGGTGCGCCACAGTCGCTGCTCGCCATTCTGGACAGCAGCCGCGGCCCGGTGCAGCCGCCCATCCGGTCAGAGATCTTCGGCCTGCAGCGCTTCGCGCAGCACGGCCGCAGCCTCGGGCAAACGCACCGCGCCGCGCGTGCGCGGGCGCGCGAAGCCACGTTCTTTCCCCGTCTGCGCAGCAACATTCGAACCTTGCGCGAGGCGCATCACTACATCGGCGTGCAGGCACGCACGGGCTATGACATCAGCCCGGCGGCCGAGTGGCTGCTCGAAAACTTTCACCTGGTCGAGGTGCAGCTCAAGCAGATCCACGAAGGGCTGCCCCGAAGCTACTTTCGTTCGCTCCCGGTGTTGCTCGATGAGCCGCTGGCCGGGCTGCCCCGTGTGTATGGCATCGCCTGGGCCTTCATCGCCCACACCGATGGGGCGTTCGACGAAGCGCTGCTGATCCAGTTTCTCAGCGCGTACCAGGAAACGCGTGAACTGAATCTGCGCGAGGTCTGGGCGTTGCCGACCACGTTGCGCGTGATGCTGATCGAGAACTTGCGCCGTCTCGCCGAACGCGTGGCGTGCAACAAAGCGGCGCGCGAAGCAGCCAACCTGTGCTGTGACCGCATCGAGGAGTGCACGACGCAAGGCCTCGAGGCCGTGCTGGGCGAACTCAAGCAACGTGGCGTGGGCCGGGTCTTTCTGGCGCAAATGGCGCAACGGCTGCAGGACCGCGCCACGGCAACCCTTGCGCCAGCAACGCAGCACGAGGAATGGCTGCGCCAGGCACTACCTGACCTCGCAGCGGCGCAGGCGCAGCAAATCGCCGATCAGGCCGCCGACAACCTGAGCGTGAGCAACGCCGTCGGCTCGTTGCGCGCCATCGGTGATGCCGATTGGGCCGACATCGTGGCTCACAGCAGTGCGCTGATGCGGCTGATGCTCGGCTCGCCGGTGTTCGAGGCCGAACACGCGATCACGCGCGACCAGACCGTGCATGGCATCGAGCGGCTGGCCGAACGCAGCGGGCGCAGCGAGCTGTCGGTGGCACACACCCTGTTGGATCTGATGCGTGCCGCCGACCCGGCCGACGGCGCCGCCGCGGTGACCAGCCACTGGCTGAACGGCGCCGGCCGGCCGGCTCTGGTGCATGCACTGGGCATGCACGAGCGCGCGGCGTTGTTCGGGCGTGGCGCGATGCGCCACCTCGCGCTGCCCGTGTATCTCGGTTCATTGTTGGCGGGCACCGTCGGTCTGATGGCGTGGCTGCTGCGCGATCACCACGTCGACCTGGTCCACGCGCCGCTCCAATGGGGACTGGGGTTGCTGGGCGCTCTGGTGATGCTGTTTCCGGCGTCCGAAGCCGTGGCCGCATTGATCAACCGACTGATCGGCGAATCCATTCGGCCCCGGCATCTGCCGCGCCTGGCCTTGGCCAACGGCATCCCGCCCGAGCATCGCGTGATGGTGGTGATCCCCGCCATGCTGACCGACACCGCGTCGACTGAACAGTTGGTGCATCGCCTGCAACTGCACCACCTTGCCAATCCGGAGCGCCATGCGCAGCTCGCACTGCTCACGGACTGGGCCGACGCCGATGCCGCCACGAGGGACTCGGACGACGGCCTGCTGGCCGACGCCGTGGCGAGGATTCAGGCGCTCAACGCCCGCTACCCGGCCGACGGCGAAGCCGCTCCGCGCTTCATCGTGCTGCAGCGGGCGCGGCGTTTCAGCAAGACCGAGCGGCGCTGGATCGGCTGGGAACGCAAGCGCGGCAAGCTCGAACAGCTGATCGCCGTGCTGGCCGGGGGCACTCCTTCCGCGTTCCTCGACTTGGGGAACGCATCGCTCATCGCGGCCGACACGCGCTACGTCGTCACGCTCGACAGCGACACCCAGCTGCCGCCCGGCTGCTTGCGCGCGCTGGTTGGCGTGGCTGCGCATCCGCAAAACGAGCCGCAATTCGATGCCGACGCACGCAGGGTCGTTGGCGGCTATGGCATCTTGCAGCCGCGCATCGTCACGCCACTGCCCACGCCCCGCAGCTTCACCCTCTACCACTGGCTGTTCGCCGGGCGTTGCGGCACCGATCCGTACAGTGCCGCATCCTCCGAGATCTACCAAGACCTGTTCGGCGAAGGCAGCTACAACGGCAAGGGCCTGCTCAACGTGCGCGCCGTGCACGCCGTGCTGGCTGGCCGGCTGCCCGAGGGCCAGGTGTTGAGCCACGACCTGCTCGAAGGCTCGATCGCACGCTGCGCCTCGGTCACCGACATCAGCGTGATCGAGGACGCACCGTTTCACGCCGATGTCGCGGCCTCGCGCGTGCACCGCTGGATGCGCGGTGACTGGCAGTTGCTGCCCATCCTGCTGCACCCGCTGCGCTATCGCATGCGTGCGATCAACCGCTGGAAAATGTTCGACAATCTGCGCCGCTCGCTGGTGGCCCCGATGTCGCTGGTGTTGCTGCTGCTCGCCCTGGGCGGCGTCGGGTTGTTGCCGTTGACCGCGTTGGCCTTGGTGCTGGCGGCGTTCACGGCCGGGCCGCTGATGGGCGCCGTCGCCGCTTTCTCGTCCAGCCGCGACGACCTGGCCAAGCTTCACTTCTACCGCCAGGCGCTCGTCGATCTGGCGCGCGCGCTGTGGGGCGGGCTGTGGCAATTGGCGCAATTGACCCAGCTCTCGCTGATGGCACTCGACGCCATCGGGCGCGCGGTGTGGCGCACGACCGTGAGTCATCGTCACCTCCTGCAATGGACCACCGCCGCGAGCGCTCAGACGCAAGCGCTGAGGACGTTCGGCGCGCTGTGGCGACGGCATCGTGCGCAGTCCGTGATTGCGCTGGCGCTGCTGGGCGCGCTACTCGTCGCCGGCACACCTTTCCCGGCATGGGCGCTCGCGTTGTGTGTGCTGTGGGCCGCCGCACCGGTCTCGACCTGGTGGGTCAGCCGCGTAAGACCGCCGCGCGCCGATGCGGCATTGCCGCTGCGAGACCAGGCTTATCTGCACGCCATTGCGCGCGACACGTGGCGCCTGTTCGAGCGTTGCGTCACAGCCGAAGACAACCACCTGCCGCCCGACAACCTGCAGACCGCGCCGCACGACATGGTGGCGCATCGCACGTCGCCCACCAACATCGGCCTGTACCTGCTGAGCGTGGCCTGCGCGCGGCAGTTCGGCTGGATCGGCACTCAGGAGCTGTTGACGCGCCTCGAGGCCACGCTCGCCACGCTGGGTACGCTGCAGCGGCACCGCGGTCATTTTCTGAACTGGTACGACACGGTGAGCCGTGCGCCGCTGCTGCCGATGTACGTGTCCACGGTCGACAGCGGCAACCTGAGCGGCCACCTGCTCGCGGTGGCACAGGCGTGCCTGGAACTCGCGCACGCACCGCACGACGACGCGGCCGCGCGCCGCGCCATCGACCTGTCGATGCAACGCTTGAGCCCGATGCTGGCGCGGGTGCCCGAGCCCTTGCAGGGACAACCCGCGCTGGCGCGCGTGCTCGCGCTCGGAGATCCGCTGGCGGCGTGCCGTGGTGAGGCGGCTGCCTTCGATCAGCTGCTGGTCGACGCGGGTGAGGAACTGGCTCTGCATTGGCCGGGCGAGACCGGGCAGGCACCGACGGCGCAACCGGCTGAACGCGACACGTTGGGTTGGTGCCTGGCCGATCACGTGGCCCTGTTGCGCTCGGCTCGCCTGGATGTGCGGGCCGCCGCGCTGGCCCCCGCGCAGCAGGGGTCGGGCGAGGAGGGCGCCACGTCGCACCGGTTGTCGACGTTGGCGCGGGCCTGCGAAGCGCAGGCATGGCAAGCCGATTTCAGTTTCCTCTATCACCGCAAGCGGCACTTGTTCCACATCGGCTATCGGGTCGCAGAGCAACAACTCGACGCGGGCTACTACGACCTGCTCGCCTCGGAGTCGCGGCTGACCAGCCTGCTGGCCATCGCCAAGGGCGACGTGCCGGTCGGCCATTGGGGTTCGTTGGGTCGCCTGTTCTTCGCCGTCGGGGCGAAGGCGGGCCTGCGTTCCTGGTCGGGCTCGATGTTCGAGTATCTGATGCCCGGTCTGGTGCTCGACGAGCCGCACGGCAGCGTGTTGCGAGATGCCAGCCGCGCGGCGCTGGACGAACAGTGGGCGTTCGTGCGCACGCAAGGCATCCCGTGGGGCATCTCGGAGTCGGCCTATGCCGGCAGTGACCACACGCTGGCCTACCAATACGCACCCCAGGGCGTCCCCCGGCTCGCGCTGCGTCGCACACCGATCGACGAACTGGTGATCGCACCGTATGCCACCGCGCTGGCCACGCAAGTCGCACCCCACCGCGCCTGTCTGAACTTCGCAGCGATCGAGGCACTGGTGCCGCGCAGGCAATATGGGTTCATCGAGGGGCTCGATTTCTCACCGGCGCGTCAGGTCGGTACCGAGCTGTTCACACCGGTGTTCACGTTCATGGCGCACCACCAGGGCATGACCATCGTGGCGCTGGCCAATGTGCTGCTCGATGGGGTCGCGCAGCGTTGGGGCATGGCCAACCCGCAGATCGAAGCGGTGAGCTCGCTGTTGCACGAACGCGCGCCGCGGGAAGTGTCGACGCTGTACGAGCCGCCCGCCGGGCCGCCGCCACAGCCCTTGCAACGGCGCGCGCCCGGGTTGCTGCGCGAGGTGCTGCCGGGCTCGACGGCGCTGGAGCCCACGCATGTGCTGTCCAACGGCCGCTACAGCGTGTCGCTGCGCGCCAACGGCGCCGGCGCCAGCCGCTGGCGCACGTCGGGCATCACCCGCTGGCGCGACGATGCGTTGCGCGATGCCTATGGCAGCTTCTTCTATCTGCACTGGGACCAGCAGCCGCACCTCGTGTCGATCACCCAGCATCCCGCACCCGACCCGGCGGCCCACTACCGGAGCGTGTTCCACGCCGATCGGGTTTGCTTCGATGCAGACTGGCCCGACCTGCAGGCGCACACCACGGTGTGGGTCAGCCCGGAAGACGACATCGAGTTCAGGCAGATCGAACTGCGCAACTTGAGCGAGCGCACGCTGGACATCGAACTGATGTCGGCGTTCGAGTTGACGCTCGCCGATGCGCGCGCCGACGAAGCCCACCCGGCCTTCTCGAACCTGTTCGTCAGTGCCCGGTGGTTGGCCGCTCAACAGGCGCTGGTGTTCGAGCGCCGGCCGCGCCTGGCCACCGAGCAGGAACTCCACGTCGCGCACTTTCTGGCCGACACCGATCCGCAGGTGACAGCGCTGCGCGTGCAGACCGACCGGCAACGTTGGTTCGGCCGCAACCGCAGTGCCAGCCGGCCGTTGGCCTCTCTCGACGTGGCCCCATCCGCGCGGCTCGATGACGACGCCTACGGTGTCGCGCTCGACACCGGTCTCGACCCGGTTTGTGCGCTGGCCGTGCGCCTGCGCATCGCGCCCAATGCCAAGGCTCAATTGACACTCGCCACGGTGGCCGCCGACACCGGCGCGGTGCTGCGTGCGGTGATCGACAAGTACCGCCAGAGCAGTCACGTGCAACGGGCGTCGCTGATGTCGGCCACGTTGACCGGCATTCGTCTGCGCGCGCTGCGCATCAGCGCCGAGAATCTGGCTGCCGTGCAGGTCTTGACCACGGCCGTGCTGCTTTGCCTGACGCGACCGCAACTCGCCTCGGCGCCGATCGTGGACGGCCCGATCGAGGTCTGCGACAGGCGACTGCTGTGGCGCTTCGGTATTTCGGGCGATCGACCGCTGATCCTGGTGTCGGCGGGGGTGACGCAGAGCGTGGGGCTGTTGCGCTCGCTCGCGCAGGCGCTGCGCTGGTGGTCGTGGGGCGGTGTGGCTTGCGATCTGGTGGTCGTCAGCACCGAGGTGGCGTCGTACGAAATGCCGCTGCAGCGCGAGATCGCCGCGTTGCGTGAGCGCCATGCGGCGGAGGTCGGTTCGCTGCCGGGTCCGGCGACCACCGGCTTTCACTTCCTGCGCGCGGGCGAGCTGTCGACGGACGAGCTCAGCACGTTGCGCACCGTGGCGCGCGTGCGCCTGCAGGCCGATGGCCGCCCGCTGCTGCACCATCTGCAGGAGTGGGCAGAGCTGCACGAGGAGGCCCTCGCATCGCGGCACGACACGTCGACAGCGGTCGTGGCCGCGGGTGCTGCCGGTGCGGTGTCGACACGCGAGCCGGTCGGCGACTTCGCGGCGCGATCGGGCGAGTTCCGCTTCGAGGTCGGCGCCGGCTCGCGCCCGCTGCGGCCGTGGATCAACGTGCTGTCGAATCCGGCTTTCGGTGCACAGATCTCGGAGGCCGGCGGCGGCTTCAGCTGGGCCGTGAACAGCCGCTTGAACCAGCTGACGGCATGGTCGAACGACCCCGTCGCAGACCCGCCTTCCGAATGGTTCTTGATCCAGGACCGCCGGACGCTGCAGGTGTGGAGCGTGTCCCCGTCGGCCTGGAGCGACGATGCCTTGACCTACCGCGTCTCGCATGGGCAGGGCTACAGCGTGGTCAACCATCGCCGGCGCGATCTGGAGGTGAGCGCGTCGTGGTGTGTGGACACGCAGACATCGGTCAAGCAGGTGCGAGTGCGCCTGGTGAACCAGGGTCAGAGGACGCTGCAGCTGCGCGTGATCGCCATGGCTGAGTGGATGATGGGTGCGAACCGCGCCGACCGTTGCACCGTGCACACGGCACTGGTTCGCCAACGTCTGAGTGCATCCAGCACTGCGGGGCAGTCCGAGCTCGACGGCCGGCCCGCGCAGAAGCTCACGGCCCTGTTGTGTACGCAGCGCGATCGCACGGCCGGGTACGGCGGGGGTACCGCCTTTCTGGGCCTGGCCGATGCGGCCGACGAGTCCGAGGACTGGACTTGCGACCGGCGCGAATGGTTCGACGCGCGCGGCTGCCTGGTGCTGCCCGATCACTTCGGCCAGCGCAGCGGCAGCGGACTCGACCCTTGTGCTGCACTGTCGACCAGCCTGTCGTTGGCAGCCGGCGAAACAGCGGAGCGGGTGTTCCTGCTCGGCTATGCCGGCAGCTCGGAGGCGGCACGCGAACTCGCCATCAAATCCGCGGTGACGCCGCCAGCCCGACGCATCGAGCAGGTGCGCACGATGTGGGACCAATTGTTGGGTGCCGCCACCGTGCAGACACCCGACCCGCTGCTCGACGTGATGGTCAATCGCTGGCTGCTCTACCAGACGGTGTCATGCCGCGTCTGAGCCAAGGCCGGTTTCTATCATGCCGGCGGCACAGTAGCGGGTTCCGCCGACGCCTTCGTAACCGAATTGAATGCCACCGGCTCGGCCATCCTGTACTCTACGTATCTCGGCGGCTCTGAGCGGGAACAACCGGCGGGAATCGCCGTCGACAGCGCCGGCAACGCGTACGTGACCGGCTATACCGCTTCAGCCGACTTCACAACCACGCCGGACGCCCTTGACCGGACGCTTGGCGGAATTACCGATGCCTTTATGACGAAACTGGACGGGAGTGGGACCTTGCTCTACTCCACCTATCTCGGCGGCACGCGCAATGACCAGGGGAACGCGATCAGCGTCGATGGCGTCGGCAACGCGTACGTGGCGGGAGGTACTGAGTCGACCAGTTTCCCGACCACGCCGGGCGCCTTCGACAGGACACGTGCCGGATTCGATGCGTTCGTGGTCAAGATCGCGCCCGAGCCAGACGCTGATCTGGCGGAGACGGCGCTCAGCAGTCCGCCGGCCGTTGCCGTGCTGTTG
>Ga0207675_100005655_pt1 | contig 11971 bp, 7 predicted proteins | sample KBSSwiS42_FD_184305 | JGI IMG/M metagenome (GOLD analysis project Ga0207675, IMG submission 184305) | Switchgrass rhizosphere microbial communities from Kellogg Biological Station, Michigan, USA - KBS Switchgrass S4-2 (SPAdes) (version 2) | ecosystem: Host-associated > Plants > Roots >...
CACAGCGACCGTGTACTTCAGCCACTCGCCCGCGCGTACCCAGCCGATGTAGTAGCCGCCGCCGGTTGCGGCCGCCGCGATGTCAACATCCGTCAACCGGTACACCCCGCCCTTGTTTCCACCCGTTGTGTCGCTGTACGCGACCAACGGTCCCCCCTCATCGAAGTCCTCCGCCTGAAGAGTGCCCGGCACCGCCGCCGGCGTGCCGCCGAAGGGCGTGCTCCCGCCACCGCCCTGCGGAGCAGATCCCGCCGTAGTGAAGCTCCACGTGGAACCACTTCCAGTGACCTGCGCCCACGTCTTTGCAACGATGCGCCAGTAGTAGGTCGTACCGGGCTGCAGATTGCTGACGGTGAACGTCTCGACCACCCCGGGCTGTGGGCTACCGATTTGCAGGTTGGCCGCCAGCAGCGGTGGCGTCGAACTGGTGCCGAGATAGATGTCATAGAAGTGTGCCCAGGGGCCGCCCTCCCATCTGAGGGTCACGTTCCCGGTCGCACCTGATGTCCCGTTGATCGGCGTCGAGTAGGAGGGCGCGTCCGGTGGCAACGGCTGGAACGGAACGTAGTTCACGGCGTCGCTCCATTTCCGGTTGAACTGATCCGCGAACCATTGGAAGAACCACGGTTTGCCGAGGCTGGGATCGTAGAAGTAATTGTGCTCGTCCGAGAGAATGGCTGACCCCGGGGTCCAGTTCGAAGAGCCGAAGATCACCTCGCCCAACCCGTGCATCACGACCGAGGCCTCGTGCGTGAGGCCGCTGTGGTTCCGGACTTTGAGCTGCACGCCTCCCATGAACATGCGATCGATGTGCTCGGCCGCGAGCACACGGAGCGGGTTCCTGTACTCGCCAGGTTCGGTAATCAAGCGCACGGGAACACCGCGCGCCACGGCCCGGACCATCGCTTTGGTGTGGCGGTCGTCGTAGTCGCGGAACACGATCGCGTCGATGCGCTGCGATTCCCGGTCGTACCGGGACACGGCGCGGTCGGCGAAGTCCTCGAGCGGCGGGAAGTTCATCGATGGATCAATCGGGAACATCGGGTACTGCCGGACCACCGGACCGGTGATGTTGCCGAAGTTCCGGTACTCGAAGGTGTCGACCCAGCGGTCGTCGAACCGGCGGCGGAAGCTGTTTGTCAGGCGGTCGTCGTTCGTGAAGAACACCGCCTCGTCGTCGTAGCTGACGTTCGGCTGCAACGGCACGAACGCGAACGGGCCGTAGTTCGCTTTGCTGAACTCGAGCATGTTCTGCCCGTGGAACACCATGAATTTGAAATGCATGATGTCGGGGCCAGCGAACTTTTCGCGCATCGGGATACCGGCGTCCCGCAGGGCGGTGATCATGGCCTCGTTGTTCGGGTATTTGGGATTGGCGCGCTGATCGACGAGGATCCGCACCGGGACGCCCGCAGTGTGACGTCTGATCAGCTCCGTCACGTAGCGCGAGTCCTGCATATACCAGAACGCGACGTCGATGCCGATCCGTTCGTTGCGGATGAGATCGATCAGCGGCGCGCGGCAGTCCTCGAATTTCGTATCGCATAGGCGCTCCTGCGCCTCGGCGCCGAGAGGCCCTACCGACAACAGCATTGCGGCGAATGTCAGAGCCCGGACGGGTTCCGTCGTTGAGTTCAGGAGCGTTCGCGATCGAATCATTCACCACCTCCGCGCACGACGAGTGGACCCAACGCGCAGCGGGCTGTCACTTCGACTCTCTTGACGCCTGCGGTCAGGAGCGCGACGACGGTCCGCTAACTGACGATCTCTCTGGGCGACTCGGATGCCATTCCGTTCGTGTCATGGTGACGACGACGGATGGCCACACTTCGGCAAGCGCCGTACCGGGCGGGCTGACACGAGACGGATCGTATTTGCGATGAGAAAAGGTGGGACGAGGCAGGGCGAGTGAGAGACGGAACGCTTCCCGCTATCCGAACGGATAGGTCCTCGCTACCGTTGGATAGTAACGGCGGCGAAGGTGCCACGCGATGTAGACCAGCGGCAGCCACAGCGCAATGACCGTCGTCAGCCAGATCTCCGTTGTCAGTGAAAACGCGCCGCGCAGCCGCAGCAGGTTGAGGGGCGCGACGATCCTCGACGTCGCCGTCAGCACGATGATCAGGGGAACATCCTCAGCGAGCGCGAGCAGCGCGATCGGCATCACCACATACCACGGCCAGTACAAGGGCGCCGCAAGCAACACGAACGTCAGCGCGATGACCGCGCACGCTCGGACGAGGTCGCGCATCGTGCGCGTCGTGCCTGCCGCGTAAATCACCGCGATTGCCATGGTCGCCGCGGCGCCGACCCGCACGAGCGCGTAAGCCGTCGGGTGGTCTGCCAGTATCGGGGCGAAGCCCGCGGTTGCCGAGGCCACCAAACGTGGGCCTCCCACCCTTGCCAGTCCGGCGAACGTATTTGCGCCGGCCCAGAACGGCCAGTAAGCGGCGCCGGTGACTCCCGCGATTACAGCGGCGCCGCCAAGGACAGAGCGCCAGGTGATCAACCGGTTACGCCACGCGTAGGCCAGGTACGCCGGGCCGAAGAAGGCGGGAATCCATTTCGTGAGCACGGCGGCCGTCAGCGCGGCGGCGGCGGCAACCACCGCGTGGCGGCGCAGGCACCACAGCGACAACACAACCGCGACCACCATCAGCGCGTCATTATGTCCCTCGCCGGCGCCCTCGATGATCACGACGGGATTCCACCAGAACACGGTGAAGGTACGGACGGGACACGATGCCGGCGCGGTGCGAAACATGAGCCACGCCGTCAACGCCGTTGCCGAACACGCGATCAGCTTCACGATCAGGACGGCGGTCGCGACGTGTCGGGTACGCAGGCCGACCGCGCTGATCAGATTCATCCACACCGGGCCGTAGGGCGAGATGCCGGCAGACGGTCGCCAGCCGTACGCGGCGAGCGCGCGTCCAAGGGCGGTGCCGCCCGCTTCGTTGACCGCATGCTGGTAAGGGTTGAGGCCGGCGGACGCGTGCGCCGCGTCCACTAGGTAGCTGTATGCGTCGATCGACAATATCGGAGGCGAAGCGAGCCAGCCGATCTGGATGAGCACTGGCACCCCGACGATCGCGAGCCAGGCCGTTCGGGTCGGCGTCTCGCTCACCGAGGCGACCACGGATACATAGCATGCGACCAGCGCTGCGGCGGCCAGGTAATACACGAGCGTGGCCGCAACGAGAACTGTGGCATTGGCCATCGCATATTGCGCAGTTCCGATCGCTGCGTAAAGAAACAAGGTAAGCAGTATTGGAAACGACAAGGACATGGCTCCTCTGCGGCAACGCGTCGGCGTTACACCCGCCACGACGGCCGCTGCCGATGATTTGGCAACGTTCGTACCGACTGAGGCCGCCGGCAGAGGTCTTCCGCGAGAAGGGAAGCGACCGCGACGCTGAGTGAAAAGGGCGAGACGCGTCGGACTATCCGATCGGATAGCCCGCGGACGTGGTGGGTTAGTAAACGCCGACGGATCGGCTCGTGACGTTACTTGGCGGCGCGCGTGGGAACCGACCAGTGCACGAAGACGTTCAGCGGATGCGTCTGGAGGTCTTCAGTCGAGGCGCGGACGAGGAACCGCTCGCCATCGCGCTGAACGTCGTACGCGCTCAGATACGGCGAGATGAGTGCGATGTCGCGAAACTGAAAGAGCGGACGCGGAACCTCGGGGTCGAACGAGGTGCCGCCGGCCAGGCGCACGGACATCATCCGGCCGTCATTGCCAAGAAAGAACAATTCCTTCTCGTCGGCCCGCCACTTTGGATCGGAGCCGCCGGCGATCGAGACCTGCCATTTCCGCCCGTCGGCCAGCACCGGCTGGACGTAGACCTCGAAACGCGATGACTGGTTCGACGTGTAGGCCAGCCACCGGCCGCTCGGCGAAATCTGTCCCTGCACTTCGTCGAACTCGGTCTGCAGCAGCGGTCGCGACGGGGTGGCGTGATCGACCGCCGCTGCCCACACGTCATAGTGTGTCCGTGCGTCGAAGGCGTGAAACACGACGAAGGCGCCGTCGGGGCTCCAATCGGTCGGGTATTTGGCAACCGGACTCTTCACGAAGACTTCGTCGGCGCCGCCGCCGGCGGCCTGTTGGACATACAAGTCGTGCTGGCGCTCGCGATTGGAACGGAACACCAGGCGAGTACTGTCCGGAGACCATACCGGCGACGCGTCGGTTGCCGGCGAGGTCGTCAGGCGCATGTTGCCGCCGCGCAGGAGATTGACGAGCCGCAGGTCCGATCGGCCGGAGCGCGGTTCCACCTCCGCGACGGCGACGTAGCGACTGTCGGGGGAGAGTTGGAAGTCGACGTATTGACCAGGGCCGGCCGCGACGCCGAGGCGCCGGCCGTCGCGTCCGATCCACGCCAGCTCACCCGGCGAGACGGTGGTCGCATAGGCCAGCACGCCGTTGTTCGACGCGGCGAACGCACCGTAAAAATTGCTGGAGGTCGCGATCCGATCGACGATCGTTACCGGATCATCCATCAGCCGGGCGTGCGCGACGTCAAAGCTCGCTGCCAACAACGCCTGCTCGGACACATACAACAGATGTCCGGTCGAGAGGTACGTCGCGCCGAAATTCGTCGCCACGACCACCGCGTCGCCGGTAGCGTCGAGCGACGCGAGACGGATCCCAGACTGCGTGTCGTCGGCGCTCTTGGCGAAATAGATGAAATGGCGATGGTCCGGGAGAAACTGCGGCCAGCGATGCGAGATTTCCCGCCGGCTCGTCGACATCACCGTCTGCTGACGGACGCTGCCATCGGCACTGAGGCGATGAATTCCACTGTTCGGCTCGGGCGAGAACAGTATCGTGTCGTCTGTGCTCCACGCGCCGCCGTTGCCGGCGCGGGCCGGCGCGAGCGAGCGCGCCGGGCCGCCGTCAATGTCGATGCGTTTGACCTGCCCGTGGCTGAAGAACCCCAGCGCCCGGCTCGATGGCGACCAGAACGGATAGGTCGCGTCAACCGTCCCCGGGAGCGGTCGTGCCACACTGACGTCGAGCGGACGCAGCCAGATCTGGGACACGCCGTCGACACCAGTCGCCACGAACGCCAGATAGCGGCCGTCAGGCGATACCGCCAGCTGCGGCGATTGCACTGAACTCTCGGTCGGTGTGAATCGGCTGCCGGGCGGCGGCGGCACCGACAGGGCCACCGTTCTTGGCGGCGCAGCTGCGGGCGTGGAGCCCCGGCTCGCAAGCAGAGCGAGGCCGCCGACCGCGACGGCAACGACGATCGCTGCGGACACAAATCGTGGCCCGAAGGACACCGCAGTGTGCGCATCGCTCAGGCGAGGTCTCGAACTGGTCGTGGCAATGCGTTTGAGGACCGCTTCGACGTCAGCCATCGATTGCCAGCGCTCGTCCGGCGCCTTTTTCAAACACCGTCTGATCACCCAATCGATATCTGCCAGGCCCGGCTCTTGGCCCGCAATGGGCGCCGGTTCGGCCGTCAGGATGGCCGCCACAATGTCCGCAGGCGTCGGCCCGTCGAAGGCTCGCCGCCCCGCGGCCATTTCATACAAGACCACGCCGAAGGCGAAGATATCGCTGCGATGGTCAGCAGGCAGCCCCTGCAACCGCTCTGGCGGCAGATACCCGGCCGTCCCGGGCACCGATCCCGGCTCGATCGAGGGCAATGGCGCTGTCTTCATCACCGCGATGGGATCGGACGGAGGTCGCTCGCGTTTGCGGAGCGTGGCGAGGCCGAAGTCGATGACCTTGACTCCGCTCGGCGTCAACAGGACGTTGCCCGGCTTCAGGTCGCGATGCTCGACGCCCCGGCCGTGCGCGTAGGCGAGAGCGGCGGCAATCTCGATCGCATACCCGATCATTTCCGCGAACGGCAGCCGTCTCTGCGCGATTCGGTCCGCGAGGGTCGCGCCTTCGATGAATTCCATCACGAAGTAATCCAGGCCATCTTCATGACCGACGTCGAAGACGGCGCCGATTCTCGGATGGTCGAGTTGCGCGGCCAGCCGGGCCTCGCCTTCGAACCGGCGCCGCATCTCGGGGTGACCGCCATAGGCCGCGCCAATCACTTTGATGGCGACGATCCGGCCGAGCCGCGTGTCGCGCGCCCGATACACTTCACCCATTCCACCGGTCCCGACCGGGGCGATGATTTCGTACGGGCCCAGGCGCACTCCGGGGCCGAGCGCCATCAACGGTCCGGTTCGAGGATCGATTTCATGTCGAGGGTCCGAATCAAGCGATGCAGGTAATTCGGATGAAGGCCAAGCAGGCGCGCCGCCTCCGTATAGCTGTGATGTGCCTCACGGAAGGCCTCGGCGATGACGTCGACCTTCGCCTGCCGGACGGCGCCGTGGAACCGCGGCGCCTCAATATCAGGCAACTGAAGCAGCGCCTCCGGCAGGTCATCGCGCATGATGTACTCTGAGCCTCCCAGCACAATCGCGCGCTCGATGGTGTTCTCGAGTTCGCGGACGTTGCCCGGCCAGTCGTAGGCGGTCAGGCACTTCAGCGCGTCCGCTGCGATGCCGCGTAGCGGCCGTGCCGACTTACGCGCGAAGCGCTCCACGAAATGGCTGGCAAGCGCCGGGATGTCCTCACGGCGTTCGCGCAGCGGCGGCAAATCGATATCGACGACGTGGAGGCGATGATACAGGTCGCTTCGGAATCGACCCGCCGCGACGTCATCCGACAATTTACGGTTGGTCGCAGAGATCACCCGAATGTCGACGCGGACCGAGCGGGTGCCGCCGACCCGCTCGAACTCGCGAACTTCGAGCGCGCGCAGCAGCTTGCTCTGGAGCGCGGGCGCCAGCTCGCCGACTTCGTCGAGGAAGACGGTGCCGCCATCCGCGACCTCCAGCTTTCCTTTCTTCTGGGTCATCGCACCCGTGAAGGCCCCTCGCTCGTGACCGAACAGTTCGGTTTCGAGTAGCGATTCGGTGAGCGCCGCACAGTTGATCGCCACGAACGGCCGTTTGGCCCTGGCGCCGTTGAAGTGCACGGCACGGGCGATCAGTTCCTTTCCGGTGCCGGTTTCTCCGGTGATCAACAGGGTCGCATCTGACCGCGCCACCTTGGCGACGATGGCATAGACGCGCTGCATCGCCGCGCTGCGGCCGACGAGACTCTGATCGCCTTCCAAATCCTGCTGCAGGCGGGCGCGTTCACGCTGCAGCCAGGCGACGTGCCGGAGGTTATCGAGGGCGATGGCGGCCACGTTGGCGACCGCGGTCGCGAACTCGAGGTGATCGGTATCGAACGCCTTTGCGGGGTTCGTCGTCAGGTAGAGGGCGCCGAGTGCCTTGTCGCGAACGACCAGCGGCACGCACAGGACCGACGCCATCGCACTCGCAACGCCGTCGGCAAGAGGCTGAGCGATGCTGCCCTCGCCGCCGGTCAGCAGCCCCGTCCGCTGTTCGAGGGCCTCGGTCACAATGGTTTGGTTGACCGGCACGGCTGGCCTTCCCGCCAACTGACGGGCCTCGACGATCCGGCTATCGCCCTCGGCACCGACCGCGACAAGTGCCAGCTGTTCGGCAGGAAGTGGCCCGGCGATCAATTCCAGGACACGCCCGTTCAGCTCGGCCTCTGTTGTGACGCGGTTCAACGCCGTGCTGATCTGGAGCAGGGCGCGAAGATCGTGTTCCGCGCGTGCGGCTGATGGCGCTTCGAGTGTTTGCCTGAGGTAGATCGTGTCCTCGACCGGCAGGCGGGTGGCGGGTTCCGCGGGCCGGTCGAGCAATGGCGGAATGGTCCCCGGATGCCGGTTGACGACGAACAGGAACACCGACCCGCCGACCGTGATCCGGTCGCGATCCGTTAACGGCTGATCCGTGACCTTCGCGCCGTTCACGAAGGTGCCGTTCGAGCTCTGCGAATCGCAAATGCGCCAGGTGCCGTCGGCGATGCCGATCGCGCAGTGCGCACGCGACAGCGAAAGATCCGGGAGGCAGATATCGTTCGAGGCATCGCGCCCGATCCGGACGCCGCCGGGCGACAACGTAAAGACCTCGCCGCTGAGCGGCCCGGAAATCGCAACCAGCCGAACCTGTGCATTAGGAGTCTGCGGATCGGGCGGCGGGGCCATGACCATTCCGTCCCTCGGCTCGGCGTTCGCGGCACGGTAGCGCACGAACCGTGCCAAACGCAAGGCTCGAGGCTCGCTCGATCTGCGTGTTTCGTTCGAAGGAAGGGCAGGGACGACGCGACCGGTGGACAGGGCAGCCTTCGCTGACCTCGAGCACCGGCTGGGCCGGCTGGAGCTCGGCGCGGCAGGCGGGTCGCCGGCTAGCCAGCCAGATAGTTCCTCGAACCTTTCGGTGAGTGGTCCCAACACGCGTCATTGGATTCTCTCGACATTCAAAAGGCTGGGTCTGGCCAATCATTTGCTGATCCATGGTCCAGATTGGCGCGCGCGTTCAGGGGCGCGCCGCCAGAGAGATTCACCGAATGCGGTCCGATCAGTCTCGAACACATCGCTTGCGCCACCTGATCCCTCTAGCGCGAGCTGCTGCACTGGTCAGTCTGCTGACCGTGTTCCTGACGTGGCCGCAGGCTGGTCGGGCCGGAAGCCGAATCGGCGACCATCGCGACCCGTGGTTTAGTGCCTGGCGGCTGGCGTGGATAGCTCACGCGCTGCGGACCGACCCCAGCCATCTCTATGATGCGAACATCTACTTCCCCGAACCGAATACGTTTGCGTTCTCGGACGCAGTCCTGCTGCAAGGAGTGCTAGGCGCGCCGTTGATATGGGCCGGGTGGTCGCCGGTGCTCGTCTACAACGTGATGTTGTTGGGAGGCATCGCGGCAGCGGGATTCGGCATGTTCGTCCTCGTTCGACACTTGACGGCCAACATCGATGCGGCGTTGGCGTCGGCCGCGCTTTATACGCTCCTTCCATACCGTGTGGAACACTTCGTTCATCTCGAGATGCAATGGACCGTCTGGATTCCGCTCGCGTTTTGGGCCGTCCATAGGGCAGTAGACGAGTCGTCGTGGGGGTTCGGCGTGCTCGCTGGCCTATTCGCGTGGTTACAGCTGATATCCGGCATGTATAACGCGGTGATTCTCGCTTTGTTTTTACCGGTGCTGACGCTGCTGATTGCGCTGCCACGGCCGAATCGATGGACCGTTCTGTCCCGCGTCGCGGCGGGCGGGATCCTCGCGGCCGCCCTGGCGTATCCGGTGTCCGTCCCGTACATCAGGAACACTGAGGGGCTCTCGCGCGATCCAAGTGTGGTCGCGCGGTTCAGCGCGCAGCCTGTGAGTTACGTGACGGCGCCGCGCGACAACTTTCTCTGGGGCGGCGCGGTTTCTCGGTTCGGAGGGAACGAGCGGCACCTGTTTCCCGGTTTGACGTCGCTTCTGCTCGGTGCGCTTGCACTTGCGCAGCGCCCCAGACGCATCGTCTGGATCTACCTGGCAATCGGAATCATGGCAGTGGATCTGTCGCTGGGATTCAGTGGAAGCCTGTATCCACTACTGTATCGGCACGCCAAGCCCTTCCAAGGTCTTCGAGCTGTCGCACGATTTTCGGTCGTCGCATTCACAGCGCTCGCCGTTCTCGCGGGTTTCGGCGTCACGTATTTGCAAACCCGCTGGCGAGGCACGCCGGCGCATTCGTGGATACTCGCGTGTACCGTGGCGGCTCTGATGGCCGAGGGCCTGTCGGCGCCGATGCGGCTCATCGAGATTCCCTCCGCAACGCCGTCAGTGTATCGAGCACTTCAGAGGCTGCCATCAGGAGCGGTGGTCGAGCTGCCGGCATTGCGGCCGGAGTCAGCGGAGGGGTTCGACTCTCGATATCAATTCTGGTCCTCCACGCACTGGCGTCCGCTCATCAACGGATACAGCGGCACAGCGCCCGCGTCCTATGTGGAGACCCAACAGCGGATGCAAACGTTTCCTGACGCTCAGTCTCTCGATCGCTTGGCTCAGCTGAAAGCACGCTACGTTATCGTTCACGAGCAGCTGTTCCCCCGTGGAGCGGGTGCGGACGTTCTGGCCGCGACTCGCGGACACACCGGTCTGGTGTCTCATGGCGTGTATCGAGATTGGGCGGGCATCGCAGAGATCTTCGAGCTTGTGCGATAGAGCCAAGGGTACGCGTCAGGTTCCACGACCGCCACGGCAGCGAGCGACGGGGTGCAGATCACGAGGAAGAAACGACGGCGTTCTTCGGAAATGATGATTGACGGCTACTCGCCAATCAATCTCAGTACGTCCTCACACCTTTGAAAGCGCGCCCACCAGACAGCATCGTTCCAGGCAGAGTTGCGCTTCAAACGAAGCGCCGGATCGTGCGCGATGAGCGCGCGCACCGTTTCGACGCGGCAGCCGCCAAACATCGGACGGTCGGGTCCGTTGAGGGTGCCGGCGGACACCGCACGAGACAGCGGCGTGGCTCCGTTCTCGTCCTCGACGGTCGGGTCTGCTCCGTGGGCGAGCAGCAATTTGAGGATGGCGGGATCGGTGTCACCGGCCGCCAGGAGCAGCGGCGCCAGGCTTCCCGGGCCGGCGCCGCGGTTCGGGTCGGCGCCGCGATCGAGAAGAAGCCGGACGGCGGCACGCTGCCGCTGGAGGATCGCGTGCTGCAGCGGCGTCGCGTCCCAGTTGTCTCCGGTGGATCCGGGCCGGTTCACGTCGGCTCCGGAGTCGAGGAGGAGGTTGATCGCTTCGATCGATCCGAACCGCGAGGCCCAGATCAGCGCCGTCCACGAGTCGCCGCCTTCATCGGCTTTGTGGCCGTCGTCGAGAAGGTGGCGAAGGGCGGCGGCGTCGTTGCGGGCAGCGGCCTGGGTCAGCCGAGTTTGCGGACGCTGAGCGCAGGCGCCGGCCGCGAGCAGCGCGGCGCCGAGCGCAAGCAGGCGCACGAAACGGTGCATGACGACCCCAAAGGCATCATACAAATAGAACTTTGCAATGTAAAGCAAGGCGAGGAGGCCCCGCGCAACCCGCGTAGTTACGCGGAGGCGCGTGTCTTGGCGCCATCCCTCAGGAACGGCAGCGTGCCAACGGCCAGCGCGACCCCAGGAATGACGATGAAGATCAGCGCCATACGCAGCTGGAAGTTGATCTGGATGGCCTCCGGGCTCCGGCGATCTCCTAACATCGCCGCGACGACGACCGTGACGAACATGGACACATGAAGCGCCAGCGGAAAGATTCCCGCGGCGAGGCGGGCCGCGATGCCGCCGCCCGCGCGGCGCGACAACGAGGCGCCGAGCGCTCCGAACGCCAGATACGACAGGAGCAGCCCGGCCGCCATCGGCATGGTCGCTCTCGGATCGAGCCAGAGCGAAGCCGGGAGCAACCGCGGGGCGCCGAGCATCACCGCGGCCGCGCAGCCCAACGCGGCCATTCCGGGCAGCCAGAGGGTTTTCGCATCGGGACTCATCGGACCTTCTTTCTGATCGGCGCGGCGGATGGCGTCCGCCAGGCGTGTCCAGTCGGGCACCTGCGCCAATGCGCGGGCGGCCGCATCTTCTTCCGTGCATCCGCGCCGGATGGCATCGGCATAGGCATCTTCCAGGTGCCCGGCCAGCTCGGCGCGAATCTGTTCCTCGCGCTCGGCCTCAATACCGAGCGCTATCAGCCGCGAGCGTACGACGCTCGACCAATCACGCACGGCTTAAGCCCCCGAGCTGATCGAGCGCGCGGAAAAACACGCTCCATTCACGGCGCGACGCCGCGAGCTGCTTCAGTCCCGCCGCCGTGAGGCTGTAGCAGCGGCGCTTGACGCCACCGGACGTCGTTTCCCAGGCGCCCCTGGTCCAGCCGCGCTTCTCCATGCGGTACAGCAGCGGATAGAGCGACGCGAGCGTGAAATGGAGGACGCCGGCTGTGTCCTGCTCAATCCGGCGCGCGATCTCGTAGCCGTGCAGCGGCTGGTCTTTGAGCACCATCAGGATGGCCAGCTCCGCGCTGCCGCGTTTGATCGAATGACTCAGCGATGCCATGGAGTCCTATATATAG
>Ga0207675_100005658_pt1 | contig 11967 bp, 8 predicted proteins | sample KBSSwiS42_FD_184305 | JGI IMG/M metagenome (GOLD analysis project Ga0207675, IMG submission 184305) | Switchgrass rhizosphere microbial communities from Kellogg Biological Station, Michigan, USA - KBS Switchgrass S4-2 (SPAdes) (version 2) | ecosystem: Host-associated > Plants > Roots >...
TTATCAATATGAAGTAAGTGATGCGAAACACGTTGCAAGTATAGTTTTTTATCAGCCGCCGGTGAAAAATTATTTATTCGTTATGTCGCGGACCTGCTGACGGATATCGTCCATTTCAAATATTTTTTTCCAGTTTTCCTTAAACAGTATTGGCTTGGCTCTTTTGCTGATTTTATAGGCTGCATCAGAAAATGTACCATTTACTTCTTTAAACAATACAGCAATTTGTATCCGCAGGTGACCAAGAACAAAATCACGGGCCGCTTTTTCAGGCACACCCAGTTCAACTATACGGTCGTAACCTTCTTTGACTACTTCCATGCATGTTTGAGCCAGCGTTTCTACCATCGCAGGCTCCAGCATCGCCATTTGTTCCAATGTAATACGATGTGTGTCTTTGATGGGTCCATACATATCCTGCGAAACTTTTTCACCCAATGAATAATGTTCTTCATTTCCATGCATCAGTGCCACTACTATAGATTGTTTTGCTGTGATGCCCCCATAAAAATCCCTGAAAGCATCTTCAGTAGGTTCCCAGTTAAAGACGGAAGGATGGCAGGGATGTGCGATAACATATCCAAGATCATCCCGGTGCAGAATAACTCCATCTAAAGGAGCAGCCGGATCTAATGTTAATACCAATGCACCCGCTTTCATCGATGGAATAATTTGGTTTGATATTTTTCCTATCGCAACATCAGGTACAGCGAGTATAACAACGTCAGCTTCGGGGATAGCTTTTTCAGCATTGCCTGTTACTACATTCCTTTTACCAAGGTTTTGAATTCCCTGTTCACTTATTTCAAGATAGTCGAGAAGATAATGCGGGCATTTTAAAAAATTATCGGTAAGGCGGCATCCCATTTTGCCACCTGCACCTACCAAGGCGATTTTTGTCATACTATAATTGTTTTTAAATAATTAATGCTTTTTTCGACCCAATCCGCTTCTTTCATTATTGTTTTCTCCATTGTTTCTTCCGGGTTTGACCATATTTCGAGGGTAGCCGTTTTACATTGATCGTATTTACCCAGTTCCTCAACCAGCCATCTTATATTCAGCATGCCTTCACCTGCCGCTGTTCCTTCCACAGTAAATCCCATTTTGTGATCCACCCGCTGGATCTTAAAATCTTTCACATGCATGTTCACCGTATACGGCGCCAAAATTTTTACTACCTGCTCTATGCCTTCACCGGCGCCAAGAGAATTAGCAGTATCTAAACAAATTTTTATAAATGCGGGATCAGTTTTGCTGATAATCCGTTGAAGTGTCGCGGCAGAAAAACGATCGTGATTTTCAATAGCCAGGATAATATTGCTTTGCCGCAGGCGTGGTAATATTTTATGAATAACGCCGGTTACTTCTTCTTCAGATGGATGATAATCGATATCATCAATAACCATCCTTATAAATGGCGATGAAAACTTTGTTGCTATTGAGACGTATTCTGTAATATTTTCAACAACGAGTTTTTTCGTGCCAACCTGGATATTTACATGCAAATCTGAAGCTGTTCTTTTTAAAGCTTCAATTTCATTTGCAGAAAAAATATGTAGGGGAAGGTTATCACCGAATTGCACATAACTAATATTTTTTTTAGCGGCAAAATGAATGATATTTTTTGCGGCCTGTAGTTTTCCGGGCATACTTTCTTCCAAACTTACTGCCCAGGGAAAGGTATATGAACTGATTCCTATTAACACAAAGAATAGATAGAGGTTAATGTGAAATTGTATTGATGTTTTATACTCTGTTATTGATCAATCGCCAGGCAATGTCAGGCATTTTTCCCGGATATACATTTCTTCCATCCAACCCGTCAATATAGTATCAGCAATAGATAAATTCAGAAATATTTTTGACCGGTAAAATATATGGTTATCTATAAGCGGTATTTTATTTGCCGGGTTCTTTATAATTTTTTGCTGCGTCATCTATTATTAACACCCAATCGTCCCCGATCCCCATTGCAGGCGGTGCAAATTCCATGTTATCCATTCTTGTCATCGTTCCTGGTTTATTTATTTCACTGTCTTTTGGATTGAACCACCATGCAATAATCTTTTGACATCTCATGAATCGTAAATTCAGTTTGATTTTTTTGCCTTTTGGTAAATAAACCATACAGTAACTATTGTCAGCGGATCTGAAGGCTTCTGCATGTTCATTGTTTACAGAACTTTGTCCGTCTGTGATAATGGAATTATCAGGAATGCGACCCTGCATCGGTCTTGATTCAATCAATTTTCGTAAATAACCTGCCTGATAGGCTCCCGGCCGATCCATTGCATTCAGCCAACCCCTGTCCGCATAGTTTGCGACCTCATTTCTTTCACTTACAAATTGCCAGATAGCATGATGACCATAGGTAACACCACAGGCCCCTGCAAAAACTGAACGATAGAGTTGTTTGCGTACGTCATAATCCCGGAAATAACCATTGTCAACATTCCATTTAGGCCAGGGGTTTACCGGGTGATCTTCATAATTAGGCTCTCCATCTAACGTTGGTTTGGCAGGTAAATAACTTCTGTCTTTCGTTACCATATCCCAATTGGGTGCATCGTGCCTTCCGTGACTTGACTGTATCATGTTAAAATCCAGCCAGGCTTCTTTATGTAACCATTGTGATGATGATCTTGCCCCTGATGGATGATAGGTTATGATACATTGGTGACGCGTTGCATCAATTATACCGTTTGCCATCGCTCTCCAAATCGGAATATAATCTGAAGTATCCGTTTTTGGAGGAGTATCTCCACCCATTATCCATATAATATTTGGAAAATTTTTATACCGGTTGCCCAGCCATTTTCCATAGTTATATGCATTCGCACTATCAAAAACAACTGATCCGTCAGCATGCAATTTTCCAACTTTATCTCCCCATGTGGCTACGAGGGCCATAAACATATTACGGTCAAGGGCAAAACGGATAGCACTATCAACAATTGCAAAATAGTTTTCATCCGGTTTTAGCGGATTCAAATCATGAAATGGCATTGCACCGTATCGGTTCGTTCTTTTCAAAACATCTTCTGATAAAACAGTAGCCTGGATCACATTAAAACCTTTTGACACTCTGTTATCCAGGTATACTTTCATTTCTTCAAGGGTTAGCCGGGTAAACATTTGCCACCCTGTATCACCCAACCAGAAAAACGGAGTTCCATCTTCATATTGCAGGTAACGACCGTCATGGCTGACTTTTAAGCGGCCATGTTGCCAGTTGGTTTGCGCGGTCGCTTGTGTAAAAAGAAAAACGAATAATGAAAACAAAACAATGTTTCGCATATTTTAAGCCCTCGTCCTGTTAAAAAGATTTCAACAGTTATTTATTTTTAGTTTTTAAAATTTGAATAGCAATATCAGTAGTAAATCCGGGGGTTACGAATATTTTTTCACCACCTGCGTGCATGAAAGAAGTGGCTTTACCAGTTACACTGCCCGTTGATGGATTGATATATTTTAAATTATAGTTACCAGCCGGCATATTGATTGAAATTGTATCACTGAATCTTTTTACTATGGCGTCATACCCCCATATACTTCCTTTGCCCCTTGGTTTGCTGTGTTGCAGGTAAACGGCATATTGTTTTCCTTTTTCCGCCAGTATCCGTACAAAATAGTTTTCATCATTTATTGATCCTTCATATTTAAGAGGAGCCATTCGTGTATAGTGAAAGCCCTGCATGAAAGTTTGTAAATGATGTAAGTAGGATCGTATGATTTTTGCACTGTCGCTTCCTGCAGGAGCGGTCGTTGTATATTCCCAACTGAGATTGTTATAAGCCCCGCCGCCTTTTAAAATATGGTCCCAGGCTTCTGTTCTTACATCATCCACATCCGCGTGAATAAGGGATCCCATTGTTTCGTCCAGGCTTATTACTTTATTCAATTTATATAACGAATCGAAAGAAGGCCTGCCGGTCACATATACATAATGATAGTTTGCAACTGAAACATCCGGATCATCAGGAACTGATTCATTGATGGCGATAAGGTGTTTTTTGGGTAAAGGGGCTTCTGTTTTTTTAATGAATTGTACCATGTGGTGATGCCACTGGTCCACTGCCGAAGAATCTTTTTGTTCATTGTAAGGTTCATTGCAGATTTCGTAATACAGGTTGTCAAATAAGTTAAGGTCATTTACAATTTTATATACAAATGCCTCCTGTCTTTTTACTAATTGGGAATCTTTTAAAGTTTGGAAAAGCAGAAAACTATTTTTTCCTGATGGGCCAACCTGTTGAATATTATTTGAAGGGTATAATGGTGAGTTCATCCATAAGGAATCTTTATACTGGTTGCCAAACAAAGTAAGTTCAATAAAAATTCCCCGTTTACCTGCTTGTGTTAACAGGTCCTTTAATCGTTTAAAGTAATTTTCATCCCAGGTATCAAGATCAAATTTGTTCCCCCCATTAAAATAGCCGGGAGTATTGCTTCGCGCCCAGGGCACAATCAATTTGCCCGGCATAGGAGCTAATGTATTACGGTACAGCATCCAGTCAATGTCACGTTCTCTTTCTATTGCCGGGCCGGCAAAAACACGGGTATTATTTATTCCATCGGCATGCAATGCATCCAGGTAGGCAATATAATCAAAGTCAATATTCACCAGGCATCCATAATGCTCTGCGCTGGTGATCAACAGCACCGGCTTGTTTTTATATTGAAAATAATGCGGGTTTGAACTGCATAATTGCAATTGTGCCTGTGTATAGAGTGAAAAAATTAAAAGCGATAAAGCAATAGAATAGCGGCTCCCGGAATTAAAAATGAAGAATAATTTTTTTGCAGGGACATTCATGTATTATGGTTGGTTTAAAAAATAGGGCGATTGTGTCACTCTGTATCATCTTTGAATAATACGGCGGCGAAGTTCATTAAAATGAGCGCACAGCACTGATAGCAGATTGACAGTTCCTGATACAATTTTCTTTAGTTCGGTTTCTGTTATATTCCGGATTTGTTTTATGCTTTAGATTTACAATGCCATTTTAAATTATTGTATCTCTCTTAAGACGACTGCTTATGTTAGCCGTATTAAATGCTCAAGCCCCTGAAGCGTGCTTATTTATTGATACTCCCTTATTTCATACAAAAAAAATACAACGGGTAAAACATTGTTACCGGATACTACTTGTAAGTAACTGCCTGTATATCTATAATAACTGCCGCTAAGTGCTCCAGCCATCAAAACCATATTGTAATGAACGCATCCTGCTGAAGGAATTAAAAGATGGGAACAGCACAGCATTCCTGGAATTATATAACAGGTATCATCCCGGTCTCTATCACTATGTGATCCGGTTCATTAAAGTTCCGGCTTTGGCAGAAGATGTACTGCAGGATGTCTTTTTAAAAATCTGGGAGATCCGTAAAACCATTAATCCTGATCTTTCATTCCAGGCTTATCTCTACCGCATCAGCCGCAACTGTGTTTTTAAACTCATAAAGAAAATAGCATCTGATGAAAATCTTCACCTGAAGATCATGCAGCAGTTGCAGAAAAACGTTACAGGTGCAGATATCAAAATGCAATGGAAGGAGTATGAAGAGCTTTTCAATTACGCCATTGCCCAATTGCCGCCACAGCGGCAAAAAGTTTTTCGCTTGTGCAGGGAAGAAGGGAAGACCTATGAGCAGGCTGCTGCTGAACTCGGCGTTTCCCGCAATACCGTAAAGGAGCATATGGTAATGGCTATGAAATTTGTAAAGGAACAATTTCTGCATTACGATATCTCGTTAGGTTTAATACTTCTCCTTTTTTGCAGATAAGTTTTCATGGTTATTGTTCAGGCTTGCTTCCCTGAAAAAAACTTTCACATAGACCCACCCTGTTATTCCATTTAAGGATATTAGTAAATAAGCACACACAAAAATTGATTTATGTCCGGGACAGAAGAATACTATCGTCAGTTGTTAGCGGATTATCTGAACAATAATTGTACTCCGCAACAGGCAGAGGAAATTCTGGATTTTTTGCGGCAGGATGTATCGGATAAAATTCTGTTGCAGCAATTGCAGGATGAATTTAACCATATCATAAAGGAGGAAAAAGAAGTTCCGGCAGATGTAAGTGATAATGTGAGAAATCGTTTAATGCAAATAATCGGACCAGCTACTGTTATACCATTCTACCGGAGGCCTTTTTTTCGGATAGCTGCAGCAGCAGTTGTTACAGGTCTCTTAGCCGGCGGTTATTTTTTATTTTCCGGTAAAAGGTCTCAATCGGTGCAATCACCGGTGGCATTGGAAAAAAACACGCAGGATGATGTAAAGCCGGGAGGTAATAAAGCCATATTAACTCTTTCAGATGGATCGTCAATATTACTGGATAGTGCGCAGAACGGATCACTGACCAGGCAAGGAAATACCAAAGTTTTGAAAATAAATAATGGACTGTTGGCATATAATGCGGATAAATCGCGACCGGGAGAAATAATATATAACACGTTAACTACGCCACGGGGCGGGCAATACCGGGTCACTTTATCAGACGGTACACAGGTATGGTTGAATGCAGCATCCTCGATCACTTTTCCAACGGTTTTTTCAGGCAAGGAAAGAAAAGTGGAGGTTACCGGGGAAGTTTATTTCGAGGTAACTAAAAATGCGGCTATGCCCTTTATCGTAAAAAAAGTAAATGATGATGTACGTGTACGGGTATTGGGTACTCATTTCAATGTAAATGCCTATGATGATGAATCTGAAATGAGAATCACATTACTGGAAGGTGCAGTAGATGTTGCGAAAGGGGATAACCACAGCATATTAAAACCCGGCGAACAAGCCCGGATAATTAGGGAAAAGATGAATGTAACAGACCATGCTGACCTGGATGAAGTAATGGCCTGGAAGAATGGCCGGTTTTATTTTGAAGAGGCAGATATTAAAACAATCATGCGGCAGGTAGAGAAATGGTACAACGTTGATGTGAAATATGAAGCCGACATAAAATATTCTTTTGTAGCAGAAATATCCAGGGCTGAAAATGTGTCGAGGTTATTAAATATACTGGAGTTGACCAGGCTCGTGCATTTTAAAATTGAAGGGAATAAAATAACCGTTATGAAATAAATCTTTCAAAAATTAATTCAAATAAAAACCGTCCTGAAGGCAATCAGGACGGCAGGTGTTTGGACTAATCAAATTGTAACAATCGTTCTTCAGACTGCTTTTTTAATTAACCCAACAAACACAAAGTTATGTATTTAGTGGTTCTCTGTCAATCTCCGGTACCGAACCGGGGAACCTTAACAAAAATCTTGCGTGTTATGAAGCTCACATCCATACTATTGATTCTTGGTATACTCCAGGTCAGTGGTAAGGGGCTTGGCCAAACGATTACGCTGAATGTAAAAGATGTACCGCTCAAACAGGTATTTAAAGAAATCAGGAAGCAGAGCGGGTATAGTTTTATTTATGGAAAAGAACAGCTTGCCGGAACCCGCAGAATCACTTTGAATGCTGAAAGACTACCCCTGGAAACGGTTCTGGGAATGATTTTCAGGGATCAACCGGTAACCTATGTTATTACCGAGAAATATATTGCTGTCCGGGAGAAGTCTGGTGACCCTTCGGTCAAACCGGCTAGCGGGCAACCGTTACCGGTAGAAATAAGAGGCACTGTGCGCAACGAAAAAGGGGAGGCGATGACAGGGGCTACAGTAACGCTGAAGGGAACAACTACAGCTACACAAACAGATGGAGACGGAAATTTTGTTATCGATCTACCCTCTGCGAAAGGGATTTTGCTTGTTACCAATATCGGGTATGAAGCAAAGGAAATTCCCGTATCGGGACAAGCAAATATTGGAAACATAACCTTGTTGCTATCAGCCACAAAATTGGAACAGGTTGTTGTAACCGGGTATTCATCACAACGCAAAAAGGATATTACCGGTTCGGTGGCGGTTGTGAATATGAAAGAACTCAAAGAATTTCCAAGCGGTACACCCGAACAATTACTGCAGGGGCGTGCAGCCGGCGTAAATGTGATTACTTCCGGATCACCAGGCGGTGGCAGTATCCTTAGAGTGCGGGGAATTACATCTTTCGGTGGTGCGGATCCGTTAGTAATTATTGACGGTACACGTGGTGATCTGCATGATATCAATCCAAACGATATAGAATCTATTTCCGTTTTAAAAGACGCCGGTGCAGCAGCTATTTATGGTGCAAGCGGTTCGGCAGGCGTTATACTGGTTACAACAAAAAAAGGCAAGACCGGAAAAATTACGTTTAATTATGATGGTTATTATGGAACACAACGACCCTTAAGCGGTAATGTATTTCATCTTTTAAACCCGCAGGAACAGGCGGATGTTATGTGGCTTGCTTTAAAGAATTCCGGGCAAGCACCTACGTCGCCGCAATATGGTTCCGGCCCCGAACCGGTATTACCTGATTATTTGCTGATCGGCAACCAGGCCGGCGTAAACAGGGAACCGACACAGGCAGAACTCGATCAATATAATATTGATTATACCAAAGGTCCTATCTACCAGATCGTAAAAGCTAATAAAACGGGCACAGACTGGTTTCATGAAATTTTCAAACCCGCAGCTATTCAAAGCCATACATTATCTGCCAGCGGCGGCTCTGATAAATCCGCTTATTTTTTGTCTTTTGGTTATTTTAACCAGGCAGGAACATTAATCAATACATACCTGAAGCGGTATTCGATGAGGATTAATACCACTTTCAGCAATACAAAAAAGAACATCAGGGTTGGAGAAAATCTTTACCTGTATTATAAAGACAATCTTCAATTAGGTTCGGGTAATCTTTCTGAAAGTAATTCTATTGCACAATCGTTCGCTGAGCATCCGATCATTCCGGTATACGATATCTATGGAGGGTTTGCAGGAACGGCAGCGCCCGGAGTAGGGGACAGACCAAACCCGGTAGAAACTCAATACCAGGCGAAGCAAAGCACCAATAACAGTTGGAGCATTTTGGGAAATGCATTTGCTGAAGTTGATTTTTTAAAACATTTCACGGTCCGTACACAATTCGGAGGTTCATTCCAGGCTGCTTATAATTCCTATTACGGTCTGCCTACTTATGGAAGTGTGTTTGCAGCGAACAATAACGGGTATGGTGAGAATTCATCGTACAACAGGCAATGGGTATGGACAAACACAGTATCCTATACGAATGTGTTTGCTTTAAAACACACTGTGAAACTCCTGGCAGGAACCGAATCAATATCCTATTACAGCAGAAATATGGGTGGCACACGTACCGGTTTTTTTATAAATAACCCGAATTATTTTAATCTTTCAAATGGTGTATTTCAAAGCCAGGGAAGTGGTATCGGTCAGTCATCACAGTTAGCTTATTTTGGCCAGGTTGATTATGCTTTCGATGAAAAATACTTAATAGGGGGAAGGTTCAGGCGGGATGGAGCTTCATTATTCGGCCTGGACAATCGTTACGGAAACTTTCCTTCTGTTTCGGCAGGCTGGAGGATCAGCCGTGAAAAGTTTATGGAAACTATCACATGGATTAATGATTTGAAACTCCGGGGAAGCTGGGGTAAACTGGGATCATTAAGTAATGTACCGTCAGAGAACCAGTATGATCTTTACGGCGGCGGACGGGGAGATGCCTATTATGATATCATGGGCACAAGTAATTCGAGCGTCCAGGGATTCAGGCAAACAAGAACAGGAAATCCGTATACAGGTTGGGAAGAAGATATTATGACAAACGTAGGACTGGATGCCACGGTGCTTAAAAACAAACTTGATTTTTCAGTTGAATGGTATAAGAAAAGAATCAGTGGTTTATTATTTACAGACCAGGCCCATATTTATGGTGTGGGCGGCGCCACCTTACCATTGATCAATATAGGGGATATACAAAATACCGGTATCGATGCTTCTGCAACATATCATGGTACAGTAAATAAAGATCTGAAATTTGATGTTGGCGTGCTTTTTACAAAATATAAATCTGAAATAGTTGATATTCCCGGCTCCTCTACTTTTTTTACAACATTTAATACACGCATAGGCGGTACCGATATAGTACGGAATGAAGAAGGGCATCCCATCGGATCATTCTACGGATATAAAGTAATTGGATTATTCAGGGATGATGACGATGTTTCGAAATCAGCCGTACAGGATGGCGCGGGCCCCGGCCGGTTTAAATATGCGGACCTGAATAAGGATGGAAAAATAAATGATGATGACAGGACATTTATAGGAAACCCCAATCCGGATTTTACATATGGATTTAACTTGTCTGCAACGTATAAAAACTTTGATTTCTCCATGTTTCTATATGGCAGCCAGGGTAACGATCTTGTTTCCGTTATCCGGTGGTGGACTGATTTTTATCAATCATTTGGCGGAGTAAAAAGTAAAGACCTGTTATATAATTCATGGACACCACAGAACTTAAATGCCAAAACACCCAGGGCTGAAACGGTCTCTAATTTCAGCACCAATGGGGTCCCCAATTCATATTATGTAGAAAATGGCTCTTACCTGCGCTGCAAGTCGCTATTAATAGGATACACCGCACCTGCCGGCATATTAAGCCATTTAGGAATTGATAAACTGAGAATTTATATACAGGCAGCTAATTTATTCACTATAACAAAATACAGCGGACCCGACCCTGAAATTGCTGGCGGTAACAGTGCTTTTGGTATTGATGTGGGAAACTATCCGAATAACCAGAAGAACTTCCTGGTTGGTGTGAACATTTCATTTTAATACTTACCTGAATCAACTATAAAAAAATATTTATGAAAAAGAAGAAAGTATGGTTTTCTGTAATTGCCATTCTGGGTTTTACTTTTTTGTTTTATGCCTGCTCAAAATCTTTCCTTGACAAACCAGCATTAGGATCTGTTGATGAAAGTACTCTGGCCAATAAAGCGGGTGTGGAAGGATTATTAATCGGCGCCTATTCTATGCTCGATGGTATCGGCGGAGCGGCAAATAATTTCGACGGTGCAGCCACCAACTGGATTTTCGGGGATATTGCTTCCGATGACTCCTATAAAGGTACACAACCGGGCGACGGATCTGAGATCAATGAAATTGAAACCTACCGTCCGACAAACGGAAATTCTGCTGTTATAGCCAGGTGGGGTGGTATATACGATGGTATACAGCGTTCTAATGATGTACTAAGAATGATGGCCAAAGCGACAGACATTGAAACGGCAGACCAGGTAAGAATAAAAGCAGAAGCTCTTTTTTTGCGCGGGTTTTATCACTTTGCGGCGAAGAAGTTATGGGATATGGTTCCTTACATTGACGAAACGATCAGCTATGCAGCCGGGAATACGGATGTTCCGAATAACGTTGATATATGGCCGAAGATTGAAACTGACATGCAGTTTGCAGCAGACAACCTGCCGGCTGACTGGAGCAGTACAGGAGAAAAAGGAAAGGCTAACAAATGGGCTGCCATGACAGTGCTCGCCAAAATTTATATGTTTGAACACAAGTATACAGAAGCAAAACAATTACTGGATAATGTTATTGCCAATGGAGTTACTGCTACCGGAGAGCATTATGCGCTTCTGCCTCATTATGCGGATAATTTCAATGCTGAAACAAAAAACAATGCCGAAGCGGTCTTCCAGATTCAGCAATCGGTCAATGATGGGTCCGGGGGTTACAATGCAACATGGGGCGAAGCCCTTACTTATCCGAATGGAGCTGGTGTTCCCGGTGGTTGCTGTGGTTTTAATCAGCCTTCACAAAACCTGGTGAATACTTTCAGGACAGATCCTGTGACCGGCTTACCTTATTTAGATACTTTCAATGATATTGATGTAAAGAATGACCAGGGAGTTGAATCGGGCGCTTCATTTACACCTGAAACAGGAACGCTTGATCCACGCCTCGACTGGACAGTCGGCCGCAGGGGCCTTCCTTATCTTGATTGGGGAATTCATCCGGGGAAAGTCTGGATAAGAGACCA
>Ga0207675_100005660_pt1 | contig 11963 bp, 9 predicted proteins | sample KBSSwiS42_FD_184305 | JGI IMG/M metagenome (GOLD analysis project Ga0207675, IMG submission 184305) | Switchgrass rhizosphere microbial communities from Kellogg Biological Station, Michigan, USA - KBS Switchgrass S4-2 (SPAdes) (version 2) | ecosystem: Host-associated > Plants > Roots >...
AACAGGAGATCACCAACGGTAACTTTCGTGCGGACCTCTTCTACCGTTTGCGCGTTGTGACCGTTGACATTCCGCCTTTGCGTGAACGCCGCGAAGACATTCCGATGCTGGCGGAGACTTTCGTTCGCAACGCAGCCGAGCGTTACGATCTGCCTGAAAGAGGACTCAGCCAGGGCACCTTGAAACGGCTGCTCGAATACAGTTGGCCCGGCAACGTGCGTGAACTCAAGAACACGATCGATCGCGCAGTGATCATGGCTGAAGGCGATGAAGTCACGCCGCGAGATCTGCCCGACGAAATAACGGCAGGTCTGCCCGTCAGCACAAGCGCGGAGGGCAGCGAAGAAAGTGACGGTTTGCGCGTCCCGTTTACGGCAGACTTTCGCGAGGATCGCCGTGAGTTTGAGCGCCGTTATATCGGCCGCTGCCTCGAGTACACCAACGGAAACGTGACGCGCGCAGCAGAGATCCTCGACATGCATCGACAGTCGTTGCAGCACAAGTTGCGGCAACTTGGCCTTGGGAGGCGGTATGTTTCGGTAAGCGGCGACATGCCGGATAATTCGGACACCTGACAAAGGAAGCGGACAGGGAACAAGGATGAAAGCGCGTGCGGATGCCATTATTCATCGTGAGCAGGCCGAGTATCTCGACCGCCTGACAACTCAAAACGATCCGTTGCTGGCCGAGATGGAGGAGTACGCGGCGGAGCATCGCGTGCCAATCGCGGATCGTGAGGTCGCGCTGTTCCTGGAGCTCACGGCCCGCGCAATTAATGCTCGCAGAGTGCTCGAGATCGGAATGGCGATCGGCTATTCAGTGGTCCATCTCGCACGCGGCATGGGCGAGCACGGTATCGTGGTTACGATCGAACCGAGCGACGAAATGATTCAGGCGGCTGCCGGTTTTTTGCACCGCGCGAATCTGCTCGGCCCCGTCGAGATCGCACGCGGCAAGGCTCTCGACGTGATGCCTGACCTCACTGACACTTACGACCTGCTATACATCGACGCTGTGAAAGAAGAGTACATGCAGTATCTCGATCTTGGTCTACCGCTTTTACGTACAGGCAGCGTCGTCATAGTTGATAATCTGCTCTGGGGCGGAAGAGTTGCGAAAGAACGCCGCAACGACGACAGTTCCACTATTGCCTTACGCGAGTTCAACCGCTACTTCATCAACCACCCGCAGCTTCGATCCGAAATTCTGTCCGTCGGCGACGGTTTAGGCTACGCAGTAAAGATCTCCTAACTCAACAACCTTGATAAAGACTTGAGTCGCGTGCTAATTTCGCGAGGATGTTGAGGGAGGTTCTGCGATGAGCAGTATCAACTGGAAGCAATTCAGCGCTTTCGTTTTGCTCGCATCTCTGGCTTGTTCAGGCCTGTCATGCACCGTCGCGTCAAGTAACGAACTCTACTGGGGCAAGACAGACCCTCCGCAACGGAATATCTTTCGTTACGTAACCGGCGAAGAACCCGAATCACTCGATCCAGTGGTCAGCAATGGCCAGCCCGAGGCGCGTATCTACATGGCGCTGTACGACGGGCTCGTTGAATACGATCCAAAGACAACCGCGCCGATTCCGGCACTCGCCACTCACTGGCGCCAGAACGGTGATTCTTCCGAGTTTATGTTTTACCTGCGCCGCAACGGCCGCTGGTCCAACGGCGACCCGATCGACGCAAACGATTTTCTCTACAGTTTTCGCCGCGCAGTTTCACCTAAAGTTGCTTCGCGCAATGCGTACATGGCCTATTACATCAAGTACGCGCAGCCGTTCAACGAAGGCAAAGTCTTTGTGCGCGATCCCAGCAATGGCAAGTTTCTGCAGGCTAAAGACTTCGACGAGAGCCTTCCAGCGGAACCGATCAGCGGCAGTCCAATCGATCAAGCAAAGAGTGAGTTTCAGCCAACCGCGGAAGAATCACAGCCGCCGCCGGAGACAGCTTTCCACCAGGCTCTGCATTCGCCGTTGCGTTTGACGATTCCCGGGGACGAAAAGGCACGTACCAAACTGCTGAATAGCAACGCCAAACTGAAAGCGGCAATCGCCGGTAAAGAACTTGTGCCGATCAAAGGCGAGGACATCGGCATTGAAATGCTTGACAACTACACGTTGCGGATTTCGTTGACGTTACCCGCGCCGTTTTTTGTCAGCATGTTGGCACACCAGGCATTTCGCATTGTGCCGGGGAAGGTTGTCGAGCAGTACGGGGAGCAATGGACACAACCTGCACACATCGTTACCTGTGGTCCATTCAAGCTAAAGACGTGGCGCCCGTATGACACGCTCGTCGTCGAACGCGATCCGATGTACTGGGACGCGGCAAACGTCAAACTGGATGAGATTCACTTCTATCCGATGTCGGACAACCCGACGATCATGAACCTCTACAAGGTGGGAGAGGTCGATGCCGTTCTTAACCATACCGTGCCGAACGCATGGTTACCCGTAGTCCGAACAAAGAAAGACTACATGGACGCCGCCGAAGCCGCGATCGAGTACATCAATATCAACACGACCAGGCCGCCCATGAACGACGTCCGCGTGCGCAAGGCGTTCAACATGGCGATCGACAAAGAGGCGTGGGCCACCTGGCGCAGGATCGTAAAACCCTTAACCGCTTTTACACCCGCAGGAATCTTCCCGGGATACCCGCAACCAAAAGGTGATGCTTTCAATCCGGAAGAGGCGCGACGACTGCTCGGTGAGTCCGGCTATCCGGTGACCAAAAACCAGGACGGCAGTTATTCCTGTCCAAAGTTTCCGGCCAATCAGATGGAGTACATCTACAACACGCAGGAATCCACAAAGAACATGGCGGAGTGGATGCAAGCGCAGTGGCGACAGAATCTAGGCATCACTATCACGCTGCGAAACATGGACTGGAAGACGTTTCTGACTACACGGGCCAAGATGGACTACACTGGGTTCGCACGCGGATCGTGGGGAATGGATTATCTGGATCCCTTTACTTTTCTGAGTCTGTTCTACACGGGTGGCGAGAATGGCACTGGTTGGGAGGATCCGAAGTACGTAGCACTGGTCGACGAGGCCAATCGCTCACTCGATCCAGTCAAGCGTTATCAAATATTGGCCCAAGCCGAGGCGTACATGCTGCAATATCAACCTGTTATTCCTATCCACACTGCTTCCGCGAACTGGGTCAAGAAGCCATATGTCAAGGGCATGTATCCGAATCCGGCGTCGTTGTTTGCCTGGAAGTTTGTTTACATAGAGCGCGATCCGGCCAAGTGGGATGCAGGCACGCCCAGTTTGGCTGATTAAAAGATGCTTCGGTTCATAATCAGACGTCTCCTGATTACGATTCCCACGATCCTCGTTGTGATTACGATCACATGGGGCCTAATCAAACTTGCTCCCGGTAACTTCTACTCCGGCGAAAAGAGACTGCCGGCTGCAATCGAAAAGAACATTCGCGAAAAGTACAGCCTCGATAAGCCGTGGTATCAGCAGTATGCCAGGACGATGGCCAACATTGTCTTGCGCTTCGACTTCGGCACTTCGCTGCGATTCGAAGGACAGTCAGTTAACTCGATCATCTGGCGTTCGCTGCCGGTTTCTGCCGCTGTCGGCGTTCTGGCTTACCTGCTCGCTTTGGTGGTCGGCATCACTGTCGGCTCTATTGCCGCGCTGAAACAGAACTCTCGCTGGGACTACAGCTCGATGGCCCTGGCGATGCTTGGGATCTCAGTACCAAACTTTGTGCTTGGTCCAATCCTGGTCCTGGTTTTTTCGCTGGGTCTTTACTGGCTGCCACCGTCCCGCTGGGGCGGCTTTCCGAGTAAGAACCTGATTCTTCCCGTGTTGACTCTGTCGGCGCTTTACATGGCCTACATTGCACGGCTGACACGTGCAGGCATGTTGGAAGTGCTGCGCTCGGATTACATTCGCACGGCACGCGCGAAAGGCCTGAGCGAAAAGGACGTAGTTATCAAACACGGATTGCGCGGCGGCCTGATGCCGGTGGTCTCGTACACAGGTCCGGCATTGGCGTTTTTGTTGACGGGAACAGTTGTAGTCGAACGAATCTTCGCGTTGCCTGGTCTCGGAAACTACTTCATACAGGCATCGCTGAATCGCGACGAGCCGCTGATCATCGGCATCGTCGCGTTCATCTCAATCACTTTGTTGTTCATGAACATGCTGGTTGACATTGCGTACGCCTATCTAGACCCGCGCGTGAGATACCACTGACGAATGGAACCTGAGAACAAGATAAGTCCGGAGATGGCGGTTGCCGAAGCCGACGTGCGACCGGAAGAAGCGGGCGAGTTCGTCCGCGGCACATCCTTGTGGCGAGACGCGTGGCGTCGTTTGTTGAAAAACAAACTGGCGGTGTTTGGGCTAATAGTTGTCGTGCTGGTCACCGCTGCTTCGATCGCAGGTCCAACAGTAATCAAGCGCAGCTTCGGTTTTACTCCCGATTACATTCCCACCAACGACGTTAAGTTGATCAGATCGTTTCCACCGTTCACTGGACCAGACGGCGAGTTTTCCTGGAAGCACCCCATGGGCACGGATAACGCCGGACGCGATCAGCTTGCGCGTGTGCTCCAGGGAGGACAGATCTCGTTGTTCGTCGGCATCATCGCGACGCTGGTGTCGCTGTTTATCGGCATCAGCTACGGCGCGATCGCCGGTTATGTTGGTGGCCGCATTGACGACGTGATGATGCGAATAGTCGACGTGCTCTATTCGTTGCCGTATGTGATCCTCGTCATCGTTCTGCTCTCAATGTTTCGCAGCCAGACGCCGCGCGGGCAGTTGACGCTGCTATTCGTCGCGCTTGGTTCAGTGTCGTGGCTAACCATGGCGCGCATCGTTCGCGGCCAGGTCTTGTCACTGAAGAACCAGGAATTCGTGTTGGCGGCGCGTGCGACGGGCGTGTCAGCGCCGCGCATTATCTTTCGCCACCTGGTGCCCAACACTCTAGGCCCAGTGATTGTCTACGCAACCTTAACGATCCCTCAGATCATGTTGACGGAAGCGTTTCTCTCGTTTCTTGGCCTTGGCGTGCAGGCTCCGCTGGCATCGTGGGGCAGTCTCGCGGCAGACGGTGTTCAGAACATCGCGATCTTTCCCTGGCAGTTGATCTTTCCGGGCGTGACGATGGCGTTGACGCTTTTCTCGCTTAACTTTCTGGGAGACGGCTTGCGGGATGCGCTCGATCCCCAGATGAGGACAATTTGATCCTTTTAGAGGTCAAAGACCTTCGCACATACTTCGAAACTGACGACGGCCTGGTCAAGGCCGTTGACGGCATCTCCTTTCAACTTCAACGCGGCGAAACGCTTGGTATTGTCGGTGAATCCGGTTCAGGAAAGTCTGTCACGAACCTTTCGATCATACGTTTGGTCCCCGATCCACCGGGAAAGATTGTTTCGGGCGAAGTGATCTTTAAAGGCCAGGACATTCTTCTGCTTCCTTCCGATGCGGTACGAAAGATCAGAGGACGCAGCATCGCGATGATCTTTCAAGATCCGATGACGTCACTCAATCCGTTCATGAAGGTCTCGAAGCAACTGATGGAGATGACGCAACTGCACCTCGGCCACACAAAGGCGCAAGCGTACGAGCATGCAGTTCGAATGCTCGAAACCGTCGGCATCCCTGACGCACGCGCGCGCGCCGGCAGTTATCCACACGAATTCTCCGGTGGCATGCGACAGCGCGTAATGATTGCAATGGCGCTGTCCTGCGAACCCGAGCTGCTGATTGCGGATGAACCCACAACGGCGCTGGACGTCACGATCCAGGCGCAGATCCTGGAGCTAATCAAGAAACTCAAACAGGAAACAGGCACGAGTGTCATCCTGATCACTCACGACCTTGGCGTCGTGGCGGGAATGACCGATCACGTGATCGTCATGTACGCAGGCAAGATTTTTGAGCAGGCAAAGACGAAAGAGCTGTTTGCGTTTCCTGGTAATCCGTATACGAAAGGCTTGTTGCGATCCGTGCCGGATCCGACCGCAGAACAGGGCAAGCTTTATCAAATTCCCGGACTTCCACCTGACGTGGCCCATCTGCCACCCGGCTGTCCGTTTGCGCCACGTTGCGATCGCGTTGAGGAGATTTGCCGGCGCGAGTTTCCGCCGTTCGTCGAACTGACACCCGATCACCACTCGCTTTGCCATTTCGCAAACGAAGTTTATGCTGAGTCAACAGAAGGAAACCGTGACTGAGACTCTCCTTTCAATTCGAGATCTGAAAGTCCACTTCAATCTCGGTCACAACCGGGTAGTCAAGGCTGTTGACGGAGTCTCGCTCGACATCTACGAGGGAGAGACTCTCGGACTCGTCGGTGAGTCTGGTTGTGGTAAATCAACACTCGGCCGCGCGATCCTGCGACTAACTGAACCGACCAGCGGACAGGTGATCTATCGCAACAGCGACCTGGCCCATCTGTCGAGCCGGCAATTGCGTGAACAACGCCGGCACTTGCAAATCATCTTTCAGGATCCGTACGCCTCGTTGAATCCACGGATGACCGTGGGCCAGATTGTCGGCGAACCTTTGGAGACGTTTCGTCTGGCTCGAGGAAGGGAAGCGGAGCAGCGGGTGCAGGAGCTTCTCGAAACTGTCGGCCTCAGCAAGCGTTTCATCAAGCGCTACCCGCACGAGTTTTCCGGAGGACAGCGACAACGCATCGGCATTGCCCGCGCACTCGCCGTCGATCCTGATTTCATCGTCGCCGACGAGCCGATCTCGGCGCTTGATGTTTCGATTCAAGCGCAGATCATGAACTTGCTCGAGAAGTTGCGGCGCGAGAAGAACCTCACTTATCTTTTTATCTCACACGATCTGCGGGCGATCAGACATGTTTCGGATCGAGTGGCCGTGATGTATCTCGGCAAGCTGGTAGAAGTGGCCGAAGCGCGGACCGTCTACTACGAGCCGTTGATGCCTTACACGAAGGCGCTCATTTCAGCGGTGCCGGTGCCTGACCCGGAGGTTGAAGCGACTCGACAGCGTATCGTGCTCGAAGGCGACGTGCCATCCCCGATAAATCCGCCGTCGGGATGTCCCTTTCACACACGCTGCCCGTACGCGATTGATGTTTGCAAGGAAGTGGTTCCGCAACTGGTTGAGATCAAGCCTGCGCACTATGCCGCCTGCATCCGGATCAGCCCGGCGATGCCCCACATCGAGGAAGTTCCTCCCGGCGCCGCCCCAGGCCTCGAAGATCGCGGCGCGTAAATCCGCATTCGCCCGTACAATGGCTCTTGATCCCGTCGCAGCCGTTGAAATCCCCTTGCTATTCGATGTTTAGCACTAGGGTGAACTCCTCGTGTGCGGATGATGGTAGTTCAGTTCTCCGTGGCCGGCGGCTAACTTATTGCAGGCCACATACTTGAAACTGAATTGCCCAGAGGTTGATGGTTAAGAAGTCCCCCATTGCCCCAGATACTCAAGAACACCGCGAAGACGCCCCTCCCGCGTGGCCGGAGGTGCAGGATGGACTCGCGGCCGCCTCGAGCCTTGCATTGCTGTTGGTCGACGGGTATCAGCCGCCGGCTGTCGTAGTTTCTAACAACAACTCAATCTGTAATGCGTTCCAAACTTCGCCCGATCACGTAAAACTCTGCGATCCATACTGCGGCGCCGCTCACACTGAAGCCACAAAGTCACACAGTACGATCGAGTACAAGTGTCACGCGGGCCTGCAATGTTTCGCGAGCCCGGTAGAGCTCGGCACAAAGAAAAAACTGGCAGTAATCGGCGGCCGCGCTTTCACGAAAAGCTCCGACTACCAGCAACTCGTCGAACGCTTCCGTACCGGAGATCTGCAAGTTCTCTCGTCCGATGAAGCCTTCTCAAATGTGATCTTTACGGACACGCAACGACTCGAGGAATTTGCGGAACGTATCGAGCGAACGACGCACCGCTTCCACGCTGCATCCTCAAATGGCTCTTCGAAGGGCAAGACAAAAGCGCAACCAGAATCTGCTCCGGCTGCTCCGGCGTCGCCGAAGCCCGATCTCGAACAGGAGATCCACCGGCTGCGAACTGAACTCGAGTACCGCTCCCGGATCACCAACTCGCTACAGCACTTTCTCGAGCGCATCAGTTGCGACGATCCGGCAAAGACCTACAACTCAATCGTCAGCAATTCGAAAGAGTTGTTTGAATGCGAACGCGCTTCACTTTTTGTGTTTGACGAAGACTCGAACGAGTTAGTGCCGAAAGCAGCCAGCGGATGGGCCACCCCACCGGAGAAGGTTCGACCCGTTCGCGTTGGCGAAGGTGTGTCAGGGAAAGTAATCGATAGCGGACAAGCGTTGATCGTGACTGACCTGCGTAGCGAAGGACGCAAACCAGCTCCACTGGATCGACAATACAAAACAAGGTCATTCATCAGTTATCCGATCATCATCAGCGGCCGCAAGGTCGGGGTCTTAAATGTGACGGATAAGACAAGTGGACGCACGTTCGATGAGGTCGATCTGGGGCTACTGGAAATCATTGGCCCACAAGTGGCGCTCGCACTCGAACGAGCCGAATGGCAGGAACGGGCGACTGAGTTTCAACTGATGTCGATCACCGATCCGCTAACGGCGCTTCCGAATCGTCGCTATCTCGAAGAGCGTCTCATGGAGGAGTTGAACCGCTCGAAGCGTTACGACTATCCGATGAGCTTCTTGATGATCGACATCGACGACTTCAAGGCTTACAACGACAAGAACGGGCACCAGGCAGGCGATCTTGCGCTGCAAATTACTGCTCATTGTTTGAAAGGCGCACTCCGCTCCGCGGATGTCGCTTCGCGTTACGGCGGCGAGGAGTTTTGCATTCTGTTGCCGCAAACAGGAATCGCCGAAGCAGGCGCCAGCGCCGATCGCATCAGGCATCGCGTCCGCACGATGCACTTTCCACACGGCAAGACTCAGCCGCTCGGCCGCGTCACCATCAGCATCGGAGTTTCGACGTTCTCGCAGATGGTCAACACTTCGGAAAACATCATCGCTGCCGCCGATCGCGCGCTTTACCAGGCGAAGCACATGGGCAAGGATCGCATCGTCTTTTACGGTGACGAGGAGAACAGCAGCAGGTAGCGATGAGCACGGGCAGCTCCAGCGAGAACTTTCGACGCGTCCTTGGTCGCGTGGCGCCGCCCGATTTCGTTGGGCGCACCGACGAACTCCAACGGATCATGGCCCACGCGGAACCAACGAATGCCGGACGTGGTCTGTTGCTACTCATGGAACCTTCCGCCGGCGTCTCTGAACTGCTGCGCCAGGCGTATGACCGCATCTTCAGTCAGCGAACAGAAGTAATTCCGATCTATTTTGCTTTTACGCGGAACGAAACTACCGCGGTAAGCGCGGCGATCGAATTCCTGAACACTTTTCTTCAACAGTACATCGCTTATCGACGCGACGAACCGTCTGTTTCGCATGCCACGCTAACGCTCCAGGAACTGCTCGAACTAGCGCTCCCCGCCGACCACGAATGGATCGAACAACTGGTTGATTCCTACACGCGTCTGCGTTTCAGCAATGACGACAAAGCGCTCGTGCGCTTCTGTCTCGGCGCGCCGCAACGTATACCGCCCGGCCGTGGCCGAGCTTTGATCATGCTCGACGGCGCACAACTCGCCGAATACCTCAACGGAACAGTCGTGTTGGGTTCCGAAGTGCTACGCGTGTTCGGGCGAGGTGGTTTTACTTTCGTTCTCGCCGGATTGCGGCGACAGATTCTCGAAGCGGCACACGATGCGGAATGCAATTTCGAGTTGCTCGATATGCTGCGACTGCGACAGCTCGATGCGAAAGATGCAACACTCCTCATCGAGCACGTGGCGCAGCGCCAACAGGTGACCACGAGCGAAGCCGCCCGAGACTTGCTGGTCCAACAGTTTGCCGGCAGCCCGTTTTTCATCAGCATCTTTCTTCAGGCAGCACGTGAAAAACGTGTCGCACTCAATTCGTATCTCGATTGCGAGCGACTCTACGTCGATGAACTGTTTGGCGGTCATTTACATCGCCACTTTGCGGATCTGGTTGAAGAGATCTCTCCGCGACTGGAGGCTCGTCACCTGTTGATTCGTCTCTTGTGGGAAGCTGCCGTAGGCGAAGATCAAATTTCCTCGTTCGAAGTTTGGCGCAAGCGTTTGCACATGAGTACCGGCGAACTGGAAGAGGTCTTACATCGCTTGCACGTCCATGAGTTTGTTAACTGGGACGGCACGACTGTCGAAGCCGCGACTGGACCACAAGCGTGGAAAGACTATCTCAAGATCCGTTACCGGCTGGACGTGTTGGGTGAACCGCGCGCGCTGGTAGTCGCGGATGCGCTTGCAGACGCACTCAAACGCGCGCCCCACACGATGGCTCGACATTACAAACAGAGCGCGCGAGTGAGTCTGCGCGAACTCGTGTCGGCGTTCAATTGCCAGCGCGTACCTTCAGTCCTGTTCGATTACGGAAGCTTCAGCCGGAAGTACAAAGGTCTGGAACCCGATCGAGTGAATTCGGATCTCGATGCTGAGACCGAGTTCTTCAAACTCCCGCAGACGGTGCATCTCGCGAGTTGCGTCGCTTTCAATAGCGACATGCGGCAGGTTTGTGAAGACGAGCGATGTCTCGTAGCGCATACATTTGAAGAGGGAACTTACTCGGATGCGCAGGAGGTCGTCTGGCTGATTGCGGACGTCGAGTCGAAACTCGAAGTGGATATTGAAGAGGCCCGCGTCTGGTATGAACGCCTCGAAAGCCTGGCGGCCAGTCTGAGTTTTAGCCGGTTTCAAGTCTGGTTAATCGCAAATGAAGGTTTCAGCGACGAGGCCGGCAGCCTCTTGAGCCGCCGCAAGGCGTTTGCGTCGAGCAGGCAGCAATTGGAGCTTCTGGCGTCACGAATCAGCGAAACACCTGTTAATCCTGTTGTACATTCCGGCGAGGCAAACGAGTTCCTCATGGTTGTGCCGATGGGTGAGGATAACGAACTCATCGCCGCCAACACGGCCGAGCAGATCGCCAAACGGTTGACGTTCAGACCCGAAGCGATTAACCAGATCAAGACGGCGGTTGTAGAGGCGTGCATCAATGCCTTCGAGCACAGTTTCAGCCCGGATCGAAAAATATATCAACGTTTTCGCGTCGAAAGTGATAGATTAGTCGTCACTATTTCGAGTCGCGGCGTCGTACCGACCAATCTTAATGGTGCGAGCAGCCGCCCAGATACAAGCGAAGCGGCAGAAGAACGACGCGGATGGGGCCTTAAACTCATTCGCACGCTGATGGATGAAGTCGAGTTCGAACGGGTCGACGAAGGCACCAGTTTGCGCATGACAAAATACATCCGCGATACCTCGTCCTAACCTTCTTCTGATGAAACGACATGGATAAAGCAACAAGTGGGTCTTTGGTACGGTCGCATTGCGTTGGTACCACGGCTGTTGTTTATGCCAGCGACTACCTGAACAAACTGACCGGTGAAAAGATCGAACGCGAGTGCCGGCGGCAACTCGACTGCGGTTGCCGCGCGCTGGTGATCGATTTCAGCGACACCAAACTCGTTAACAGTATCGGCGTCTCAATTCTCCTGGGAATAATTGACGTCGCTGAAAAGAGCGGTGCGAGGATTGTCTTCTCCGAGGTAAACAACCAGACAGTTCAACTGTTCGAAATGCTTGGTCTAACACGCCACGTAGCGCTCGCGAAGGATGAACGCGAGGCATTGCACACAATTTCGGGCTTCGAGACATCTCCCACAGTCAACTGACATTTGATGGAGCCGTCGACCCAGAAACTCGTTCACACTTTCGGCGCGCTTGCTGACCTGGGCCAGGAAATTGCCGGGCGAGGTGATTTCACCGAAATGGTGCGGACCTCCATGCACCTGCTGCTCGGCACGCTCGCCCTGCGGCGCGGCGCGGTCGTTGAATGTGTCGCTGATGACAAACTCCAGTGTGTAGCAATCTGGGGGTTAGAGC
>Ga0207675_100005661_pt1 | contig 11962 bp, 9 predicted proteins | sample KBSSwiS42_FD_184305 | JGI IMG/M metagenome (GOLD analysis project Ga0207675, IMG submission 184305) | Switchgrass rhizosphere microbial communities from Kellogg Biological Station, Michigan, USA - KBS Switchgrass S4-2 (SPAdes) (version 2) | ecosystem: Host-associated > Plants > Roots >...
GCTTCGCAACAGTCGAGCTCCCCTGGATGATGGCCAGGCCTTCGTTGTCGTTCTGGAAGTAGCTCTCGTACCACCACCAGAGCCAGGCCGAAGCCTCGCCGACGGTGAGCGCGGAGTGAATCCACCCGGCGACCGCGATACCGTTCTGGATGGTCGTGTTCGGCCCCTCTTCCGGCCAGTACCTCACGCCGGACATCTCGGTCTGCCAGACCTCTTTGTCCCGCTTGCCGCCGGTGACGTCGGCCGGCCACGCGAACGCGATCTGCGAGTCGTACTCGTGCACGCCGAGGATGTCGAAGGCGGCCCATGCGGCCGCATCCTTGGCGAGCCAGTGGCCGTAGTCGTAGCCGTTCCCGTCCTTGCATGTTTGAGCGCAAGAGGTTTCGCTGCCGATGACGTTCCCGTAGCATCCACAGTTCAGCGGATCCGAGCTGTTCGGATGCGTGGAAACGGTCGAGCCCGTCGCCGAGATGTTGGTCCAGGCGTGGATCCATTCCGAGGCTTCGGGCGCGATGACCTTGACCCCCTTGGCCCTGATCTTCGGTCCCGCCACCTTGACGAAGTCCACCATCTGCTTGGCGGTGTACGTCGTCGTGTCGTAGTCGTCGGTGCAGGGCGGGCCCTTGGCCTTGCACGACGCGAAGTCAGACTCGTTCGCGATCGACATGGCGTACAGCCCCTGGGTCCCGGCGAAGTTCGCAATCGTCGTCGACCACGAGTCGATGCAGTTCGCGAGCAAGTACCCACCCATCTGCGTGCTGTTGTTGCTCTTGCAGTTCGCGGGCGGGCTCCAGGTCGATCCGATGACCTTCAGCGACGAGTTCGCGGACTTCGCCTGGGAGATGAACTGCCCGGTCAGGCTGCCGTCCGAATTCATGCCGATGCGAAGGATGGAGAGGCCGATCGAGTCGGTTGCCGTGGTCGTGAACAGCTTGTCTGTCGGGAAGTTCTTCCCGGTCGGCATGAGCGCCGTGTTGATGCCGAACCCCTGGATGGTCTGACGGGTCGCGGTGAGGTTCACCGTCACGCCGCTGGGCGTTCCCCCCGTGCCGCCGCTGCCGGTCGTGCCCGCGGTGCCGGTCGTGCCCGCGACGCCGGTCGTGCCGCCGCGACCCGCGGTTCCCATCGTGCCCGCGGTTCCGGTCGTACCGCCGCGGCCCGCCGTGCCGGTCGTCCCCGCCATGCCCGCCGCCGAGCCGCCGGCGCCGGTCGTACCGGCCGTACCGGTCGTGCCGGCTGTTCCCGTCGTACCGGCCGAACCGGAGGTACCCGCGCTGCCGCTCGTACCGGCGGCGCCGCTCGTGCCGGCAGTCCCGGTCGTTCCGGCGCCCGATGAACCGCTGACACCGGTAGAGCCCGAGGTCCCTGCGGAACCGGGGGTGCCCGGTCCCGTGCTGGCTGGACCGCAGCCCAAGGCAACCAGTGCGCTCGCCCAAAATACGCTGCGAAGTCTAATGTTGCCCACGTATGCCTCCGGTCGATGCCTGGTTAGAGTTTCGCCCCTGCAAGCTTCACCAATTCCCGCGATCGCTCGCACGGATCACGGCGGCCGCCCGCGCGGGCGCTAACCTGGCGTGATTGTTGGCCCCGGGCTACCGGCGTTTCCCCGTTCACGACAAAGGGGATTCCTAACACGGCCATTGGTCCGATCCCCTCTCCCGCTTTGCGGGAGAGGGTTAGGGTGAGGGCAAGCCGCTTTCTGCAGCGCCGCGCCGAGCCCGACTGGCGCTAGAACGCGGCGCGCGCGCCCGCGAAGGTCGCCGCGACGTTGCGCGGGTCCATCCCGAAGTCGATGCTGGCGGTCCATTTGCCCGTCGCGACGCGATCGATGCGGCGATCGGCGGTGTCGCCGTCCGTGGCGGCGTCCCACAACTGCGCCTGACCGCTCTGGCGGAGCGCATCGAACCGCAGCGCGCGCACGCGGTCGGTCAGCTGTTCGTACGCGAGGTCGAGGCCGCTGTCGCAGATCGCGGCCAGCGTCGACTGGTGGCCGATGCACGCGCCAAGCACGCACTTGCCGGCCACGCTGGCCGCCATCGCGTCGCAGTTGACGAGCAGGCCCAGCGCGCCACGCAGGTCCGTGCCGTAGCGATGGCTCATCGCCTGATCGAGGGCGGCCAGCGCGAAGTCGCCGTACGGCATGCCGAAGGCGTGCTCGCCGACCTGCAGATGCGCGTCCTCACCGGCGAGGCCGCGCGTCACCCGCGCGGTCGCGGTGGTCTCCACCGTCAGCAGCGAGCTGGCGGCGCCCGGCAGCGGCGCGATGGGGACGGTGATCTCGTCGGTCCCGCCATAAAGTCGGTAACGCAGCTCCTCGAGGCGATGCGTGGCGGTGGTGGCGCCGGTTGCGTCCGGAACGGCCAGCGACAGCTGGCTGGCCACGTCGGGGCGCGCGACCACGGTCTCGATGGCGGCGGTCAGCGCGTCCAGCTCACTCGACACGCGCGCGTCACCGTAGACCTGCGATGCGAAGAAATCATTGATCGCCTTCTTCAGCTGATCGGCGAGGGGACCCGGCAGCGCGTCCATCAGATCGGATGCCAGCGGCACGCCGGCGTCGTCGAGCAGCTTGAACATCGTGCCGGCGGGATCGTTGCGCAGGCCCACGATGTCCTCCGCATACGTCGCGACCGGCTGCGGGAGCACGCTGCCGACGGTGAGATCGTAGGTGCTGACGATCTGGTAGTCGCCGTCCACGCGCAGGTCGGCCGCGGCGGGCCCGGGATCGGCGGCGCCTCCGTCGTCACACGCCGCGGCGCTCACCGTCATCACCAGGAAAATTGCCAAGCCATGTCGTTTGTCCATGGCGGCTGGAATTGCAACCGATACGCCACCAGAAGCCGGCGAAAACACCGGCTGGTGAATCTTCAACAGTGACGGCGGTACCTCAGTAGTAGAGCTTGAAGGTGCCTGGTGTGCAGCATGCCGAGCACGTAGAGCACGCCGTTCCAGCAGTCGCGCTTGGGGATGGCGGCCGACCAGATCTTGTCGACGAAGGGCTTGCCCGTTGACGCGGGCTGACCGAAGCCGAGCAGAGAATTGCACGACATCTGGGCCACGCCGTTCGCGCGCGAGCTCTCGTACGCGCCGTACTTCGTCGCGTACGTCTCGGTCTGCCAGGGATCCGACGCGTAGAAGTTGTGGTCCATCATGATGTTCATGACGCAACGGATCGTGTCGGAACCGGGGCCCTGCTGCTGCCTCGGTCGCGTAGTTGAACTTGCCGGCGTCGCCCCAGCGCTTCGACGCGAAGATCAGCCCGTAGGAGGCCTACGGCACCCGCCATGTGCGGCCAGAAATTCACGACGGTTACTGGCAGATGGCGGCGTTGTTGTTGCCCAGCTCGTAGAGCATCTGGCCGTTGGCGCGCATGAACAGCGCGCGAATCTCGCAGGCAGGTAACCGGGGATTGTTCAGGGCGTCGAAATTCCCGAGCTGTTCGAGCGCCGAGAGACCGCGCAGGTTGGCGAGCCGGTTGTTCATCGAGATCGTCAGACGATCGGCGGCCGTCACGCTCTCGAGGCCGGTCAGATCCTGCAGCGTTGCATTGTTCGTGATGTAGAGGCTGCTCAGCGCCGGCGCGTTCGCGATCGCGAGATCCGCCAGCGTGGTGAGCTGCATGTTCGAATCGATGCTCAGCGTACCGCCGCTGTAGAACGTGAAGGGGCCGAGGCCGGCGAGGCTGGTCAGGCGGGTCGCGCCGATGTTCAGCGAATTGACGATGGCCAGCTTGCGCAGGCCGGCGAGTGTGTTGATGGGGCCCATGATGTTAAGAGTGTTCGTCGCGCTGGTGAGGTTGCGCAGACCTTCGACGTTGCGAAGCGCGGCGTTGTCGGAGATCTCGAGATCGTAGACGGTGGTGATCGCGGCGAGCCCCTCGATGTTCTGAAGGACCATGTTGCTCCGGATGTCGACGGTGGAGACGCTGGTCAGCGCCAGCGCCGCGAGATCCGCGAGCCGCTGATTCGACACGATCCTCAGCGTACCGACGTCCCGGACGCCGCCCAGCCCGGTGAGGCTGGTCAGCATCCGATTGCCGCCGATGTCGATCGTGTCGAGCTTGGTGAGCGACGCGAGCGCGGCGACGCTGGTGAGCGCGTTGTTGTCTTGTATGGAGAGGGTGTTTCCGGTGGTCGTCACGGCACCGAGGCCGTCGAGACGGGTGAGCGCCGGGTTGCCCGAGATCTTGAGGCCGACTCCAATCTTCGTCACGGCGTCGAGCCCGCTCATGCTGGTGAGCATCGGGTTGCCCGAGATCGTGACCGTGCCGCCGATGCTCGTCACGGCGTCGAGACCCTTCAGGCTGGGCAACTGGACGTCATCGGTGATCGTGACGTCGAAGCCGATGCTCTTCACGGCGTCGAGCCCGGTGAGGCTGGTCAACGCGCGATCGCCCGTGATCGTGACCGAACCTCCGATGGTGGTCACGGCGTCCAGGCCCGCCAGATTGGTCAGGCTGAGGTTGTTCGTGACGATGAGGTCGCCTTTCAGCGTCTTGACGGCGAGCGCGCGCAGACTGGCGAGGTTGTCGTTCTTCGAGACCGTGAGCCATCCCAGATCGGTCACGCCGCCCAGTCCGGTGACGCTCGTGAGCAGGGGATTGGAGGCCAGCTCGATGCCGCCCGCCGTCGTCACCTTGGCAAGACCGGCGATGCTCACCAGCGACGGGTTGTTTGTGATCGTGATGGTCTGGCGCACCGACGTGAGCCCGCGCAGGCCGTCGAGATTGGTCACCGCGAAGTTTGTGACGGTGAGGGCACCACCCACCGACGTCAGGCCTTGCAGGCCCTCGAGATCGGTCAGCCCGGCGTTCGACACGATCGTCAGGTTCGCCCCCACGCTGCGCAGGTTCTGGAGGCCGGCCAGACCCTTGAGCGTGGTGTTGTATTCGATATCGAGCGCGCCGCCGATCGATTCGAGCCGGGACAGGTCGGCGAGGCTGGTGAGCGCCTGGTTGCCGAGGATGGTGACGCCGCCGGTGACGGTCTTGAGACAGGCGAGGCGCGCGAGCGTCGGCGTGTGCGCGTCGATGGTGAGGTCGCCACGGACCTCCGATACGAGCGGCCCGGTGTCGCCGGGGAAAGAGACGAAGACGAGCGAGCCCGTCACGGGCTGCGCCGAGCTGCAACCCGGATCGCCGGAGGCACCGCCGAGCCCGGAGGAGCCGGCAATGCCCTGACCGAAGGTGCCGGCGACGCCCGCGAAGCCGCCGAGACCTCCACCACCGCCCCGGCCCGCCGCGCCCGCCGCGCCGCCCGTCCCGCCGACGCCCGCAGCGCCGACGCCCGCAGCGCCGCCCGTGCCGGGCGCTCCCCCTGCCCCACCCCTACCGGGCGAGCCCCCTGCCCCACCGGTCCCGGACACGCCACCGCCGCCCGGACCACCTGCGATCGCGCCTGCGCCACCGCCGCGTCCCGCGGCGCCGGCCGCACCGCCGTCGTTCGGGTCCCCGCCGTCCGGGCTTACGCCGCCGCCCGCGCCGCTCGCGCCGCTGGATCCGGCGGCGCCGTCGGTCGACAGCGTCCGCTTGTTGCAACCGACCGCCGCCGCGCCACACGCGGCAAGCGCGAGGATCTGTGGCCACCTATGTCTGCCTGCACGCACGTACTGGCGAAAGACGTCCTGACGTCACACAACCGGCTCAGCCAGCACGACCGGACATGTGCCAATGATTACAGTTGGTTGATGCAACGGATGAGGCGCGCCGGCCGGCAAACGCGTCCGTCGCGGCCTTGCCCTGGCGCGCCCTTCCGTGAGACGAGTGGTAAACAGGGCCCGATGAAGAATATCTTCGAGCACATCTACCGGAACGACCTCTGGCATGGCGGGTCGGGCCCGGGATCGCTTCCCAGCGTCAACCGCCCTTACATCCGGTTCCTGCACTCGTTTCTGCGCCACAACCGGATCGCCTCGGTCGTCGACCTCGGTTGCGGGGACTGGCAGTTCTCGCGCCATGTGAACTGGGGAGATGCGCGGTATCTCGGTCTGGATGTCGTGCCGCACGTCCTGGAACGGAATCGGGGTCGCTACGGCAGCCCCACGATCGAGTTCCGCGAATCGCCGGCCGACGCGAACGATGTGCCCGCGGCCGACCTGCTGCTGATCAAGGACGTGTTCCAGCACGTCAGCAACGCGAAGGTGCGCTCCTACGTCGAGGTGTTCCCCAAGTTCAAGTACGTGCTGGTGACCAACTGTATCCAGAAGAGCCGGCACCTGATGAACACCGACATCGAGGACGGCGGCTTCAGGCCCGTCGATCTGCGGCTGCCGCCGTTCTCGCAGCCGATGGCGTCGGTGCTGGAGTTCGGATCGAAGCGCATCTTCAACCCGTGGCGGTTCGAGATCACGACGCCCGGTGTGAAGGAGGTCTTCCTCTGGATCCACCCCGCGGGCGAGGCGGCCGGGGAAGCGGCCGTCGAGCCGCCGCTGCAGGCGAACGCGGTTCAGCGCTAAAACCAGGGCTCGCCTGTGTTGATATCGCTGGGCCGTATCCGCGCGTCCGGCGAGCGCCATCGTGCGGACCGCTACGCTGGTGCGAGACGCAGCGCTCGATCCGCACGAAACCTGAGGCAACCGCCGCTAACGCAGTACTTTGAGCGCGGAAACCCAGGCTAGCGCGCGGCGCGAAGACCGCGCTTCAAACCACTTGAACCGCCGCTTGCTAGGCGCTCGCCGGACGCGCGGATACGGCCCGCGCGCTGCGAAGGTATCGACACGGGCGATCCCTGGGTTTAGTCGCTCAAGAACCGGCCGCCAGGCGCCGAGACAGGCGTCATGAGCGACACGCGCGCGCAGGCGAAGGAACAGCTGTCCGCCCTCATCCAGCGGGTCATGGAAGACGGCAAGATCGAACCCGGTGAACGCGAGGAATTACAGGCGGTTTACCGGCAGGCAATTCTCACCGTCGGCGACGTCAGGGAGGTGCTGGGCCGCTACATCAAGTCCGTGCAGGACGAGGTGCTCGCGGACGGCAAGGTGACCGACGAGGAACGCAAGCGCTGCCGCGCCGTCGTCTCCGAGCTGAAGATCCCGCCCACGCTGCTGCCCGAGAGCTTCATGGCGATCATCATCTCGTCGTAGGCAGGCGCGAGGCTCACGCCGCCCGCGTCTGGGCGTCGCCGCGCGTTCGGGCTTCTTCGATCGCCGCGGCCAGCGCGTCGGCCAGCGTATCGACGAAGGCGTCGATGCTCGCCCGATCGTTGTGGCGCGTGATCGTGAAGCGGATGCCCGGCTGGTTCACCGGCACGGCGGGGAAGACGCTGGGGCAGACGTAGAAGCCGCTCTCGCGCAGGCGATTGACCGTGCGGAACACGATCGCGGTCGAGTCGCACGGCACCATGAAGATCGGCGTCCGGTCTCGGCCGGCCAGCGGGATGTCGCGCCGTGAGACGGCCTGCCAGGCATGGTCGATCAACGCCGCGAGCTCATTCTGCAGCCCCGCGAACCAGGGATCGTTGTGCAGGCGCGCCGACGCGACAGCGGCGCCCAGCATCGGCGGCTGGATGGGACCCGAGAACAGCATGGGCCCGCCGCAGCGCCGAACCAGCTTGACGGTGTCGGCGTCCGGCAGCACCAGACAACCTCCCGCCGCCGAGAACGCCTTGTTCAGCGACAGCGCCACGGTCACGCGCGGATGCCCGCCCAGGCTGGCCAGCGCGGCGCCGCGGCCGCGCAAGCCCGACCAGCTGGTCGAGTGGGCGTCGTCGACATAGAGGTGCAGCGTCGGATACGCGTCGAGGAGGGCGCGCAGCTTCGCGAACGGCGCGAAGTCACCGCGCATCGAGTAGACGCCGTCGCACACGTAGAACACGCGTCGTCCGCCCGCCGACAGCTCGGCGACGCGTCGCTCGAGCCGTTCCAGCTGGTTGTGGCGCACCCGTTCCACGGGCACGTCACGCAGCAGCGCCGTCGCCGTGTGCAGGCTGGCGTGCGCGAACTGATCGATCAGCACGGCGTCACCCTCGCGGACCAGCACGGGCAACGCCGCGATGTGGCCCAGCGTCGTCGACGGCGCCACCAGGACGTGTCCGTCCGTCATCGCCGTCAGCTGCTCCTCGAGCTCGCGGTAAAGCGCGTTCTCGAGGTACGCGCGCGAGAACGAGAACTGCGTGCCGTAACGGCGCGTCGCCTCGCAGGCGGCCTCCCGGAGATCATCGCGCATCTCCAGCCCGAGGTAGCTGCAGCTGCCGAAGTTGCGCATGGCCTGGCCGTCGACCTCGACCGACGAGCCGTCATACTGCCCGGCGCGGTTCATGATGACGCCCGCGTCGGCCGCCTCGCTGACGAAGCGGTTCGCGGAGTCGATGATGCGCGAGGGCGCGAATCGGAAGCGCGGGCTATCCATGGCCCACCTCCCCCGCGACGACGGAGCGCAGGTCGACGCCCGGCCCGCGGAGCGCGTCCTCGTCCCAGCACAGGCTGACCACCCGCCACGATCCGTCCTCGTTCACCAGCTGGATCGAGTTCACGCCCTGCCCCAGCCGATCGACGGCCGCCGGGTGACGCTTCGTCTCGTAGGCGCTGAGCACGTGCACGACGGCGCCCAGGCGGTCAACGCGACGACTCACCTCGCGCTCGTGGAAGCCCGTGTACGCGCCCAGGTCCAGCATCTCGCGCGCCATCGCGCAGAACGTCGGCAGATCCAGATGGTCGATGCCCTCGGGCGTCACCCGGGTGATCCGCGCGTGACGCGAGAACACGTCTTTCATGCCGTCCCAGTCCGGCTCGCCGCCCTCGTCGAAAGAGATGACCTGGTAAAGGCGGTCAAGCACGCCGTCGAGCGCCGCGCGCTCGCCGCCCGAAAGCTCGTGTCTCGGTGATGTCATGAACGATTCCTCTCGTGTCGGGGGGATTGGTCGCGAACGACCGACACATGAGCAATCGACGAGCCAGCGGCGACACCCGCGGATCACGCGGGCGCGCCGCGCTCCCACGCGCGGCTTGCGCACAGATTGCTCAAGCCGCTGAACAGATTGTTCCGTCGGTGGGCGCGGGCCTCACCGACGGTCATTCGCAACCAAACGTCGGCGGCTAGGGCTAGTAGCCGTAGAGGCAGGCGAAGATGGCGTTGACCTCGTCATCGCAGTTGGGGGACTGCGGGAACGGCGCGGAACCCGCGCTGCAGAACCAGTTCTCGGCGGCGGGCGAGAGGCCCTCGATACAGCCGAGGAACACGTTCCACTCGGCGCCGCAACCGAAGGCGTTGAAGTAATCCGTGTTCGAGAGGCAGTCGCTGATGCACAGCGGGCGGCTGAGGTGCGGGCTGGCGCATTCGGCCGCCAGCTGCGAGTCGCAGGTCCGCGCGCACACGAACGTCGGGTTGGCGGGATCGCAGACCGGCGAGGACGCGTTCGCCACCACCGTGGTCGACGGGCCACCCGGCGGGATCAGCTTCCACGACAGCTCGTCTCCGCTGGTGAACGGCACCGAGAAGTCGAACGGGTAGTCGCCCGGCTGGAAGTCGCGCGGCCGCGCCTGCGCCGTGTCCGCGGCGAACAGGTTCTTCTTGCCGTACGGGATGGTGACGGTCAGCCCGTTGTCGTTGTGGTAGCCGAAGTGCGCGGCGAACGATCCGTCATCCTGCGGCTCGATGCACTCCAGCCGCGGGATGATCGGCGCCTTGCCGGCGTGCGTGACCGCGTCGTCGAAGTAGGCGAGGAACGGATCGATGCGCGTGAAGATCGCGTAGTCCTCGCAGAACAGGCCGGTCCAGAAGCCGACGCCGGCCAGGTAGGTCTTGCCCTTCCGCTCGACGAGCAGCGGCCCGCCGGAGTCGCCCGCGCAGGTGTTCGCGGACGGCGCCAGGCCGTTGGTCTTGAGGAGGTTCGGCTGGATCGCCGGATCGAGGATGCCGGGGTTGGGATCGTCGGGGTGAAAGTCGGCGTCGGTCGGCGAGCCGAGGAGCTTCACCTTGGCGCTGCGCTTGATGCCGGCGCCCTCGACCTGGGTGATGTCGGCCGTCAGCGCCTTGCTGCCGCCCCAGCCCACGATCTCGCCCTTCTTGTCGGCATCTGTCACCGGCTCGCGCAGCAGCGGGATCGGATCGAAAGGAAGCTTGCGATCCAGGTGCAGGATCGCGAGGTCGGGGTAGTTGATGTTGGCGACGTAAGACGGGTTTCTCGCCAGCGTCTCGACGCGCGCCCACAGCGAAGGCTGGCCGGGCTCGGGAATGTTCGGCAGCGTCGCGACGTCGGTCAGGTAGTCGTTACCGAAGTAGACGAAGCTTTGCCCGGGGATCGCGTCGGTGCGAATGCAGTGCGCCGCCGTCACCACGACGCGCTCGGCGAAGTACGTGCCCGTGCAGAGAATCCAGCCGCCGTTGAACAGGTTGGACCGGACGGCGACCACCTGCGGCAGCTTCTTCTCGGTCTTGCCGCGAATGATCCCTTCGGTGCTGTCGTCGGTCGGGTCGGGCACGTCCGAGCAACCCGCCAGCCAGGACAACGACAGCGACGCGCACATCACCAATCCAAAGCGAGAGGACTTCATATTCCGAACCTCCAGTTATTGAGGGGCTTCCGCGACCAACGAGGCGGGCGGATAGTTGCCGACGCAGCGCGACGGGGCAAGCGACAATTCGCTCGAATTGCGAATATCGGGCATCGACGTGGCCGCGTCAGCCGAAGGTGAGATCGTCCTCCTGGACGTTTTCTCGCTCGTTTACCGGGCGTTCTTCGGGCTACCGCCCATGGTCACCACGCGCGGGGAGCCGACCGGCGCGCTCTACGGATTCTCGACGCTGGTGCTGAAGCTGCTGCGCGAGCGGCGGCCCCGGGGGATCGCCGCCGCGCTCGATGCACCAGCCGCCACGTTTCGGCACGCGGCGTTCGCGGGCTACAAGGCCAACCGGCCGCGCGCGCCGACACCGCTCGGGCAGCAACTGCGGCGTTTGCCGGAGCTGCTCGACGCGTTCGGCGCGAGCAGTTTCACGGTGCCCGGGTTCGAAGCGGACGACGTCCTCGCGACGCTCGCGCGCGAGCTGGCCGGCGCGGGCGAGACGTCGCTGGTCGTCACCGGCGATCTCGACGCGCTCCAGTGCGCCGGCGATCGCGCGCGCGTGTTCGTGGTCGGGCGCGGCGCCACGGCCGGGCGGCTGTACGACGAGGCGGCGATCTGGACGCGCTTCGGCGTCACACCCGCCGAGCTGCCGGACTGGAAGGCGCTGGCCGGTGACGTGACCGACGAGATCCCGGGCGTGCCCGGGGTGGGAAGCCGGCGCGCGTCGCAGCTGGTGCGCCGCTTCGGCGGCGTCGACGGGCTGCTGCGCAGCACCGACGAGATCTCGCCGGCCGCGCTGCGCGAGGCGATCGCGGCGCGCGCGGGCGACTTGCCGCTGTGGCGCGATCTCGCGCGCCTGCGCGACGACGTGCCCTTGCCCGAGGGCAAGCGCTTCGGCGTGTTCGACGCGGCGGCGCGCGCGCGGACGCGGGCGCTGTTCGAGGGCCTCGAGTTCCGCTCGCTGCTGCCGCGCCTCGACGCGCTCCCGCCCATCACGAACTAACGTCAGAGCGCGCCGGACGGCGCCGCGAACGTGTCGCAGCGGCGGGCGTCGCCGCTGTCGAAGCCGCGCTTGAACCAGCGCATGCGCTGCTCGCTGCTGCCGTGGGTGAACGTCGCGGCGTTCCGGTGCCCGAGCGCGTCGTCGCCGATGTTGTGCGCGGCGGTGACCGCCTCCCGCAGATCCTCGTCGGTGATCGCCAGCGAGGCGCGGGCGGTGTGCCCCCAGACGCCGGCGAGGCAGTCGGCCTGCAGCTCCAGCCGCACGGACGTGCGGTTTCGATCGTCGCCGGCGGGGCGCAGCGCGCGCGCGCCGAACAGGTTCTGAACGTGATGGCCCACCTCGTGCGCGATCACGTACGCCTGCGCGAAATCACCCGGCGCCCGCAGGCGCCTGGTCATCGTGTCGTAGAAGCTGGGGTCGAGGTACAGCCGCCCGTCGGAAGGACAGTAGAACGGACCGATC